>OLNF01000003.1_pt1 | contig 155304 bp, 114 predicted proteins | sample 1673061 | NCBI WGS metagenome assembly OLNF01 (sample SAMEA3136751, study PRJEB25190) | human gut metagenome
GATAAATGATAATTTAGAGGCGATGGCAAAGCAACTCTACGACTATTGGTTTGTGCAGTTTGACTTCCCTAACGAGGAGGGCAAACCGTATAAATCAAGTGGCGGAACTATGGTTTGGAATGAAAAGTTGAAACGTGAAATTCCTAAGGGATGGGAAGTGAAGCACCTTGGTGATATTATAGAAACCAATAGAGGTATTTCTTATAATACGTCCTCTATTTCAGGTGGTGGTGTGCCCATGATAAATTTGGCATCTTTTAATGTTAATGGAACATATAAAGATGCAGGAATTAAAACTTATAATGGATCATATACAAAAGAAAAAGTACTAAAGCCGTTCGATTTGGTTCTTTGCAACACCCAACAAACTGCTATAGATTTTTCAAAGGACATTATAGGCAAAGCCTTTCTTGTCCCTGATGTGTTTGAAGGTGATATTGTATCATCACACCACATAAATACAATTAAAACTGAGGATTATTATAAGGCATATATTGCGTATTTATCCAACACTTCGCATTTCCATAAATATGCTGCAGGATGTTGTTCGGGAACTAATATTTTAGGTCTGGATTTCAATAGTTTCTCTCAATATAAAATGGAAATTCCACCAGTATATCTATTAGAAGAATTTCAAAAGATAATTATTGACATCGTAAAGAGGGAGAGTGTAATTATAAAAGAAAACAAAACTTTGACTAAGCTGCGTGACGAACTTCTGCCTCTTTTGATGAATGGTCAAGCAACGGTAAATTATCATTTATCTGACGATTGAGGCAAATCATCCTATCAATGTCAGAGAAGATATTGCCAATGAATTCTTGCATTTCTAAAGAAGGCGCCAATATTGGAATATTGTTCAATGTTTCTGTAGATAAGGTATATCTCATACCACTACCCGTGGCATTTAATTCGAAGTACTTCTTTATGTAATCAGAATGCAAGAAGGCATTTAAGTATTTTCCTGATAATATGTCGGCGTTGGGCTTAACTAAGGCGCAATGATAGCCAAGAACGGTATTGTCTAAATCATCGGCTATGTATGCAGGTATGCCGATATCATCTCTTGTTTCGCTATCCTTGGTGAATGCGACATAACCTTCCTTTAACGAAAATCTCTTTATGTTATTATCATTAGCACTCGCTATCATAAAGTTAGGAACCAGATCTTTAGTTATAGCCCAATTATGATAGATGTCTACAAAGTTGCAAAGTCTTACAGATTGTTCTCCCTCTTTCGACTTTTTATCAATGCTGCTAATGTAAATTTCAGCAATGTCTCCTAGTTTATATTTCTTCAGTTCCATACTTTATTCTCCATCTTTAAGCATCTTCCTGACTTCTTTATCAAAGTCAGAATCAATCTGTTGCGTCGGGTCAAACAACGCATATTCTTCTTCCGCTTTTTTCTTTGCTTGTGCCGCGGAAATCTTGCCCTTGTCCGGAAGAATCTGATAGCGGCGGAATGTTAGGAATTCATTGATGCTGGCAGCAAACTGCTCCATATTGAAAGTATTCTCGCGCTCAATGAGGTCTTCGATATAGTCGAAATAGCCTGCCACAGTGCGCTCCAATTGTCGGATTTCCTTTTCTTGAAGGTAATTCTTTGCAATGCTTACATCTGATTTCAAGACTCGTCCGTCCGGAGCATTATTCCAAGTCGTCAGTCCCATATGCTCTTTCGTGTGGTCGGCTTTGGTATAGATGATTTCCGCCGCTGTCTGACCAGTTATGGCGTAGTGGAAGCGGTTTTGGACCATTGCATAGAAATCTCGTGTTGTCTTCGCGTTGCGGTCATAGTCAATGCAGCACTCTGCGTAGATGTCTGTTATCTGTTGCCAGATACGGCGTTCACTAGCTCTGATAGAGCGTACTCTTTCGAGCAATTCACGGAAATAGTCTTTTCCAAATAGCGCCGTGCCTTGCTTCAGACGTTCGTCGTCCATTGCGAAGCCTTTGCGGATATATTCATTGAGAATCGTTGTTGCCCATTGACGGAAACGAGTGGCTTTAAGAGAAGAAACACGGTAACCAACGGCTATGATGGCATCCAGATTGTAAAAATCGATAAACTCGTTGACTTCTCCTCGTTTGCCTCTGTTTATGACTGTTTCCATTTTGGAAATAGTCATTTCAGGTGAAAGTTCCCCCTCATCAAATATGTTCTTCAGATGTTTGCTGACAGCAGGAACACCGACCCCAAACAGCTGAGCCATAGCTTTTTGGGTGCACCATATTGTTTCATCTTTTATGACCACCTGCACTTTGCCACTGTCTTCCGGCATATTGTACAGTAGGAATTGAACCTCTCTATCCATATCAACTACTCATGCTTGAAACCACACATATGGCCTCAATACAAAGGTAGTGAATTTTATGGACTTGACCGTTATCCGATATACTTCCGATGGGACATTTTCACATTGACCTGATTTACTTTAGCATAGTGGAGGGTGGTGTCGATTTTCACATGACCGAGAATGCATTGGACTTGTTCTATCGGCATTCCTTTATCTATTGCCATAGTGGCGAGGGTGCGACGGAATTTATGTGGGTGAATTTTGTTTAGTCCAATGCTTTTGCCTATTGTCCGGAGACGGACTTCAACTCCACTGATTGTCAATCTGTTGTTGGGCTTGGATAGTGAGACGAAAAGTGCTGGGTTTGTGTCAGCTCGGGTGTCAAGGTACTGCTGTAGATGGATTTTGGCTCTGGCATTGAAATAGACTTCACGCTCTTTGTTGCCTTTTCCGAAGACTATGCATTGACGTTCGTGGAAATTCAGATCGTTGCGGTTCATTCTGACGAGTTCTCCGACTCGCATTCCGGTGGAGGCGAGCAGGTCAATGAGGGCAAGGTCGCGGATTTCTGTGCAGTTGTCGCGGAGTTGTTCGAGTTGCTCGTCAGTTATTATCTCTTTCACCAAAGTGTCGGTGCGCACTTTGTGGATTCTGCGTACCGGGCTTTTGAGTATGAGGTCTTCATCTTCAAGCCAGGAGAAGAAACTGGAAAAGATTCGCCGGATGTTGTCAACGGTGACTTTGCTGAGGTGGCGTTCTTCTTGATATTCAGCAAGATAAGTACGTATGTCGTTAGTTGACATTTCGGCAACTGGTTTCTTTATCGTGCTGAACATCTTTATTATCGTGTTCTCATAGTATGTAAGTGTTTTAGCTGAACCTCCTTCAATTTTCTTTGCTGAGATGAAAGAGGAAAGGAGTTCAGAATTTGCTTTTCGAGCGGATTCTTCTGAAGTGACAGAAGTGATTATGTCTAGACCATTTAGATTATTGATTAATAACTCTTTAAGGTTTTCGCACTGAATCGTATCAAAGCATGTTTTAGCTTGTTCCAATATGGATTTCATGAATCTTTCTTTCATCTTTTTTGAGACAATTATAGTGATTTTTTCGGTTAGAGAGATAAATGATAATTTAGAGGCGATGGCGAAGCAACTCTACGACTATTGGTTTATACAGTTTGACTTCCCGAATGAAGAGGGCAAACCGTACAAGTCGAGTGGCGGAGCTATGGTGTGGAATGAGAAACTGAAATGTGAGATACCAGAGGAATGGAATGTTGCCAATATATTTGACGAATTATCCGTTCAATACGGCTTTCCTTTCTCTACGGAATTATTCACAGAAGAGCCAACAAATATTCCTATTGTACGTATTCGTGATATATTGGAGAATAGTGTTTCTGCATATTCTGAAGAGGAAGTTGACGAAAAGTATAAATTACAGAAGCAAGATTTAGTGATAGGAATGGACGGCAACTTTCACATGAATTATTGGAATGACAACGTTTCTTATCTGAATCAACGGAGTGTAAGGTTAAGGACAAAATCCAAGTCGACAGTTTCTATTATGCAAGCAAAATATGATATTGCACCATATATAAAGGCAAAAGAGTTGAGATCAAAAGGTTCTACTGTTGGACACCTTTCAGACAAAGATTTGAAGGAGTTATTTATATTGGTTAGTCCAAATGCTGATTTTAGGAACAAGTTTGACTCTATATTGGCAAAAATCATAGAAAACCGTTGCGAAATGATAGAATTGACTAAGCAACGAGACGAGCTTCTGCCCCTTTTGATGAACGGTCAAGCCACGGTAAATGCGGACTAACGTCCGCATTTACGGCTGCGCCTCGACATAGTTCAAACTTAGTTTGGCTCTGTGCTCGGCTTGCACGTAAATTATCATTTATCCTCTCAGAACTATTTCAAAGATTCCACAAATCTATCCTCCATTTCACCCATCTTCTCGCAGAATTCCGCATAGGAAGTGGCAGACTTGCATATTTCAATGCCGAAAAATGATAGGGTAGCCGCGCTCCCTTTAAGATGAGAGGTGGGCACTTTCGACTGTTTCTGCTCCAATGGTGCGACGAAGCCACCTCGATTCACTTTAAGTGTCGTCATATATGCCATGACCTGATGGACATCATTACGATCCAACTTTGAGACCTTGTCATAACTGCCAAGCCGCTTATATTGGGCATCAAGCACCATATCGTCCTTGTAAAAGTCAGGATAGCGAATGCCACTATGGTCGTCGAACAGGTAAATTCCGCCCTTATGCAACTTATTCTCGGGGTGCTTGAAACCATGATTACTCAAGATGGTGTTGACATATTCTTCCCAAAGCCACGCTCCATCAAAGAGGATTCCGCAGATTTCGTCGCTGCTGTCACCATATTTAACCTCTTCCATTCTGAGAATCTGGAGGCAGAGCGTCTGGAGTGGGCGATACTCAGTATAATATGGGTGAACCTTTGCACGGAGATTCTTGCTGACGCCCGACGGCCAGAGGCCTGATGCTGTTCTCCACCATATTGTCGTCTATCTTGTAACGGCCGTCGGTGACGTAGAGCGACAGTTTTTTTAAGGATCTTATAGGTGTAGGAGATGGCCTCCTCCATCAGAGACTTCGGAGGGCACTTGAGGATGCTTGCCTCCATCCACGTCTCGAACTTCTTGATTTCCGGATAAGCCTTTTCCTGCCGCAGGGCCTTCCTGAGCTCATGGTCGGGTTTGTTGTCTGCCGCGTCAAGAGCATCCGCTTCTGCTTCCACATCATAGAGCCGCCGGATGTAGGACAGGGCTTCAAGCGCCAGCTTCTCATTCTCAACCTTGGCCTCGAAGAACTTGCGCCTTGCGTGAGCCCAGCAGCCAAGGAGCTTCTTCCCTTCCATCCCCTCGAAGTGTTCGTACACGATGTAGCCGTCGCTCTGGATGGCTCCGGTGAAGTCCTTCAGCAGACCCATGGCCACGCGGGCACTCCTGGAGCCATGTTCATAGAAGAAGAACCTGTCTCCCGTCATCACGTTCACCACACTCCATACATATCCCTTCACCGCGCGGTACTTTTCATTGTCTATTACCGGCAATGTGCTCTCGTCCACTTGAACATAGTCGCAGGCGACGTTGCAGCCGGTGTCTTGGATCATCGACTATTCCCTGAATGGTGTCCACAAGACGGCGCCACTCAAGGGGTGTTATCGTCGGGTCGCCCTCCTGTATCCGCTCCACCAGATGCATCCTTCCGTGGCCAAGGCGTTTGTTATAGATCACAAGTCCGTCCGGCTCGTAGCGCAGCAGCTTCATCATGTTGTTGGAAGCGTTTACGAACACGAAGACATCCCCGCTGTACAGGTTCCGACGCATGTCGTTGTTCACTATCCCGCTCAGCATGTTGAAGTTCTTGCGCATGTCCGTCGGCTTCGTGTAAAGCCAGAATTTCGCTCCGTCTCCAAGACTGAACATGGCCTATACACTTTTGAGGATTGTGTACACCATCGCGGGCGGTGCCAAGGAAAATGGGTACAATACCTCTCAATCAAAACCTGATAATGAGAAAACTATCTTATCAACACCTTCGATCCTGTCTTATGAGAGTGTTCAAGTCAAACCCACGTTTAAAGGTGGTACGATAACGAAATTTGCGCAGTGGGTTGAAGATATGATGGAGGGGTCGAACGTTTCAGGGAATGTGATTATTGAGTTCACAGTCAATGTCTATGGAGGAGTGAGAAATGTTGTTGTCAAAGGTGCCGGGAAGAAAACTAATGACAAAATTATGAACATAGTAAGGTTTTCACCAAACTGGGCACCAGGAAAAAATCGAGGGAAGGTTGTTCCTGTCAGATGTCGCACGACATTAAGCTTTGGCAATTAACACAAGTACTATTACATTCGAGAGAAAATAGTTTCATACGCGCAAGATTGTGCGCAAAAGGTTCTATCTTGCGCGCAATCTTGCGCGTATATGATAATTCTCTTGTTTGCGTATGCGGCTGCTGTTAAGTATGTGCCCAGTCTTTTGAGAATCTTTCAATTTGTATGGAAGGGATTTTTTGCGTGTAAACATAGGTAATTTAGGCAGAAAGAGGAAATTTATGCTATATTTGTAAGAATTAACTGAAAACCTATATGGCTCTGCTTATAGTTTATATGCTGGGGACGCTTGGTGTGTCGTTCCTTTGTTCGCTTCTGGAATCTGTGTTGATGTCGACACCGATCTCTTACATCACAATGAGGAAGGAGCAAGGGTACAAGCCGGCGGAGAAGTTCCTTAAGTTCAAATCGGATCCTGACAGGCCTCTGGCGGCTATTCTGTCCTTGAACACAATCGCAAACACGTTGGGTGCGGCTGCGGTTGGACGGCAGGCTACCATCTTGTTCGGAAGCACTTGGTTCGGTATCATCTCAGCGCTGACAACCTTGCTGGTTTTGGTGTTCTCCGAGATTGTCCCTAAGACCATCGGAACATCATATTGGAAGAATCTTATGGGTTTTGTGACATCGACCATCTCGTTCCTGTCGGTTCTTATGTGGCCGCTTGTGATAATGGTCCGGTTGATCACCAATCTGATGACCAAGGATGAGGACGAGGCGACAGTCAGCAGGGAAGAGGTGACAGCGATGGCCAATATCGGTGCTGAGGAAGGAGTGATCGACTCCGACGAGAACAAGGTCATCCAGAACATTATGAAACTTGACAACGTCAAGGCCTGCGACGTGATGACCCCAAGGATCGTTGCGATGACGGCGCAGGAGAACATGTCCCTGAAGAATTTCTACAAGAACGAGACCTACCTCCATTTCTCAAGGATTCCGGTCTATGGGGACTCTCCTGAATATATCACCGGATATATCCTTCTGAGTGATGCGCTTGAGGGGCTTGCTGACGATGAGTTCGACAAACGTCTTGTGGAACTGAAACGCCCGATCTCCTTCTTCACGGAGGAGGATTCCTGCGGCCACATCTGGGAGGAACTGCTCAAAAAGCACGAGCAGATCGGCCTGATTATTGATGAATATGGCTGTTTCCAGGGCATCATCACCCTTGAGGACATCATCGAGACGATTCTCGGTCTGGAGATCATCGACGAGAACGACCAGGCCACTGATATGCAGCAGTTTGCCCGCGAGCGTTGGGAACGCCGTCAGAAGCGCTTCAGAACCATAGTTTTACCTAAGGAAGAGGAAAAGTGAGTATAACTTTATAATTATGAAAACTAAATTCTTTGGCTTGATGGCGCTGGTAGCGTCCATTCTTGCCACTACAGCTTGTCAGAAGGACAATGCTGACGACGCTTGGAGACAGATTCCTGTCGAACAAATCTCGGTGGAAAGCGGTAAGGCCGCGGTAACTGTCAATGATGTCACATGTTCTAATGGCGAAGTGCTGTTGGTTGCTGACAGCAAGGATGCCGGAACACTTACTTTGACCGGAATCGTCCCTGGTTATTCAGAAGTGAAAATGAAAGTGGATCTTCGTAAGAAATCCGATGACTCTTTCTCGTTTCAAGGATCGACGATGGTATCGACTCCTCCATCAGTCGCCGCCACCTTACGAAGCACAGATGACAATCCATGCTATGCGTTCAGAGTGGAAGGAACGGTGAAACTTGATGGAACAATCAGTATGGCAGTCACCACTCAGGTTCAAGGTTCCTATGCGGCTTCTTTGACGGGAAGTTGGAATGTCACCCGCAAATGTAAGGTGGATCAGACCGGTACTCCTGTCGGCGGACCGGTGCAGGTGACATGGAAGGCCGCAGGCGCGGCAGCTCCGGCGGTAGCCAAAGCCTCTGTCTACGCTAATATATTCGGTTGCCTTTTTGCGGCTGAGTTAATGGATCAGGTGACTTTTGACGAGACCGGCAACATCACCGCACGATATTGGGCAGAACCGGATCTTGGTGACGATCCTATGGCTACTTTGAAGCAATTGGCCAAGATGATCAAGCCTGACGCGGACGGCAATGTCACATTTTCCGCCCATCACACGGATTGGGAGACCTCTCCTAAGGCTAATCTGGTGTTCTGGTACGCTATGGACAACGCGTTGTTCATCGTGCCGAATGTGAGTGCCATCATTGACGCCGCTGACGCGGAGGAGACCAGAACTGACATTGATGGAATCGACATGTCCTCAGTCATTGAAATCCTTGCCACACTCAAAGCGCTCGGTGTTGATGTCGATGCATTGAACACGGAACTTCAGAAAGTGCTTACCAGAGGCATTGAATATAAATATACAGTTAACGGCCAGAACCTGAAAATCTATGTTGACAAGGAACTTTGCGCTCCTGTGATTGACGCTCTTCTTCCGGTTCTTCCGACCCTTGACGCTGTGCTTGAGCAACTCGCGCAGTCTCATGATCCAGAGGACATCAAGACCCTTCAGACCATTAAGAAGATAATGGATCAGATCGGACTTCAGAAGCCGTCTGACCTTGACCTTGTCTGGAAGGCCACAACTGAATTTGAGATCGCTTACAATTTCGCAAAAGCGTAGAATCTGTCACGAGTCTGCTTTTGGCATGCAGTGTGATTGGTAATAAGTTTAATATCAGAGAAATAAGAAACCGTCTTTGGTCTGAATGGACCAAAGACGGTTTCTTTTCGGCTTGACAATCAGCTGGTTATTTCCCACCGACTTCTTCAAAGGAAATCGCGAACCCGCCACCTTCGACAGCCTTCTGCTTGAGGATGGTCTTGCTCTTGCATTTCATCGTGCGGATGGTATAGGCCTGTGGGTTGGTCTTGTAGTCCGCATCTGGGGCGTCTGCGTAGATAGTGGCGATGTAGGTCTTGCCTGGATCGAGGAAATCGAATCTGATCACGGACTCGTGCGCCTTCTCGCCGGTCACGTTGCCGACGAACCACTTGCCTGTGTCTTTGGCCTTGCGGGCCACGGTGATATATTCCCCTGGCTCAGCCTCCAGATAGCGGCTTTCAGACCAGTCGATGGCCACATCCTTGATGAATTTGAACGCGTCAGGGAACCGCTCGTAGTTCTCGGGAAGGTCAGCGGCCATCTGGAGCGGGGAACTCATCACCACATAGATGCCGAGCTGGTTGGCTATCGTGCAGTTAGCGTGCGAGTTGTTCTCTGGATTGATCTTGGAGATGTTCATCTCGAAGATTCCCGGGGTATAATCCATAGGACCGCCGATGAGTCTGGTGAAAGGAAGGACTGAGACGTGGAACGGCTTGGAGCCACCGAACGCCTGGTACTCTGTGCCTCTCGCGGACTCGTTGCCGATAAGGTTCGGGTACGTGCGGCAAAGACCGGTAGGACGGACAGCCTCGTGGGCGTTGACCATGATGTGGTAGTCAGCGGCCTTCCGCACTGCATACAGGTAATGGTTGACCATCCACTGGTTGTAGTGATTGTTCCCTTTCTGGATCATGTCTCCGACGTAACCTGATTTGACGGCGTCGTAGCCATGCTCCCTCATGAACTTGTAGGCGGTGTCAAGCTGACGCTCGTAGTTGCGTGGCGAAGCCGAGGTCTCATGGTGCATGATCATCTTCACGCCTTTCTCCTTTGCGTATCTTTCGATGCCTTCCACATCGAAATCAGGGTATGGGGTCACGAAATCGAACACGTCTTCCTTCATGTGTCCGTACCAGTCCTCCCATCCGATGTTCCAGCCTTCCACAAGCACGCCGTCGAATCCGTTTTCGGCGGCGAAGTCGATGTATCTCTTGACATTGGCCGTGTTCGCTCCATGCTTTCCGTTAGGCTTCACCTTTGTCAGGTCATCGGTCGTAAGGTGTACGCTGCGGAGGTCATCCGTGTAGGCCCAAGAACTCTTGCCGGTGATCATCTCCCACCAGACACCGACATACTTGCAAGGATGGATCCACGATGTGTCCTCGATCTTGCAAGGCTCGTTGAGATTTAAGGTGATGCGTGACGCGAGGATGTCACGGGCATCGTCAGAGACAATGATTGTCCTCCACGGTGTCGTGCATGGAGTCTGCATGTAGGCTTTCTCTCCGGTTGGGGATGGCGTCAGATGCGCGTGGAACACCATGTTCTTGTCATCCAGATCCAGATGCATGGCTGGATAGTTCACAAGAGCCGCCTCATGAATATTCATGTAGATCCCGTCGTCAGTCTTGAGTTGAAGTGATGTCTGCACTCCGGTAGGGGAGAAGGAGGTCTGTGAGAGGTTGTCTGTGATGGAGGCTTCCATCAACCTGCGGATTTCGGACAGGCGGGATCTGGTGTAGTCATATTCCTGAGTGTCGTAGTCTCCGGGAATCCACCATGCCGTGTGGTCGCATGTCATGGAGAAGTCGGTCAGTTCATCACTTATCACGAAATACACCAGATTGTTTTGGTCAGGGAACTCGTACCTGAATCCGAGACCGTCGTCAAACAACCTGAATCTGACTACCATACGTCTGTCGCTTGAAGTCTGCCTCAAGGTGACGGCCAGTTCGTTATAGTGGTTTCTTATCGTGCTTTCCTCACCCCAGACAGGATTCCAGGTCTCATCTGTGGTACTTCTGGAGACATCCGCAAGCTCGAACCAGTCGAAGAGTCCACTGTCATTAAGCTGGAATCCCATGCGGCTCCAATCAACCACAACCTTGTCTTTGTAGGACAGTTTGTAACGTGGCTTGTCTCCGTCTTGAAGTCTGAACTCAAGTTTGAGGTTGCCGTTCGGAGAAATCAGGGATTCGGATTTCTCCACGGTCGGACGACCGTCATTGGCGTTTCCGGCGTATGCCGTGCCTCCAAAAGTCAGCGCTGTCGCGAAAACCACCGCGAGGGCGCGAATCAAAGTTTTTCTATTCATATTCCAAAACAATCATATTCCAATATTTCAAAGAAGGCATCGTGATGCGGACCTTGCCACTGTTCTGCTTGAAATCCAGTTTCTTGCACGCGCCTCCGTCAATGTCGGGCGAGGCCATCCAGACTGAGGAGATATTGCCTGTCACATTGATGTCGACCGATGCTTCGCTGATCTGTGCAGGCTCCGGCATTGTGCCATCCATATCCCTCCAGCTCAAAGAGTTGGCCTGAGTGAAGTTTAGGATGTGGACTACCTGACGATCGCCTACTTTTCTGCATAGGGTTATCGCTTTTCCCCTTTCAGGAGCCCAGGGCTTGATGCCAAGCTTGCCGTCAGCCGAAGTGACTTCCACGTCATTGAACTCTCCTCCGTCGCGGAGCAGGTTTTCGTAGGCCGTCATGAAATCATAGTAGGCTACCATTGCGTTCTGAAGCTCGGTTGTCATGCCGAGGCTGCTGTTGGGGAAATATTCATTGCAAAGCATGTGCTCGCCTAACTCCAGATGTGAGCCTCCAAGGGCGAACATCACCGCGTCTGTGAGGATGACACCAGGGGCGTTGAACGATCCGAGACTTCCAGCCTTACCGTAGTTCATGTAGGCGGCGAAGACTGTGCTTATGCCGTTCCCGCTGAACCGGTTGTTGTCTTCGATGTGGGTCTTGAGGTCAGTGAAGTCGGCTTCGTCCCCCCACATCTCATCGTAGGCGAAGGCCATTTTGCCTGTTCCTAAGATCCGTTCGGCTCCATAGCCGGAAACGGCGTTCATTATAAGATCCTTGGCTGGTTGCCTTGATTTCATCGCATTGATGAAGGAAGCATAGCCGGCCGGCAGGTCAACGGTGTTGCCGTCATAGTCGTACCTCGTGCCTCTATACCCCAGCTGGTCAATCTGATAACCATCGAAATCAAGCACGGAATAGACATCGTCGGTCTTTTCGCCTATATATTCCTGCCACTGTGGATTGTCAGGGTTGACAAGGAAGATTGAACTTTTGAAAGGAGCGGACAGGGCGTGCATATCCTTGTTGTTTCTGCCATTGTCGTTGAATATGTACCAGCTCTCCTTCACTCCATCCTGTGCCGCGTCGTCAAGAGCGCCGAAGCAAAGGTTGTAAAAGATGGCTTTCATTCCGTGGCTGTGGATGGCAGAGATGTAGTTCTTGAGTGTTGTCAGGGACGTGTTCCTGCTTGCGATGTCCTTGTAGGTCTCAAGAGGGTTGTCACGTGTCCCGCCCAACGGCCAATGGTGCTTCCAATGCCAGTCCTGAAATTGTACTCCGTTGATGTGATAGCGGTTAAGGTTGCCGATGATGTTGTTGACGGCGGTTTCACTCATGACATCGAAACTGGAAAGGAATCCGTAACGAGGAAATCTGGCCCAGTCGCTGGACACGTCGATTCCTACAGTTCCAAGGATTTTCTCGCCGGCCGATGTGGTTTTGTAAACCTCGGCCATGTACCCTTTGTAGTTCCCGGACGGTGCGGTCCAGCTCCATTCCGATGAATTGAGTGGTTGTTCACTGACGACTTTGCCCAGATGCATGTATCTGACATACACGTCAGCTCCGGGAGTCGCGGAGGCGGTGAATCTGATAGTCTCGCCTGGCTTGTAAGCAGCTTTGTCAGTCCTGACTGAAATCACGGTCTCCTCCCCGTCGGACGGCTTCATGAATCCAGTGTAGCCTTTCTCTTTCTGACAGGCACCCGTGAGAAGCATGGTGCCTGTCAAGATCAATTCTGTAAACATTCTGTAACGCATGGTTTCTTACGTTAGTTTTTCACGATGGTGATGGTCTCCGCCAGCTGGTTTACAGTAATTGTGTAGTTGCCGGCGTTCTCAACAATCCATTTACGGTCCACTCCGGAATCCTTATTGCTGTCCACGAACGAGATGACCTCATCGGAGACAGTGTTGAATGGCTTGTTGGCTGACGTCGGCATGAACCAGCATCCGTCCCACTCTCTCTTGAGCTCGCAGCTGATCTTCATCTCGCCTGCGGAGAGATCTCCTGTCCATGTAAGAATATATTTGTCATCACCTGCCTTGAGCCTGCATTTGTCATCGGATGCGGCGTCGTCCAGCGACCATCCGTGAGGAGCGGCGGAACCGATGAGCCAGAGCGATTCGTAAGGGACGAACTCAACGCAGTTCATGCTCTCTTTTCCAGGAGTGATGTCAAAGGCGATCTTGTAGGCCTTTCCGGTCTCCTCGTCATTTATCTTCCATTTAGGATCCGGATCAAAGCCTTTCACGAACTGCACGCCGGTGTTCTTGATGGAGGCACTCTCTTCAGAGGCCTTGTACATGTTTTCCCATGAGCCGTCGGATGTGCCGAACTTGAACTCTCCGCCGCTGGTGAACTCTGTTCCATAACGGAACACGAAAGGATTGACAGGATCCTGCGTCATCCTGACGAATGACCAGCCGGTCGGATCGCCGACAAAGTAGATTGCGTCGTATGGCGGTTTGTTGACATCCGCCTCTTCAAGTGTGAATGTCAGGTTGAGTATGTCGGCGGTGATCTTGTAGCCTCGTGCCTCCGGGATATTGAACTTGAGGTCAAGGTCATCTGACGGCTGTTCTGAGAAGTACCTAAGTGTCTTTCCCGAAGCGTCCGAGCCTTCCCTGACGTATGCCGGCCAGAACTGTCCCGAGGTGGTGATGAACTTAAGTTCTCCCTCGTTCAGCGTTCCTGTCCAAGAGAACACGCCGGTGGACGTGCGTGTCAGCTCGGTGGCGTTGTCTGCGGACCAACCGTTGGGTGCCGCTCCTCCGATCATGTAAAGTGTCGTGCTGACAGGCTCGTAAGGAGTCACTGTGAACTCCACTGACGACTCTTGGGCTAAATCGTCATATTCAGCCACGGAAGCGGTCACCCTGGCCTTGTAAGATGCCTTGACACCGCTTTGGGCACCGAAGTTCGACTTTAGGAAGTCATTCAACGCCTTTGCTGTCCAAGTCTTTGAATATGCTTTCCTTCCGAGTTCCTCCTTGTAGCCGGAGGAGTAGTCGGAGTCTTTCAGAGCCATCTCGAAAGTGTAGGTGATGGCGTTGCCTGTGCCTTTGTTGGTGCCTGTCGTCCAATTCAACGCCAAAGCTTCGCTGTCGGCTTTTTTCTCGTCGAGCTTGATCTCCGTTACGGAAGCGGTCATTTCAAGAATATTCCCGGCGGATGGATCGACAGTCTTGTAATCCTCTTCCGAGCAGGAGCATGCAATGCCCAGACAGAGTGCCGCGGCGGCGGTCATTATCGATTTTTTCATTGTATAATCCAGTTTATTTATTAATATCCAGGGTTTTGCTCCATCAGGTTGTTGGAGTCCATCTCCGTCAGAGGGATAGGCAGAAGCAGCCTGTCCTTGGTGGCTTTCTTGCCGATTCCGGCAAAGAAATCGAGGGCGTACTGTCCCTTGTCGAGCCGGATGATGTCAAACCATCTGTGACCCTCGAAAGCTAGTTCCATCCTGCGCTCGTGGATGATGATCTCCCTCATTTCCTCCTTTGTCTTTCCTGAAGGAATCGGGTTGAGCCCGGCACGTTTTCTTACGATGTTCAAAGGTTCCGCGGCCTCGTCCGTCTTGCCCTGCTCGTTCAGAGCCTCGGCTTTCATAAGTAGGACATCCGCGAAACGGTACACGACAAAATCCGCCGCATTCGTGTTGTATTCCGGAGAGTATGACTTGGTGACCAGAAACTTACGCACATTATAACCTGTGTTGGACCAAGATGACTTGTACTCGATTCCGTCGAAGGCCGGACATCCGTTGTAGAAGACGGTCACGTCCTTCCTGAGGTCACCCTCTTCCCATTGGCTCATGAACTCTGCGGTAGGCTGGTTCCATCCGTATGATCCTGCGACCATTCCCGAGTTTCTCGGACCCATGAAGGTGGATAGCCATGAACTTTGGTTGCTGCCACCCCAGAAGTCGTACTGGGTGCTTCCTGAATATCCTACCGTGAATAAGGCCTCTTGGCTGGTCTCGGCCTTCGCTCCGAAATTGTCCGCGAAATCATACTTGCTCAGGTCATAGCCCAAAGCCTCCACCTGTGAGCAGAGGTTCTGAACCTCGCCGTAGTGCTCGGACGGATTGTATGTCAGGTAGATGTCTGCCAGCATGGCCAATGCCGCGTCCTTGCTGGCCCGGTTGTAGTCCGCTCCTGAATATGTCCTTTTCTCGGGCAGGAGATCAATGGCGGCCTTGCAGTCGCTGATGATCTGAGCGTAACAGTCGTCAAGAGAGGCTCTTGCCGCATCTGTGGATTCGTTGGCCTTGTGCGGGGTGAGCACAAGTGGGACACCTCCGAACAGACGTGTGAGAATGTAGTAATAGTGTGCCCTGAGGAAATAAGCCTCGCCGAGCGAACGGTTCTTGATGGCATCGCTGGTCTGGTTTCCTTCTCCAAGAATGGATTCTATCGCGGTGTTGCACTGTCCTATTCCTACCCAAGGAGATCTCCAGATGTAAAGCGCGAATCCGTTGGACGCGTCAGCTGCGAAATTAGCGCATTGGACGGTCTCGATTCCATCGTCACCCCCACCGGCTCCAACCTCGGAGTTTCCGGCGATGATGTCGAGTGACCATATTCTTTGATTGTAAAGGTTTGAGGATTGCAGCGGCACGTAGCATCCGTTTGTCAAGGCGATGGCGACGGAGTCAGTGACTGAGACGGATGGGTCCACGGCGTATGACGGAAAACTGTCAAGAAATCCGGAGCAGGAAGTCATCGCCAAGCCTGCCAAACCAAGTATTGTGATCTTTAAGTTGTTCATATTCATTAGAAATTAAAGTTGAGACCGAGGCTGAAAGTACGTGACAGCGGGTAGATGTTCCAATCAATCCCGTTGATGCCGACCTCCGGATCGAAGCCGGAATAATTCGTCAGGGTCAGAGCGTTCTCGCAGGAGAGGAATATCCTCGCACTGTCAATGTTCGCTTTTTTCAGAAGAGTCTTAGGGAATGTGTAGCCTAAAGTGATGTTCTTTACCCTGAGGTAAGAGCCGTTTTCCACGAATCTGTCGGAGATTCTGGCGTTGTGGTTCGGGTCGCCATAGACAGCCCGCGGCATGCTGGTGCTGGTCCCGTAGCCGGTCCAGCGGTACTTTACGGATGCCGTCTGATTGTGCGCGCTGGCCATTCCTTCGTTGCCGATGCCCACAGCGTTGAATATCTCGTTGCCGGTTACGCCCTGAAGGAAAACAGTAAGGTCGAATCCCTTGAAATAGAAATTGTTCGTCATTGAGAACAGCCAATCGGGATTAGGGTTGCCGATGATTGTCCTGTCTTCCTCGTTGATCACGCCATCGTTGTTGAGATCTTTGAAGCGGATGTCGCCAGGTGCTGTGGAGTTCTCCTGAAAAGCATGATTGTCAACTTCTTCCTGTGTCTGGAATATCCCGTCGGCCACATAGCCATAAAACACATTGATCGGTTTGCCGTTCTTCTGCATCGTGATGTAGGCACCGCCAGTCTCGTTCTGGTAAAGCGGTGTGTCACTGTTGAGGCTTACGATCTTGTTTCTGTTCCATGTGGCTGTCAGTGATGTCTCCCATCTGAACCCGTCTCCTGTGCTGTCGAAGTTGATCGTGTTGAGGGTGAACTCGAAGCCGCTGTTGCGGACTTTGCCCGCGTTCGTGTAGGTCGTGGTTGTGTCCTCGTAGCCGGAAGTGATAGGAATCGCCGCCTTGACAAGCATGTCGGCGGTGTTCTTCAGATATGCATCGACCGACAGGTTGACACGTGACTGCCACATGGACAGGTCGAGACCGATATTGGCCTGACGCACTTCCTCCCAGTGGATTGACGGATTAGCCATGGACTTGGCCATGAGGGTGGTGACGATGTCGTCGCCGAAAATGTAAGTGCCTGTGTTGTAGGTCTGGATGTAGGCGTATGAGCCGATCTTGTCGTTTCCGGTCACGCCGTAGCCGGCGCGCAGTTTTATGTCGTTGACAAGAATATTCTTAGGGAACCAATTCTCCTTGGACAGTCTCCAGGCCGCCGAGGCTGACGGAAAGTTACCCCATCTGTGGCTTGGACCGAATCTTGAGGAACCGTCGCGGCGCATCGTGGCTGTGAGAAGGTATCTGTCGTCGTAAGAGTAATTGAGTCTGGCCATAAAGGACATCATCGCCCAGTCGCTTGACGCTCCGCCGATTGATTTGTTGACGGTTCCGTTGTCGAACTCGTGGACATTGGAGAAAAGGAATCCGGCCTTGGTGGCGTTGATCCCCGAAGCGTCGTTCCATTGTGCGGAAGTACCGGCCATCACATTGAGACTGTGCTTTCCTTTGAACGTGTGGTCGAAGGTGAAGTAATTGTCCCACAAGTATGTGAAGGCTTTGTTCGAGTCCTGGTAACGTGTTGTCTCCTCCACGGCGGAAGGCTTGTAGTCATAGGCGTACGAGATGTTGTCGTTGAACCACATCTTGGCGTCGTAGCCGAAAGTGCTTTTGAATCTCAACCACTTCGCGAATGTTATCTCCGCTGAGATGTTTCCAAGGAAGTTGTAGCCGTTGGTCTTGTTCGAGTTGGTGTAGAGGGGACCGACAGGATTCCTGACATCACCATACCAGTAGGATGTCCCCTCCGGACCGCTCCAGCTGCCGTCGGCATTCTTGACTTCCTGGGTAGGCAGGGCGTTCATCGCACTGGATATTGAATATGAACCGCTCTCCTTAACGTCTGCCGAGAATGTGATGTTGTTGGAGAACTTCAGCCATTTCAGGACTTGAGCGTCGTTGTTGTTCTGGAATGTGAACCTTCTGTATCCGACTGTCTTGACGATTCCTTTCTGGTCAAGGAATCCTCCTGAGATGTAGTAGCGGGCTTTCTCGTTACCACCGGAATAACTTACAGTGTAGTTTTGCATCTTGCCCGTGTGAAGGATCTCGTTGATCCAGTCCGTACCCTTGCCGAGAGTCTCAGGATTGCTCCATGCCGGATTTGTGGCCAGTCCCGCGTTGCTCAACATGTCGTTGGAATAGGCTGCGAAGCCTGCGGCGTCAAGCATTTCAGGAATATATGTTACATTCTGGATCGCCCAGTTGGCGTTGACGCTGACTTTGCCGTCACCGTTGGAGCCTCTTTTGGTGGTCACCATCACGACACCGTTGGCACCGCGTGATCCGTAGATGGCCGTGGCGGACGCATCTTTCAGGACATCGATCCTGTCGATGTCCGCTGTGTTGAGCGAAGTCAGTCCCAAATCTGTCGGGACTCCGTCGATGACCACAAGCGGATCACTGTCATTGATTGTGCCCAGACCTCTGATCTTCATCGTGACATTGTCCCCAGGTTTTCCGGAGTCAAGAATATACACACCGGAGACCTTGCCTTGAAGTGCCTGTCCGACATTGGCGACAGGGGTGTCCTTGAGATCCTTGTCCGAAACGGACGCGACCGCTCCTGTCAGATCTTTCTTTTTGATTGTTCCGTAGCCCACGACAACTGCTTCGCTCAGAAATTCAGAGTCTTCCTGAAGTATGACAGTGATGTCGCCACTTTCACCCACGGTCACCTTGGTTGTCGTGTAACCCAGTGACGAAATCTCCAGTATGTCACCTTTGGCGGCTGCCAAAGTGAACGTTCCGTCCACATCGGTTATTGTCCCGACCGAACGATCGCTTGTGTTCACGACAGCGGCTCCTATTACCGGCTGCCCTGTCTTGTCGATCACCTTTCCGTTGAACGACAGTACCTGCGCTGATGCGCTGAGTCCTGTCAGAAACAGCAAAACGGCAATCGAACACAAAAGGAAGTGTGATTTGCTCATATCCTTAAAAAGTTTTAATAAATAAACGAGAACATTGCATTGGTTATTCTTCGGCAAAGAAAACCAATAACATCATCAAGACAAAGCGATGGTACTGTTTTAGTAGTTGGATAAAATTATAATTTATTGACACATCGTCAATTGAACTATATGATTCAGCCGAAAATAGTAGCCGTGTCAAGACAGCCTTCCGATGCTCATGATTTGTTTTTCGAAGTCCTCGCGGCCGGAAACAGCGGAGTTTCTCATCTTGACACGGTAGTTGTAGATCGTGGAGACGGACCTTCTTAGGAAGTGTGCGATTCTCGTGGAATCGGTGACACCAAGACGTATCAGCGCGGCCACCCGGAGCTCTGTTGTGAGGATTCCGTTCTTACCTCTCGCATCAAATCTCTTGTCTTCCTGAAGAAGGGCGTTCAGCCGTTCCACGAAGTCGGGAAACAGTGCCAGAAAAGATTCATCGAAGCGTACATAGAAGCCCTCCAGTTCCTTGTCGATGAACTCGGTGGACTTCAGGTTCTCCATCACTTCACCGAAGCCGCCTTCCTTCGCTGCCCTGCGTAGTTTGGAACGGTATCTCTCCAGACCGGCTATGTAGTCCGAGCACATGTCCAGATATATTCCCAAATATTGCTCTTTGATGTCATTGGATTCCTGGAGAAGGCTCACATACTCCTTGAGCCTCGCATTGGCGACCGCCACTTTCCGGTGGCTTCTGATCATGTATTGCACCGCGACGACGAGAGAGAGGAGCAGGGCGCTTATGACAAACAGTATGATGTAGAGTTGTGTGCGCCTGCTGTGCATCCTTATGTCGTAGGTCTCGGTGATCAGAGGCAGCATCGAGTTTATGGCCTGGGCGTTTATGCTGGCGTTAGCGGCCACGGCGTCCTTTATCGACTGGTTCACATAACGGTAGGCTCTGTTGATGTCACCTTCGCGGTACAGAAGCTCAGCAAGCTCGTAGAGTGACTTGTACTCGTTGACCGGAGTCTGGAGGTCATTGGCGGCACTTTCAGCGAGGAGAGCGATGGCCTCGGAGTTTCTTCCGCACATTCGTGATGCGATGGATGCGATGTAACTGACTATCGCTCTTTCGTGTACATCAAGCCTGCCGGAAGACCGGACCGCGAGCAGCGAGTCCAGAATCATCGTCGCGTTGCCGTTGTCGATCTCAATGTCGGACCAGACGTAGAGTTTGAAAAGGTCGTCATCGCTCAGGTTCCTGTACAGCTCATTCCTGAAAGAGTCCCGCTTCCGGATGTAGTCCGCCTTGACGAGAGGGTCATCGGACATTCTCGCCATGTTTCCATACAAATTGTTGCTGATTTGTAAATATCTCAACATCAGCTGCCTCGGCATGGATTCCGGATCCATTTCATTCATAATCTCCGAAGCCTCAAGATACATTCCGGAAAGAGCGTACCTGTCCGCGATGTCCATCTCCGCATCGATTATCCTTTCGTTGCGGGTCCGCTCCGCTCCTGCCCTTTGAGCCACGGAGAGTTTCTTTCGGGCGTAGAATATGGCCGAATCGATGTCATATTGGTAATATTCATCGAACAATCTGTCATAGATTTCATATTTCAGACTGTCTGTGGTGTCCGACCGGATTCCCGCTTTTATCGAATCTATACGTTCCCGTTTGGTCCTTTCATAGATGTCCCTTTCGGCTATTGTTCTGTCAAGGGCTTCAAGCATCCTTTTGTTGTCTCCGCCTTCTGTCTTGGCGCAACTTTGCTGTATGAGCCCCATGGCCGCGACCGACCAGAACGCGGCAAGGACTTTTATAATCACGTGTCCTTTCATGCTGGTTTTATCTTACATGATGCGGAAGTTCGGCAGGGATGATCATCGAGATCTCACATAGTCCGGCGACAAATCCGTTCTCTTTCCACGCGCTTTGGAATATCATCTTGTGCACCCCGTTCTTTTCGATTGTGTACGAGTTCGTTCCACCTGTCGCCAGGAGATTACGGATGATGGCGGCGGATTTTTCATTGTGGCAGTCGAACAGATTCCTGCCGATGAGATCGCCACGTTTCCTATACTGTTCGACCGCACGGTCATTCTGATAGACGATGACTCCGTCCTTGTCGCAGACGGTTATCGAACAATTCAACTCTTTTGCCCAGTCTGGTATCATATCTCCAAAGATTTTAGTGTTGTCTGCCGTTCCCGAAACGCCACCCAAGTCCCAGCATCAGATTGTTTGGATCGTGAAAGTCGTGCAGTTTGTAGCCTATGTGGATGAAAAGGTCTTTGTATATGTCGGATTTCAGCGCCAAAGTCTGATAGAATCCTTTCAACTCTTTGCCTTTATAGATGACGTTGCGTCCAAAGCCTATGTTGATGGAGAAAATCGGCATGACAAATTCGGCTCTTAGGGAAAGTCCGGCTCCCAACTGCTCCGCAAGAGGTGGACGATAGAATTTTATGTTGCCATCGTCTCCTACACCGGCAACATGCTCACTGACATTAGCGCTTTCATCGTATTGGATGTCGATGGACAGGCCTGTCCTGAAAAATTTGTTCACTCTGTACAAAGGGTTTATGTTCAAGCCGATGATTCCGAATTTGCCCTCTGAGATGTGTGGCACATCGTTCCAGATGAGCCCTTTGGCTCTTCCGGCGCCGTAGAGAACCACATCGTAAGTCATCCTTTGCGCGATCCTTTTCAGCCCGGAGGCGTCACTGTCATATTCATAAATGGTTCCGCCCGTGGGGATTTTGCGGATTTGGGTCGCCCCGAACAGCCTTGCCGCCCCGATTCTTCCACCTATGGTGTTCACACCTGCGTTAGGATAGCTCGTGTTGCCGTTTGAGAAATGTGTCATGTCGATTCCTGCCGAGATCAACCATTGCGGTGCGGGTTGCCATGTCAGCAAGAAGCCGACATTGATGTATGCGTTGAGTCTTGATCCGACCACCAGATTTTTGTCGTTTGTGAAATTCGGGTTCAAGTCCCCGTATGGGTCGTAAGGATGCCAGCCGAATGAAAGACCGAAATTCCATTCATAGTCAAAAGACAACTTTTGGGAAAGCTGCGCCAGCCTTGCGCCTTGGAATGCATAAACAGCGGCAGGCGATCCAATCTCGTCCTGGTCGAAGAATGTGTTCCATGCCAAACCAATTCCTTGGTAGGCTGTCGGGTATATCTTGCCTAAGCGGCTGTCCGCGGGAAAGGCGAATGAATATTGCAGGTGTGCGGATCCGCTTTTGTCCAGGCGCTTGCCAAGTGCGTTTTCGCCTCTGAAGAATTTGTGGGAGGGCAGTATGTACGAAGGTCGGACATTGATACCTATCCTATGTGTGACCTTCGATGAATCCGCTTTCGTATGCCCGGCGGCTGGCAGAGCAAGCGCCGTGGCGAGGAACATCCCCAAAACAGTCTTTATGAATATTCTATCGCTCATCGTTTTTCATAATAGAAAGTAAAGTGTCCGTTAGGTGACTTGCTGGTGAGAATCCCCTTTACCTGAATGATACGTCCGGTGGCGATGTTGCGGAGTGACATTGAATAATCGGCGGAGTAGGTGTCGATATACCACAGCATATTGTAGTACCATGAAAACTTTCCGGTAGGCGGAAACCTCATGACGACTTCCGTTTCGTCTTTGAGTGGATATTCAATCGTATCATAACTGTACAGGACACTGCAATGGTCATTGAAACTTAAACTTTCATTATCAAGAGCCCCGTCGGGAACCTGTACCATAAGGTCTTTCCGATGCCGCGCCAAGCCATTCTCATCTGAGAAAGAGACCTGCCTGGAGGCACCGAAGAAGACTCGTCGTGAGATTCGCAATGTGTCCGTCCCGTCGTTCTTGAAAGAGAGCGGACCCCATCCTTTTTCATATTCAGGAAGGAGCCTTTTCACATCTCCCCAGATGATGCTTTCAAACTCATAACCCGAACAGCGTGATTGCTTGAATGTCAATGTGTCACATTCGAAGGAGTTCGAGACTTCCACGCTAATGTTCATTTCGCTGTCTGAAAAGTTCGGCAGGAAAAAAAGTTCAAGCTCACGCTCGCCGGATTTTTTGTAATACATAATGAATCCGTCGCTTGTGATTTTCCTTTTCCCATCGATACTCTCCAAGGCGGATGAACCTCCGATCCATTCGATGGTTTTTCCGTCCAGGATAACGGACGCCACGCTCCAGTCATCGGTTCCGAACCGTACCTTTATGGTGTCACCGTCTTCGCGGACAGTAAAATGGCGCGATGAAGGGTTAATCGGTTTCACGAAAGCCTCCGGATTGCACCCGCATGCAATGAATAAGAGGAATATAATGAATATTCCTCCGTACGCGCCGCCGATTCTTTGAAAAAACGCTTTCATCTTCCATTCAAGAAGTCTTGGAGTTCCTCGTAGAATCTCTGGGTAGGGAAGCCCATCACGTTGTAGAACGAGCCGTCCAATCTGGTGATGCCAACGTAGCCGATCCATTCCTGGATTCCGTAGGCCCCGGCCTTGTCGAAAGGTTTGAAGTTGTCGATGTAGTAGTCTATCTCGCTGTCTGACAGATTCTTGAAATAGACATCGGAAGTGACGGAGAAGGTCTTTGTCCTATGACAGTCACGGATTGTCACGGCTGTGATGACCTGATGCTCACGTCCGGAAAGCAGCTTGAGCATCCTTACGGCGTCCGCCCTGTCGTGGGGCTTGCCGAGGATTTCTGTCCCACACAGTACCATAGTGTCGGAGGTGACGAGAATCTCATCCGTCTCAAGCTTTCTGTGAAAGCCTAATGACTTACCTTCCGACATCAATTCCGGCACTTTAACGTGCGGAGTGTCAGGAGAGTATTGCTCCACGAACGATGTGCCAGTGTCAACTGTGAACTTGATGTCAAGGCCGGCGAGCAGCTCGCGGCGGCGAGGTGAGTTTGAAGCCAGGATGATCCTCTTTCCGTGAGTGTCCATATTCAGGAAACCTTTAGAATTTTTTCTTGTAGGCGATCGCGTCGAAGACCCAGCGTCCCTGGGCTTTCATCGCCTTCTCCATATACTCGCGCACGCAGGCCTTTCCGCCCGGACGGTCGGAGATGATGTCCGCAGCTTCCTTGACCTCCTCGACTGCATCGTTGGGGCAGACTCCAATTCCGGCTGCCCGGATGACCTCTATGTCCGGGATGTCGTCTCCGAAATACATTACCTCTTCGGGCTTTAGGTTATGCCTCCTGCAGAAATCCTCGAAGTCCTCAATCTTGTTTCTGGAGCCCAGATAGATGTCCTCGGGATTGATTCCGTTGCTGCTGAACCTGGCCCGTATACTTTGTGACCGGCCGCCGGTGATCACACCGACCGGGAATCCGTTTAGGCACGCCATTCTGACAGCGAATCCGTCCTTAGCGTCGAAAGTCCTGTAAAGCTGGCCTTCCAGATCGGCGAGGATGCCACCGTCAGTCATCACGCCGTCGATGTCGAACGTGAACGCTTTGATATTCTTGAAATCTGTCATTTCAAGTTATGATTTGGCTCCGTTAGGACCGAACTGAGGAAGGTCTCCGAGATTGAACGTGCCACCCTGCTGAGCCTGTCCGCCGCCAAGGTTGATGAGTCCGAACTGTGACTCGTACTTTGTGACATTGTCCATCAGAGCGTTGAGAAGCCTTTTGGCGTGCTCTGGAGTCATCACGATGCGGTTGCTGATGTCCGGCTTAGGCAGGCCGGGAAGGATTGTCGCGAAGTCGATGATGAACTCGCTGTGCGAATGGGTGATGATCGCAAGGTTTGAATATGTGCCCTTTGCTACTTCCGGACGGATTTCCAGACTGATTTCTTTCTTTTCTTCCATAGTATGTGTGTATTTTTGAAGCAAATTTAGTGAAAAATGTGCTATATTTGTAAACTTTGTATATTATAAGCAGTAATATGAGCGAGAAAAAAGAACTTTCCGCAAAGTACAATCCGGCGGAAGTAGAAGACAAATGGTACGCCTGGTGGACCGAGCACAAGTGCTTCCACTCTGAGCCGAATGAGAAAGAGCCTTATACGATAGTAATCCCGCCTCCTAACGTGACGGGAATCCTGCATATGGGTCACGTGCTGAACAACACGCTTAACGATGTGTTGATCCGCAAGGCCAGAATGGACGGCAAGAATGCCTGCTGGGTACCTGGTACGGACCATGCATCCATCGCAACGGAAAGCAAGGTTGTGGCCAAGCTCAAGGGTATGGGAATATCCAAGGAAGACCTTACCCGTGAGGAGTTTATGAAATATGCCTGGGAGTGGAAGGAGGAGCACGGGGGAATCATTCTCAAGCAGCTCCGCAAGCTTGGCGCTTCCTGTGACTGGGACCGCACAAGGTTCACGATGGAGCCTGAGCTTTCCGACGCCGTGATCGCCACATTCTGCTATTTCTATAAGAAAGGTATGATTTATAGAGGTGTGCGTATGGTCAACTGGGATCCAGTGGCATTGACCGCCATCAGTGACGACGAGGTCATCCACAGGGACACCAAGAGCCATTTCTATCACCTTAAATATTATATCTCCGATGGCAACGGCAATCCTACGGACAAGTATCTCGTGATCGCCACGACCCGTCCTGAGACGATTATGGCCGATGCCGCCATCTGTGTCAATCCGGCCGATGAGAGACATCATTGGCTGAAAGGCAAGAAGGTGCTCATCCCGTTGATCAACAGGGAGATCCCTGTCATCGAGGACAGTTATGTGGAGATGGATTTCGGAACTGGATGCCTGAAGGTCACCCCGGCTCACGACGCTCATGACTATGAGATCGGACTTCGCCACAATCTGCCGGTTATTGACATCATCGATGACCACGGCCGCCTGAACGAGAAGGCTAAGATTCTGGTGGGCGAGGATCGTTTCGAGGCCAGAAAGAAGATTGTCAAGATGTTGGAGGAGTCCGGCAACCTTGTCAAGGTGGAGGAATATACATCTCCGGTGGGATATTCGGAAAGGACCAACGCGGTCATCGAGCCGAAGCTCTCGGCGCAGTGGTTCCTCAAGATGGAAGACCTTGCCGCAAAGGCTCTTGAGAGCGTCGAATCCGGCAAGATCAAACTTATTCCGGACAAGTACCGTAACACGTACCGTCACTGGATGGAGAACGCCCACGACTGGTGCATTTCCCGTCAGCTTTGGTGGGGACAGAGAATCCCGGCTTACTATCTTCCTGACGGGCAGATAGTTGTGGAAGAGACTCCAGAGAAGGCTCTCGCCGCGGCCCAGAAGATCAATCCGGCTTTGACAGCCGCTGATCTCAGGCAGGATGACGATGTGCTCGACACCTGGTTCTCAAGCTGGCTCTGGCCTATTTCAGTGTTCGACCCTCAGAAGCCTGGACATCCTGACCATCAGCCAAACAAGGATCTTGCTTACTATTATCCTACAAATGACCTGGTTACAGGTCCTGACATCATCTTCTTCTGGGTAGCCAGAATGATTATGGCAGGTGACGAGTTTATGAACGACATTCCGTTCAGCAACGTTTATTTCACGGGAATTGTCCGCGACAAGCTCGGCAGGAAGATGTCCAAGACTCTTGGCAACTCTCCAGACCCGCTTGACCTCATCGCCAAGTACGGAGCCGATGCCGTGAGGATCGGTATGCTGCTTTGCTCGTCAGCCGGCAACGACATATTCTATGATGAGTCACAGGTCGAGCAGGGCAGGAATTTCTGCAATAAGATCTGGAATTCTTTCCGTCTCGTTCAAGGTTGGACGATTGATGAAAAGCTTCAGCAGAGTGAGGTCAACAAATTGGCTGTAAGTTGGTTTGAGAATAAACTTGGCCAGACCATTATCGCGGTCGAAGACCATTATTCCAAGTTCAGGATCTCAGATGCCCTTATGAGCATCTACAAACTCTTCTGGGATGAATATTGCGCCTGGTACCTTGAGGCCGTGAAGCCAGCTTATGGTGAGAGCATCGACAAGGCGACGTATGACGCCACAATCATATTCTTTGAGAAATTGCTGAAGATGATTCATCCTGTGATGCCTTTCATCACGGAAGAGCTTTGGCAGTCTATGGCGGAGCGCAAGGAAGGGGAGACCATTATGTACCAGCCTACTCCTAAGGCTGGAGTTGTCGATGAAAAGATCATCGAGGAATTCGGCATAGCCCAGGAGGCGGTGAACGGGATCCGCGGAATCCGTCAGCAGAAGAACATCTCTCCTAAGGAAAGCCTTGCCTTGAAGGTGAAGGGAGATTTCCCTATGAATATGCTCCCTGTGGTCACCAAGCTTGCCAACATTTCCTCGGTCGAGAGTGTGGCTGATTTCGGTGACGCCGCCGGAGTCTCGCTGCTTGTCCGCACGGTTGAACTCTTCGTTCCGCTTGAGGGACTTGTGGATGTCGAGGAGGAGATCAAAAAGATCGAGACCGAGCTTGAGCATCAGCGTGGATTCCTTGATTCCGTCAGGAAAAAGCTGTCCAACGAGAGCTTTGTGGCTCACGCTCCGGAGAAGGTTGTCGCTTTGGAGCGCAAGAAGGAGGCTGACAGCCTTTCCAAGATCGAAAGTTACGAAAAGGCTCTTGCCGCTTTGAGAAACAAATAGTAAAACATTTTTGTTTTAGGCGCTAACAATTTTGTTATGGTGTATTCTGAGACATCTTTTCCTGTCAGATACTACGAAACTGACCAGATGGGCATCGTCCATCACTCGAATTACATCCGGTACTTCGAGTGTGCGAGGAACAACCTGATGGTCGAGTGCGGTTACCCGATAGAGAAATGTGAGGAGGACGGTGTGACCATTCCGATAGTCACCGTGGAATGCCGTTACAGGTTCCCGGCTAAGATGGGAGATGTGGTCAGGGCTGTCGCAATGATCGATGAGGTGCCTATGGCGAAACTCCGGGTAAGGCAGGCGGTTTACAATCAGGACGGCACGCTTTGCGTTGAAGGCCAGGTGACCCTTGGCTTTCTCAACAAGGCTACCGGTCGGCCGACACGTTGTCCGGAGAAGCTTGTGGAAGCGATAGAGGCTCATATCAATGACAGATGATATTTGTAAAGATTATTTTAACACTTAAATAGTTTAGACTATGTTTTTTATTGTTCCTTTGGGTGTTGTTGGCCCGTGGCAGGTGGTGATTATCGCCCTTGTCATCATTCTCCTTTTCGGTGGAAAGAAGATTCCTGAGCTCATGAAAGGCCTTGGAAAAGGTGTCAAGAGCTTCAAGGACGGCATGAACGAGGTTGAGAGCCAGATCAGTGACATTGACAAGGATCTCAATTCCACAGCCAAGACTCCGGACAAAATCGAGAAGATCGAGAAGAAATAATGGCGGCTGGAGAAGCTGAGATGTCCTTCTGGGACCATCTGGAGGTGCTGAGGGGAACATTGTTCCGCTCAGTGCTTGTCATTACGCTTGTCAGTGTCGTGGTCTTTTGCTTCAAGTCGTTGGTCTTTGACGACATCATCCTGGCTCCGACAAAAAGCGACTTCTTCATCTATAAATGGCTGAGAATGGGGAATATGCAGATGTCGCTGGTGAATCTGGACATATCCGCCCAGTTCTTCGTGCATCTTCAGGTCGCGTTTGAGTTGGGCTTCATCCTGTCTTTCCCGTATGTCTGTTTCGAGATCTGGAAATTCATAGCCCCGGCTCTTTACAGGAATGAAAAGCGTGCGGTAAGAGGGGCATTCCTTTCCGCATCGTTCCTGTTCTATCTTGGACTTGTAATCGGTTATTATCTTATCGTTCCGATCTCACTTAACTTTTTCATGGGCTACAAGATCAGCGATGATGTGATGAACACGATCTCGCTGACTTCGTACATCTCGATGTTCACTTCAACTGTGCTGGCGTTCGGCATTGTGTTTGAATTCCCTATCGTTGTCGCGATCTTGTCTAAACTCGGGATTGTCACCAGAAACACTCTGATTAAATATCGCAGGCATGCGATAGTGGTTATACTCTGCATCGCTGCCATCATAACACCCGCGGATCCGATGTCGATGTTGATCGCCGCCGCTCCTTTGCTGATTTTGTACGAGGTTTGCGTGATGTGCTGTAAACCGGCACGGCCGGAAGATGCGCTTGAAGAGATTAAGGAGGAGGCGTAAATGATTTCAATTAATGGATTGACTGTTGCCTACGGTGGCTACACACTTTTGGACAGTATAGATTTCCACATCAGTGAGAAGGACAAGATCGGTCTTGTCGGCAAAAACGGAGCGGGGAAGTCCACGATCATGAAACTGATCTGCGGGCTTCAGTCTCCGACATCCGGAAGCATCGACAAGCCGAACGATCTGCGTATCGGCTACCTGCCTCAGATCATGGAACACCACAAGGGGAGAACCGTGATGGAGGAGACATTGACCGCTTTTGACCACATCACAGAGATTCAAGCCGAACTTGACAGCGTGAACGCCCAACTGGCTGAGAGAACTGACTATGAGTCAGATGAATACCTTTCTTTGATCAACCGACTGAATGACTTGACAGACGCTATGGCTATGAGTCAGTCGGAGCCTCCGGAGGTTCTTGCCCAGAAGACGCTTTTAGGCCTTGGCTTTAAGGATGAGGATTTCGGGCGAAAGACCGAGACGTTCAGCCAAGGGTGGAATATGCGCATAGAGCTGGCGAAGATCCTGCTGTCCGAGCCGGATGTCCTGCTTCTGGACGAGCCTACGAACCATCTTGACATAGAATCAATCGAATGGCTGGAGGATTATCTTAAAAGTCATCGGGGATCGTTGCTCCTCGTTTCGCATGACAGGAGGTTCCTCGACACCGTGACAAACCGCACGGTCGAGATCATGCTCGGGCATATTCATGACTACAAGGTTCCGTACAGCAAGTACGTCGAGTTGCGCAAGGAAAGGCTCGCGCAGCAGATGGCGGCCTATGAGAACCAGCAGAAGATGATCGAGAAGACGGAGGATTTCATCAACCGTTTCCGCTACAAGCCTACGAAGTCAAATCAGGTACAGTCCCGTATCAAGCAGCTCGAAAAACTTGACAGAGTGGAGATTGACGAGACTGACAACGTCACGCTGACGGTTAAGTTCCCGCCGGCTCCGCGTTCCGGAGACATTGTCTTCAAAGGCAAGGATCTGACAGTCGGCTATCCGGAGAAGGTCGTCTTCAGGAACGCTGAGATAGAGGTCAGAAGGGGAGAGAAGGTCGCCTTGATCGGACGCAACGGTGAGGGTAAGACTACCCTTATGCGTGTGATAATGGGGGAGTTGCAGCCTATCAGCGGTGAGGCCAAGACCGGCTACAATGTCTCCATCGGGTATTACGCTCAGAATCAGGAGGACATCCTTGACCGTAATCTTACCGTGTGGGAGACCCTTGACAACATAGCGGTCGGAGATGTAAGGAACAAGCTTCGTGACATTCTGGCTCAGTTCCTGTTTCGTGGTGAGGACATCGACAAGAAGGTAAGTGTCCTGTCAGGCGGCGAGCGCGCAAGGCTTGGAATGGCAAAGTTTATGCTCCAGCCATACAATGTGTTGGCGCTTGACGAGCCGACCAACCATATGGACATCAAGTCCAAGGATATTCTCAAACAGGCTCTGAAGGCGTACGATGGCACGCTGATTGTGGTCTCACACGACCGTGATTTCCTTGAAGGCTTGGTTGACAAGATGTATGAGTTCCGTGACGGAAAGGTCAAGGAGCATCTTGGAAGTGTCCATGAGTTCTTGGAAGAGAGGAAGATAGAGAATCTTCAGGAATTGGAGAGGCGTTTCTCTCCCAAAGTGTCTGCGGTACCCGATGCAAAGAATGAGGTTGATTCTGTCAGAAAGGAACAGGCTCAGAAAGAGTTCGAGCAAAGGCGAAGTGATTCCAAGGAAATCCGCAGGATTCGGCACAGGGTCGAATTCCTTGAGTCAGAAATCGGCAAGGTCGAGGCGAGGATGAAGGACATCGAGAAGATTCTCTCCAATCCCGGGCCTGGTGATGACATAATGGAGCTCACCAGAACCTACCTTGAGGACAAACGCGAGCTTGACCACAAGACAGCGGAGTGGGAATCCTTGATGGAAAAAATTGATGAATAGGAAAATTTAATTTATAAAGGTTATGAATATCAAATCTTTATTTATGGCGATTTCCGCCATTGCTTTAACATCTGCGGTTTCCGTCGCGCAGACCAGGACCATCGAACATGAATATTCAGAGTTTGATGCCATCTCAGTGTCGGACGGCTTCAAGGTCACCTTGGTTGAAAAGGATGGCTATAATGCCAAATTCAAAGTAAGCGATGCCCTTGAGAGTTGTCTTGAATGCTACGTTAAAGGCGGCACTCTTTATATAGGACTTGATGATAAATCAATTCCGAAAGAAGTTAAGAAATCCTTCAAGGGTAAGAATTCTGAAGGACCTGTACTTGAAGCCACTATTTATGTCTCGATACTTAACTCAATCACTTTGAATGATGACTGTACGTTCTCATCAAGCAATAGTCTGAATTCCGGCAAATTCAAAATGGATCTATCCGGCAATTCAAGCATAGCCAATCTTAACGTGAACGCGGAGTCTGCTGTGATTTCCGTAGGCAAAAAGGCAAAGCTATCTTCTTTCAATGTGAAGGCCGGGGACAATGTGACTGTCAATGCGGACGGGAGCGCGACGGTTGTCATGGAATATTCGGCGAAAACTCTCAATGTGAATAATTCGGGTTCCGCTGACCTTGCCGTCAACGGTCAATGCGAAACGGCTTCCGTCGCTACTGACAACAGTGCCAAACTATCCCTTTCCGGCAAAGCCAACTCTTTGAAAGTCACTGGTAAAGGAGGATCTTCAAAGATTGACGCGGTCACAATGTCTGTGGATGATGTGACCGTGTCATTGGATGGTGCGGATCTTACCGTAACTCCTGGCAAAAATCTTTCGCTCGACCTCGGCAAAGGCGCAAGTGTCTGCTACTCAGGAGATCCTGTGATCAAGATCGTGAAGATCCAGAATGCGACTGTAACCCGTAAATAATCATGTTCGTCCTGGATTCTCATTGCGACACCCCGACAATGATGATGCGGGGACGCGACATCGGAATTGACAATGAAAGGGGGCATGTCGATCTGCCGAAGCTTAAGGCCGGCGGGGTCGATGCCTCTTTCTTCGCTTTATACACATCCGCCGACCTACAGCCAGACGCGGCCACACGCTACGCTTTGGAAATGATCGGCCGGATATACGATGCCGTTGAAGCCAATTCCGGGATCGCCTCACTTGCATTCTCGCCGGATGACGCTTTGAGGAATAAGGCTAAAGGACTCGTTTCCATATTCATAGGCATGGAGAACGGGGCTCCGATCCAAAAGTCGCTCCCTTTGCTCAGGGTTTTTCATAAGCTTGGGGTACGGTACATAACCTTGACCCATAACGGTGACAATGAAATAGCGGACTCCGCCGCGCAGGGACAGCGTTGGCACGGATTGAGTCCGTTCGGCAGGGAAGTGGTGGCGGAAATGAACCGCCTCGGAATGATCGTCGATGTCGCTCACGCCTCGGATGAGACATTCTACGATGTCCTTGAATATTCCCGTGCTCCGATTGTTTCCACACATTCCTGCTGTCGTGCCTTGGCTCACCACAGAAGGAATATGTCCGATGAGATGCTGCGCGCGCTTGCTGACAAAGGCGGCGTGATCCAAATCAATTTCTATCCGGTATTCCTTTCGGATGCGTTCGCCAAGACTCTGGCGGATTCCGGACTGGAGTCCAAGAGCTGGACCGAGCAGGACTGGATCAACGATCCGTTGAATCCGGAAAAGGCCGCCGCTTGGAACGCTGTGCTGGATGAGTTTGCCGCTTTGCCAAGACCTTCCTATAAGGACGTGGTGGATCACATCGACCACGCCGTTAAGGTGGCGGGTATAGACAGTGTCGGAATCGGAACCGACTTCGACGGCATCGAGGTTACTCCAGCCGGACTTGAGAACATCTCAAAAATCGGAGTGATCTTTGACGAGATGTCAAGCCGTGGCTATACCGATGATCAGATAGAGAAGGTCGCTGGCAAGAATTTCCTAAGAGTGTTCAATGACGTGACTTCTTTGACTGCCAAATAGCCTGCAAATAGCCATAATAATAGCGATAACAAAAATGTTTGCTTGGTAAACAAATTTGTTACCACTATTTATTTTCAATTATTTGCGGTCGTTGAGCATAAATAACCTGAGTTCATCGAGCGCGGCCGCAGCGAATCTCTCAATATTCCTTTTCCTGTCGTTCTTATAGACCTTTTTGACGGTTTTCGTCCCGTTAGGGCCTGCGATTCCGATCCATACAGTGCCTACTGGATTATGCTCATCGCCTCCGGGCCCTGCCAATCCTGTGGTCGAGACAGCATAAGTGCTCCCGGTCAAATTTCTGGCCCCTTCAGCCATCGCCGCCGCCACTTCGGAACTTACAACTCCATATTCATTGATTGTGGCCTCCGGAACTCCAAGGACTTTTTCCTTGACTGGGATGGCGTAGGATGTGACGGAGCCGAGGTAATATTCAGAAGCCCCGGGAACAGAGGTGATCAAGGAGGAAATCTTGCCTCCGGTGCAGGACTCGGCCGCGCTGAGGGTCATCCCTGAGCCACGGAACAAGGCTCCAACGGCGTTCTCCAGCGTGTCATCATTGTAGGAATATATCTTGTCTCCCAAAATCGGCCTGAGACGCGCGAGCTGCTCATCAATGCGCCTTTCCTCCTCATCCTTGTCTCCACCGTAAATTGAAAGCCTGAGACGGACTCCTGTCAAAGGATTAGGCAGGTAGGCAAGGTGCATATCCTCCGGCAGACTGTCCTCCCAAGACTCAATTTCCTTGGAAAGCGCGGATTCAGCCAACCCGAAGACCATCACGCACTTATGGAATATGTCCGTAAGTGGGTTGTGCTCCTTAACGTCCTTGATCACATCAGGAATCGCCCCGACCGCCTCAAACGGAACGCCTGGCAGGGCATAGAGAGAGGCCTGATGTCCGTATCTTTCCTTAGGGAAGCGGAACACCATAATCGGCGCCGTGCCGAGGTGGTTGACAATCACTTCGCAAGTATCCGGGACGAGCGCCTGAGCCTTGTTGATGTCCAGAACATCAAGTCCCCTTGCGTGAAGGATCTCGTGGACCATCTTGAGCTGGCCTTCATTCACCACATAACCCTTGCTTCCGGAAATCTCCGCCAAAGCCGCTTTCGTGATGTCGTCCTTGGTTGGACCAAGACCTCCGGTAGTTATGACTATCTCGTTGTGAGTGAGTTCGTTTGTTAGATTGCAGACAATCTCGTCGTGGTCGTCCCCGAATGAAGTCATTCTTGTGACTTTCACGCCAATCTCCTCAAGCGCCTGGGATATATGCGAGGAATTGGTGTCCACTATCTGGCCGATCAGAATCTCGTCGCCGATAGTACAGATCGATGCGTTTGCCATATTCAGATTTTATTTTGTCAAACTATTGTTTTCAAGGTATTTGTTGATCTTCTTCACTATTGAAGGTCCTTCGTAGATGAAACCGGTGTAGATCTCTATCAGACTCGCTCCGGCGTCCAGCATTTCCTTGGCCTGCTCCGGCGACATTATTCCACCGACACCCACTACCGGCAGCCTTCCGGACGTGAACTGATGAATATGCTTGACCATAGCGAGGCTTTTCTCGTACAAAGGAGCTCCGGAGAGCCCTCCGTTGCCGATTTTCTCTATTCTATCCTTGTTTGTCGTGAGCCCGTCGCGGGATCTGGTCGTGTTGCCGGCCACGATTCCGTCGATTCCTGATTGCATACAGTATTTCAGGATTTCGTCAAGTTCCTCTGTCGGAATATCAGGGGAGACCTTGACCAGAATCGGCTTATAGGCATCGTAGCATATCCTTAAATCCAGCAACGGATCGAGAATATCCGACAGGTATGACACGTCCTGAAGATTCTGCAGGCCGTGAACATTCGGGCAGGAGACATTGATCGTGAACATATCCACAAAGTCGTACATATACGAGAACGCCTTCTTGTAGTCAGCGATGGTGTCCTCGTCCGAGGCGCTGGTGCTGTTCTTCGCTATGCTCGCCGCGATAATCGTCTTTGGCGGATCCTTTTGAATATGTCTGATCGCGTTCTGGATGCCTTTGTTGTTGATCCCCATCCTGTTTATGATAGCGTTGTCCTGCGGGAGCCTGAACAGTCGAGGCTTGGGATTGCCCGGCTGAGCCTCCGGAGTCAGGGAACCGATCTCGATGAACGAGAATCCGAACCACGACAGCTCGTTGTAAAACTCTCCGTTCTTGTCCAAACCGGCGGCCAGACCGACGGGCGACGGGAAATTGATCCCGAACACATTCCTTGACAGCGATGGAGTCTTGTGGCTGTAAATCAGCTTCATCAGTTTTCCGGCGAAAGGAATCCGCCGTAGAAGTCCGAGTCCTTTGAAAGTGAGATTATGCGCCGTTTCCGGTGAGAATTTGAACAAAATCGGCCTGATGAGTTGTCTGTACATATTCATTGATGTTTTTCTGCACTTGCCTTGGTTTTCCACACCAAGGTTTGTGACGACAAATTTAGACAAAATCAGCAGAACACAGAAGGGATTTCTTCTCAAACATTCCGTCAATCGATCTCCTTGAACGTTCCGTTGTCATAGAAAACCAGAATCTTTGTGATCCTTGGCGTGTCTGGTTTGGATTCGGCAGGGGAGACTTGCTCTGTTTGAGGCTTATTATCAATAGTTTCCGGCTCTTCTGGAAACAAATCTGGCTCTTGAGAATCGAATAATCGGCCGCTGTCCTTGCCTGTGGTGGACAATCGCGGCTCCTCGGAGAGTTGTGGCACTTGAGGGGAATTCTGACTCTTGTACATTTTACCCTTTCCTGCGATCAGCCAATCAAGATTCAGGTCGGGATAGTTTTGAGCCATACTTTGTATGAAATCAAACCCCGGCTTGTTCCTTCCCGCAAGAATATGTGATATGCTGGCCTTGGCCACACCTAATCTTTCCGCAAGCTGCGACTGTGTGATATTCTCGGCATCCAAAAACCGCTGCAATCTATTGTTCATTACAAAAGTGATTTGTTTACAAAAATAACATAATAAGCTGTAAAAATCAACTAAAAGATGATTGTTACAAAAGTGAAATGGAATACATATAATACGTAACTTAATTAGAAACAAATTTCAATGAGTGAATATAATTAATTGATAAAGAATATAAATACTCTTGTATTTATATGGAGAATTACTGTAAACTAACGATTAAATCCCGAATTTACACTCAATACCTATATGTGAATTTTATTAAAATTCAATAAATAATCTGATAATCAATATATTGCAGACAATAACCTATGTTGATTACTATTCCTTATTGCACAAAAGTAATTTGTTTCACCCTTGCCAGCTATATTTACAAAAGTAAATTACACTTTGAGTTTTGTAAACCCGTTTTGACTGTTAAAATGTTTAGAAATGTGACTTCTCGAGAATTTGATATTTCTTATACTTAGGTTAACTTTGTATGGAATTTTAAAATCTCAACGAGATGATACCTTCTATAAAAATTGAGGATTACAACTACCCACTTCCTGACGAGCGGATTGCGAAATATCCGCTTGCGGAGCGGGATGCCTCAAAGCTTCTGCGCTATGAGAACGGCGATGTCTGCGAGTACATATTCAAGGATATTCCCTCTCTCTTGCCTTCCGGCTCTCTTATGATATTCAATGACACCAAGGTTGTGCCAGCCAGGCTTCATTTTCAGCGTGAGACTGGTGCGCACATCGAAATCTTCTGCCTTGAGCCTGTCAATCCTCCTGAATATAACACCGCTTTCGCCGCGACGGAGCGTTGTCGTTGGAAATGTGTGATCGGGAATGCTAAGCGCTGGAAGAATGACGTTCTTTCCTTGTATAATCCGGATAATGATGAGGCTATTTCCGCGATGGGATTGAAATCCAGCCTTGTCGAGCGTAACGGTGAGACCGGTATTGTGGAGTTTTTCTGGGATGGCGGGATCCCTTTCTCCAGAGTGCTGGAACTGTGCGGCACAGTCCCGATACCTCCGTATCTCAATCGTGAGACAGAATCAATTGACACAGAGCGCTATCAGACCTTGTATGCTCATATCCGCGGCTCCGTGGCAGCTCCTACGGCCGGACTGCATTTCACGCAGTCTGTATTGGACAATATCGCCGCCAAGGGCATTGACTGTGAGAATGTCTGCCTTCACGTCGGAGCCGGCACTTTCCTTCCGGTCAAGAGTTCGGATGTGGCTGATCATCCGATGCACAGGGAGCCTTTTGTGGTCACTCTTGACCTTCTCAAGCGCATAAAGGCCAATAAAGGCAAGCTGATTGCGGTCGGTACGACTTCCGTACGTACTCTGGAATCATTGTACTATGTCGGTGTAAGCTGCATCGAGAAAGGCAAGCCGGAGGATGTGGGCCAGTGGGCTCCTTATGAGCGTGAATATTCATATTCATTGGAAGAGTCGTTGGACGCCATAATCTCTTATTTGGAGAACAACGGGCTGAATGAGCTTAAGGTTGGCACAAGAATCATCATTGTGCCGGGCTTCCGTTTCAGGCTTGTCGATCTTTTGATAACAAATTTCCACCAACCGGAAAGCACTCTGATTCTGCTGATTTCAGCGTTTGTAGGCGGTGACTGGAAGACCATCTATGACTATGCTCTCGGGCACGGCTTCAGGTTCCTCAGCTACGGCGACAGCTCGCTTCTTTTCCGCCGTACTTCTTAAGTCCTTTGTGGATTGATGGTTACAAGCCTTTGCGAATGTTAAGTAAATTGCTTACATTTGCAAATATTACTAACGATGATTTATTATGGCTGATTCATCTGAATTCGAAAGCATCTGTCCTTACAACGATGCTGAGGCGGTCGAGGCCTTGAACAAGGTCGCGAATCATCCCGCTGTGCTGGCTATTTCCGAATATCTTTTCCCTGACGAGCCGATCTTTTTCCTTCGGAACGCATTGAAGAGTGTGCATAATATCGATGAGTTCCAGGAAATTGTGATGAACAAGGCTGTGTCCTGGGTTATGGATAACACAATCCACAACTTCTCCTATGACGGCATCAGTTATATCAAGGAGATCAAAGGAAAATTCCTTGCGATGTCCAATCACAGGGACATCATCCTTGATCCGGCCATCACCCAACAGGTGCTTTTCAGGAACGGCATCCCGATGACGGAGATCTGTGTCGGTGACAACCTCATCAAGCAGAGCAAGACCGTTGAATATCTGCTCCGTTCCAACAGGATGATCCGGGTGATCCGCGGGATTTCGGCAAGGGAACTCTATCTGTCCTCGCAGATTCTGTCTAAATACATCCGTCAAACCATCACTTCCGGTAAATCTTCTATCTGGTTGGCACAGAGGCAGGGCCGCACAAAAGACGGAATCGACACTACGGAGCAGGGCCTGCTGAAGATGTTGGATATGAGCGGCACGAAATCGTTCAAAGAGAATTTTTCCGAGCTGAACATCGTTCCTCTCAGCATCTCTTATGAATATGAGCCATGCGATGTCCGCAAGGCTCGTGAGATCTTGATTTCCAGGACTCAGAAATATGTCAAGACACGCACCGAGGATATGCACAGTATTGTTATGGGTATCCGCCAGCAGAAGGGTGACGTGCATCTCAACTTCGGTCTGCCGATAACTCCTGACGAGATCGAGTTGGCTTCGCATTGCGACAAGAATGACCGTTATCAGGCCATCAGACACGCTGTTGACAAGAGGATCATCGCCGGCTATCAGCTTTGGAAGACTAACTACATCGCTTATGACCTTGTAAATCATAGTTATAAGTATGCGGAGCTTTATACTCCGGAGGATGTTGAGAAGTTTACGGAATATACTGAGCATCGGTTGGATAAGGTCGAGCGTCGTCTCAACCGTGCCGAACTTCGTGACATCTTCCTTCGCATCTATTCCAATCCTGTTGAGTCTAAGGAGCGTCTTGTTTCTGGTGAGCCGCTTCGCCAGGAATAACTTTAGAAGCGACTCTGTTGTAGAAATCAACGCAATATCACGCCCGAAGAGGGCGTTCAAAAATAGAAAATTCCCAAATTTTGCACGTTACCAAAATTTGGGAATTTTTATTTTCTGAACGCGGCGTTTTTTTGTTCACTATGCTGCTTATTTGATATTCGCTTGTTTTATAATGATTGAAACAAATTAGTTATCTATGTAAACATTTTTGTTATGTGTCTTATTTCTGTTTTGCCAGGGCCTTTCAAGCAGCAGAAAAACTGAATTTCAAATTTTGGTAACGTGCAAAATTTGAAATTCAGTTTTTTGCTGCCTCCATCGAGGCGAAATATCTTACGAATTAAAACCGGGACGCTCAACGTGCTGAAAGAAATATAACTGCCTCCATCGAGGCGAAATATCTCACGAATTAAAACAGCCGATCCACACTGGCGATGACCTCCTCTGCGGAAAGCTCTGTGCTGAGGATCAGATCTGGCTTCTTCAGCTCAAAGCCTTTGCTTGTGGCGTTAAGCATTCCGGCACCTGTGATGTTCAGCATAACGGTCTCGTCTTTTTTGACTGTACCCTCGTCAAGAGCTTTCTTCAAAGCTGCCACAGCGGAAGCGGCGGCCGGGAATATGTCGTAGCCCTCTTTGTTGAAGAACTGGAGCATCCAATAGACAATGTCATCGTTGGTGACCTTGAAGAAGTCGCCGTTGGACTCCTTGAGTGTGTCAAACAGGCCTCCGGCAAGGCTGTACGGCGGCTTTCTGTTGGAAAGAACCTTCGCGAGGATCACCTCGGCGCTCTTTCTGGACTCTTCCGGAGTGATCGGCACAAGGTCTCTTGATCCGGCTTTCCAGGAATCGTACATGAGGGTGAAAGGAGCGTTCTGAGCGCAGTAAACCCTCATCTTGTTCTCGCCGAAACGACCGTCCTTGGCAAGCCTGCATGCGTTTTCCCAAGCGGCGATCGCGCCGGTTCCGCTGCCGACTGCCTGAAAATATGCGTCAGGAATACGTCCGATGGTCTCTACGGCACTTAGCAGGGTAGTTCCCATTCCGTCCCTTCTGGCAATGTTCTTCGCACCGCCTTCGGCCAGATAACGGGAATCCTTGCAAAGCTTCTCTCCAAGGGCGATGGCATCGTAATAGTCTGTGCCGTTTGGGGTTGCGATGACCTTCACGCAAGGTTTGAGCCTTTTCAGGAACCACAGGTCGCTGATGTTGTCGTTAGGAATGCAGATCACGATCGGAATGTCGTTGTCGGAGCAGACACGAGCGAAAGCCCTGGCCGTGTTGCCGGCGGACTGCACCACAAGGATGTGCTTGTCGTTTTTCGGCAGCCTTGCGCAGACAGAGAACGCCTCGGTCTCCTTGAAAGAGCAGGTCTCCATCTTGGCACCACGCTTTGGAACGTAGCCGGACAGGGTAATGTACAGGTTCTCCATCCCGAGAAGCTCGGCGAGTCCCTTGCTCTTGTAGGTAACAGGAGCGTGTGAATTTTTCAGCGTTCTGTTGATCGGAAGCCATTCGGCGTATCTGTAAAGCCCTTTGAGGTCGTCACGTGGAGTAAACTTCTCATTCTCATACACGGCCCTTACCAGTGATGGCGCGGAAGCCTCCGGATCAGCCAATGTCCAACCGGCATCCTGGAATATTCTCCCGGAACCGACGTTCACAAGCTGGTAATTTGTTGGTTTGAATTTCATCGTTATTGTGTGTTAATATATTCATTACAGATTTATCAGCAGCCATGTCATATACCCGGCGAAGCAAGCGAGCAGTATGCTCCCTTCGACTCTGTCCAGCTTCCGGCCTTTGCGTGTGAACGCGCTTACCCAGATCAGCAAGGCCCCGAGCAGCAATATTCCGAGATCGACGAATGTCATTCCTGAGAATGACAGACCTGACGGGGAGCCGGGCTGCGGCTTGTAGGCGGCAGCGGAAACGCCCAGAATCATGAGGATATTGCCGATGTTCGAGCCAAGGATATTCCCGAGAGCCAGCTGCCCTTTCTTCTTTGCCGCCGCCACCACACAGGTGACGAGTTCCGGCATCGAAGTACCGCCCGCGAGGATGGTTACCGCGATGAACTTGTCGCTGATGTTCAGCATCCTGGCTATATTTGTAGCGCTGTCCACGAACTTGTCGCCTCCGAAAATCAAAGCCGCCAATCCTCCCAGGACCATCAGGATAGCCACCCATAATTTTCCGCTTTCAGGCTCCGCTGAATCCTTGGTCTCTTCAGCCTTCCCGGACTTGAAGGACCAGTACATATAAGCGGCGAAAAGTATAAGGAAAATAACGCCGACCAATCTTGACAACGTGTTGTCGTTGCCTATCCCAAACAGCGTGAAGTGCATTCCGAATATGATCAGGAGAACTGTGGTGATGATGTTGAGCGGGATATCGGTCTTGACATTGTCACGTGTCATTGAGATCGGCCTTATAAGCGCGGTGAAGCCGAGTATGAAAAGTGTGTTGAATATGTTAGAACCTACTATGTTGCCTATCGCAATGTCGGCGTTGCCTTTCAAGGCTCCTGTCAGGCTGACTACAAGTTCCGGTGTCGATGTCCCGATGCCGACTATAGTCAAACCTATCACGAATTCACTCAACCCGGCTTTCCTTGCGATAGTTGATGAGCCGTCCACAAGCCAGTCGGCGCCAAGCACGACCAGTGCAAGCCCGGCGAGCAGAATAAGGATCTCAGTTACCATTATTTTTTATATTAACGTGACACAAATTTAGTGAAAAAATAGTAAACTGTATTACTTTTTTGTGTAGTACTTTGGCCAGCAGGCTTCAAGATAGGCTTTCAGCCTGTCTTCCTGAGGGTTAGGCGCCGGCTCGTAGAATACTGTGCCTTCAAGGCCTGTCGGCATAAATTCCAGATCCGCGAAATGACCGGGATAGTCATGGGCATATTTATAGCCGTCCGCATATCCAAGTTCCTCCATAAGTTTGGTCGGTGCGTTTCGCAGGTATAGCGGCACGGGTGCCGCCTGGTCTTTGTTTGCGGTTTCAATAGCTTTGTTTATCGCAAGATACGCAGCGTTACTTTTAGGAGAACTTGCAAGGTAGATTGTGGTTTCGGAAAGCGGGATTCTGGCTTCCGGCATACCGATCTGATGGACAATCTGGAAGCACGAGTTCGCAAGCAGCATCGCGTTCGGGTTGGCAAGTCCGACATCCTCGGCGGCCGAGATGCAGAGTCTTCTTGCGATAAACAACGGATCCTCTCCGCCGTTCAGCATCCTTGCCAGATAATAGACAGCGGCGTTCGGGTCAGAGCCTCTGATTGATTTGATGAACGCCGAGATGATGTCGTAGTGCATCTCGCCATCCTTGTCGTAAATCGCCAGATTCTCCTGAATGCAACCGGTAACAGTCTCGTTGTCAATGACTATGTGTGATTCCTTGCCGGCGAAGGAGTCTATGACGATCTCAAGGACGTTAAGCAGTTTCCTGCCGTCGCCTCCACTGTAACGGAACAGAGCCTCGGTTTCCTTGACTTCAATATTCTTTTCCTTCAGCAGCACGTCATTTTTCAAGGCTCTGTCCAAAAGCATCTGAAGGTCGTTGACTTCCAATGATTTCAGGACAAAAACCTGACATCTGGACAGAAGCGGGGTGATCACTTCGAATGACGGGTTCTCGGTCGTGGCTCCTATCAGGACTATCGTGCCGTTCTCGACCGCGCCAAGCAAGGCATCCTGCTGGGCCTTGTTGAAGCGATGTATCTCGTCTATGAACAGGATAGGCGCCGCTCCGTTGGAAAACACGGATGCTCCTCTTGCCTTGTCGATGACATCACGGACATCCTTCACTCCTGCGCTGACCGCCGAGAGGGTGTAGAAGTCCCTTGACAAAGTCTGGGCGATTATCCCGGCCAAAGTGGTTTTCCCGACACCCGGAGGCCCCCATAGGATGAAAGAGGACAGATTCCCGTTCTCGATCATCTTTCTAAGGATGCATCCTTCACCCACAAGATGCCTCTGTCCGACATATTCAGACAGATTTTTTGGTCTCATCCGCTCTGGAAGAGGGGGAAGCATAGCGCTTTGTCCCGTTCTTTGATAAATATCCGACATAATTAGTTAAATATCGTTCAATTAATATGAAAAACAATAATGTTTAATTGGGTAACATTTGTGTTAATGCGGATTGGCCGCTATTTTTCAGCCTAACCGAACGCAAATTTAAGAAAAAGCGGAATAAGTTTCGTAAATTTGTCTATTACTTGCCAAATGCCACATATAGGCGCAATGGCAGAACATATTTTTGATAAGATGAGACTATCTGAAAGAATCAGTTTTGTTGGCGTGAACGACCGCCAGACCAAACTCTTCGAGCGGCAGTGGCCGCTTCCTTTTGGCGTCAGCTATAATTCCTATCTAGTTGAGGATGAGAAAATTGCCTTGATCGACACAGCTGCTGTGGCGTTTAGGGACGAGTTTCTTGCCAACATCAAGGCCGAGATAGGGGACAGGAAGATTGACTATCTTGTAGTAAATCATATGGAGCCGGACCACAGCGCACTCCAAAGCGTGATTAGGGATGAATATCCTGATTGTACGATAGTTACAAACGCCAAAGCTGTGCCGATGATCGAAGGTTACCAAGGTCTGACCGACAATATCAAGGTGATAAAGGAAGGGGAGACCCTTCCGCTCGGTAGCGTAAGCCTTCAGTTCTTTATGGTTCCGATGGTTCACTGGCCGGAGACGATGGTGACGTGGTGCCCTGAGGAGAAAACCCTGTTCTCCGGTGACGCCTTCGGCACGTTCAGAACCTTCCCGGAAGGCGTAATAGACTCGCAGTCAAACATATTCAATGAATATAAAGACGAGATGACAAGGTATTACTCGAACATCGTCGGGAAATATGCCGCCCCGGTTCAGGCCGCACTCAAAAAGCTTTCCGGTTTGGAGATATGCCGGATTTGCAGCACTCACGGCCCGGTTTGGGAGAATCATATTCCTGAAATCGTCTCACTGTACGACAAGTTCAGCCGTTATGAACCTTTGGAGCACGGTGTCTGCCTGGCTTACGGCTCGATGTACGGCAACACCGAGAAGGCAGCTCTGGCGTTGGCTGAATCCTTGAAGAACCATAACATTCCGTTCACGCTCCACAATCTGAATGAGGAAAGTTATTCGTTCGCTTTGCGTGACGTGTTCAAGTATGACACTGTGATTCTTGGCTCACCGACCTATAACAACGGAATATTGCCGCCGGTCCGTCAGTTGATGGAGGCAATCTGTGACAGATTGGTCAAGAACAGACGATTCTTTGCCTTCGGATCGTTCACTTGGGCAGCCGCCAGTGTTCGATTGCTGAACGAGATGGCAACCACAGCCGGATTTGAGATTCTCGGTGACGGAATTACATTCAGACAAGGATTCTCACCAGCCAAATTCGATTCTGAATCAATAGTTTCCCTTGTGTAACGGTACTCGCCTATTCTGTTATACAATTCGGATTATGTTAAGTTGAACGTATTGTAAACACTACCCTATATGATTTTGCAACTACTGACGCTTATTGGTGCTTTGGCGCTCTTCGTCTTCGGACTAGAGATGCTCAGCACAGGAATTCAGAAATCCTGCGGCGATAGGCTCAGGCGTTTCGAGAAATGGATGACCTCAGGCACGCCGTTCAAGCAGATCCTTTCCGGCGCCGGAATCACCGCTGTCGTCCAGTCGTCAAGCGCCACGACAATATTGGTGGCCAGCCTTGTGAGCGTCGCTACCCTATCGCTTAAACAAGGCATCTGCGTTATAATGGGCGCCAACATCGGTACGACCATAACCGCTTGGATCATAGCGGCTACCGGGTTCTGGCTTGATGTGACGGTTCTGGCGTTTGTGCTGCTTGGAGCCGGTTTCGTGATGACACTTATGAAGAAATCACTGGTCAAGAACATCGGTCAGGCAGTTTTGGGATTGTCACTGGTTTTCGTTGGACTGATTTACATAAAGTCCTCAATACCAGCTATTGACACTGTTCCTCAGATCGCCGGGTCAATCGCCGGACTGGCTTCGCACGGAATCGGTTCCGTGTTGATATTTATGCTTATCGGCGTTGTCGTCACATTCATCCTCCAGTCATCCAGCGTCACGGTTGTCCTTACGATGGTGCTTGCCTACCTTGGTTGGCTGCCGTTCCCGATGGCCGCCGCTATGGTTCTCGGAGAGAACATCGGAACCACTATCGGAGCCAATATCGCCGCCAGCGGAGCTGGTGTCCAGGCGCGAAGGGCCGCGCTCGCCCACACCGTGTTCAATGTGGCCGGCGCTGTCTTTGTGCTGATATTCTTTAATATATTCATAAAGATCAATCTTGGACTGGTTTCTTTGTTTGGTCTTGATTCTCAGATGACCGCGGTATTCGGCATCGCTTGTGTCCACACCCTGTTCAACACCATTTCGACATTGGTTCTGGTCTGGTTCCGCAAGCCGTTCGCTGATTTGCTGACGAAGTGGATCAAGGAGCCGGCGCCTGAGAAAGGGGACTTCCATCTGAAGTTCATCGGCAGCGGCAGACTTTTCGGAACTCCTTCAATCTCAATCGAACAGGCGTACAAGGAGGCTGTGAACTTCGCAGTGACTGCCCAGGATGGCTTCCAGTATGTAAAACTGGCTGTGAATGAAAAGGATCCGGACAAGTTTGAGGAATATCGGCAGAAACTGGTCAAGTGCGAGGAGGTGACGGACAGGTTTGAATATGAGATCGCAGCGTTCCTGAACAGCCTCACGGCAGAGTCTATGAACGATCACGAGGCACGAGAGGTCAAGGTCATCTACCGTGTGATCAGCGAGTTAGAGAGTCTTGGCGACAGTTGTGAGAACATCAGCCGTCTGCTTTCCCGCCTGCGTGTCCACAAGCTTGATTTCGATGATGAGACTATAAGCAAGGTCAACCTGCTGATCGGCAAGGTCAATCAGGCTTTCGCTGTGATGGTCTCGAATATGAGACTTGCTGTGGATGGTGAGCTTAAGGACATCAGCAATGCCTACAATGCCGAGGACAAGATCAACGAGACGAGGGACACTCTCCGTGATGAAGGCATTCTCCAGATTGAGAAAGGAGCGGACAAGTTCCTCTCCATCAACTATTACCTTGATATGTTGGCGGAGCTTGAGGCGATGGGAGACTTTATGATCAACATCTCCCAGTCCTTGTTCCACGAGTTTGACAATTAATATAACGCCGGTTGCGGCTGAGTGGGAACATTTATGGGAAGAAAAAGAGTAGATCTCCTGTTGGAGAACATTACGATCGAGGCCTGTGCAGCTGAAGGCAAGGCACTTACGCATTGGAACGGTGTCGTTGTGTTTGTGCCGTTCGCTGTTCCGGGTGATGTGGTTGACATCCGTGTCACCAAAAAGAGCAAGAATTATTATGAAGGTTTTGTCGAGAGGATCGTGACTCCGTCAAAGGATCGTCTGGAGCCGTTCTGTCAGCATTTCGGGGTTTGCGGTGGCTGTAAATGGCAGCCTCTCCCCTATCCGATGCAGCTTGAGGCCAAGCGTCAACAGGTTTATGACCAGTTGGTACGTATCGGTCATCTTAATGTGCCGGAGATCCGCCCGACAATCCCGTCAGACAAGATCCAATACTATCGTAACAAGCTGGAATTCACTTTCTCATCGAAAAGATGGCTGCTGAAGGACGAGGACATTGAGAGCGTTCCGGAGAACGACCGTATGGGACTTGGATTCCACGTAGGTAAGTTCTTCGACAAGGTGCTGGACATCAAGCACTGCTACCTTCAGAAGGATCCGTCCAATGACATCAGGCTTTTCATCAAGAAGTATGCTGTCGAAAACGGTCTGGATTTCTTTGACATCCGTCAGAACGTGGGCTATGTCAGGAATATGTTCATCCGCACGACCGACACGGGCGACCTGATGGTGATAATGTGCTTCTTCTACGAGAACCGTGAGGACAGGGAGAAAATGCTGGATGCCATTGCTGAAGCGTTTCCTCAGATCACATCGCTTTACTATATCATCAACAATAAGTTGAATGACTCGATCGGTGATCAGGAGTGCATTCTCTACAAGGGTGAGCCGACAATCCGTGAGACAATGGAAAGCTTGACTTTCCGCATAGGTCCTAAGTCGTTCTACCAGACCAACTCCGAGCAGGCCTACAAGCTTTACTCGGTCGCGAGGGATTTTGCTGAGTTGACCGGCAACGAGATCGTCTATGACCTCTACACAGGGACCGGCACGATCGCGCAGTTCGTCTCCGGCAAGGCCGCCAAAGTGGTTGGCATCGAATATGTTCCCGAGGCGATTGAGGATGCGAAGGTGAACGCCGCCGGGAACGGCATCACTAATTGTGAGTTCTTCGCTGGAGACATGAAGGATGTCCTGAGACGTGATTTCATCAATGAGCACGGTCAGCCTGATGTGATAATTCTCGATCCTCCTCGTGCCGGCATCCATCCGGATGTCGCCAAGGTCATCCTTGAGGCCTCCCCTGCCCGTATGGTCTATGTAAGCTGCAACCCGGCCTCCCAGGCCCGTGACCTGGCCCTTTTCGCCGACAAGTACGATATCACCGCCGTCCAGCCAGTCGATATGTTCCCCCACACCCAGCACGTCGAGAACGTCTGCGCACTGAGGTTACGATAGGTGTTGTCATTTGAAGACTATAAACACATAGATCCTTCATAATGAGCTGAGAGCTTCAATTCCCGAATTTTGGTAACGTGCAAAATTCGGGAATTGCGAGTGTCTTGCTCATCAAAACAGAGATGTTTATGTTCTAGAACGGATACCCGACACCGAAGTGGAGGGTGTAGCCGTCTTTCTTTAGCCATTGGGACGGGGAGCGCCAGCGGGCGGTGTCGAGGGACGGGTCATAGACTTTCATACCCATATCGAGACGGAGAATCAGGAAGTTAAGGTCCACACGGAGGCCTATGCCCCAGTCGGCGGCAAGGCTGGCGGCGAGGTTCTTGAGGTCGAAATGGGTGTGGGAGCCATCGTCTCCGTCGGTCTCTTTCAGGGTCCAGATGTTGCCGACATCCGTGAAGACGGCACCGCACAGCTTCCAGAACATCGGGAAACGGTACTCCAGATTGGCTTCCAACTTCACGTCACCGGTCTGGCTTGGGATCACGAACGTCGTGTCAGCCTTTGAGTTGCCCGGGCCAAGGGAACGGGCCTGCCAGCCACGCATACTGTTCGCGCCGCCGCTGTAGAACTGTTTCTCGAACGGAATTGTGGATGAGTTGCCGTAGGCGTAGCCGACACCTCCGAGAAGGCGTATCGCCAAGGCTTGCCCTCCATTCTTGCCGAACACAAACGTCTTGCCCAACGTCAGTTCCGTGCGGATGTACTGGGAATATGGAGTGTTCCAGATAAGCCTGGAGCCATATTCATCACTTTTCATCGCTTTGTTGAACAGGCTCAGGACATTGCCGGATGCATCGAGTTGCAGACGGGCATATTCATAGGTCTCCTTCGGAACCAAGGCTGTGCTGGTCGTGTAGTAGGCCACGAGACCGGAGCCGACATCGAAGTGGTTCTGGTAGGCGTCCCTCATAAACGGGTTGCCGGAAAGAGTCGTGTAGAAGTTCGGGTCGAGATTCGTCAGCCTGACGATCTTGGCCTGTATCGGGTAGAACTGATAGAAGAACCTTCCGTTACGCAGAGATCCAGAATAACCGTAAGATGTCGAGATCATATTCCTCGTATATTCAGGACGGTTCTGGTAGTTATATGAAGCGTTGATTTCGGTGCGTGGCACGGACGGTCCCTTGAATATGGAATTCGGCAGACCGAGGAACTCCGGGAAGCTCAGACCGGCGGAGACACCGAACTCGTTGGACTTGACGCTCCTGTCATCGTACTTGAACTGGAAATTGCCGAGGAATCCAAGATTCAGCCACTGGGCACCGTGGAATATGTTCTTATGGTAATAATTCAGCTGCGGCGATATGCCGATCAGACCGGTCGAGTTTGTGGAGCCTTCCATATTGACCTTGAAGCCCTGCATCCTTGATCTGGTGAGGTTGATGTCGCAGTCCACTATTCCAGAGTCACGGGGATTAAGTGAGACATTGACCCCGCTGAACATCCTCAATGCGGAAAGCCTGGAATATGTCGTGTTCACCTCATTCTCATCGTACTGGTATCCGGGATGGAGAGTGCACATATTCCTAAGCACCTTGTCATTGAATCTCAGGTCTTTGTCGTAGGAGATGGAGACTTCGCCCAAGGTATACTTCCGGTGCGGACGGGCATATTCAGGAGTCTGGTTTCTGGTATATTCCTTGACCATCATCAGAAGGCCGGCCGTGTCCGGGGAGTTGAGAGTATCCGCCTCGAACGAGAAGTAGTTCTTAGTGAAGCCGAAGTAGCCTTTGCGTCTCATGGCGGAGGCGCAGCGCTCCGTCTCCTTTTCCAAAGCGTCCTCGGAGAGGTAGTCGCCAGACCGCACTGTGGTCGCGGAAGTGTCGGCAAGGAAATCCTCCTTGAACTCTCCGTCCGGCACCGAATAGGTTATCTCCCCTATCCTGAACCGTTTGCCAAGAGTGATTGAATATGTCACATTAACTTTCCGGCCTTTTACCTCGATGTCGCTCCGCACGTCCGAACCGTAGTAGCCAAGATATTCAAGATGCCTGTTGATGTTCTCGATCGAGGCTTCGACCTGAGACGGCTGATAGACCACTGGCGCGGTCCCGATACTTCGGATGAGGCGGTTGATGGCCTTGTCGGGATTCCTGCCGGACCAGTTGTAGAGGTTCAGGAACGGATTCCAGCCGAAGATTATGTACGAGTTCGGCTTCTGTTTGATGTAGGACTCGACTTTCTTTGTGTTGAACTTGCTGTCGCCTATGACTTCCACCTTGTTGGATGCCAGGCGGTACTGTCCCTCTTCAAGAACACGTGTAGTGCTGCACGAGAAACTCAGCGCGGCGGCGGTGGCCAGGGTGGCCATCAAAGAAAAAAACGAGGATTTTGCCATCATATTCTACAAAAATAGCAACCCTTTCTGATTTTTCTTCAAATTTGGGTCAAAATATTAATTTTCGTACCTATATTTGCACGCCGAAGCCGGATGAGGCATCATCGGCGGATCATTACTTATGTCGAACATTATAGGTTTACAGTTTTTTTAGGATGAAGAACAAGTACATCGATCTTGTGGATCAGACTTTCGATTTTCCGCAGGACGAATTCAGAGTGGAGGACGGCAATCTTTTCGTCAATGACATCGATATGATGGGAATCATCAAGGAATATGGCACGCCGTTGAAACTCACCTATCTCCCGAAGATCACATCTCAGATCCAGAGGGCCAAGAGAATGTTCCGCAACGCAATGTCAAAGGTCAGCTACGAGGGCGACCATCACTATTGCTACTGCACAAAGAGTTCCCAGTTCAAGTTTGTCATAGAGCAGGCTCTCAAGAGCGATGTCCATCTGGAGACATCCTCCGCCTACGATCTGGATCTTATCCGCAAACTGGAGGCAGACAAGCTCGTGGACAAGAACCTGATAATCATCTGCAACGGCTTCAAGAGGCCGCAGTACATCCAGAACATCGCCACGATGCTCAACGAGGGGTGGCACAACATCATCCCGGTGCTGGACAACAAGAACGAGCTTGAGGACCTTGACGACCTGATCGAGGTCCCTACGCAGCTCGGAATCCGCATCGCATCCGAGGAGGAGCCTTCATTCGATTTCTACACTTCCCGTCTGGGAATCAGATACTCGGACATCATTCCGTTCTACCGCAACGGCATCAGCAAGAACCCTAAGTTCAAGCTGAAGATGCTCCACTTCTTCATCAACACCGGCATCAGGGACACCTCCTACTACTGGAACGAACTGGCGCGCTGCCTGAACCTCTACTGCGACCTCAAGCAGATATGTCCGGACCTTGATTCTTTGAATATCGGAGGAGGTCTTCCTATAAAGACTTCATTGGCAGTCGATTATGACTACAAATATATGATCGAGGAGATCGTGTACCAGATCAAGTCCGTGTGCGACTCCCACGGTGTGCAGGTTCCGGACATCTACACGGAGTTCGGCAACTTCACCGTCGGCGAGAGCGGCGCGACAATATTCAAGGTGCTGGATGTCAAGCAGCAGAATGACCGCGAGTGCTGGTATATGATCGACAACTCGTTTATGACGAGTCTCCCTGACACCTGGGGACTGCACCAAAGGTTCATCCTCTTCCCTATCAACAAATGGAATGAGGAATATCATAGGGTGTTCATCGGCGGGCTTACCTGTGACAGCAAGGACTTCTACAACTCCGAGGCGCACTCCAACGCGATTTTCCTCCCTGTGATGAAGAACAGAAGGGATCCGCTCTACATCGGCTTTTTCCACACGGGAGCCTATCAGGAGGCGATTTCCGGTTACGGTGGAGTAAAGCATTGTCTCCAGCCTTCGCCTAAGCACATCCTGATCGACAAGGACAAGGACGGCAAGATCACGACAAGGGTCTTCGCTCCTGAGCAGAGCTCTGACTCGATGCTTAAGATTCTCGGATTCTAAGCGATGACGTCACCTGTATCCCACAATGAGATAAAGTTCGTCAAGTCTCTTGAACAGAAAAAGTTCAGGGACGAGAACGGACTTTTTATCGTTGAAGGGGAGAAGATGGTGGCCGAGGCTTTGGCGTCTTCTTTCGAGGTCGAGAAGGTCTATCGGGCTGACGAAATCGGCAGTGCGGCCATGGCACGGCTGAGTCTCCTGTCCTCCCCTTCTCCGGCTTTGGCCATTGTCCGAAAACCGGCCGACATTGAAATCGGGAATATTCATAGCGTGCCGTCCAAGGGTTTGTTTCTGGCTCTGGATGGAATCAGGGATCCCGGCAATCTGGGCACGATCATCCGCACGGCCGACTGGTTCGGGATAGATGCGGTCTATGCCTCTAAGGACACTGTTGACATATTCAATCCAAAGGTGGTGCAGTCAACGATGGGAGCCATATTCAGGGTCAAGTTCCATTATTGCGACATTTGCGGCTATTGCGGTGCTGTCGCTGCCGTCGGTGGCAATGTGTACGGTACTTTTCTGGATGGCGAGGATATGTACGCCAAAGAGTTGGCTACAGGAATGGTCACCCCTTCCGTCATCGTGATCGGCAACGAGGCCAAAGGGATTTCCGCCGAGGTCGGCAAATTTGTGACTGACAGGCTTTTCATACCATCCTGGCCTCGTGACGAGAGAGGATCGGAGTCTCTCAACGCCGCTGTAGCCACCGCAATCACCATTGCTGAGTTCCGCCGCAGGGTGTGAAAAGTGGCTCCTGAGGCAAATCTTGTCCATATATTCCAAGAATATTCAGCGGATTTTTCGTAATTTGCGGTTCGTTAGCAAAAACGGAAGCAAATGAACGAAGAATCCTTGATGCGGTCCAGAATCCGGAAGATTCTGATGATCTGCAGCAACTACGACGCTTTCGCCCTTGAGGAGGACGGACGCATTGAGAATCAGGTCAAGAACGAGTATCGTGAGCTTAACCTGAGCAATCCTCCTAAATTCATCTGGGCAAACTCATCGGCACAGGCCAGGGATATTATCGGTTCCGAAGAGGATATCGATATGATCATCTGTATGTACAACGAGCAGGACAAGGAGATATTCCCGTTCGCTTCGCGGTTGAAGGATGAGGGGCGAGGGATCCCGTTCATTCTTTTGATCCACTACTCCAAGGCGGTAAGACAGAGGGTGTTGGAGTCTCCGCATCCTGGTGTGGACTTTGTGTTCAGCTGGCACGGGAACGCTGATCTGATTCTGGCCATTGTCAAGTTACTGGAGGATGCGGCCAACGCGGAGAACGATGTGTTCGAGGTCGGTGTCAAAGGCATCCTTCTGGTCGAGGACTCGATCCGTTACTATTCGAACTATCTTCCTGAGCTATACAAGATCGTGCTCACGCAAAGTCGGGAGTTTTTGACTGAATCCTTGAACGATGACCAGAAGAAATACCGAAAAAGATCCAGGCCGAAGATATTCCTGGCCACTTGCCTTGAGGAGGCTATCGCTTATTTTGAGAAGTACAGGAGGAATCTTCTGGGTGTCATTTCTGATGTCGGAATGGTCTTCCATAAGGGGGATGACCCTAAGACTGAGAAACTTGACGCCGGAATCGACCTTGTGAGAATCATCCGTGAATATGATCCTTTGATGCCGGTCCTGCTGCAATCCTCACAGGGAAGCCTTGCGAAAACGGCAGCTGGGCTCGGGGTGGGATTCCTGAAGAAATATTCCAGCACACTGTTCCTGCAACTTGGAGATTATATGAAGGAGGAGTTCGGGTTCGGTGACTTTGTGTTCAGGGATTCGAACGGAGTTGAATGCGGGAGGGCCGCCAGCCTTTCCCAGCTGGAGAAGATCATTTACGATATTCCGGATGCCGTGCTGATGAGCAACACTTCCAGGAATATGTTCTCGAAGTGGCTGTATGCAAGAGGGTTGTTCAATCTTGCGGAGACATTCAGGGCCGAGCATCACACAAATGCCGGAGAGTTCAGAGAGTTCCTTCTGGACAACATACAACGTTACCACAGGAGCATCGGGCAGGGAATCATCTCGGAATTCCATAAGGATTCCTATCAGGATTATTACTGGTTCTCCCGCGTCGGCGAAGGCTCACTTGGAGGCAAGGCAAGAGGCTTGGCTTTTCTCAATCATCTTGTCCAGAAATATTCATTGTCAGAGAAATATGATGACTTGCGAGTGTCAATCCCTCGTACCATCGTGCTGACGACGGATTGGTTCGACAAATTCATCGTTGAGAATGGCCTGCAATATGTGATTGACTCGGAACTGTCTGATGATGAGATTCTTTCTGAATTTGTGGCATCCACGCTTCCGGAAGAGTTGACTCAGAACCTCAAGGCTTTTCTGGCCACTGTTGACAGTCCTCTGGCGGTGCGTTCAAGTTCCAAGTTGGAAGACAGCAACTATCAGCCTTTCGCAGGAGTGTACGCAACTTATATGTGCCCTCCGGTGGAAAACAAGGACAGGATGCTGCGTGAACTCGGCAAGGCAATCAAGAGCGTCTATGCCTCGACATTCTTCAAGGGCAGCCGTAACTACATCCAGGCCAGCGGAAACCTGCTTGGAGAGGAGAAGATGGCTGTGATCGTGCAGACAATCTGTGGAACGGTCCACGGGCACGATTTCTATCCGATGATGTCCGGTGTGGGACGTTCGCTGAACTCCTACCCTATAGGATCCGAAAAAGCCACCGACGGTGTCCTGAACGTTGCTTTCGGTCTGGGAAAGACCGTTGTGGACGGCGGCCGCACCTTGCGTGTTGACCCTCTGCACCCCAAGAAGATTCTCCAGTTGTCCAATCCTAAACTGGCGCAACGGGACACGCAGAACGAAATGTTCGTGCTCGATCTGCGACCTTCGGCCTTTAAGATTTCAAAAAACGACGGAGTTAATCTCAGGAGGATCCCGGTGGCGGACGCGCTTACTGAATATGACCGTCCGGAACTGGTGGCGTCCACCTATAACGCATTGGATGACAGGATGGTGCCTGGCATAGGAATCAGAGGAGCAAGGGTGGTTTCCTTCGATGGAATATTCCAATACGACCGTTTTCCTCTGGCAAAGGCTCTCTCGGAGATTATGTCAATATGCCGGGATGAGCTGATGAGCGAGGTCGAGATCGAGTTCGCTGTGGATCCGGTCAAGTCTTCGGCGGGAAAAGTAGCTGACCTTAAGCTGCTTCAGGTCCGTCCAGTCTCCAGCGGAATCGGTTCGCAGACTTCCACGATAGAGGATGCCGAGGCGATTGTGTCCAATAAATTGATACGCAGTGACAACGCTTTGGGCAACGGGTATTTCACGGAGTCGTCCCACATTGTGGTAATCCGTCCGGAATCGTTCGACAAGATGCAGACCGCGTTGATGGCGGAGGAGATTTCGGAGATCAACGCCCGGTTCGCCGCCAAGGGAGAGACATATTTCCTGGTAGGTCCCGGACGTTGGGGATCGTCGATTCCAACCCTTGGAGTGCCAGTGGCCTGGACAGATATCTCGGCCGCGAGGATGGTTGTTGAATATGGCATTGATGGATTCTGGATAGACCCAAGTCAAGGCACGCATTTCTTCCAGAACATCACCTCTCTCGGAGTAGGCTACCTTTCGGTCGATCAATATGCTGGCTCGGGAATGATTGATTTTGACGCGCTTGCGAGACTGGATTGTGAATATAACGGCAAGTTCGCCAAGGTAATGAAGGTTGACGGACTCACTGGATTCATTGACAGAAACAAAGGCAAGGCTTTGATCGGATTTTAGTTATGGGTAAAATGATCATCTATCAAGTTCTCCCGAGGCTGTGGGGAAAGGGAAAGTTCTCGGAGTTCGATTCCGAGACGATGTCGTACTTCAAATCGCTGGGAGTCAGCCACGTTTGGTACACAGGTGTGATCCGGCACGCCACAACGGTCTCGGCAGAAGGGTGCCCGGCATCCGACAGCCAGATTGTCAAAGGTGCGGCCGGTTCGCCTTATGCGATTACTGACTACTATGATGTAAACCCATATCTTGCTGACAATCCGACTGAAAGAATGACTGAATTCGAGGCTTTGTTGAAGCGAAGTCACGATGCCGGACTCAAGGTCATCATTGATTTCGTTCCTAACCACGTGTCGCGGGATTACGGCAAGGTCGGTCTGGTTCACCCTGAGATCAAGCCATTGGGTTCCGATGACGATCCGACTGTCCATTGGCGGCCGGAGAACGATTTCTATTACTATCCCGGCCAGCCGTTAAGGCTGCCTTTTGACAGGCAGACATATTACGAGAATCCGGCCAAGGCCTCAGGCAACTGTTTTTCGCCCTCCCCTTCCGTGAATGATTGGTATGAGACCATCCGATTGAATTACTGTGATTTCCACACTGAGACTTGGGACAGGATGTACGAGATTGTGCGCTATTGGTGCGGCAAGGGAGTGGACGGTTTCCGCTGCGATATGGTTGAGATGGTGCCGTGGCAGTTCTTCCAGTGGCTGATAGGGAGGATAAAGACCGAGTTCCCGGATATGATATTCATTGCCGAGGTTTATCAGAAGGGATTGTATTCCAGATACATAAATGAGGTAGGATTCGATTTTCTCTACGACAAGTCTTGTCTTTACGATTCCGTAAGGGCGGTAGTGGAAGGTCACGGAACGACCAGAAGCCTGACCTGGAACTGGCAGTTTTTAGGAGATTTGCAGCCGAGGATGCTGAACTTTCTGGAAAACCACGACGAGCAGCGTTTCGCCTCGGATTTCTTCGGCCGTGACGCCCAAAGGACTTTCGCGGCGTTGGGGGCGGGAATATTCCTGAACACGGCTCCGTATATGGTTTATTTCGGGGAGGAGATCGGCGAGCGCGGAATGGATGCCGAAGGGTTCAGCGGACTGGATGGCAGGACGACCATATTCGACTGGTGGAGGATTTCGTCAATCGGAAGGCTGATTGAATATATTCATACAAATGAGGGACTTACGCCGGAAGAGGCTGAGCTGCTTGAGAAGTGGAGGAGGTTTTTGAATATGGCGGCTTCGGTTCCGGCGGTGGCATCAGGAAAGACGTTTGACCTTTGCTACTGCAACTATGACTCGCCGGGATTTGATCCGGATCGGCATTTCGCGTTCCTTCGTGGGGATGTCTCCGAGACTTGGTTGTTTGTCTGTTCTTTCGCGGATGGAGGGTCGCTTCGACAGGCTCAGCGACCGGAAGTTATATCCATACGCATACCAAAGGAAGCAATCGATTATCTTGACATAAAAAACCTCGACCCGGAAACCCGGATCGAGGTCGAAGTGTCAGCCGACGACTGTGCGATGGTGAGGATCAACTAACTGAACCTCACATATTCATCGCTTACCAGTTAAGGATCTTCTTGAAGTCATACTCCTCAGGGTTTGCGACGTAAGCCTTGGCGGCCTCGTAGTCAGCCGGAGTGATGTAGTGGCAGATGTGTCCGTAGTAGTTGCGGGCGATTCCACCTTCGATGTCCACGCGGCGAGGAGGAATCTTGCCTTCCTCGTTCTGGAGATCCTTCAGGTAAAGAGGCTGTGCGTTGCCGTTCTCATCGACATAGACCATACATCCGGTCTCACCCTTTGAGAAGAGCTCATAGACTCCGAGAGCGAGTTCGGTGCAGTATGAAAGATCGTAGGCCACAGGATCCTGGCAACGAACGTCGTAACCGATCTCGACAGGACGGGTCTTAACCTTCATTCCGATCTTCTTGAACTCCTTCTCAAGGATGTCGTTGAAGAGGACAGCCTTGGAGATCTTGCCAAGCTCAGGGTGGCCGTGCTCGTCATAGGTCATATGAACGCCGGTGGCCTTGATGTCCTCTGGCTCAAGATCGTGGAACACACCCTCAGCCACAACGACAGTTCCGTAAGGGATGCCGAGAATCTTTCTCTTGATAATCGCTGAGAGGGTGAGCTTGATGATCTTGTCAACGGTGATCGTGGTGTTGTTGAACATCTCTGGGATGATGGTCATAGGGCAGTGTGTGGCCTCGCCGATTCCGAGGGCAAGGTGACCTGCGCTGCGTCCCATCGCTGAGATGAGAAGCCAGTTGCCTGATGTGCGGGCATCCTCGTAAACGGTGCGGGCGATGTGCGCACCCTCGTCCTTCGCGGAGTTGAATCCGAAGGTCGGTGCGTTGTGAGGCAATGGAAGGTCGTCATCGATCGTCTTAGGGACGTGGATGTTGTGGATCGGATAGTTCTTGGCCTCAAGGAACTTGGCGATCCTGTTGGCTGTGGAGGCTGTGTCGTCACCGCCCACGGTCACGAGAAGCTTCACGTTGTTGTCCTGGAAGAGGGCAAGGTTGAAATTCTGCTCGAAATCCTCGTTGGTCGGCTTGAAACGGCTCATCTGGAGGTAGGAACCACCTCTGTTGAAGTAAGCGTCAGCCTTGAAGAAATCGATGTCTTCGGTGCGGGCCTCCTTACGGAAGAGTCCGGTGTAGCCTTCGTGGAGTCCGATGACCCTGTAACCGTTTGAAAGGAAAGTCTTGGCGACTGAGAACACGACGGTGTTCATTCCCGGTGCCGGGCCGCCGCCGCACAGAATGATGATTGAATCTTTCATATACGAATGATTTAGAAATTTGTATGTTCGTAAAACCGGGCACAAATTTAAGAAACAGTTTTAACTTTTCAAAAAAGTAGTTCAAGGTGAAATTTCGGCCAACTTCTTGATTCTTTTGAACGGAAAGCCGACAATTTTCGTTAAATTTGTATTCTTTACAAAGAACTTTGCTGATATGGATCACGAGCAGGCCAAAATACGTGTCGAGGAACTCCGGAACATCCTCAGGGAGAACAGCAGGCGGTACTATGTGGACAACGCTCCGACGATGAGCGATTTTGAATATGACCACCTGATGCGCGAGCTGGAGGATCTGGAGAAGGATTATCCTGACCTCCTCACTCCTGACTCCCCTACCCAGAAGGTCGGCAGCGACCTTGACCAAAGTATGGGGACGAACGCCGAGCCTGCCGTCCGCAAGGAATTCGCCCAGTACACGCACAAGTACCCGATGCTCTCCCTCGGCAACACGTACAACATCGGTGAGATAGAGGATTTCGTGCGCCGGGCCGAAAAGGATCTCGGAGAGGTGAAGTTCACATATTCCTGCGAGCTGAAGTTCGATGGCACGGCTATCTGCCTGACCTACCGGAACGGGAAACTGTTCAGGGCTTTGACCAGAGGTGACGGTGTGGTCGGGGATGACGTGACGGCCAACGCTCTTAAAATCAGTAATATTCCCGAAAAATTGAAAGGTACCGGCTGGCCGGAGGAGTTTGAGATCAGGGGCGAGGTGCTGATGCCGTACGATTCATTTGACCGACTGAACAAGGAGCGCGAGGACAATGAGGATCCGCCTTTCGCCAATCCGAGGAACGCGGCCTCTGGTTCGTTGAAACTGCTTGACCCGTCCGAGGTCGCGAGGAGAGGGCTGATGTGCACGCTCTATCATATTCCAAGCCAGAGCGTTTCGTTCGCGACGCATAATGACGCGCTGAATGCGGCGGCATCGTGGGGACTGCCGGTTTCCGACAAGAGGAAGATCGTCCACGGAATAGACGAGATTGAGGAATATATCCATTATTGGGACACCGAAAGGAAGTTCCTGCCGTACGCCACGGATGGAATCGTGATTAAAATCAATGAGTTGGCTTACCAAAGTGCGCTTGGCTACACCGCCAAGTCGCCGCGCTGGGCGGTCGCTTTCAAGTTCCAGGCGGAGGAGGCGCACACGAAACTGCTCTCAATCACCTATCAGGTCGGTCGTACTGGAGCCGTGACTCCGGTCGCCAATCTGGCTCCTGTCCAGCTGGCCGGTACGGTTGTTAAGAGGGCAACCCTTAACAATCAGGACTTTATCTCGCAGATGGACATCAGAGTCGGCGACACAGTGACGATCATCAAAGGCGGTGAGATCATTCCTAAGATCATCGATGTAGATCTCTCGCTCAGGCCGTCGGACGCTGTCAGGCCGGTTTTCCCGGAGGTGTGTCCGGACTGCGGGACGGCGTTGGTCAAGGAAGATGACGAGGCCAAGTGGTTCTGTCCGAACATTGACGGCTGCCCTACCCAGATAAAGGGCAAGCTGGTTCACTTTCTCAGCCGCAAGGCGATGAATGTGCTTGCTGGAGACGCGACGATCGAGCAGATGTACAACCTCGGGCTTGTCAGGACCCCTGCGGACTTCTATTCATTGACCAAAGGGCAGTTGCTCTTGCTGGACGGATGGAAGGAACGCTCGGCCGCACGTTTTCTTAGCAGTCTTGAGGCATCAAAGAAAGTGACGTTTGACCACGTGTTGTTCGCCCTTGGCATCCGTTATGTCGGAGAGACCACGGCAAAGGAGATCGCACGTCATTTCGGGAATATAGACGCGATCGCAACCGCCACAAAGGAACAGTTGCTTGAGGTCCAGGATGTCGGCGAGGTGATCGCTGACAGTGTTTTCGAATATTTCCGAGATTCCAGACATCTTGCTGACATCGAAAGGCTAAAGGCGGCCGGAATCCGGTTCTCAATGGAGGCGAAGACCGCCGCGTCAGACGCCTTGGCCGGAAAGACGATTGTGATTTCAGGAAACTTCAGCGTCTCAAGGGACGAGATGAAGCGGCTGATCGAGGCCAACGGAGGCAAGAACAGCTCTTCCGTAAGCGGAAAGACCTCATACCTTTTAGCAGGAATCAAACCGGGGCCGGAGAAGATGAAAAAGGCCGGAGACCTTGGCGTCAGAATCATCAGCGAGGAAGAGTTCAGGAATATGCTCCCTCAGGCCGCCGGCGGCACCGCCGCAAAGGAGCAGAATGTTGAACCGGACCTGTTCTCAGGAATGTTTTAATTGAATATTAATGCTTAAGGTTTTGATAAATAACATTGTGCGTTGGTCGCGGAGGACGGTGAAGTTCTTCCGTGAGGACATCTGGGACATCGAGGTGACGGAGTTGTCCAAGGCCAAGGCACGGTTTGTCAACCTGAGCAGGATCGTCACAAAGACGTTCAAGGATTTCGCGGACCACGCCATAGGATTCCAGACCGTGGCTCTGAGCTATTTCTGCACTATGGCTTTCGTGCCTTTCATCGCTGTCGCGTTCGCTGTCACCAACGGTTTCGGTCTCGCGGACAAACTGAAGGAGGTTCTCTATTCGGCCAATGTCAATCAAGGAATCATCGACACCGTGCTCAATTCCGCCGACAAAATCCTTTCTTCGGCCACCAACGACATTTTCGGACTTGTCAGCGCCTTGACTTTCGTCTGGCTCGTCATCTGGATGATGATGCGCGTGGAGACCGTCTTCAACAATGTGTGGAGAGTCAGGAAAAGGCCGTTCATAAAGAGTTTCGGATTTGATCTCGTCCTGCTGTTCCTGACCCCGTTCGTGGTGTTGATCCTATATTCAGGAACGATCGTGTACTCGCACGTTCTGGATCTGATTCCAAACTGGATCGGGGTCACTGCTTCGATAAAGTCTTTCCTTGGCTGGGTCATCACGGGTGTCGTGGCCACTTTGATATTCTCCGCTATGTACAAGTATATTCCTGCCGTGGACGTGAAATATTCCAATGCCTTCAAGGCCGCAGTCATAGCTGGCGTGGCGTTCACGGCGCTGCAATATCTTTACCTTGAGACACAGGTGTTTGTGATGCGCCTCAACGCGGTTTACGGAACAATCGCCGCCATTCCCCTCTTTATGGTTTGGATGAGGTTCGGATGGCTTATAATAATGTACGGAGCACAGTTTTCATACACTTTCCAGACTTTGGAGGAATGCGACGGCACTTCCACAGGTTTGGATTGTGACAAAGATTTGGTTGAAATATGAGTTTCTCACAATTCACAGAACAAGACTACGAACTGATTCGTCAGAGTTACGCACAGCTTAAGGCCGCGGCGGAGAAACGCTGCGCGAACCAGCAGGAGCTGGACGTGGTCCAGAAAGCGTTCGATTTCGCGAATGAAGCCCATAAGAATGTTCGCCGCCGCTCTGGCGGGCCATACATAATCCATCCTATCGAGGTAGCAAAAATTGTCGTGAGCGACATCGGGCTTGGGTACAAGTCCATCGCGGCCGCCTTGCTCCACGATGTCGTGGAAGACACTGACTATACGGTGGATGACATACGCAAGCTCTTCGGTGACAAGATCGCAAGTCTTGTGGACGGCCTGACCAAGATCAAGAACGTGCTCGACAACGAGGACCGCAGCAAGAAACTCAATGATGCCAACGCCAAGAGCCTTCAGGCGGAGAACTTCAAGCGGATCCTGCTGACGTTGAACGATGACGTGCGGGTCGTGCTGATAAAGCTCGCCGACCGCCTCCACAATTGCCGCACGATTGAGTATATGCCTGAATACAAGCGGGATAAGATTCTCAGCGAGACGATGTTCATATTCATTCCCCTCGCCCATCGCCTCGGCCTTTACGAGATAAAGTCCGAGATGGAGAACATCTGGCTGAAGTACAAGGAACCTGACGCTTACAAGGAGATCAGCGGGTTGATCAACAGCAATCTTAGCGGCAGAGGCAAGCAGATAGACGATTTCATAACTCCTATAGACGAGGCCTTGAAAAAAGCCGGATTCAATTTCGAGATCCGCAAGCGGGTCAAGACTCCATATTCGGTCTGGCACAAGATGCAGACCAAGAACATCACCTTTGATCAAGTCTATGACCTTTATGCTCTGAGGATTGTCTTCACACCGCCGGCAGACACCAAGGAAAGCGAGCGCGACCAGTGCTACCACATATTCTCTATAATAACAGGAATATACCGCTACAAGCCGGATCGTGTACGCGATTGGGTGAAGCATCCGAAAAGCAATGGCTATGAGGCGCTTCACTGCACCCTGATGAGCGACAGGGGAATATGGATTGAGGTCCAGATCCGCTCGAAGCGGATGGATGACATCGCCGAGAAGGGCATCGCCGCCCATTGGACCTACAAGAAGGAGGGCTACATCAGCGAGAACGACAGCGAGATGGACAAGTGGCTGGCCAAGGTGAAGGAGATCCTTGTCAATCCGGACGTGAACGCGCTGGAACTGCTTGACATAATACATAATGACCTAACCAGCAGCGAAATCACTGTGTTCACCCCTAAGGGAGACCAGAAATCCATCCTGAAAGGCGCCACAGCGCTTGACTTCGCCTATAGCATCCACACTGAGATCGGTAACAAGGCCATAGCCGCGAAGGTGAACATGAAGCTTGTGCCCCTTTCCCATGTGCTCAGGAGCGGAGATCAGGTGGAGATCATCACCGCGGAGGTTGAACGTCCAAAACGCGAATGGCTTCAGTTCCTTCAGACCAGACATGCGAGGAACGTTGTCATAGACTATTTCAAGGGACATAAGAAAGAACTTGCCGAACTGGGCAGGAAAATGCTCTCGGAACAGCTTGAGTCACTTGGCTATAGAATGAACAATGACTCCATAGAGATTCTTTTGGAGCATTTCGCGATACCTGGAGGGAATTCCGAGGAGATGTTCTTCAGGATAGGGGTTGGCATTCTGAAACTTGGCGACCTTTCGGAGGTTTTGGCTTCAGGCAAGGCGGACAAAAGCCATTCCTGGTCTTTCCCTTGGTTCGGGAAGAGGAAGGAGGCCACGAGAAAGGAGAAGAGTGATTATGTCATCGCATCCTGTTGCCGGCCTATCCCAGGAGACCCGGTCATCGGCATCAAGTCTCCTGACGGAACGGTGACAGTGCACAAGAAATCGTGCCCGGTGGCTGACAGCATCGCCTCCAAGCATGGAGACTGGGTTGTCGTGCCTCAGTGGGAGGATGATGACAGCCAATCTTTTCCGGTGCGCCTCTCCATCAAGGGAGTTGACCGGGTCGGTCTGCTGAACGAGATCTCCCGCTACATCTCTCTGGTCATGGGAGTGAATATGCGCAAGGTCTATCTGAGTACCGATGAAGGAATATTTTCCGGCTACATAGATCTTTATGTCCACGACAAGGCCGCCATGGAGAGGATGATCCGCAGGTTGAATTCCATAGATGGTATAAAAAGTGTGGTCAGAACCGAGATCTGAGCCTGATTTTTGAATATACACGATCCGCGATGAAAAAATTTCTTACAAGATTTTTCCCTTTGGTTCCGGCGATGACGCTTCTGGTGCTTTCCGTTTTCCAGCCGTCATGCGCCAACACGACACAGGCTCCCACAGGTGGACTCAAGGACACTATCCCGCCTGTGGTCAGAAGGGTTGTACCTCAGCCGGGGGCGGTTTCCGTTCCTGTACATGGAACCAAGGTTGCGTTCACATTCGATGAATATGTCACTGTCAAGGATCCGAAAGGCATCTATCTCTCCCCTCCACAGCAAAAAAGTCCGAAATACAAGATGAGAGGCAAGACGGTGATTGTCTATTTCGAGGAAGACCTGCTTCCGAACACGACATACACCATTGACTTGACAGGAGCGATCGCCGACAATAATGAAGGGAATATGTTCCCTGGATTCACCACGGTGTTCTCGACAGGAGACTCTATAGATTCAATGTACATTACCGGCCTTGTTCAAGACTGTAACACATTGATGCCGATCAAAGGGGCCACCGTCATGCTTTATAAGGATCAGAGGGATTCAGCGGTCTTTCTTGAACGTCCTGTCGCGGCGGTGAAAACCGATGACTGGGGCTATTTCGCTCTCCAGAATATTCAGGACACTGTGTTCCGAGTCTATGCTATCGTGGACGGCAACGGTAACAACATCTACGACCCCGATGAGGACAAGATAGCGTTTCTGGACACTTTGTTCAGGCCTGTGAATGTGGTGAACGACAGTGTGGCGGAATTGAAAAAGTTTGACATGAAGGACACCGTCGCATGTCAGTCCCGAAAGGCGGAACTCAGGCTTAATGTGTTCAGGGAAAGGCCTTCCAAGCAAATGCTGATGAACAATAAGAGAACAGGCGACAGGGCCGGCTATGTAACATTCATGGCTCCGGACACCAGGATTGATTCCCTTTGGTTCCAAGGATTTCCGGCCAAGGATGTCATCACTGAGTTCAACATCGAGAAAGACAGCCTCCTTCTCTGGCTTAACAATCAGAGACCGATGCCAGACTCCCTTCATCTTTGGGTGAAATATTGGAAGACGGACACTCTTGGTGTTCTGGCTCCTGTGACTGAGAAGGTCAGCCTTGTGGATGAGAACAAACCCAAATCCAGGGCCGCCCGCAAGAAAATCGAGCACAAGGACACGATCTGCGGCCTGAGTCTGAAAGCCACGCCGGAGACCTTCGAGCAAAACGGAATCACGCTGGAATTCGATTATCCACCGATCCTGGGAGCTTTCGACTCGCTGGTTTTCAAATCGATAAATCCAAGACAGAAAGAACAGGTCGAGAAATTCAAGATAGAACGCGATTCGCTGAACCTGAGAAAATACAACATCACCCCTCAAATCAAGATCCAGACGGGCTATGAATATACTTTCAAGGTTCCGGAAAGAGCCTTCAAGGACATCAACGGGTATTGGAACGACAGCACTGAGGTCAAAGTCTCGCTCCCGAACGATGACAATCTGAGCCACTTCAAGCTGACGCTTACAGGTGTGAACGGCAACAAATACATCATAGACCTTCTTGATGAGAGGAAATCCGGCATTATTCGCAGTTATGTTATTGAGTCAGACTCTGTCTTGGAGTTTCCGTACCTAAAGAAAGGAAAGTATTCCCTCAGGATCACTGAGGATCTCAACCGCAACGGTATAGTGGATTCCGGAAACCTTCTTGCCCATAGGCAGCCTGAAAAGGTGAAGTTCCTGATGACGAAGGACAGCGATCTGTTCGATATTCCGGAAAGAAGCGAGATAGAACAGGAACTGGATCTGGCGACATTCTTCAAATAATGACACTTAACATGAGGACAATCAAATATATTCTTACAGCGTTCGCCATCTTGGTCTGTTCAGTGGCCATCGGGCAGAATCCGGTGGATACGGTCAATGTCCAGTCCAAGGTGAAGTCCCGGGGCCGTGTGCGTAAGGTCAAGCCGGAACCTGTGCTTTTGGACAGTCTGAAGGCACCGGCGGAGGCGTATTCAGACGCGTATCTGGACACAGTCAAGCTCAACCGGGTCTTTGAGGTGAACGACTATTCCCTGATCGGAGTGGAGTATGGAGTGTCGTTCAGCCGTATGTCTTTCAATCCGGCGTATTCTCAGACGACATTGTTCTCTCCGAACACTTTCGGAATATTCTACACCCGCTATGGCAAGATGTTCGGGTATATGCCTTATTTTGGTTTCAAGGTAGGCTTGCGGTACAGCCATGAAGGCTATAAGTTCAAGGAAGACAAAGACACAAAGGTCACTCCAAGCATCGAGAATGCGACTCAGGCTATCATGGATGTGGCGGAGATTCCGTTCATGGCTCATCTCCATCTTGACGGCCTTCACTACAAAGTTATGGCGGAGGCTGGAATCTATGGCGGCTATAGACTGAATATCAAACGTACAGGTGATCATGTAAGTGAATCTTTGGTCAATTCATTCAAAGACACCGACCGAAGGCTTGATTACGGAATCTGCGGCGGAATTGGTTTCGGACTTGTCTTCGATCCTGTCGAGTTCCACATAAACGCCAATGTAAGATATTCCTGGGGAACCATCTATGATCCTGATTACTACAGCAAGGATTACTATCGTTTCGCATACCCGTTTGATGTCATGGTGACAGCGGGAATGTATTTCCAACTGACAAGAAGAACAGGCCGCGGCAAGGCTCAGCTGAGACGTGAGGCTTATCAACAGGTTTATTATCCAACGCAGAATGAGAACATTGACGGCAAAGGCAGGTAATGTCCTGATCGGAGCGGGCAACCCGATTGTTGTCCAGACGATGTGCAACACCCACACTTCAGATGTGGACGCGACGGTTGCACAGTGTGTCAGACTTTATGAGGCTGGCTCGGAAATGATCCGCATAACCGTGCCGGGACCCGCAGATGTGGAGTGTGTGAAGTCCATTAAATCCCGGTTGAAGGAACTTGGAATCAATGTACCGATAGTGGCGGACATCCATTTTTCCTCACAGACAGCGATTATGGTAGCTCCGTTTGTGGAGAAGGTCAGAATCAATCCCGGAAATTTCCACAGGGACCACAATGAAGCCCGTAAACAGTTCGCCAGACTCATCGAAGTCTGCCGGGAAAATGGAACGGCAATACGTATCGGTGTCAATCACGGATCTTTGGGTGACTACATCACAAATCTATACGGCAACACTCCGGAAGCGATGGCCAAAGCTGCCTTGGAATGGTTGAAGATGTGTGAAGATGCTGATTTCCATAATGTTGTGGTGTCGCTAAAATCGAGTAACACTATTGTTATGGTCGAAGCGTACCGAAAACTTATGGCCGCGATGAAGGAAAAAGGGGTGATTTACCCTCTTCACGTCGGTGTGACCGAGGCTGGCAACGGGGACAGCGGCAGGATCAAGTCTTGTGTCGGGATATCTACCCTGTTGTCTGAAGGAATCGGTGATACGGTGCGCGTCTCTCTGACCGAGGATCCGGAGGGTGAACTTCCAGCCGCACGTTATCTTGCCGCGCGTTATGGGCACAAGATTGTCTCCTCTATGACTTCCATAAGCCTTCAGGGACGCAAGGCTGTCGCTGTTTACGACGCCCCATCTCGGGAAACACTTTTGTTAGATGTCGCATGCGATTTCGGCAAGAGGCTGTTGGACAAGACTTTGGACGAGCTCGAACTCACTGGCACGTACGTGGACGATACCGGCGACAAGATTTCGATTCAGGAATCCGGCCTTGGCGCCTATCTGATCGATGAGTTGATGCAGGCCTCGCGAAGACGTTTCTATAAGCCGGAATATGTCGCTTGTCCAGGTTGCGGGCGAACTATGTACGACCTTCAAAAAGCGTTTGAGGAAGTTAAAGCGAGAACCTCTCATCTTAAGAACACCGTCATCGCCGTGATGGGCTGCATCGTGAACGGTCCCGGCGAGATGGCCGACGCCGATTGGGGATATGTCGGCGAAGGCAACCACAAGGTCACCATCTATAAAGGAAAGACTCCCGTGCTGAAGCATATTCAGGACACGGAAGCCGTGGATCGTCTTGTTGAACTGATCGAGAAAGATCAGTAGTAAATTATTTAAGCTCAGCGATAACCGTTTCGCAGGCTCTGGTGAAATCACCTTCCTTCACCTTGACATCAGCGTCAAGCGGAAGGAATATGTCGATTCGTGAGCCGAACTTGATGATCCCGCACTGCTGCCCCCTCTCAACCTCGTAATTCTCTTTCGAGTAGCAGACAATCCTTCTGGCGAATGTGCCGGCTATCTGCCTGAACAGAATCTCACCGTGCTCATTGCAGATCGCCGTGGACGAATGCTCATTCTTTTCCGAGGCCTTTGGCAGGAAGGCAAGCAGATACTTTCCCGGATGATATTTATAGTAGGAAATCACCCCGTCCATCGGCCAGAAGTTAGTGTGGACATCGAAGAAGTCCATATATACCGACACCTGGATGCGGTCGTCCTTGAAATATTCCTTCTCATAGACCCGGTCCACGATCACAACCTTGCCGTCGGCGACGGAAGTTATCATCTTGCTGTCTCCCTCCGGTATCACCCTTTCCGGAACCCTGTGGAACCAGAAAACGAAGAAAGCAAAGGCGAGCAGGATGACCGTGATCGGGATTGAAATGAACAGATTGTGTATGAATATCCACGTGCACGCTATCAGGACCGCTATCACAGCCCAGTTGATGCCTATCGTTCCGTGCGAGTCCTTATCAACTATTATCTTCTTCATATCGCTTGTATATTCATTAATTGATTATCAAGTTATTATTAATTATAGCAGATCAAAGATCGCCAGATAGATCGCCCCGAACGGCATCGCCATCAACGTGCTGTCGAACCTGTCCAGAAAGCCTCCGTGTCCAGGGATGATTTTTCCAGAGTCCTTGACTCCGTACACTCTTTTCCATTGAGACTCAAACAGGTCGCCATAGACTCCGGTCACGGACATTATAAATGACAGGATGAGGCAGTGGATGAGAGGAAACTTCAATATTCCGAACTCATAAAGAGCGAACGCCGCCAGAACCGAACTGACAAGTCCGCCAATGAATCCGATCCAAGTCTTCTTTGGCGACACGGACGGAAAGAGTTTTTGCGGGAATATCTTGCCGAGAGATATTCCGAAGGCGAACGCCCCGACATCCGAGCACCATATTATGATGAAAAAGCAAAGGAGCAGGTTGCCGCTGAAGTTCCCGGCCTTGTCAAAGGCGATGAGGTTTGATAGCGCTATCGGAACCGCGATGTACAAAAGCCCAGTGTAGATGTTCGAGAATTTGCCGTATTCATCCTTGTCCTTGACGTACAGTGAGTTGATCATCACGATGAAGATCGGAACCATCGCGAAGGCCACGAATCTTATCGGAATATGATAGGAAGCCGTGGCGAACAGCAGTCCGAAAAGGAAGATCGCGGCGATGATCGCCAGCACCTTAGAGAAGGTGTAGCTGTTCCCCATCGTGATGTGGTAGAATTCCAGCAGCATCACGGACATTATGAATATTATCAGTCCGGCGAACAGGAACTTGTTGAACATCAGGCAGGCCAACATCGCAAGGATGAAGACCACGCCTGAAATGGATCTGACGACAACGTTATTCATTTCCAGCCTCGGTTATCTGTGTGTCACTCTCGGTTGCCTGAGCCTTGGCAGGTTCCGCATCCTCAGCTGGTTTCACCTTCGGACCGAAAATCTTCTCGATGTCCTCGGCGAAGATCACCTCTTTCTCAAGGAGAATCTGAGCCATCTTGACGAAGCCTTCCTTATGCTCGGTCAGAATCTTGTAGGTTCTGTCGTGAATCTCTTTGACAAGATCCTTAACCTCCTGGTCCATAAGCTCGGCGGTCTTTTCGCTGTAAGGCTTGGTGAGGTCGTAGCCCTTTGATCCGGTCGAATCATAGAACGACACCTCTCCGACTTTCTCGCTCATTCCGTAGTACTGCACCATGTTGTAGGCCATGCGGGTAAGCCTTTCAAGATCGTTGAGCGCTCCGGTTGCCGGCTCGCCGTTGATGATCTCTTCGGCCACACGTCCGCCGATCAACGCGCACATCTTGTCCATGAGATAGGACTTGGACAGGATTTTTCTCTCGTCCGGAAGGTACCAAGTCAAGCCGAGCGCATCCCCTCTCGGGATGAGACTGACCTTGAACACTGGATCTGAATATGGCAGCAGCCATCCCACAGTAGCATGTCCGGCCTCATGGTATGCCGTCGTCCTCTTCTCCGCCGGAGTCATGATCGAGCCCTTGCGCTCAAGTCCTCCTACAATCCTGTCAACAGCGTCAAGGAAATCCTGACGGTCAATCTCCTTCTTGTTTCTTCTTGCCGCTGTGAGCGCCGCCTCGTTGCAGACATTGGCGATGTCCGCCCCGGAGAAGCCCGGCGTGTGCTGGGCCATAAATCCGAGATCGAAGTCCTGAGCGACCTTGAGGTTGCGTGTGTGAACCTTGAATATCTCTTCCCTTTCCTTCAGTTCCGGAAGATCCACGTGAATCTGGCGGTCGAAACGTCCGGCGCGCAGAAGCGCCTTGTCGAGGATGTCAGCCCTGTTTGTGGCCGCAAGGATTATCACACCTGAATTTGTGTCGAATCCGTCCATCTCGGTAAGAAGCTGGTTGAGAGTGTTCTCTCGCTCGTCATTTGAAGAGAATCCGACATTCTTCCCTCTGGCCCTTCCGACAGCGTCGATCTCGTCGATGAACACGATGCAAGGAGCTTTTTCCTTCGCCTGACGGAACAGGTCACGGACCCTGGAAGCACCGACACCGACGAACATCTCTACGAAATCCGAACCGGAAATCGAGAAGAACGGAACGTTGGCTTCCCCTGCCACTGCCTTGGCCAGCAATGTCTTTCCGGTACCCGGAGGGCCTACCAGAAGGGCTCCCTTAGGGATTTTTCCTCCGAGGGCTGTATATTTCTTAGGATTCTTGAGGAAGTCCACGATCTCCATCACCTCTTCCTTGGCTCCGTACAGACCCGCGACATCCTTGAATGTGACGTTGACCTTCTCCTTGTCGGCGAGCTTGCCGGTGGATTTACCGACATTGAACACTCCGCCGGGACCGCCGCTGCCTCCGCCCATATTCCTGCTGAAGCCACGGAACATCCAGATCCACATAACGATGAGCAGGATCGGGAAAATTATCCATTCAAGGACGCTTGACCACATCCTGCTGTCGTTCTCCATCACAATCTTGACCTGACTCTCGTCCGGAGTAAGCTTGGCGTTCAGCTCACCGAACTCCTTCTCGGCGTCGAACTTGTCGGAGACCAGGAATATGAAATGAGGCGAACTGGCCGGAACCTTGCCGCCAAACTTGTCAGCATATTTGTTGAGCCTGTCCGGGCGCACGGTGATGTTGCCCTTGAAGTCGTTCCTCACGAAATCAATCTCCTTGATGTCGCCCTTGAGGAACATCTCCTGGACCTCGGCCCATTCTATCTTCTGAGGATTGGCCCCGCTGTTGTTGAGCAGCAGCCAACCTATGCCAAGGATAAGAATAAGGTAAAGCCACGAGAAATTGAATCTCATGCGGATAACCTTCCTTCTTGGATCATTGCCTTTCGGCGAATTTGCGTTATTCGGCATCTGTCTCTGTCTTTTTTGTTTTAGGAACGCGTCTCTCCTTGTATTCCTTGTGCGGAGCGTCGGCCCAGAGCTCCTCCAGCCTGTAGAACTGGCGGTATTCCGTAAGGAATATATGAGCGACGATATCCCCATAGTCCAGGATTATCCAGAAATTATTCTCCAGACCCTGGGTACGGAGAGGCTTTCTGCCTTCCTCCCGCATCTTGTCGATGACATTGTCGGCTATGGCGTTGACGTTGGTGGTGGAGTCAGCGTTGCAGATCATAAAATGGTCAGTGATTGCGGTTCCCAGCGGCCTGAGATCTATGTCAATTACGTTTTGTGCTTTCTTGTCGAGCATAGCGTCGGCCATAACCCGCAAATCGTGTGTAATCATATTGAGAATGTTTTATATTTTTGCAAATACAATCAAATATACAAATATACGACAAATTCTGAACCAATGAAAGAGGAAGTTGACATACAATGGCTCGATGAGGTCGATTCGACTAATAATGAAGCCCTAAGAAATATTTCAGGGATTGACAATCTGTCAGTCCTGGCGGCTCTACATCAGACCTCAGGGCGTGGCCAGCGGGGTAATTCATGGTCCGCACGGCCCGGAGAAAACCTCACATTCTCTCTGGTGATGAAGTTTGGGGACGGAGCCTATCCGCCATTGAAGGCCTCAAGGCAGTTCCCGATAAGCCGGAGCGTCACCTTGGGCGTGCTTGATTACCTTGAATATGAAGGGATTGTGGCCACGGTCAAATGGCCGAACGACATCTATGTCAGGAACAGGAAAATATGCGGAATACTCATTGAGAACACCCTTTGCGGAGACTCCCTGACGGCAAGCGTCATCGGAATCGGCCTGAATGTCAACCAAAAGGAGTTTCCGCCACAACTTTTGAACCCCGTCTCGATGGCGATGCTGACCGGCAGGGAATATGATCTCAAAGACCAGCTTCCCAAACTTTGCCGCTTCCTGAAAAGGAGGCTTGGACACTACGACAACGCTGAGGAATATGTCAGCAGACTCTACCGCGTCGGCACTTTCAATGAATATGTAGTCTGCTCGACAGGCGCGTCAATACGTGCGAGAATCGTTGGTGTCACCGACCGTGGCCTGCTCTGTCTCGAAACAGAAAAAGGCGAACGTTTAGAGTTCGCCTTTAAGGAAATAAGCTATGTTATCTAACGAAGCTCAGCAATAGCCTTGGCAGGATCCTCCGCCTTGAATACCGAACTTCCGGCCACAAGCATTGTCGCTCCGGCTTCGGCCAGAATCCTTGCGTTGGCGGATGACACCCCGCCGTCAACCTCGATGTCCTTCACGACTCCCCTTCTGTCCATCTCTGCCTTCAGAGTTTTGATCCTGTCGATGGATTCCGGGATGAATTTCTGTCCCCCAAATCCGGCGAATACCGACATTATCAGGAAGAAGTCCACATCCTCGATGTATGGGAAAAGCCTTTCGACGGGCACATCCGGGTTGATCGCAAGTCCGGCTTTCGCTCCACAGGCTTTGATCATCCCTATGATCTCCTTTGGATCCTTGCCGGCCTGGTCAGCGGCCTCAAGATGGAAGCTTATCAGGTTCGCTCCGCATTTGGCGAATCTTTCGATGTACTTGTCCGGATTGATGATCATCAGGTGGACGTCCATCGGGACGGTCACGGCCTTGGCGATAGCCTCCATCACCGGAAACCCGAACGAGATGTTCGGTACGAGACTGCCGTCCATCACATCGATGTGGATCAGGTCGGCGTTCCCGTTGACCATCCTGATGTCCGGCTCCAGATTGAGGAAATTGCCGGATAGTATTGAAGGGGCTATCTTTACCATTTATTCAAAATTCGTGACGACATCGACAAGATGCTCGGTGAACTTGTCAAGGGACGCAAGCTCAAGCTTCTCGCCCGGAGCGTGCACACCCCTGAGGGTCGGACCGAAGGAAATCATATCCAGATCCCCGAACTTCTCTCCGAAAAGTCCACACTCAAGTCCGGCGTGAATGGCCTTGACCTCCGGCTCGCATCCGAACAGTTTCTTGTACGAATCCACACACACGCGCAGAATGTGGGAATCGAGGTTCGGCTTCCACCCTGGATATTCAGAAAGATGGGTCACTTCGGCTCCGGCGAGCAGGAAGTTGGCCTCCACCTTGGCGGCCATCATCTTTCTTGCCGAACCGGTCGAGCTGCGCTGGCTTGTGATGACCTCGATCCTTCCCTGCTTGTTCATCCTTACGGCCGCCAGGTTTGTCGAAGTCTCCACGAGTCCCGGAATGTCCTGGCTCATAGTCTCGACTCCGTGCGGGCAGGCGAAGAGAGATGCGATCAGCCTCCTTGCGACATCGCTCTGGATCGGCTTCTCGGTGCATCTGTACGTCTCGCCGCTGAAGCTCAAATCTGGATCCGTCCTGAAATATTCATTCCTCAGATCCTTGCCGAACGAGGTGAGTCTCGCGATTGTGGCGTCCGCGTCCGGAACGGTGATGATTGCCTCGCACTCCCTCGCTATCGCGTTCGGCTTGTTGCCGCCTTTCAGCATAACAAGCTGAAGTCCATAAGCCATTTCTGAATATAGGAAACGCGCCATCTGCTGCACCGTGTTCGCGCGGCCCTTGTTGATGTCATCTCCGCTGTGTCCGCCGAGCGCTCCGCCGATCTCCAGTCTTACCGGCTTATAGCCTTCCTTGAAATCTTCTTGTTTGTAATTGAACACGGCTGTCGTGTCAAGGCCTCCGGCGCAACCGATGAACATCTGCCCCTCATCCTCAGAGTCAAGATTGATGAGAGTCCTGCCGGTGAAGAAGCCCGGTTCCATTCCGAAGGCCCCGTCCATTCCGGTCTCCTCAGAGATGGTGAACACGCACTCGATCTTCCCCATCGGAAGGTCACTGTCCAGAAGCGCGAGCATCGCGGCGACACCGATTCCGTCATCGGCTCCGAGCGTGGTGTCCTTGGCGACCATCCAGCCATCCTCGATGACATATTCAATAGGATCCTTGAGGAAGTCGTGCTGAACGCCGCTTCTTTTCTCGCAGACCATATCCTGATGTCCCTGAAGAACGAGCGTAGGCACATTCTCCTTGCCTTTGCTGGCTTCCTTGACTATGCAGACATTGTTTGTCTTGTCGGTTTTACATTCAAGATGCCTCTCCCCGGCGAAACGCTGAAGAAAGGCAGTCATCGGCTCTTCGTGTCCGGACTCCCTTGGAATCCGTGTGATTTCCTTGAAGATTGAGAGTACTTTTTCTGAATTCATTTGGCACCTTTATTATCTTGCCACAGGCACAAGCATCTTTTCTATGTCGGTCACGTATTGCTTGAACGTCTTGTCTGTTGTCATAAGGTCCGACACAGTCGTGCAGGCGTGCAGCACTGTAGCGTGGTCTTTCCCTCCAAGTTCCATACCAATCGTTGACAGGGAGCAGCCGTTTATGTGGTTGCGGCTCATGAACATGGCTATCTGCCTGGCCTGGACGATCTGCCTCTTCCTTGATTTGGAGAGCAGGGTCTCGCGGGTGATGTTGAAATATTCGCAGACAACTTCCTGAACCTTGTCGATGGAGATTTCATTCTGATCCTCGCTTACGATGTTGCCGGTGACCTGTTCGGCCAATTCCTTCGTGACTTCCTCGTGGCAAAGGGTGGCGTTGGCAATCAGAGAGATAAGCGCTCCTTCCAATTCCCTGAAGTTCGAGCGTATCCTGTTCGCAAGAAGCTCCAGCACCTCATCGCTGACGGATACACCCTCGCGGACGCATCTTGCCTTCAGCATGGCCAGCCTTGTGTCGTGGTCAGGCTTGGCCAATTCGATGGACAAGCCCCACTTGAAGCGCGAAAGCAGCCTCTCCTCGAAGTTCTTCAAGTCTGCCGGAGAGCGGTCGGACGTGAACACCAGCTGCTTGCCGGACTGATGAAGATGATTGAATATGTTGAAGAACGCGTTCTGCGAGGCCGGGCCGTTCAGTTCCTGGATGTCATCCATTATGAGGACATCGATCCTCATGTAGAAGGCCATGAAGTCAGTCAGCTTGTTCTGTACACTGACCGCATTGACGTACTGGGTCCTGAACTCGTTGCCGGTGACATAGAGGACAACAAGATCCGGGTATGCTTCGTGGATGGCGATACCGATCGCCTGCGCGAGATGGGTCTTGCCAAGTCCCGGGCCACCGAAGATGAACAACGGGTTGAACGGAGTCTTGCCAGGCTTGTCTGAGATGCTTATTCCCGCATTGTAGCCCATCTTGTTGCACTCCCCTTTTATAAGGTTGTCAAAGCAATAGACCGGGTTCAGCCTCGGGTTGATCTTGAGTTTCTGGATCCCCGGAAAGACGAACGGACTCGGATTGCCCGATGGCTGGAACGTGTTGATCATCACCGGCTTGTTCTCCGGTACGTTGCCGTGCGACGCGGTGAATACCATCGCGCGTTCCTTCTGTACAGGATGGATCTTGTAGAGCAGCCTTGCGTCCTGCCCGATCACTCTTCGGAGTGTCATCTTTATTATTGGTAGGAAAGCGTCCTCAAGATAACTTCTGAAGAAATCGGTCGGAACCTCGACCGTCAATGTAGAGCCTTCGAGAGAAACGGGAACTATAGTCTTGAACCAGACGTCAAACTGTTTCGGTTCAACGTTCTGCTCAAAAATCCTAAGACACTCATTCCAGACAGAGATATGTCTTTCCAGTTCAGCCATTTCTTTAAATGAATTAATTTGAATTATAAGAGAATTGTTCCCTCTTCGTTTTTCTTGTGCAAAATTGGGGGAAAATTAATTCATAAAAAATCTTTTTTTGTATTGTTTTTGATTTTTATTTTCCTTATGCGAACCTATTTTAACACTAATTAAATTATGTAATATTAACGTAATCAATATTTTACGACTAAAAATTTTCTTAAATCGGCTATTATCAAGCGAGTTATAAATTAGAATTTATCTAAAATAAAAATCCCGTCCCTCCAACGCTTTGATTAAGTGAAAGAACGGGATTTCAGAAGGGCTATCTCAGACGTTCCGCGGTATGGTTCTCAACCTTTACAAGAAATGAGTCCTTGAAATCGCGGCTCAGTGAGCGGTTCATCTCCTTGGCTGTGTTCAAGTCTGAAGAGTAGCCTATGATATACTTGAAAAGTCTTCCGGCCGGCATCTTGATAACGTCATATCCTTTGAAGAAAGGATCGTTGCCGGGCATTGATTTGGAAGATACCAGAACCTGAGTTCCATAAACAATTGAAGCAGCCTCTTTAACAGACACTTCCGTTGCCCCATCTTCAGCCACGCTTGATTCAGAGCCTGTGCTTTTTGCCTTTACGGAGCCTTTGACAGCGTCCGAGCCGTCATATTCCTTCTTGTAGATTTTGAACGCATCGTAGATGTCTGAAGCGATCCGGGCTCGTCCCTTTTCGGTGATCAGGGCCTCGCGGTCGGCGGAGTTGGACAGGAATCCGCATTCTATGAGCACTGATGGCATCGCCGTACGCCACAGGACGTAGAACGCATCCTGGGATATTCCTCGGCTATGCTGGAACGTTCCTCCCTTCATTTCCTTGTCCACTGCCTGGGCGAACTTGAAGCTTTGCTCCAGGTAGGCGTTCTGCATCAGATTCATAAATATGTAGGACTCCGGATCGTTCGGGTCGAAGCCTTCATAGCGGGTGGTGTAGTCGTCCTCAAGCTTTATGACTGAGTTCTCCCTGCGCACCACGTCCATATTCCCGGCGTACATGTCCTTGTTCTTGCTGTTGTATTGGCCGAGGATATGCACAGAATAGCCGTTTGGGCCGTTCTTCTTCCCTGGCACGGAATTCACGTGGACGGAGATGAACAGGTTCGCGTTGTTCGCGTTCGCTATGTCCGCCCTCCCTTGAAGTGTGACAAACGTGTCGTCGCTTCTGGTCATTATGACCTTCACATCCGGGTAGCCTGCCTTGATCATATCGGCCAGTCGTTTGGATATGTCCAGCACCAAGGTCTTCTCCATTGTCTTTCCGCTCGGGCTTATGCAGCCGGAGTCCTTGCCACCGTGACCGGGGTCTATGACCACGGTTGACAAACGTATCGAAGCCGACGGATTCTTTTGTGCATAAGCGAAAAATCCGGCCGTTGAAAGCGACAGTGCCGTAAGTACGGCAAGAAAATTGCGATGTAAATCCAAAATATGTAGTATATTTGTCTTTTGCAAATTTATAAAATAATTGCAATTCAAGAAGCATACATATAATATTATCCTCGTGGCGGCTCTTGCCGCGCTGACTGGACTGACAATGTTCGGGCAGGATGTGAGGAGGAACAGGAGTCTGAGAAAGGCCTCTGTGGCTCAGTTTACGCCGGACTCCATCAGTCCAGCCGCCGGGACCTTGCCACAGGCGAAGGATTCCTTGCCGCCCGCAGAAGACTCAATCGCCCGCAGAAGAGATTCCCTAAGGGTGGCTGACTCAACATCAAGGGCAGACTCGTTGTTTCTTCTTGACAAAAGCTCGCTTACCAGACCGGCATTCTCAGGAGCGAAAGATTCCATAAGGCAGGATTTTTCCAACGGTCAACGCAAGATGTATTACTGGGGAGACGTCGAGGTCTCCTACGAGAACATCAAACTGAAGGCTGACTACATGGAATATGACATGTCCACCGGCACCGTCTATGCCAGAGGCACCTACGACAGCCTTGCCCAAGAGTGGAAGGGGCAGCCGGAGATGACCCAGGGCAGCCAGACATTCAACATGGAAGAGGTCCGGTACAATTTCAACACCCGCAAGGCCAGGATCACGAACATGATAACGAAGGAGGATGACGGCATCCTTCACGGGAAGAACATCAAGATGATGCCGGACAAGTCCATCAACATAACCAAAGGCAAGTACACGGTCTGCGATCTTGAGCATCCGCACTATTACCTTAAGCTGTCTTCGGCGAAAGTTGTCACCAAACCATCCCAGAAGACGGTGTTCGGTCCGGCGCATCTCGTTGTGGAGGATGTGGATCTCCCGATAGGAATCCCGTTCGGATTCATCCCCAAGCGTCCTGACAGAGCCACCGGACTTCTAATGCCGTCTTTCGGAGAGGAGAACGCGCGTGGTTTCTACCTGAGGGACGCCGGCATGTACTTCGTTCTGGGAGACTATTTTGACATGTCGTTGACAGGTGACTATTACACCCTTGGCTCTTGGGCGGCCAATCTTAACTCAAGGTACATGGTGAAGTACAAGTTCACCGGCAACCTGGCCGTCAACTATTCAGTCGACCAGACAGGCGAGAAAGGGAGCACGGACTTCTTCCAGAGCAAGAACTTCGGAGTAAGGTGGTCCCACTCACAGGATTCCAAGGCTCACCCTGGAACATCATTCTCGGCGTCGGTCAATTTCTCCAGCCCTTCCAACAGCCGATACAACTCGCATTCGGTGTCGGAGGCTCTCCAGAACCAGATCTCGTCTTCCATCTCATACTCAAAGAACTGGAACGGAAAGTTCAACCTGTCGGTCAACGCCCTGCACAGCCAGAACTCAAGGGACAGCTCATACACATTCACACTGCCTAACATCACTTTCTCTGTCTCCACATTCTATCCTTTCAAGATCAAGAACCGGGTCGGGAAAGAGCGTTTCTACGAGAAATTCGCCCTGGGTTACAACACATCCATCCAGAACAAGATCAATTTCAAGGCCTCGGAGTTCGGAGAACCTGGCTTTATTGACAAGTTCCAGAATGGCGTGGCTCATAATTTTTCGATAAAACTGCCGGATTTCACTCTTTTCAAATACCTGAATGTGGCCCCTAATGTGAGTTACGGCATGAACTGGTTTTTCCGCAAGAGCGAGGCGTATTTCGATCCAGAGACAAACAGCGTGAAGACCGAGATGGGCAAACAGTTCGGCACCTTCGGCGCCACACACAATTATTCCGGTTCACTTTCGATGAGCACGCGGATCTACGGAATGTACAATTTCGGCAAGTATCATAAGATACAGGCACTTCGTCATGTCGTCTCTCCGAGCGTCAGCATGAGCTTCAGTCCTGAGAAAGGCAAAGCCTTCAACGGATGGCGCACGTTCAATTATGTGGATACTCTCGGCGTGCAGAAATCCTACGACTACAACATTTACCAGGGACAGATCAACTCGGCTCCAGGCAAGGGCAAATCCGCCACCATGAGCATCTCGCTCGGCAACAACCTTGAAGCCAAGGTGCGTGACATGAAAGACACGACAGGCACAGGATCGAAGAAAGTGAAGATCCTTGATCAGTTCAACTTCTCCACAGGCTATAACTTCCTGGCAGATTCCCTCAAGATGAACAATGTGGGACTGTCCATGTCCACCTCTATTTTCGGCAAACTTGGAATCAACGGCAACATGAACTTCGACCCGTATGCCATCAACGAGAGAGGACAGCGGGTCAACAAATATAACCTTCTGGAGACAGGCGTGCCTCTCAGGCTCACCAACGTCAGCACCTCTGTGTCATATTCATTGTCCGGCAAAGGCACTGTCAAAGGCAACGACGGTTCGAAATCGTCAGGCGGGGACGGTGGTGGCTCCGGCAATCCGGCCGACTACTACAGAAGAATATACTATCATCCTTTGACCGGTGAATATATTCCTGGCGGATGGTTGTATTATACGAATCCTAACGTTCCGTGGAGCCTTAACTTCAACTATAGCTTCTCGATGAGCCGGTCGTACAGCTACGCCAACAACCAGCTCAGCAAGAAGGATAACTACACCCAGACACTCGGTGTTCAAGGAAATATTCAACTGACCCCTAAGATGTCTGTGCAGGCGCAGTCAGGATGGGATTTCACAGCGATGAAGATGACCACGACGCAGTTCTCTTTCAGGTACGATCTGCATTGCTTCAATATTTCCGTCTCTTGGGTGCCTTCTGGAATGTACCAGTCATATTCATTCCTCATCTCTGCGAACGCGGCGGCTTTGGCTGACTTGCTGAGATTCAAGAAAAGTACGAGTTATTGGGATAAATAGTTGGATGTTTATCTTAAATATCTTATATTTGCATGCTGACATTTTCAGCGTAAGCCTTTGGGCTATTATATCCACTATAACTTTTCTGAAATCATATCCGGTTCTTACATCGGATTCATTTTAAGTTTATGCCTTATAATTTATTTGAACTCACTCAGATGAGCAGAGAGCAGCTTGAAAAAGTCGCTCAGGAGCATCAGATTAAGAACATCAAGAAATTCACTGATGAGAATCTGTCCTATGCTATACTTGACGCGCAGGCTGCCGCCGCGTCTCTTCAACCGATAGAGAAACCAAAAGCCAAACGTGGAAGGCCTCGCAAGAATCCGCTTCCGGAACAATCCGGCGTTCAGGATACCAAGTCGGCTGACACCAGGAAAGATGAGAAAAAGGCTAAATCGCAGCAGAAGCCGGAGGTCAAGACTGACAAGGCGGAAAATTCAGAACAAAAGGCGGAACCTATCGCCGCTCAAGGAACGGAGGTTAAGCCGGCTCCTAAAAAAAGAGGACGTAAGCCTAAATCCGCTATGGTTCAGACTCAGGTTGAGACCGCTGCGTCGGTGGAGGAGAATAAGCCGGAATCCGTGGAGGCTGCCGCCACCGAAGTCACTCAACAGCCCGATGCTCAGACTTCAGCCGACAAACCGGTAAATGGCAAGGAGTTCATTCATGCGCTTTTTGATGATCTGAAGGATGATCCGGCGGCTCATGCTGATGTTACCCGCAGAAAGCAGAAGAACAAGTTCCAGGGGCAGAACAACGGACAGAACCCGAACCAGCAGCAGAAGCCCCAACAGAATTTCCAGAATCCAAATCAAAGGACGAAAGCTCCGGAAATCGAGTTTGACGGTACTGTGGAGGCGACGGGTGTTCTGGAGATCATGCCGGACGGTTATGGTTTTCTCCGTTCTTCGGACTACAATTATCTCAACTCCCCTGACGACATCTATGTCAGCCAGAGTCAGATAAAGAATAATGCCCTCAAATCCGGTGACACCGTCACCGGTGAGATCCGTCCTCCTAAGGAGGGTGACAAGTACTTCCCTCTCGTGAGGATCAAGTACATCAACGGACGTACTCCTGACTACATCCGTGACAGGGTGCCGTTTGATTTCCTCACCCCGCTGTTCCCGGAGGAAAAGTTCAATCTTCTTGGTCACGGCCATCAGAGCGATCCTTCGTGCCGTATCGTGGATATGTTCACTCCTATCGGAAAAGGCCAGCGTGGCTTGATCGTGTCGCAGCCGAAGACCGGTAAGACAATGCTGCTTAAGTCAATCGCCAACGCGATCGCGGACAATCATCCGGAGGTTTACGAGATCGTGCTTCTTATCGACGAGCGTCCTGAGGAGGTTACCGATATGAGCCGCAGCGTAAAGGCCGAGGTGGTGGCCTCGACTTTCGATGAGCCGGCCGAGAGGCACGTGAAGGTCGCGAATATGGTTCTGGAGAAGGCACGCAGACTTGTGGAGTGTGGTCACGATGTTGTGATCCTGCTTGATTCCATCACCCGTCTGGCCCGTGCGTACAACACAGTGCAGCCGGCTTCCGGTAAGGTTTTGACCGGAGGTGTGGACGCCAATGCCCTGCAGAAGCCTAAGCGTTTCTTCGGTGCGGCGCGTAACATCGAGGGTGGCGGTTCGCTGACAATCCTTGCGACGGCCTTGACTGAGACAGGTTCCAAGATGGATGATGTGATCTTCGAGGAGTTCAAGGGTACCGGCAATATGGAGCTTCAGCTTGACAGGACCCTCGCCAACAGGCGTATATTCCCTGCCGTCAATGTGGTTCTTTCCAGCACGCGTCGTGATGATCTGCTATACAGCCGTGAGGCGGCCAACAGAATCTGGATCCTGCGCAAGCTTCTTGCGGATATGAATCCTACCGAGGCGATGAACTTTATGCTTCAGCTGATGGACGAGTACAAGACCAATGATCTTCTCCTTGAGAATATGAACAAAGTCACCCCTCGTGACGCCAAGTACTACGACACGTTCTAATTGATTCAAGAATATATGAATAAAGGCGATTGAATATTTTTCAGTCGCCTTTATTTATTTTCTAATTTTGAATCAACTGAAAGGCAGTTGATTATGGTATAACAATCCGAGATGTTTTTATAGCCGAATATTTGGTGTGGCAGACTATGGCCGCCCGTGGCCATATGAACGGGTGGACCGCCGTAGGCGGGACGGGATGGAGCGCGTAGCGCTGAAGTCTGCCACACCAAATATTCCGCTATGGAATCAAATCCAGAGATCAATACTGATCCCAGGACTTGATTTGGATGTCGTTTATGCTGGTGGAGCAGAAAGCGCGGATGAAGGCGGTGGCGAGGCGGGCATTCGTGAAGAGGGTGACGTTGAAGTCTATGGCTGCCCTTCTGATCTGGTAGCCGTTGGAAAGTTCCTGAGCCGAGAAGTTTTTCGGGATATTGATCACCATATCAACCTCTTTGTTCTGAATCATTTCCAAAGCTGGTTTGAATCGTCCCTTGAAATTAGGATTGTCACACTCGCTTGGCCAGAGCACCTTCGTCGCCGGAACACTGTTCTCTACAAGATACTTATACGTGCCACCTGTGGCGTAAAGCTCATAACCCTTCTCGACGAGAAGTCGGCAGGCCCTCAGCATATCAGCCTTCTGGAGCGGATCACCGGTCGAGAGCAGAACCCTCTTCTCCGGAATCCTTTGGCCGACTGAAAGCACTGATTTCAGCAAAGCCTCATTAAGGTCATCGCCCAGACAGCCGACCTCACCGGTCGAAGACATATCGACACCAAGCATCGGATCAGCCTCTTCGAGTCTCGCGAACGAGAACTGCGAGGACTTCACGCCTACATAGTCAAGGTCGAAGGCACTCTTCTGCGGAGCCGCAGGATGGAGACCCAGCATAACCTTGGTAGCAAGCTCGATGAAATCGATCTTCAGAACCTTGGACACGAACGGGAAGCTTCTGGAAGCGCGAAGGTTACACTCGATGACCTTGATGGCGTTCTCTCTGGCGAGGAACTGGATGTTGAACGGTCCGGAGATGCGGAGCGCGCCGGCAATCGCGCGGGCGATCTTCTTGATCCTGCGGACGGTCTCCACGTAAAGCTTCTGCGGAGGGAACTGGATCGTGGCGTCCCCGGAATGGACACCGGCATATTCAATGTGCTCCGAGATGGCGTAGGCAAGGATCTCACCATTGTCGGCCACCGCGTCGAACTCTATCTCCTTGCTGCGGGTGTAGAATTTGCTGATCACGACAGGATGCTCCTGGGAGACTTCCGCCGCCAGGCTGAGGAAGTGACGGAGCTTCTCCTCGTCGTGGCAGACATTCATAGCGGCTCCGGAAAGCACGTACGAAGGTCTAACCAGCACAGGGAAGCCAACCTTCCTGATGAAATTGTCCACCTCGTCGATGGTCGTGAGCTCGCTCCATTCCGGCTGGTCAACCCCGAGGTTGTCCACAATGCTGGAGAACTTGTGACGGTCCTCGGCCTTGTCGATGTCCTCGGCGGAGGTGCCAAGAATCGGAACGTTGTGCTTGTGAAGCTTGAGGGCGAGATTGTTAGGGATCTGGCCGCCCACGGAGACAACGACTCCGTGAGGAGTCTCAAGGTCGATGATGTCCATCACCCTCTCGAAGGTGAGCTCGTCGAAATAGAGCCTGTCGCACATGTCGTAGTCGGTGGAGACCGTCTCCGGGTTGTAGTTGATCAGCACTCCCCTGTAGCCCTGCTTCTGGATGGTCTGGAGACAGGTCACGGAACACCAGTCGAATTCCACGGACGAACCGATCCTGTAGGCTCCCGAACCGAGGACAATCACCGACTTGCCGTCACGCTCATATTCAATGTCACTCTTCGTGCCGTTGTAGGTCAGGTAGAGGTAGTTCGTCTGTGCCGGGAATTCGGCGGCGAGGGTGTCTATCTGCTTGACGACAGGGACAATGCCGAGAGACTTTCTATATTCACGAACCTTGTCCATATTGGCGGTGACAACTCCGCTGTCCTTCCAAACCGCTCTCTGGATCTGAAAATCGGAGAAGCCCTCCTGCTTGGCAAGGCGCAGGAGTTCCACCGGCATGTCCTCAAGAGTGTCGTAGGAGTTCATGTCCTCGTAGGTCTTCACGATGTTCTCCAGCTTATTGAGGAACCATTTGTCGATCTTGGTGAGGTCGTGGATCTGATCTACCGTGTAGCCGGCGCGCATAGCCTTGGAGATCACGAAGACGCGTTTGTCGGTCGGCTCCCGGAGAGCCTCCTCCAAGTCAGCGACCTGGAATTCCTTGTTGCCGACGAAGCCGTGCGCCCCCTGACCGATCATTCGGAGTCCTTTCTGGATGGCCTCCTCGAAGCTGCGGCCGATGGCCATAACCTCGCCGACGGATTTCATCGAGGAGCCGATTTTGCGTGAAACGCCGTGGAATTTGCTAAGGTCCCAACGAGGAATCTTGCAGACTATGTAGTCAAGAGCCGGCTCGAAGAATGCCGGAGTTGTCTTTGTGACAGAGTTCTTAAGGTCGAACAGACCGTAACCCAGGCCGAGTTTCGCGGCCACGAATGCGAGTGGATAGCCAGTTGCTTTGGAGGCCAGGGCCGATGAGCGGCTCAGGCGGGCGTTCACCTCGATGACGCGGTAGTCCATAGCGTCAGGGTCGTAGGCGTACTGCACGTTGCACTCGCCAACTATTCCGATGTGGCGGACGATCTTGATGGAAAGTTCGCGCAGGAAATAGTAGTCGTTGTTGGACAGGGTCTGGGACGGAGCCACGACGATGCTCTCTCCGGTGTGGATTCCGAGCGGGTCGAAGTTTTCCATATTGCAGACCGTGATACAGTTGTCATAACGGTCGCGGACAACTTCATATTCAATCTCCTTCCAGCCTTTAAGTGACTTTTCGACAAGTACTTGCGGGGAGAAAGAGAAGGCTTTTTCGCAGAGTTCGTCGAGCTGCTCATCGTTGTCGCAGAAGCCTGAGCCGAGTCCGCCAAGGGCGTAGGCGGCACGCACGATGAGTGGGAATCCGAGCTCGTGGGCGGCTTTGCGAGCCTCCTCTATGTTGGAGGCAGGGTGTGACTTGATGGTCTTCACACCGATCTCGTCCAGTTTTTTTATGAAGAGGTCACGGTCCTCTGTGTCCATAATCGCCTGGACCGGAGTTCCGAGAACCTGGACATTGTACTTGTCAAGTATTCCGTTCTCGTACAGTTCCACGCCGCAGTTCAGTGCTGTCTGGCCACCGAACGAGAGGAGAATGCCCTGAGGTTGCTCCTTGGCGATGACCTTCTCGACAAAGAACGGGGTTACCGGCAGGAAGTAGATTTTGTCGGCCACGCCTTCCGAAGTCTGCACGGTGGCGATGTTCGGGTTGATGAGGACGGTCTCGATGCCTTCCTCACGCAGGGCCTTGAGGGCCTGTGAGCCGGAATAGTCAAACTCTCCCGCCTGACCGATCTTGAGTGCGCCTGATCCGAGGATCAAAACCTTCTTTATATTCGTGTTTTTCATAAATTCTTCTTTATCCGAAAGTTACAATTTGCTGATAAACTCGTCAAACAGGAAGTTCGTGTCGGTCGGGCCGCTGGAGGCTTCCGGGTGGAACTGTACCGAGCAGAAAGGCTTGGTCTTGTGGCGGATGCCTTCGTTGGTGCCGTCGTTCATATTCACAAACCAAGGTTCCCAGTCGGCTCCGAGGGTCTTGTCGTCAACTGCGAATCCGTGGTTCTGCGAGGTGATGAAGCAGCGGTTCGTGCCGACCATACGTACAGGCTGGTTATGACTGCGGTGCCCGTACTTCAATTTATAGGTGTTGGCCCCGCCGGCTCTGGCGAGCAGCTGGTTGCCCATACATATTCCGAAAATTGGCTTGTCGCCTTCCATCGCCTTGCGCAGGTTAGCTACGGTGACATTGCAGAACTGCGGGTTGCCAGGGCCGTTCGAGATGAAGAGGCCGTCGTAGTCAAGTTTGTTGAAATCGTAGTCCCAAGGCACTCTGACTACTTTCACTCCCCTCTCCATAAAGCATCTGAGGATGTTGTGCTTGACTCCGCAGTCAACCATCACGACAGTCTTGGAGCCGCTGCCATATTCAATGACATCCTTGCAGCTGACGATGGCGATCTGGTTGGCGAGGTTAGGGTCATCGATCGGAAAATCCTTCTCCACGCCGTCCGGAACAATCATTCCAAGCATCGAGCCCTTCTCGCGGAGAAGTTGCGTGACGGCACGGGTGTCGATTCCGAATATTCCAGGAATCTTCTGCTCTTTCAGCCACTCGTCGAGGCTCTTGACCGCATCCCAGTGGCTGTAGTCGAAGGAATAGTCGCTTATGACGACTCCCCTCACCCAGATCTGTTCCGATTCGAAATTCTTTGAGATTCCCAGTTCATCCGCTCCTTCCTGTGGTACGCCGTAATTACCTATCAATGGGTAGGTAACACAGAGTATCTGCCCTGAATAGGAAGGGTCCGTAAGACTTTCCGGATAGCCTACCATCGCGGTCGAGAAGACGACTTCCCCGTCAGCCGGGCCGTCGTAGCCGAAGGAGAATCCACGGAACTCCGCCCCGTTCTCCAACTTTAATGTCGCGCCTTTTCTTTCTTTCATTTCCTTGTCAATAATTTTTGACTTATAACTAAATCCAACTTTTTCCTAAAAACAGACTTTTCAACTTATTCCACCCCTCAGTCGCTTCGCGCCAGCTCCCGGTGGGAGCGCCACCATCCACCGCCTCCCTCGCTGGGAGGCCCTGTCGGCACTGCGTGCCTCCTTTTCTTATTCAGGTGGTCGTGAAGAATCACAGGAGGCATTCAAAAAAAACGACCATCTCAAACAGTGATGAAATGGTCGGTGAAAGTCAATGGAAGAACATTCCCACTGTGCATCCTGGGACGCACTGCCGCTCAAAGGTATTAAAGTCACGTCAAGCATAAGGAAGTCCGTTTGTTTTGCAAATGTACGCAAAAAATGGGAATAAGCGGCAAAATATTCAATGAATATAAATTCACCGCTTTGCGGTCTGGCGCTTCCTGAAAAGACTGAAAGAGACAATCGAAAGGAATGTCAGCGCCTCTGTCGCCGGCAGAGCGAGCCAAATTCCGTTCACACCGGCAAAAAGTGGGATGACAAGAAAGCAAGGCACTAGGAATATTACCCCGCGCGAAAGCGAGAAAATGGTCGCCGGAAGCGCGCGTTCCACACTTTGGTAATAGCCTATGGCAGCGACGTTCACAATCGACAATGTGAATCCGATGGCCATCAGAGGCACACCGTGAGCCGCTATTGAATATGCAGGAGCGTCTTTGCTGAGGAACAGTGCAGCCACATAACTGATACCGAACGCCAAGGCCAGAGAGACCACAATTCCAAGCGCAAAGGCAGTTAGCAGAGAGAATTTGCGAGCTTCCAGCACACGTTTACGGTTACCGGCGCCGTGGTTGAAACTGATAATCGGCTGTGCGGACTGCGAGATCGCGTTTCCGGTCATAAAGATGAACGGCATAATGTAGCAGGCGATGGAAAACGCCGCCACACCGTCTTCTCCTAAATGTTTCATAAACACATAGTTTCCCACGAATATAAGTATCGAGATGCTGATCTCGCCAAGGAAAGCAGACAGTCCGAGACGAAACTGGTACCACAGGTTGCGCAACGACAGGCAAAGGCTTTTCCACGACATCTTCAATGGGTAGAGTCTCATTGTCTTGGACAGGAACAGTATGTAAAACAGCACCATAAGGCCTCCGGTCCAGCATCCGATCGAGGTGGCGACGGCGACTCCTTCAAGTCCTTTGTCAAGGATGAACAGGAACACATAGTCCAGCACGACATTCACGATGGATGGAATCGCCGCAGCTGCGGAAGCGTACTTCGGCGAGCCGTCCAGACGGATGATCAACAGTCCGACCGACTGGAGGAACAATGCGCAGAATGCGTAGGAAAGCCATTTCTGATAGTCAAGGACGTACGGCAGAAGTCTGTCCGATGAGCCGAGAAGATAGGCACTCTTGGTGCTGTGGCTCTGGACCAAAATCGTCAGGGCCACAGTGACAAGCACACCGAAAATCAACGTCTGTGTCATATTGATGCGTGCCGCCTTCTCGTTGCCTTGGGATAGATGGACGGAAGAAACGACCGAGCAGCCGATGCCGAACAGCATCCCTAACCCGGTCATAATCATCCAGAAAGGTGCGAATATATTGACGGCGGCGAGCGCGTCGCTCCCCACCCCGTGGCCGACAAACACCCCGTCGATGGTCGTCATCACTGCCATACAGGCCATCCCTATCAATGTAGGAATGAATATTCTTCTGAAGAGTCCCGGAATGCTGTCGGAACCGAAATCGATGGCGTCTCTTTTCATCTTTAAGTTTATTACATTTCCTAATCGGGCTGCAAAGATAGGCCAAATATATTCAGATAAAGAATTTTTGTGAAGTTCGGGAATAAGTGGGCGTCATAGTTTCCCTTTCCGGCGCATCACTATGTAAACAGTGACGCAGATGATGACGGAGAGAAGCGAGCCGGCCGGAGATGCAAGGCCCATCGGGAAGAGCGTGCCGGGATATTCAATGGAAGTCAGATAGGACAAAGGGATGCGGGCGCACGTGATTGATATGACGTTGTGTATGAACGAGATGATGGAATAGCCGCAGGCGGTGAAGAAGCCGCTGAAGCAGAAATGTATGCCGGCGAATATGCAGTCCCACACGTAACCTTTTAGGTATTGGCCTCCAAGGGTGATGACACTGCTGTCGCTCGTGAATATTCTTACGGCATATTCAGGGATGAATTGGAGAATCACTGAGGCCACGGTGCCGAATCCCACCGCGATCGCTATTGAATATTTCATTGTCTTTCTGGCCCTTTCAGGCTTTTTCGCCCCGATGTTCTGCGCCGCCATCGCCGAGACGGTCGCCAGCATCGCTGAAGGGACGATGAATAGCAGTCCGATGAATTTTTCCACTATTCCGACCGCCGCCGCATCGTTCAATCCCCTGCCGTTCGCGATCACCGTGATGGCGATGAACGCGATTTGGATGAAGCCGTCCTGGAGCGAGATTGGCACGCCGGTTTTGAGGATGCCAGCCATCGTGCGCCGTTCAGGCCTTAGGTCTTGGCGTGTTATGCTCATCAGGGACTTCTTTTTGATCATTATCGCCGCGACGATGACGCTGACAGCCTGTGACAAGGTCGTGCCGAGTGCCGCGCCCGTCGCTCCCATTTTGAAATGACCTATGAATATGTAGTCGAGCGCGATGTTTGCCACGCAAGCCACAATCACGAAATACATCGGACTTTTCGAGTCGCCGAGACCTCTGAATATGGATGCGATGATGTTGTAGGCTATGATGAACGGGATGCCGATGAAGCATATTCTTAGATAGTCTATTGTGCCTTTGACAGCTTCTTGCGGAGTGTCTATTAGGTTGACAATGCCTTTGTTAGCTGCTAATAGTATGGCTGTTGTGATGATTGCGACGATGGTGAACAGCGTGAATGTGTTGCCGATGGTTCTTGCCGCGTTTTCCCTGTCGCCCGCGCCGATCGCCCTTGCTATCCGTACCGTCGTGCCCATCGCAAGGCCGATGATGACGACGGTGAACATATGCATTATCTGCGCACCGTTGGACACCGCCGTCGTGCTGGCGACATCGCAGTATTGCCCTATGACGAACAAATCCGCCAATCCGTAGAGGATCTGCAGGAAATATGACATCATATATGGCAGCGAAAACTTCCGGATGTTGCCGAGAATGCTGCCTTGGGTGAGGTCATTCTGAGCCATAGAGTAGATTTTGCGGTGCAAAGATAGCGAGTTTGGTGTGAGTTTTCACGAGTTTGTCGGTTATTCCTTGAATATGTTGGGGAATGTTGATAAATTTGTCTTTTGTTGTCGCTTCGGTGGAGGGCTTTGGGGTCCATTGTTAAGTAAGTTGGGAGATTGGTCCCTGAGCCCGTCGAAGGGACGTAAAAGAACAGATATGCTCAACATAGAAGACACGATCTGCGCCCCCGCCACCGTCCCCGGAACCGGTGCCATAGCCATCATCAGGATGAGTGGAAGAGATTCCTTCTCCATAGCTGATAAAGTGATAAGATGCAAGGGTGGTAATATTTCAGACACTGAAGGTTACAGGCTTAAATATGGAGTCGCGCTTGAAGCCGATGGAACCGATCTGGACACCGTCTTGGTAAGCGTGTTCCGTGCCCCGCATTCCTACACCGGGGAGGACTCCGTTGAGATATCCAGCCACTCCTCAAAGTACATTGTGGAAAGGCTCCTGCAACGCTTGGTCGATTGTGGTGCCCGCGTCGCCGGTCCTGGAGAATTTACCCAAAGGGCTTTTGTAAATGGCAAGATGGATCTTGCTCAGGCCGAAGCCGTTGCCGATGTGATTTCCGCGCAGAGCGAAGCAGCGCACAAAGTAGCATTCAGTCAGTTGAAAGGCGGCTTCTCCAAAGAGTTGAAAACCCTCAGGGGGGAGCTTCTGAAAATGACTTCCCTGCTTGAATTAGAGTTGGATTTCAGCGAGGAGGATGTTGAGTTCGCCAGCAGATCCGAACTGTCCTCCCTGCTTGATGGAACACTTGCACATATTCATTCGCTGACCGATTCCTTCCGCTACGGCAACGCACTCCGCAATGGAGTCCCGGTCGCCATAGTCGGTGCCGTCAACGCCGGCAAGAGTACCCTCCTGAACGCTCTCCTTTGTGACGACCGTGCCATCGTCTCCGACATCGCCGGCACCACCCGTGACACCATCGAGGAGACAATGACCATCGATGGCACATTGTTCCGTTTTATCGACACCGCCGGTCTCCGCGAAACCTCAGATGAGGTCGAAAAGATCGGCATTTCCCGCTCGTATAAGAAGATGAACGAGGCCTCGATCGTCCTTGCCCTGCTTGATGTCACCGCCTCCGAAGAAGAAAACGAGTATTCGATTTCTGACATAGTCTCAAATCTGGATGTAAAGTCACAAAAGTTGATCGTTCTGCTGAATAAAGTGGATGTTTTGGGTAATAACATTAATGTTAGCCTAATCAACAATTCTGTTTCTAATCCTAATGAAAAAGTAGTTAAGTTATATATTTCCGCCAAGACTGGTTTCGGTCTTGATGAATTGCGCAAACTGTTGTCCGACTCCCAAAAGTCCGCAACTTTAGATTCTGACCAGACAATCGTCACTAACCTAAGGCACTACCAAGCCCTGATGAAAGCGTCCGAATCCCTCGAAAACGTCAAACGTTCCCTCGCCGCCGGCCAGACTCCCGACCTCCTCTCCGAAGACCTCCGCCAAGCCCTCCACCACCTCGGCACCATCCTCGGCGAAGTCACCACGGACGAGGTGCTGGGGAATATTTTCGAGCATTTTTGCATCGGAAAATAATAACATCTAAAAATTATTTTCCGTGTCTACTTCTCGCGCGCGGTACAAGTCCGGCAAAACTCGTTGGAAAAATTACGGCTAACTGCCGAAAAGTCGTTAGAAAAATTACGATGGGTATTTGAGAAGTCGTTGAAAAAAGTGTATTTTTGCTTCCAGATAAAGTGTCATACTATGCTGAAAAGGAAAATTGAAGACGATCTCATTGCGTGGAAAAACAAGCCTGGGCACAAGCCTCTGGTAATAATGGGTATCCGCCAGTGCGGTAAAACATATATCTCACGGCACTTCGCTGAGCAGAACTACAAGAATGTCGTCTACATGAACTTCATCAAGCAGCCGGAGCGAATCAATGCCTTCGTCGGATCAAAGGATGTGGACAGCATTCTGCTCAACTTGTCGGCGCAGATCAAGGGCGTCAAGTTCATCCCCGAAGAGACCTGCCTGATCTTTGATGAAATCCAGGAATGCCCCGAGGCCAGGACTTCGCTCAAGTTCTTCAAAGAGGACGGCCGCTTTGACGTGATTGCCACTGGCTCCCTGCTGGGCGTCCAGGGCTACGGCGATGAGCTCAAGAAACGGCGTCGCAAGATGGTTCAGAAGAAAGATCTGGGAATCAACTCTGTTCCTGTAGGCAGCGAGGACATCATCGAGATGTACCCGCTGGACTTCGAGGAGTTCCTCTGGGCCAACGGTATGAATCCGGATGTCATCGAGGCTCTCCGGAAGTTCTACACGGAGGAAACGCCGGTTCCGGAAGGAATCCACGTGGCCATGAGGCAGTATCTGAACCTCTATGTCGCTATTGGTGGTCTCCCCGCCCCCATCAACGCATTCCTGACCACCAATAATATGAACGCCGTCAGTGAGGAATACAAGGGTATCTTGAAGGAGTACCGCGACGATATGGTCAAGTATGCTCCGGACAAAGACAAGCCCCATATCCGCGAGTGCTTCAATTCCATCCCTAAGCAGCTGGCCAAGGAGAACAAGAAATTCCAATACAGCAAGGTTAAGCCCGGCGGACGAGGTGAAACCTATCTTGGCTCTCTTCAGTGGCTGGAAGACGCCGGCATTATCTGCCGCTGCTACAATACCGATATCACCGGTCTCCCGATGGAAGGCAATGCCAAAGACAATGTGTTCAAGGTTTACACGGCAGATATCGGTTTGCTCATCGAGATGCTGGGTCCTGGGACCAGGGCGGATATCCTGCAGGGCAACCTGGGAGGATTCAAAGGCGCCATCTTCGAGAATCTGATGGCAGACACTCTTCACAAGAAGCAGCAAAGCCTGTACTACTTCCTGAAGGACTCTGGCCTTGAGCTGGACTTCCTCGTCCGGATGAAAGGCGAATGTGTGCCACTTGAAGTGAAGGCCAAAACGGCCCAGGCCAAGAGCGTCCAGACTGTCTTGAAGCATGCGGACAAATACCATGTGAAACACATCATCAAATTCGGCGACTACAATGTCGGCCGGGAAGGTCAGTTGCTAACACTCCCCAACTACATGCAGTTCCTCCTGGACCTGGAGCCAGAAAAAATCGTCCTCGAACCAATCGATGTGGACGCCGTCAACGCCCTAGCAAAGAAGATCCTTGGCTAATTTGAGAACCCTCCTCGTGCTCTGAAACTATGATGGAACAAAATGAAAGATGTAAGTGTTTTCTTTGTAAACATATGCTGGCCAATAATTTCCTCACTTCTGATTTCCTGTGCCATAGCCGTTATTTATTACCAAGATTAGAATTGAGCAAATCCTTCACATCCATGTTCAAATGCTGTGCTATTTCAAAAAGCTGCTCTACTGACGGTTGAGATTATTATTGTCTTCCATAAAACTATAGGTTTGTGTTTGGTGGCAAAAATCAAAATATCGCCACCTTAATCACCCCGTCCAGCTTGTTCTCGAAAACGCGATAAGCCTCTTCGATTTCGCACAATGGGAAACGATGCGTGATAAGTGGAGTGGTGTCAATCTTTCCTTCTTTAATCAAGCTGAGGACTTCTTCGCAATCGCATCCATCCACACCACCGGTTTTAAAGCAGAGGTTCTTGCCATACATTTGGGGCAGGGGAAGAATTTGTGCCTGGTCGTATAGTGCGACTACGGTAACTATGGCGTTGGGGCGAGCACACTCCCACGCCAGTCGGAAGGTATCTGCAGCTCCGGCCACTTCGAGCACTCTATCAGCACCGCTATGGTCGCTATGCTTCAAAACAAACTCCTTACATTCTTCGGGAGTTGTGAGGAGTACTTCGGGGTAATGCTCTTGCACAAATCGTCTTCTCTCTTCAGATTTTTCACATACGATGATGCGTTTGGGATGATTCAACATCACGCAAAGCAAAGTGCAAATGCCTGTGGGACCCGCTCCAATTATCAGTACAGTGTCGCTTTCTGCAATCTCTGAAATACGAGCTGCCCAAAAGCCTGTGGCCAAGACATCGCCCACCAACAAAGCCTGTTCATCGGAAACACTATCGGGAATACGATTCAATCCTTGATTGGCAAGCGGCACACGAACATATTCCGTCTGTCCGCCATCGATACGGCATCCTAATGCCCATCCGCCATTGGGGTTGGTACAGTTGTTCACATAACCGTTCTTACAGAAGAAACACTCTCCGCAAAAGGTCTCCACATTGACGGTTACCCGGTCACCTGGCTTCACATTGGTGACTTCAGAACCTATTTCTTTAACCACACCCACCATTTCGTGCCCAACGGTGATACCAGGAACAGCACGAGGGACACTACCGTGCTTAATATGCAGGTCACTGGAACAGATACTTCCCATCGTCACGCGCACAATGGCATCCGTGGGCTCAATCAATACAGGCTTCGGTTTCTCCACCAAAGCGAACTTTCCTTTTTCGATGTATGTGTATGCTAGCATATATCTTAATAAAACTCTTATTATTCAACGGGGATGTTTTCCGTTGAAAATGAACACCCCGTTAGACATCCCCATTCGATAAACCACCTAAATCAACTTTGTATTCTATCGGCGCCGCCGCACCTTTATCCAAGAACATCACCATATAGACCGGCACATAAGTAATTCGACCATCAACTGATAGATTGTCATTGTTCAACACCAGTGATTCCTGGATATCATACTCATCGCAATCCATAATGTTGGAGAGGGCACGATGGTAAGTATAATCCTTCCCGGACTTAACCTCGATGGGAAGAATCCTGCCTCCCTGCTCTATGACGAAGTCAAGCTCTCCCCTCTTCTTGCTGTTGTAGTAATAGGGCTCCAGACCGTGTGCGACAAATTCCTGCGCCACCACATTCTCATAGATAGAACCGAAGTTGATGTCCTTATCGCCCTTGATAATCCGCATCTGGATGCCGTTGGCATATTGGGCTGCCAGTAGACCAATGTCGCTGAGGAAGAGCTTGAGAAGGTTGCGGGAGCGAGACAGCAGCAGAGGGACCTTGGGCTCCTCTACATTATACACTGGTATGGCAACACCAGCATGCTTCAGCCAGAGAAAGCTGTCCTCATAGCGTTCATACTTAGCATTCTCGTTGAGGCGCTTGAGGATAAAACGCTTGTTCTTGGCATTGAGTTCCGGCGGAATTAGGTTGAATATCTCCTCGATATACAATTTATTATCCGGATCGTACTTGGCTATATCCTTCTTATAAAGTTGAATAATCTCTTGCTGTACCGCCAACACATCCCGCAAGTTATTACTTTCAAGATACTTGCTGACCGCGGCCGGCATACCCCCTACAATCAGGTAGAGCCGGAACAGTTCCATCATCTTGTTATGGATGAATCCATCGACCGGAATCCTTTTCGTCCAGGCATCTTTTAGCGTGGAAATAACATTTTCATTGATTCCCACACAAGTAATGAACTCTTCGAAATCCAAGGGAAACATCTCCTTCACGCCCATATAGCCGACAGGGACTGAACGGATATCTTTCAATTCCACACCGAGCAGAGAGCTACTCAAAATATAGCGATATGAGCCTTCATCCACCAGAAACTTGATGGCGGTCACGATATCCGGACACTCCTGAACCTCGTCAAAGAATATCAGCGTGTCCCCTTTTATCATTGGCATATTCGTGATGGTCGACAAACGCATCAGTATGTCGGCGCTTCCCTTAGCATCCTTGAACAATCCAACGACATCGGGATTCTCGATGAAGTTGATCTCGATGAAACTCTTGAAAGTCTTGCCGAACTCGCGGATGGAATAGGTCTTTCCGACTTGACGTGCACCCGTTATCAGCAATGCATTAGAAGATTTCTGGTAATAATCTTTTAAATAGCTGTCTATCTTTCTATTAAGCATTCCACATCCTTTTTTCCAACGCAATTTATGGACAAATTTCCACTTTTCAAAGGAATTATGAGGATGCCTTCCACTTTTCCAAGAACAAGGAGGCCGACAGTCTCTGAGGTGAATACGATGTAAACACCAACACGTCGCTAAACTTTTTTGACGACATCACATAATATGCATATATTGTATTTGCCCATCTCAGTTCTGGTGACGACCGCCGGAAATGGTGCGCGTTTTTGTGCAACTTCGGCGCCCAAAATAGGCCCAAGAAAATGCTTCATATTGACTCTCAGATGATTAAGCGTTGTGCGTGGATAAATTAAAAGAAGAGGTAATCCCTATCACTAACAAAATGCACATTGTTCCTGTTGAGTAATTTTATTGTAAACAAGATTTGTCTATCTTAGCATACACACTTATCGCTGAATGTTTTCTGGCGTGGGAATCGTGGTTCTTCGGCACCGAAGGTTATCTTCGACCGATTTGTCATTTCGATGTAAGCACCAGACAATTACTTTTGACAATCAGTTTGTCTCGGACATCATATCATACAAATAATCCTTAACAGCAAGGACAAGGCATATGCAGCCGTCAACGCGTCAATGATTGCCACCTACTGGAATATAGGTCGCAGAATTCCCTGACTACGAGATTTGGCACGTGTGCGTACCGAATCTCACCTAGACTCATTTCCGAAGAAGACCTTAAACGCAAAATCGAGAAGCAGAAATATTCCAGATCCAGCAAGGCGAAATCTAATCCCAGTCCTCAGAAAGTTTCCACATCGTGGAGAAAACCACCCGAAACTGAAACTCCACTCATGCCAGCTCCACTGCAAGACTCTTCCCTACGCGCCCGGCGCTCCGGTCAGAGACTTGCGGTCGTTCCGCGCCCGCCCTGCGGAGGGTTACGGAAATCATAGACCTCGTGGACATACTCCCGCTGCCGCCTCACGACTTCGGGATAATAAACGTTGCGTCAACTGGATGCGACATAGATTCTTGCCATAAGATAATCAGACAGTAACTCAATAAAGAATCAAGCGTTCACTTATTTGTTCCGCTAAGCGTTGCGCCTTTTTGTGCTGAATAGATTCCTCTCCATAGCGCATAGCTATGTCGGCAAGGCGTTCTTCAAGTGAAACATCGCGCCCATCTGAACCAGTTGTCATATCTGCGTAATTGAGCAAGTCCAATGCTTGAGAACTATATTCGCTGTCGGGTTCGCCGTGATAATATATTTCTCGCCAATATTTATAGCCGTTATCTCTTAATACGGTACCACCCTTGCGCTCGTGCTCTTCCTGGGCTTCCACAAATTCGTATGCCGCATCGTGGAGTAGGCCTAAATAGAACATGTCTTCGGGAGAATGTGGGAAATGAATATCCCTCTCGGCCATCGCCTTCATTTTACGGGCAACGGCAAGACTATGGTTCAAGCGTTCTAATGAGAGCCCAATCATTTGAAAATACGTTTCTTTGTCTTCACATATTCCACCAAATCCGCTATCCTGCTTTTTTGTGATTCGGCCATCGGTAGAGATTGGGCTTCACTTAACAATACCCACTTGTATCCTCTGGATTCTCCATCAATGGTAACATTCATTTCGGAGACATTGCCGATGTAGACAATCGTAAATTCTCGACGGACTTCTCCGTCCGAATATGCGATTCTTATGTCGGGATCAGTGTAAGTGCCGAGAATGTCTTGAATCGAAACTTTCAAGCCGCACTCTTCCTGAACCTCCCTGACTGCACAGTCAATCATGCTTTCATTTAATTCCAATGTTCCTCCCGGTAGCGTCCATTTACTGTTGTCTTTACGGTGAAGCATCAATACCTTATCCTCTTTCAATATGGCGACGGCAGCGGCAGGCCTGATGGAATTTGCTACAGGCATATTAGCCTTGTGACTATAATCTGTACGGACGGTGCGCATCTTGCTCCCATACCATTCCTGTACAGTCAGATCCACGTCAACCACCGTCTTATCGTTGATGGAAGGGACTTTTATGAAAAGGATCTCAGTCCCTGCTTTACACTTCTGAGCGTATGGAGTGCCTTTCTCGATGGCGTAGAAATCTCCTTTGCGGAACTCAAATTCCTCGTGAGTCTCAGTATTGAAATATTTAGTCCAGCCGGAAATAACATACTGATATTCAGCCGCAGTCGTATGCTTATGGGCGACTTCTTCCGTATATTCCTTATATGAGCTGATACCGATTTCCAGAGCCTCGCTCTTTATATAAGGGAGAGACTGAGGTAGTTTCAAATTACCTACGAGATACTGCCTGCGCACTCCCTCCAGTGAGGATTTGATGGCGCTGTTGTCAATCTTTACAAAACCCATATTACAAGAAAAATAATTGGAAATAATTGATGCCACTTTCGCTAATAAAGGCATCAAGGACACCTACGTTGTATCTATAATTCATTCTATCTGCATGAATTCTAAGCTCTTTTGCTTCATCGGCAAGGCCTTCCTCCCCCATCCTTGCCTTGCATAGAAGCAACAAGGTCTTACCATTTATCTCGCCCCAGACATGATTGATTGCTTTATATCGTCTTATAACATCCTCAAGGACGGGGATTGCTGCATCGCAAAGGTTTTTTTCATATAGTACCATGCATTGAGCAAGTATTGCGTGCGCAATCCAACCAGGTACGTTTTTTTCCTGGCTTTTGTTCTTGACGATATCAAAACACTTTGAAGCAATGGTTAAATCACCTCGTTTCCTATAAGCTTCACCCAGCGAAGCGAGCAGATAAATCTCATATCGCTTGTCAATCTTGGAATCTACCGTAAGGTATCTTTCAATCCTTTTTATCGCTGTATCCGGATGCCCGTTATAAGTATCTAAATCAGCCAACTTCCTTACATTCCGGAGAGTAAAATTGATCCTTTGGGTCTTCTGAGAATAATTTAAGGCTTTGTTTAGCCATCTTCCAGCCTTTTCAAATTCTCCGGAAAGAACGCCAAGATTGCCTCCTAAAAGAAACAGAAGTTCATTATATTGCTCCGGGTACTTATCTACGTTTTTCCTGCCCACGATAGCTTTTGTCTTCGTTATCAATTCATCCACTGGGGTAAAGAACATTGAGTGATGAATTTTCCGAATCCTCATGCGACACAATCCCTCGTCCTTAATGATTTCATCCTGAGAGAACGAGGAAAGGTAATTTTCGCATGTTTTGACGGCAGCTTCATAATCCCCTCCAAGATGGAGCATATCGATGTAAATGTTTACAACTTCGTTACTAAGCTGCTGCGTCCCGTATCTCTTGATTAGGTTTTCCGTTATACTGAAGACATCGGCTTGTTCACCCAGCATTTGAAGGTCCTTCAAGACTGTATTATACGCGTTGGAAAAGAACCATTCCTTAAATTCTTCTATGTCCTTAATGGCCGCTGCATGATAAACCATTTGTGAAAAGGACTGTTTGTCCTTGTCCCTGGAATAGAGTTCTTCATAGTATTTGTGCATCAGCGCGTTAACTTGATTGTAGGATTTCTCCGCGGTGTTTTTTATCAATCCTTCCCTCATTAGAGCGTGTATGTAATAACGCTCATCAATGGGCTCCTGAATAAAAGAATAGGCAGTGATTTGCTCGAACCGCTCCGGGTCACAGGCAATCTTAAAATGCGAAAGGAGATATTCGAAAATCTCTTGCGTGAAAAAGCGAGGTATCGCTAAATACTTAAGTGTCCGAACCTCGTCATCGCTCAGATTATATATAAACCTTTGGATGATCTGTTTTTGATCCCCTTCAAAATCGTCTTTTCTCGGTTGAGCACCCTTGTTTTTAATGTCGATATAAGTTTTTGCAGACAGATACAGATAGAATGGAAGGCCTTGACTGGCCCTGATGATGGCAGCACGAATCTCAGGCTCTTGAACCCCGACTTCTTCTAAGTAGGTACCGGCCCATTTTTTTGTGAAGTCAGTCAATTCCACCTGTGCTATGTATTCATCCCACTCATCCTCCCAATTGAGCTCGTCCCTGCCGCAAATGACAAACGAGCAATTGGGCGTTGAGTCGTTCGGGAAATGAGCAATCATATCTTGCACCCAGTCCTCGTTACGCCGGCGATGGATTTCCTCGGTCTGTTGGACGTTCAAAGCTTCGAACGTATCAATGGTAAAGAGAACATGTACGTCAGGATTCTTAGCCAAGTAACGACTTAAATCGTATTGAAAATATGAGGGCAAACGTTGCTCGATTTCCGTTAGCGAGAGATCCTTCAAACTCTTTAAATCTTCCTGAATCATCTCGTCCAGAGCATTTTTCTTGGCAAAATCGACGACTCTTGTAATTAAATCGACAGCGACTCTGACTCTGCCATTATCCCACACTCCAATTATATCGAGGAACCCGGAGAATCTGTTTCCTATAGTATTTTTGTTCCTACCATACTCCTCTCCAGAATGTTTTTTGCTGAAGTATATGGCATATGCAAGATTGTATGCGACAAAAGGTATCTCATGATTTGAACAATCGTCCACAAACTCTGCAAGGGTTTCACCCACGGACCGCTTGTTTACATCGTTAAAATCAACGGAGAAACATACTGTTTTATGGTAACGCTCCTTGAAATAAGAGATGTTCTCTGCGAGCAACCTGCTTTTTCCAATGCCTCCGATACCATAGTACATTAAAATATTGTAGCCCTTCTGATTCCTCTCAATGAAGTCGGCAAACTTTTTTTTTGCGGCTTCCCTGTCAACGAAAAGTTTCTCGTTGAATACGATGGAATCTGGACTATGGAATGTATGCTTGGGCTTAATCATTAGGCTCTGACATAAATCATACAAATTTACGAAAACTTTGCTAAATATAATAATGGTCAGGACATAAACGGCCATTTCAATAAGTTCTCGTATCTTGCACCATTGCCGTCCGGTAAATGTTCCGGACGATTATTATAAAGTTTAACAATTAAACATATTTAGTTCGGTTGAATCTTCAAGTTCATTGACAATATTGCAGTTAGGTTTTGCATAGAGGACCCTGAGATTGGTTGTATCTGTAGGTGAGATACTTACAATCTGCAACATCTCGAAGACTTTCACGGTTGGATAGCTGACCGAACATCAATACGCAAAGTTGGTTATAGCAGGTGAACTGCTTGACATACTTGTTACCACCATATTTCCTTGTGAGATAGTTGAAATCGTTGCGCTCAAGGAAGTCTAGAAACTGAGAGAACACGTATTTTTCTTTAATCATATGCCATTCTACGTTAGTCTGGCAAAGATAAATTCAAATCGGTTGACTCGGATAACCTCTATAACTACCTAACTTTCAATATTTTCAAAGAGCTTTTCCGCTTTTTTACCGGACACTGATGACTTCTAACATTAACATTACATACTTATAATTTACTGATTTGCAATCTCGTCCAACAATTTCAATACCTTGTGAACTTCACTATAAGCCATAAGGTCATCCTTGTTGTCGTGGCATAGACTGCACAGTTGTTCAGCATTTGACATAGCACGGGACAAGTCTCCATTGTCACGAAGATAGCAGTAGATGTTGGCTTTTGCCAGATATCGTTGAGTCTTTTCATAGCCTGGCATATATTTACGCAACTCGGCAATAGCCTGATCTTGGTTGGCGTAATGTCGAATCGCAAGACTAGGCAGGAAATGTAGCAGGAACCAAAATTCGGTGCAAGGATTCGTTTCTACCCACATCACGCAAGAATCACTCTTTGATTTCAGATGTTTGTAGGTTTCCATTTCAGCAGGGTGCGCCAAGAGCCTGTCCATATCTACCAAACACACGACATAGTCATATTGCCGACGGACATAGTCATTGACCAACTTAGACATATGGGGGATATCTGAATGCTGTGGAAAGTCTGGCGCTACCTTGAACGGGTAGCGATGGGCTATCCTTAGGGAGTCGAAGTAGAACCACTCGGTGATTCCCTCGCCTATTATTGCTATGCTCTTCTTTCCCATAGGCTACAGAAATATGCTTCCAACAAATGGCAGCTTGCCAAGTTTTCCCTGCTTGTACGCATTGTACGGAGAAAGTGTCTTGTGAAGCCCATACTGCGTAAGGCGTTTCACCTCTGTCTCTCCTTTCTCATTCTTGTCTGTAAACCACACGACATCACGGCGGATGAAATCTTCATCAAGAAGGTTTACATCGTGGGTCGTCAGCAGCATCTGGGAACCATTATCGCTGTTCACAAGGAATGCTTTCAAGAAATATGACAGCAATTCATAATGGATACTGGTCTCTACTTCATCAACCGTGATGAATCTTTCTCTGGAGAGGAGCTTATACAGAATTACGCCCATTCCAAGAAAACGCATTGTTCCCCGACTTTCCATAACTTCCGGTAAATCATATCGTTTATCTCCATCAGCTGTATGGAGGAAAGACAGCGCTTCATTGGTGAGAGTGCCTTTTTTCAGCATTTCTTCACGAGCGTTCTCCGGCATTGGCGTATTCTTGATTACAAGTCCCATATTCGGAGTTATCGGGACTTCCTCTTCTTTCAGATCGAAGTCCACGATATTGAAATCAGATGTCTGAAGTACCTTCAGGAGAAATGCTTTCAACTTGTCGTCCTTGTCTCGACGAATCTGGTCTTTTACATAAGACGACAGTATCTGGTTTGGTGAAAGCAGATCCGCGATGCCCCGTGCATAGAACTCATATACCTTATTCAGTCTTGATTCTTCTACATTGCTTTTGCCAAATGCCGCCATCACTGTGCAGTTGTTGATGGTGTTCCCCTCAATTACATCCTGGCTCTTTTTTGTTATGCCGGATTTGCTTCCGAACACTATGACGCTATGATCCGTGTCTTTGTTATATGTCCTGTCATATAATGTCGTTGGTCGCTGACTGCCGTAAAAAATCAGGCTTTCCTTGTATATTCGTTTGTCGTCAAACTCAATTTCGTGAATATAGCGTTCTCTATCAAGCCAAAACACAAGGCGCATCTTGCAAGTTTCATTTCGACTGGTATCATCCAATAGAAATGGTGCATAGCCTTCGATTTTGCTCATTCTATCCTGTGGGACACTGAGCATCAAGTCGTGGAAGAAATCAAGCGCCATAAGCATATTGCTCTTGCCGCTGGCGTTGGATCCGTATATGATGCCTATCTTCAATAAATTCACACCAGGCTTCACTTCGTGAAAATAATTTTCAGCCTGAGTGCCTTCCGGCGTAGGGACGAAACTAATTTTCTGCTCATTTTTGATGGAGTAGAAGTTTTTTACTCCGAATTCTTGTATCATAATTTTCTATCTTTTCGTTTTAGACAAAAGTATGGATACTTTTCGATATTTGCAAATATAAATGCTATTTTCGTGATTATTTCACTACAGTAAAATGTATAAACAATATCAATGCAACTGGAACACCCATATTATGACAATGAAAAGTTTAACTTGCCGGTAACTTGATTCTTGGATGGCATAAGTGTCATAGACATCGCTATACGGAACATTGTTACCTTGATTTAACTTGCTGGCAACTTGCTTAGCTCGCAATACTGATACGGCTTCTAATTCTCGCAAAGTCTCCTGTAACAAGTTTCTATTTTCCACGCAGAAGTTATCCGAACTATCCCGAAGAAAAAGTTATCAACAGCCTTTAGGTAGTGTCAAATGATGCTGAACTAGTGCATTTTTGTCTGAACCGCAGTTGAACCACATCCTCGCTATAAGATTGTTTGTCAGGATATTAGTTATTTTGCGTGGAAAAACAACTCACATATAAGATCGTCCGCGAGACAGTTGTCCTCAACTCTTATCATATTATCATTCTCGGATACGTACCCCAAGAGGTTTATGCCTCCATACCACACAATGGATTTATCTATAATCGAGGCACATAATGACAAATTAGGCTCTGTTTTGATTGTCAAGCCTCTTAACCTTAAAATTGCAGCAGATTCCGACTCTGAAGCAGTCATAATAACGATGTCAATCCCATTATGCATCAAATCACAGAGCTTGGCAAGTAATGCGTTTCTTTCCACCCTGTATAGCTTTGGTGAGGAGATTATTATAGAGCGCTTCGCTTTGTTCAAATCAGAAATGAATGTTTGACGAAATGAAAATCCATTGAAAATGCCCCCTTTCGCAAGATTATCTTCTGTATCGATAACATCACCGAATAGACTTGGTTGACCGTTTGTTATTGTCTTATACCCGATTGACGCATAGCCATTCAGACGTTTCCTATACATATTATCGCAAACAGGTTCGTGAATATCAATGTAATCATAGATGCGAACATCCTTCTTGCCATCATATTCACGATGCAGACGACCTGCATATTGCGCGACAAGTCCCTTCCACGAAATCGGGAGCGCAAGGAAGAGTGTATCAAGCCGCGGGTAATCAAAGCCTTCTCCAACATATTTTCCCGTGGCGACAATTACCAATGGTTCCTTTGGAGGAATACTCTTGAGCTGTAGCAAAGCTTCTTTCTTTTCACGGGTGGAGCCAGCTCCCATAAGGGTTATCGTATGCTCAATGTGAGCAGACAGCTTATCAGCTAACAATACTACGTGTGATTTTCGATTAGTCAAAACGATAGGAGTACGACCATTGTTTATGGAATTGATTACATCATCTACAATCAGATTGTTACGAGTAGCATCCTCCGAAAGACTCTCATATAATGCCGTTATGGATTGCTTGTCATCTGTAAGTGAACGGTAGGACGTAAATCGTGGTATGAGATAACGGTCAAAAGATTGTTTCGCCATCTGGCTTTTGGCATCAGCAGAATAACGGATTGGCCCACATTGCATAAATATGATTGGTTGGTGTCCATCCTTGCGAACAGGAGTTGCGGTCAATCCATACACGTATTGAGCCTTGACACTCTTGAGCACCTGTTCAAAAGTGACAGACGAAACGTGATGGCACTCATCCACTATCACCATACCGTAATCCTGAACGAAAGGCTTTACTCCATTTTCGTCAATACAAGACTGTATAAGGGCAACATCGATTAAATTATGCAAAGTATTCCCTGAAGAGTCGACGCGGCCAATGGGAGAAAACGCCTTTTTCCGTCCACGTTTCTTCGGATTCTCCGGCTCTTTATAATCAATGTCGAGATATTCAATCAATCGTTGGTGCCATTGAGACAGCAAGGTCTTCGAATGAACGAGAATCAAGGTATTAACTTTCTTTCGGTCAATCATCGCCGCAGCCGTGACAGTCTTACCGAATGCTGTTGTCGCATAAAGCACTCCATTATTATGGGACAGCATTGCCTCTATCGCCTCCAACTGTTCTTCTCGTTCCTCACCCTTGAAAGTGACTTCTATATGTCTTCCGTGGTTCGTTTCATCGACAACATCAAATGCGACCTCATTATCCTTAAGAAATGCCACAATGGAATCCTCACATCCACGAGGCATCGCCAAATAATCTTCTGTAATGTCAAAGCACGAAATAACTCGTGGAATTGAATATGTTGAAAGGCGCATCGCTTGCTTGCTGTAGAATTCCGGGTTCTTGAAAGCCGCAATCCGCTTCAAGTGATTGAGGGCCTTGGCTGAAACAGACTTTAACGGAATATAAACTTTATCAGCCTTAATCATTGTCACTTTCCCATAAAAATCCTCTTTGCCAATATTTTGCGGAGTCGGAGTGACCCAAGGTTTACTTTCGTTTGATGTTGACAGTGGCCCCAATTCTTCTTGAATATGCCGCTTCAACAGAAAGTCCACCTCCTCTTCTTGCATCTTCCTGACACAATGCAAGAATGACCATTGATCCTTGTATGCCAGAAAATTCTCATCAACAAACACACTGTTAAATCTTCGCCGTGCCTTTCCTTGCAGAGGCAATGCCACAAGATTGCCCAATCCGCCATCTGGCAGACGGTCCTGATTCGGGAAGAAACGGTCGTATGACTGAAAAGACATCCTCCCATCCCTGTTCATCGCCTCAGTCAATATCGCATTGCCCAAACGTCTTGCCTTATAAGCCGGGACAGGTGACTCGAAGAATATCCACACGTGCGCACCATTTCCGGAACGGGATCGTTCTATGGCATAAGGGATATTCCAATCCTTGCAAACGCCGGTAAAAGCCAAGACATCTTCTTTATATCCGTGCGTGCAATTCTTGTCATCGAAATCCGTACAGAGAAACGCACAGTTATTGTCAGGCATAATGGCGTAAAGTCCAATTACATCGCAGCAATTCTCATCTTTACCCTCCAAATGTCTATATACATCATTGTAAGTGAGTGAAGCGAAACTTCTGTTTGGGCAGTTGGCGCATTTGTACTTCTTCTTGTCGCATATATTCAGTCTCCATTCATTTTTACAGACCGGTTGATAGCCACTCTTCCCTGTCATCTTGCTGAACCATCTGCGCGCAAAGACATCTTCACGGCCTTTGAAATAGGATTGAAAGAGCTTCACTTTATCGTCAAGAGACAAACTTATGGTTGGAAGAATAGTTTGGGAAAATGCTTTGTCATCTACTATTTCCACAACGCTCTCCCCATAGGAGATACCGTGAGAGTGAAGCCATGTTTTTAACGCTTCATTCTCTTTTTGAAGCAGTTTACATTGCTGAAGCAATCGGCGGTATTTCTCTTGAAGATCGTCTACTTCTCTGTACATATTGTCAATAATCTGTCTGTGTTAATTTCACAAAAGTATTGTTTAATGACGATTTATGATACAACAAATGATTATATTTACAAAAATCCTTCATTATGAGATCCTACACTCTGTTTCAGGAATATATCTGGCTTGTGAACATCATTCATAGGGCGCACGGAATCACGTTCGGGGAAATCAACCGAAAGTGGCTGGAAACCGAGATGAGTGAGGGCATAAGCCTGGCCCGCAGCACATTCAACAGGCATAAAGACGCAATTCAGGATATGTTCGGCATCTATATCGAGTGCGACAAGAAAAACGGGTTCAAGTACTATATCGGCAACGAGGAAGTGCTTGACGAGGATTCCATACAAAACTGGATGCTGTCCACCCTGTCCGTAAACAACATCCTCAGTGAAAGCAAAAGCGTGCACGACAGGATCCTGCTGGAGTCGATTCCTTCCGACGGCGAGAATCTTCATAGATTCATAGACGCTATGAAACGCGGCCTGCGAATCATCGTCCGTTACCGCCGCTATACATCTGAGTACGAGGCATCTATGAAGGTTGAACCATACTGCGTCAAACTATTCAACAGGCGTTGGTACGGCCTTGTAAAGTCGTTAAAGAACGGAGATTATTTCCTTCTGGCATTCGATCGCATAAAAAGCCTGGAAGTCACGGAAGAAAAATTCACTATGGATGAAAACTTTGACGCCGCCCGATGGTTCCGCGACTGCTACGGCATAGTGAAAGACACTGCCATCCCTGTGCAACGCGTTGTAATCCGCGCCTTCGGAAATGAAGCCTTCTATATGCGCGACCTGCCTATGCATCCCTCGCAAAAAGAAATCTCCCACACTGATGAATATACAGACTTTGAGCTGACGCTCAGCCCTACCGGAGACTTTCATACACCTCTGATTGCCAGAGGCGGAGCGATCAAAATCCTTGAACCTCAATGGCTTGCCGACACCATCCGCGACTATCATCAAATGGCGGTGGAGCGCTACAAATGAATATTTTGACTCTGTACCACGATTTGAGACAGCCTTATTTCATATTTGTACCGTAAACCAAATAAAACTACGTAATATGAAAAAGGAAAACAGACAGGAGATGAAGAGGCATCTCGCCAATTTCCACATCGCAGGGTTCGCCTACTGGGATGGCAGTGAGGCTTTCGAGCACCTCAAAATCGGCACAAAACTCGATCTCGTCAGGGAAGAGGACAACCGCTTCGATCCCTATGCCGTTGCGATCTACTACAAAGATCTCAAGCTCGGTTTCATTCCGCGCGCTTCCAATCAGGAAATCAGCAAATACCTCGATATGGGTTGGGGAGATCTTTACGAGGTTCGTGTGACGAGAGTCTCACCTGACGCGCATCCCGAGTCGCAAGTGGAAGTTGTCGTGCATATCAAGCGGAATATTCAGGAATAAGCGCATCATATCTGACAAGATCTGAGACCACCCGAGAGAGTGCTTCCCTGTGAATCCAGGCCGATCAGGACTGTCGCATTTTTTCGATTTAATGCTCCCGCCGCACGCATTATTGTCCTCGACGGGAGCAATATCGTATGTTTTTGCGCCCCTTCTGCTCGCCGTTCAAACTTCTGCGAGTAAATTTATCATTTATGGTCTACCCACATAGATAAACATAGGATATTTGCCGGATTATCATTAAATTCGCTACCGAATAAAACTAAAATATCCAAAACAATCATGGAATCCGGAAAAGGTTATGTTTACATATTGACAAATCCTTCATTTCGTGAGGATTGGGTCAAGATCGGCAAGAGTTCACGTCCTGTGGATGTTCGCTCGAAGGAATTGGACAACACTGCGGTTCCACTGCCGTTTGAGGTTTACGCCACGCTTTACACCAGCAAATACAGCAAGGTTGAAAAGCAGATTCACAAGCAGATAGACAGGCTGACGGATTTGAGGATCCGCCAGAACAGGGAGTTTTTCAACATCGCTCCCGCTGTGGCGCTTGACATTATGCGTGATATGGCCGATCTTCTGGACGATGCGGAACTGGCCATCTATGTTGACGGAAAACCGGTAATATCCCAGAATAAGGAACAGGACAACGCCATCAAGAACGAAGAGGCGGAGAAAAAGAAGCGGATAGCCAGGCCAAATTTTAAATTCCATATGGTTGGAATAAACATAGGAGACACGGTCATATTCGATGAACTGAATATTCCATTAAAGGTCGCGACGGATGACAAGGTTGAATATGACGGGCGGCTTTATAGCTTGTCAGCCTTTACGGGAACGTTTCTTCCTGTTGAGAAGCAGAACACTTCCGGAGCTTACCAAGGTCCGAAATATTTCAGTTTCAAAGGGAAGGTTCTTGCGGATCTACGTAATGAGATCGAAAAGGAGCAGTGTGGAGGCGATAATTAGGCGGCAAGAATAATCGTTTAAATATGAAACGGATAGCGGTTGTTATATTCATAATGATCCTTGCTTGCGTGGTGGCGGACGCGCAGTCTTACATCAGGCGCGGGAAGGATGTTTACTCGGCGCCCTTGTACAATTGGGACGGAAGTTGCCTGCGGGCGGGGAACAGTAAATATTCAGAGGTTTTGATTAATTTCGATGGTGAATATATCCGCGGGGGTGGCAGCCGCTACGGTGAGATTCTATACAATTGGAACGGGGTGGAGCTGCGTGGCGGTCGTGGCAAATATGCCAAGGTGCTTTTCAGCTGGGACGGGAAAAACATACGCCAAGGCGACAGCAGATATTCCACCGCGCTGTATAATTCTGACGGTCAATATATTCGCAAGGGTGAGGATAAATATTCACAGCCACTGATGAATATTTCAGGACCCGTTCCCGCGGCGGTGCTGATTTACATATTGCTGCTGTAGCACGCCGCAAAGTTGGCTACGTCTGTCTGTATTTTCATAATAGAGGCATTAATATAAAATATTGTATAATAATGAGATTGGTGATTCAAAGGGTGTCGCACGCAAGCGTTGCCATTGAGGGCAGAACCGTGTCCGGGATCGGGAACGGACTCCTGGTGCTTGTCGGAGTCGAGACCGGAGATACGGAAGAGGATATGCGCTGGCTTGTGGGCAAGACTGTGGGACTGAGGATATTCAATGATGAGAATGGCGTGATGAACAGGAGTGTCGTGGATGTTGGAGGGGAGGTTCTTGCGGTGTCGCAATTCACTCTGACGGCATCCACCAAGAAAGGGAACCGCCCTTCCTACATTCGTGCCGCAGGCCACGATTTGGCAGTCCCGTTGTACGAGAAGTACTGCGAGGAAGTCTCGGCGGCGATCGGCAAGCCGGTCGGCAAAGGAGTATTCGGCGCGGATATGCAGGTCTCCCTTGTCAACGATGGCCCGGTGACGATAATCATCGACTCAAGGATTCGGGAATAGATTCACAGCCGCTCAATGAATATTATAAACCCGCTGCTGTCGTAATGACAAACCTTACAGCAGTCGGGCGATCTTGGGGATCAAGGTGATGTCAGCAGGCAGCCATTCGACTGAACCGAGCTGTTCGGCGGTCAGCCAACGGGCGGCCTCGTGCTCGACCAGATGAAGGTCACCGGAAAGGATGGTGCAGGCGTAGCACTTCATCGAAAGGTGGAAGTCCGGGTAGTCATATTCAATGGTGTCAATCAGTTCGCCGACTCGGATCTCGGTTTCCAGCTCCTCGCGGATCTCCCTTCTAAGTGCATCCTCAGGACTCTCCCCCGCCTCGACCTTGCCGCCGGGAAACTCCCAACCATCCTTGAATGCACCGTAGCCACGCTGCGTGGCGAAGATTTTCCCATCTTTGAATATCACGGCTGCAACTACGTTTATCGTTTTCATTTTCAATGTCATTTAAAGTTAAACATTCGCTGACGTGATGTAGTCGTACAGATTCTTCTCTACCGGTGTGTCAATAGCAGTTCTTTCACATCTTGACCGAATGTACATCTAAGTCAATTGGGTATGCGCCGCGTACCTTTTCTTCATATTCTCTTTTACCGTTCTTCATAATAATACGAATAATCTATTCCTTTCATGAACATCTCCCTGTCATTCACCTTATCCGTCAGTGCATCTTTCAGAAGCCCCTTGATTTCCGTGCTATCCGCCACGCTCTTTTCCATTGCCGCAAGATAAGCATATTTGTCAATTTGGCTCCAATCAATGCATTGTCCAAGTCGCTTCTTCAGAATCAGGTCTAGCCAAATCCTCGTTGTTCGCCCATTGCCTTCACGGAATGGATGCGCCACATTCATCTCCACATACTTGTCAGCAATCTCATCAAAAGTCTCTTCCGACATCTGTTCAATGTTATGCAACGTCTGTGAAAGAAACGCTACTGGAGCGAAGGTGAATCCGCCTTTGGAAATATTCACTGAACGTATCTGTCCTGCAAAGTCGTACAATCCTCCAAACAGATAAGCGTGAATCTGCTGAAGTCCTTTTACCGTTCCCACCTCAATGCTATCGAGCAATGAACTCTCGAATAAAGTATAAGCCTTTGCTTTGCTCTTTCCGTCAATGGTATCTTCACCGTATGTAAACCACTCAATGAATCGCGATGCCTTGTTGTTCGGCATATTCTTCGCCAACTCGATAACTCCGGATGCATCAAGGACATCTGTCAATCTCATCTTCCCGTCTGGTGCTCGCAGTTTGAACTGGTTAGTGTCACTAACCAGTTCAACCCCATCCCTCTTCAACTTGCTCTTCAGATACTTCCAATAGTTCCTGTTCTTGGCATAGTCATCCTGCGCATTCAGCACCCCAACAATATCGAGCACACTATACCACCACTTGGAATTCTCTTCATCCCAAATAGCCCTAACCTCTCGGTCATCAAAGAAACGTATTGATATTTTGTTCATATACTTTTTATATTTCAATTGCTTCCATATCCCTCAAATAATGAGCAGTAACCAATGAATTCAAACTGCCAACTTCATCTATATCGAAGATGTGCTTTATCCTACCATCATCATAGTTGAAATGCAGATTAACTGGCAATATTGATGATGCTGAGATAATTCTGGCTATCGTTTCCTTGTTCGGCAAACAATGCCTGTTAATTCCATCCGCACTGATAACGAATTTTTCAGCAGATATCATCCGAAACAAATCCAAACTGTTATTGGCAGAGCTTCCATGATGTGAAAGTATTACGATGTCACAATGTAACTTATTAGAATCGCTGAATCCCATTTCGGAAAGAGATCTGATTACTACTGATGGTACTGAATCAGCAAGCCAAAGAATTCTTTTGCCTTCAAACTCAAAAACAGCTGCGATGCTGCTGGCATTTTCAATGCTTGTATCTTCCTGGAAAATATCCGTCTTGAAATCGGCTAAAGGAGTTAAATAGTCATCATAAACAGCACCGGCTTCTATGCTGGCTTCATCTGTCTCATATATACAATATGGCCTATTGTTCGCATATTTATCTCTCAACTGCTTAAGTTCATGAGTGTTTGGTGAAAGCAGTGAAATTCTCATCCCATCTAGATCAAAAGATCTTCCTGCTATATATTCATCAATCTCCAATGGGCAAGTTCTCAAAATATGTTCATATATGCTATCTCCAGAAACAATGCTACATAATGTCCCGTTTTTATTCTCGCTTGGTGGAACTGTTTTATACTCTCTTGGAGCGTTGTAAATCCAGTGCGCAACAATATTACAAGGTACGGTGCCGGATTCAATATCCCGTATAAATTTACTGGCTCCACCTATGTGGTCGTTATGAATATGGGACAGGAATAGAGTATCTATTTTTTCACCGGAATCGGCAATATCCGAAATGATTCTTTTCAGCACATCGGTATACGTCTTGCTATAACCCATATCCAGCAGTATATTTCTACGACAACCGCTTCTGCCTACATATTGTATGTGAAAAGCATCGCCACATTTAGCCTTATAACTGATTAACTTCATATTACACCCTCTTATATGTTTTAAGTTCACCAGTAGGATTATCGTATTCATCAAGATAATAGACGCCACAGGGATTGTATTCGCTAAGACACCCCATACCGCTACTCATATATATTCGTTTTTCGCCTCGGACTATCCAAAGAAGTTCCATGTTATTTCGCTTTACACATTGGATAAGAGGCTCTTTCTTAATCATAATCTCTTCCGTTCCGAAGGTCAATGCAATAAGATTCCCCTCTGAATCAACATACCTCCCATCTATGGAATCATAGCACATACCCAACTCTTCGAACAAGAACCGACACGGTATGCTATATTTCTCGATGGTCCCAGACTTGTCTCTTTCAATATGACCACATGCCTTTTCACTTGAGTACATGAAAGGGACACTTAGTCCTTTTATTGAATCATAATGGTCAATATCATGGCGATAAACATCTTTGTAAGCAGGAGACCAATATTTTTCCCTATTAAATAGATATTGCCAACTGTCCTCACGAAGTTCTATTCCCTCCCATAAATTTCTACCACTTAAATCCTTAACTGCTTTGGTAAGGTCATCTTTTTTTACAAGAATGGCATATGCAGACAAGAACACATCGCGCTTGGTAAGTTTGTGTGCATACTTCTCCTCTCCGATAATCTTCGGTTCATCCCAACTATTTATGCAATGCAACGTCAGCCATTGTTTTCCCTTTTCATCAATCTTTTGGATAATGGATGAGGGGGCAGGCAAGTCCTTAACAAGGGATGTCCATTCTTCATAACTACTAGTATCATCCCAATTGCTAAAATTCGCTCCTTCTGACCACCACCCACGCTGAACTTTATTATTAGAATCTTCAAACTGAGCTTCGTTTTGTGCTTTCCGAGTTATCATTGATGGATTAATGTTCCTAAGGAAAGATTGCCACGTACCATGATACAGTTCATAGCCCCCTTGTCCGGCTCGCGCATAATCACTTTCAAATTTGTAATTATCAGTCAGGACTCCCATTACCTCATAGAACGCTATCCATTGATATTTTTTGCCAATACGATCAATCCTATCTTCAGTATGATTCCAAGTCCATTTTTTTGCGAATATGTCATAATAGCCATGTAATTTAGCATCAAACCCAAGTTCATATGCCCTTTTCACCAACCAATTGCGTATTCCTTCTGCAGGGAATTTAATGAAGAGGTTCTTTCTCAATTTAAGTTCTCTGACCTTAAAAGGAATCATTATTTGATTAACTGCTAACAATTGATCCTTCGTCATCAATTTCTCGGTACTTTCTAGAAATTTATCCTTATATAAATTACGTTTAGTAGGACTTTCGTCATTCAATATGTCACGAGCTTTTGCTTCAGCATACAGACGAGCGCATTTCTTCATATTTCCATTAAACATCCTCTCCGCTCTATCATATTCCTTCTCATCTGCCAAGGGAATAGGATAAAAATCTTCTATAACTGGCAATGCCAGTTTGTTCCAGAAGTCGGCAAGGCCTCCTTTAATAGAATCCCATATCAGGTTTTGCTCCGGACCGGATTTTTGCAAATAATCCGGGTCATCATATTTAACATGAAGAGTATCGATCTCTTCGTCTGTTGGCCACTGAGGGAGCATACCGTTATATGGAGGACGAACTTTTTTCATATTTACATGAAAACCGTCAATTTTGTAGGCGGCATACTCTATGACATTCCTTGCATAATCACGAAGTAAAATATTATTAGGAGGCACTCCTCTCTTGAAAATTGTGTCGTATATATACAAGGCAAGCTTTGAAAGGCCCTCCGTTGATGATGTCCGTAGTGCAACACCATATGCAACTGCGTAAATTCTTTCGGAAATATACATGTCATCAACGCCTTCAAATGTTCGCATTGTTTTAAGCAGCACCTCAATCTTTTCGCTCAGGAGATTGACCAATGCTTTAGTCGCTTCATCACGGTATTTGATATATGTTGAGGACAGCATCCAGCAGAGCATTAGAGCCGCGAGCCTCGCAGACTCGTCATCTGCATATACCGATATGTTTTCAAACCATGCCCAGTCAATCAACCTGCGCAAAGGGTTTGCACATTTGTTGTCGTCGTATCCGGCACAACCATTGAAAAAGAATTGAAACTCCCCGTCACGTTCTTTCATCGTTACACGCATCATCATAGCGTGAAAATAGTCAGCATTATATGGATGAGAAGGAATCACGGATAGTTCCGCTAATTTATAATACCAGTCTTCAGGTCTTAGTCTATTATACTTGGACTTCAGAAAACTTCTGATTTTCCTTGTGTCAATGGATTCAATTGAACGCCAATTCAAGCTATTGACAAGTATCTCAGAAATAGAATCAAGCCCGGAAAACATAAACCGTTTCTGTTCTGCCTTGGGAATGTAGTCAATGATCTCTGACACTTCATGAGTATATGTCTCTGGTATCAGAACCGCAAGAGCCTCAAGAACGCCTCTATGCACCCAACAAGAATCAATGAAAATAGAACGAAGGTCTACGTCAGTTTTAATGTTATTCGTGAATAAATCCCAATCGGAATACTTCTTAACTAGTTCTCCAGCGATTACATAATCTCCTACTCTTTGATAATTGAAGACAACACAATCAACATTTTTATCGTCGTGCGTGTATTTCGTTTTAAGTAAGACATTATTGTCTATCAAATCTGCGAGTAGGCAGCTACACCCAGGGAACTTATCAGCAAGTATTGAATCAGCATCTTGCATCTTCAGGAGATTGAATTCAGCCTTAAAAATTGGCATCGCCAACAAATCAACTGATGTGCTGACAACATTACGATATTTATATTCTTGCTTACTTTCAGCGAACTTTTCATCCAGATGTGTGAAATATTTTCGGAATATTTCTGAGATGCCATTGAAGCCATTTGGAAAATCTCTCCTGTCTGAAGATTCAAGAGTGTCACATATAATTTTAAGAAACAACGGGTTACAAAATTCCGGGGTGAGAATAGGTACATTTGGCAAATTCAAGCTATAAGCAAAACAGAATTGCCTGACGGCTTCATATTCCAACCCTTTGAAGCCATTATGAGGAATTATCGTAGCTTTTGACTTTTCTTCAATATCGGATGGAATCACATCGTCAAAATATGTATCCCGCACTGTTACGACCAAACCAATAGCCGGATAGTGATTAATGGATTCAATGAGTCCGGAAAGTCTTTCTTTCCACATCTCAGGATTACTTCCCTCATTTAAGGCATCTATCATAAGTAGCGCTCTTGATCCCACTTGTGTGCCTATCTGATTGAAGCCTGATAGAAACTCCGGGAAAGTGCCATTGAATCCTGTTTGGGATATGATTGCTGACTCATAATTGGCACCATTGAAATCCGTTCCGAGGAACAACAATGTTGGAAGGCCCGTCTCAATCCTGTTTTTAGCGACATCTCCCATCATATGTGACTTTCCGCAACCTGCCTCGCCTTTGATAATCAGATACGGGGCATTCGCCAAACTTATCTTCAAATCATCATAATCCTCTAAGAATGAATATAAATCACGAGATATTTCTGACAACCTGTACTCATCTTCTTCAAACTCCCTTTTTGACTTATCTTGTTGATTAGATGGCGTGACTTCTGAGTAAAGTTTATGTCGTGTATCTTCAACCTCTATTTTGAAGTCATTGATGCGACCTATAATGTCGGAAAAATCAATTGTTGCCTCTACATTTCTATCCATTCCAACCAAAGCAGCCGCGAAATCATTCCTGATTGATTTGAGTGATGCTTCAAGATGTCCGATTCTGGTTGAATCAGGCCGCACTCTATAGCTGTTTTCTGTGAGCCAAAAATCAATTTTTTTATTCATGATTTCATAATAATAGGGTGTTTTAGCAACGCAATCAAAATATAATGCAGTACCAGTCTTAACGTTAACTTTCTGGCAATACCTTGGACCAAGATTTTTTATGGATTGGTCTACTTTATTCTTGAAAGTTTTATGCCCTAATCCTTGATGACCTAGGAAAGTCAAAGGCAGCGTGGTCTTGAATTCTATAGCAAGCAACTCATTGAAAGTAGATAGCCTCTGTGCATATATGACCTTACCTCTCTCCTCATCAGAATAACGTGTAAAGATGCCGTTTATGTAAACTTCTTCACTTGCCTCTATGAATATTCCTGCTCCTGACATTCCTTTGATGGAATCTGCACTATAATCATCCGTCGTGGAAAGTTGGAATTCTTTAGCAGTTGGACTTTCTTGAAGATAACGTGTATTGATAGAAGTTAGTGAAGACTCCCCATTCTCGCTTGTTTGGTCAAGACTAGCTACTGGGAATCCCTTCGTAACAGCATCACCGAACTCAACTATCTTATCGATTACAAAAACCGAAGGTAAATTATTGCTCGTTTCTGCAAACTCACGCTGATTAAAAATGATAATACCCGCATCCTCAGAAGGATGACGAATTATAGTTTGATTGGATGGCGTGACGTATTCATATGCTCCATTCTTTGTACTAAAGAACCGCAATGAAATCTTTTCTCCTTCACAAATTCCAGAAAGACAATGTTTGGCAGTCAAGATATACACTTGGCCCGACAACAATTTGTTGGAATATATAACACCCGTCCCTAACTTTTGTTTAGGGACACCCTCTTTAAATAACTCAACAGTTATCCTTGTGATTATGTCAAGACTATCCACCGTCATACCAATCTAATCATCAAGCTCCAAATAATATTTATCCTGAGTCCTCTTATGCCCAAGAGTACGCACAAGTTAATCATGGTAATCTTTGGGGGACATTTTTCTCAAATCGCCATTGCTCTCTTCTACGTCTTCTGTTCGCCATCTCCTCCTGCCAACTCTTCCTGTTCTCAATCAGTCCTTTGCAGACCCTTCCCACAGTATTAGGCAGTGCGGCCGCCGCCAGCTCGCACTCCCACACTACAATCCACCTCCAATCGAGCGACTCAAGGAAAGCATAATCCCGCAGGTCCCTCTCCCTGCTATTCGTAATCTTTGAACTCCAAAACTCCGTATTAGTCACCGGCAGCACGAACTTCGGACGGCCCTTGTATCTGTGTCATAAGCATCCGTTTACGGAAATGCACGTCCTGTATTTCGATAGCACAATATCTGATGTGTCCGGCAGTTTCTTCACATTTATGCGATACCGGTAACCCAATCTGAACAATTCCCTGTGCAGCCAAATCTCCGGCTTTGTGTTCTTCGGCTGGATGTGCAGCATGCACTTGTGGCGTAGCTGCGAAGTCAACGGATCCTCCATATCATTCGTGGATAAAACTTTCGACTTCAACAAAATACTGATATAATGGTCTCCCGTCCTCAACCTCCGGATGCTTGTCAAGAACATCCTTCACGCAAACATTGCCGGCAACCCTCTCCCCGATGCCATACACGAGATACTCCTCATCACCGAACCAGTCCGTCTTCGGATAGTCACGCTCTTGCATCCCTGAAGCATAGACAATCATATTCCCGCCAGTAAGTACATAGCATTCAGCATCCGCGGGCTTATTGCTGTAGTCATACAAAATCAGGAAACTTGCAGTAAACACCTGCTGAGTATTCTTAAACACAGCTCCAGCACGTCCCTTATTGAACCTCACATTATAGAGCTTATACCTCAGAATCCAATCGCGTTGTTCCTGTGAACGATAACATCCCACAAGAACCGTTTCCCTCCTGTAATTCCCATAACCATCTGTCAGAGCATCCCTAAGCACCATAGTCCGGGAGACCTCTTCTCCGAAAAGCAGCCCATTAAAATACACATAAGGCTCAGTCCCGAGATGATACTCCTTAATTACGAAGTCATTGCTTAACACAGACAGAAGCTTCGCGTTTGCGAAATAATCACCTCTCTCCACCCCCAACATAAGAAGCCCATAATGCTCCTCGTCAATGTCATAAGGACAGAACACCTTGCCATTCAGTTCCCTGAAATGCTTGTTCACCAAGTCTCGAATATCTCCATCAGCACGCTGCAGTAGCAAATAGAAATCATATTCTGCATCAATATACTTGATAAAATCTCTCCGGAACACATCTTTAGCCTCAGTCTTGAACTTGTTGCGAATACTCTGAGACCTGTTCACATAAGCATACAAAGCAAACAAGAAATTGACATCATACATCCTTAAGAACAGAGTGTCCCTATCAAATACCCTGTTCTTGAACTGATAATTCTTATCAAACTCGATGTCTTGCAGATGTAACTCGGCAGAAGTGAACCCATAATCCTTTTCAACTCTTCCGCTGATAAAAAAGTTAGGAGTAATATTGTATCCCTCAGTCAGTTCATCCCGGTATTTCAGATGCGGCTTGTCCTTGTGGTACCAGTCAAGCTGCGTCTGAATTATATTCTTTGCGTATGTGTACTGCTTAAACAACGAATCGCCCTTCGGTGCCGCATTCTCCTTATAATACTTGCTGTCACCAACATAATACACCTGCCGCCTAGCCGTCGTCAAAGACAATCCCTTAAATAGATGATCTACAATCTTTCCGTCCTGCTGCTTGACAAGGCTACGAGGCGCATCCGAATCACCGAGAAGAACATCTATCATATCCTCAAACACATTGTTGAAGTCCCGGACAAGAAGATACTCCTCCTTCTCTTTAGCATCTCTAACATTCTCAACCTTTGATGCGAAAGCGAACAAAAGCTCCCACAAAAGCACCAGTTTCTCATTGAAATAATTGTTTCTGATGCTCTTGAGCTTCCTGCTGACAGCCCCTCGCTCAAGCCTTCTCTTGAACTCACTGTCCGAAAGCAGGCCATAAGGCTGGTCAATGCAGAAATTGAAATGATACTCGTTATTGATGTACCTCAACGCATTAAAAAACAGAACAAGCAACTCCTCATCATAGTTGATTTCCTTTCTCCGGTTCACGATAAACGGATAGATGACTTTCCTGTCCTTTATCACTGGTTGCTGCGTCCGAATAGTCTTGTTCCAACTCACCTTGTTGTATCCGGAATGAGCCTGCTTGTAAATCAGTACAAACAAGTTCTGATTCTCATTGTAGAAATCACGTAAGGACAAAATCACGTCCATAAGGGAAGTCTCATTCTTGCCCTTCTTGGAACTCATAACGCTCTGCACCGAGTCCTTTTCTGTCGAGATGTTGTCAATCTCACGCTTCCGGTACTTTTCAATGGCCAGGTAAAGATAAATTGGAAGTTCCGTCAGCAGTTCCGGCCTCCACCCGTTGTCTTTCAATGTCTTCGCATCGGAATCCGCAACCTTGACAGGAGAATCGTCAGTCAAGTCAATGCAGCCGAATCCCTTGCCACCGATATTGAAGACTTTCGGAAGAATGAACACGTGTGACTGCGTCGGATCGTAATAATATCCGACACAATCAAGTACCGCCTTGTCATCTTTAAGATTTCCGCGCGAGATTACTCTTGCGTGCTCATTCCCAAAGACAGAATCAAGCAGCGAACGCTTATAGTCCTTCCCTTCAAAAAACAGTATCATTATTCAGTATCGGTGGTAGATTCTTTTTCGGCTTGTTGAGGTGTAACTCCATCTGGTTGTGTCGCATTCGATTTATTTGAAGCTCCACAAGTCTTCTCAACGAAGTTAATGACGTAAGTTGTCCAATCATCACCTTCGCATAAGTCTTCAAAATACAGAGTATCGTTTCCACCGAAGAAACTGGTTCTGAACTCATCCTCATCCTTGAACACGTCATTGAAAAGGAAAAACAATACCTTATCTCTGAACGCTACCGAAGAAATTACATTATTCTCGTCTGCCTGAACGAACCTATTGCCAAGAATCTTGTTCGTGGAATGCTTCTCCTGCTTAATGTATCTGTTCAGCCCTCTTAATACATCGGCCCAGGAATACTTATGCGCATCGTCAATCTTCACGGAAAACTGCTCGGCATCGGCATAATTCACAGCCACATACCCCATCTCCCATCTTCTCTTGAACGCACTATCGATGGGGAAGAGGCTTTGGTCGGATGTGTTCATCGTCGCTAAAATATTGAGGTTTGACGGCAGTGCCAGTATGCTGAAATCAAACTCTTTGAGGCCGTAAATCTCACAAATGGCCTTCTCGTAACGCTCTTTGTTCTCCAACTTGCCACTAAGATATGTCGCGATGTCAGAGTCCGCATTGATGGTATATTTCGAATATCCAGGATGTACCGTCTTCTGCCTGTCAAGCAATTGGAAGATGTCTCCGAATATCTGGGCACAGTTACCACGATTAAGTTCCTCTATAACGAGATAGGTAGGTTCGTCGGGATGATTCCACGCATATATGTACGCATTCAAGAATACCTGAGGGACAAAAGAATATGTGATGTCCTCTCCTGTTGGCCCACCCATCTTGGGTTTGTAACAGCCCACAAAACTCGCATAGTCTGTATCTGGATGGAAAGTGATTCTGAAACACTTGTTGCCTTTCACATACTCTGTATCTACGGTGTGCGATTTACCTGTCCCAGGTGCACCGTAGAAGATTTTCTGGAGTATTATCTCATTCATATAATGCTTCTTTAGAAAGTCTGATTTAGCAAAATCCACAAGTGATTGTGGTATTGAATTATTTGAATTGTTCAGAGTAAAAATACCATTTTTATAGGTTACTGCATCCTTCAGAGAATGGTATGAGAGATCTTCTTTAATTTTATCTACTGGCAACTTTTCGCCATTGTTGTAGTACTCAAGGTATAAGAAAGTATCATAGATATAGGAAATATTATCAGATACCCAATCTTTTTTAAAGTCCAGATAATAATGCCTATTGTCAAATTTTGTTATGGAAATATCAGTCCTTCCATATGAAAGAATGTCATTTACTAGAATTTCTTTTCCGTCAGTTAAGCCCAAGCGCTTTCTTAAATATTTACCAAGAATAGAATTATCTTCAGGTGTCTGAATTGCAGTTCCATCATCTGTTTTTTGGGCTCTATTCATTGCGAATGAATGTCCATCGTCAGTGTACACGAGAAAATAAGTGCCTTTTTTTGGGAAAAAGTCGCTTTTGTAAACATCTGAAGGTAGTTGAAGGTAAGATTGGTTCTTATCTCGATTGTCTCTATGTCCCCAATTTAGACCATATTGGACATCTCCTGTTTTGTCGAGTAAATGTATATTAATGCTTTTCATTGTTACTCATCAAGATTTGGGATAATACTATCGTATTTTATTTTTGCAAAAGTATTTAATATTGCTTCGAAAATAATTTGCGCACCTCTACAAGGAACGGCCATGCCAATTTGCTTTCTAACTGATTCTTTTGTTCCTTCAAATATAAAATTGTCAGGAAATGTTTGTAGTCTTGCGCGCTCCCTATTGGTTAGAGCTCTAGGCTCATCCCAATGGTAAATATGAGTTCCGCCACCTCCAGAGCCAGTAACAGTATAAGCTGGCTTATTCGGATTTAATCTTTTGTAGATTTGACTGATTTTTGCGCCTTTAATTTTTAGTTGTAAACCTTCTGGAAGATTGGCGGTAAATGCATTCTCACCAGGCTTTATATGCTTCAGTCTCTCTATTACAATGGGAGTCTGCCTAGTTTGTTCATTATTCGCAGCATCAATTGGAATGGGTGGGTTTTCAATAGCCTCTTTGCAAGATTTATGACTATAGTTATATGGACTTGGGATATTGAATTCGTATGGTAAATCGGCTCTAATGCCAACAATAATTATTCTATGTCGAGCTTGAGGAATACCATAGTCTTCAAATTTATAAAGATGTGGATAAATTTTATATCCAGCATTTCTCATTGCGGCGAAGATAGTCTCAATGGCGTTTCCTCCGTTGGCGCTTTTTAATCCTCCAACATTTTCGGCAAGAAACCATAGCGGCTTGAACTCTTTTAGCGCGCGTATTCCATAGGTGTATAATGGCCCAAATTTTCCATTTACCCCCTTTTGTTCACCTACAACACTAAAATCATTACATGGAAAACCAAATGCTAAACCATCAATAGCTCCTTTATTATGAAGTTCTTTATAATCCAAAGTTCTGATGTCATGACATATTACAGAGTCAGGATTCTCTGGACAGATATTTCTGATATATGTTTTGCACGTGCTCACATCATAATCAGTTGCCCATTGATGGATAATACGGAAATTGTCTCTATTAATATTTGAGTTCATTGCCCCACATGCAAGCCCTCCAGGGCCACAAAACAACTCGCCTAGCCTAAAAACCATGATTATTATTTTATTCTTATTATTTATTCTTTTTTATATATTTTTATAGATGAGAAAAGCTAACTGAGATACTATCTAAAATAGTACTACCTCTCAATCTCGTCTATCTCATTTATTGATCTCAGTAAATCCCTTGTGTCCACTTCAAGGCATCTTGCGATTTCCACGAGAGTGGCCACATTTGGTTGGGTTTTGTTTGTACACCATTTCGACACTGTTGCCGGGTCTTTGCCCATCTTTTCGGCCAACCACTTGCTGGTCCGCTTCTTCTCTACCAAGACAACCTTGATTCTGTTCAAATCTTCGCTCATTTCTGTTCTGAATTTGCTATATACGCAAAGATAGTGATTTTTCTGACAATAAAAACCGAAATTAATTCAAAATATTATAGCCAGTTTCATTGCAGATGACGATATTATAATTAGATTTGCCAAGAAAACACATACGATATGGACAAACAAAGTATCATCCAATACAAAACCTCGTTTGATGCGATAGCTTCTTATATTGAGGGCGAAGACGGCAAGGAAAAAGTAGAAGTCTGGTTTGCCAGAGACCTTATGTCCCAACTTGGGTATTCCAAGTGGGAAAATTTCCAAACGGCCATAGGGCGTGCTATCGACTCTTGTCGGACGCAAGGAATTGATGCCGAGGATTATTTCAGGTCAGTAAGACGTACAATAGAATTGGGAAATGGTGCCACTCGTGATGTCGAGGATTATATGCTGACAAGATATGCCTGTTATCTTATAGCCCAAAATGGCGATCCGCGAAAAGAGCAGATTGCCTTTGCTCAGAGCTACTTTGCCGTGCAGACACGAAAAGCCGAACTGATAGAAGAGCGTCTGAACCATATTTCAAGATTAGAGACGAGAGAAAGACTGCGAGCTTCAGAAAAGCAGCTGTCGCAGAACATCTATGAACGAGGTGTTGATGAAAAGGGCTTCGGGCGAATCCGCTCCAAAGGAGATACGGCTCTTTTCGGGGGACATACGACAGAGGATATGAAACAGCGTTTGGGTATAAAAGGCACAAGACCTCTCGCAGACTTCCTGCCGACACTTACCATTGCCGCAAAGAACCTTGCCACTGAGATGACCAACTACAATGTAGAGAAAGCGGACTTATATGGAGAAAACTCAATAACCCGTGAACACATACAAAACAATAGAAGCGTCCGAGAAATGCTAGGGAAAAGAGGAATCAAGCCGGAGGAGCTTCCGGCAGCGGAAGACATCAAGAAGCTTGAACGCCGAGTTGCCGCTGAAGAGAAGAAGCTTGAAAAGTCGGCAGAAAAGTTGCCAAAGTTGTAAAAATCGCCCTCTGGTGCACTTCTGTAACATTTTCCTGACGTCAGGAAAATGTTACTCCAACTGCCGACCAAGGACCTTGGAACAACGGATTTGTAAACCACATAAAAGAAATCGCTATGTTGCGCCCATCTGACAATTATAAGCCAAACGGCAAAGTCCTGTCTGACGAAGGACGGCAGAACTATGCCGATTATGTGGATTCACTCATTAAACAATTTTCTGAGGGGTTGGAACTTCTCAAAGGAGAATACACAAGTAATAAAAGCAATCCAAGCCTTGCCTATTCCAACCTTGTTATGTCAATAGATGATTTGGATATGTTTGCTACAATGACATTCATTGATTGCCTGATAGCTAGCAAACTTTTCATCTTGGCCAAAGAAGACTATGAAAAGAAATTCTTGAGAGGGAAGCTTCAGGTTATCCTAAATGAAGGCTTTAAGAAACTGTACGGTTTTGGCAAAGGCAAGGCAAACTCGAAATGGAAGAAAATCGAATCCATCCAAGGAACACTGCCTCCATTTTTACGAGCGGAATACACGCGAATAACCAATGAACTGGAGAATATTTCAGCCTCTTTCAATTGGTGGAAAGAAGAACGAAGTATTGAGACTCATATTGATGCTTTCGCCTTATACGACTCACGGTGCGTAGAAATAGATGAAAGCCAAGTTATGATGGATTCACTACGGCTTATTGATGTCTTAAACGAAGTCCAAAACTACACCACCAAAGTTCACGGTTGCTATGTGAACACCATAAATCAGATGTATCTGTCTGTCAATAAAGCACAACAAAGCGAATTCTTATAGTGAGCCCTCTAATTGTGCGATATTCCTAATTTATCAAAGAACGAAGCATTACGTTCACTTGCCGAATTAAGAAGCTGGTCAAACGAGATAACCTCAAAGTATATTCTGAAGCCACTGTGATAACCAAAATACCCTAACCTGTCATAGGTGTCTTTGAGATCATGGTTTTGACAAATGTCCCGCATTGATTTCGTTAAATCACATATGATATAGCAATAGGCAGGTGTTGTTTCTGATATGTCAAGTGGTCGCCCCGATTTTGTCACAGCGTTCCCTTGTCTAATATTTTTGACATAATCAATACATTGGTTAATCGGGTCATTATTTGCGCTCATATCATCTCTCATTGGCCTTTTGAATTCGACAATGCGCAGGGATGCGAAAGGCGGGTTGTCTTTCTCTGTAACGACCATAGGATTGTCATAGACATTTTCAACGAGTATGTCAGGGCGTTTTATCGAGTCGCAATCTGTCACAGGCATAGAGCTGAAGGATTTGTCAGACGCTAAGAAATGATGGAAAACGAGCCGCTCGTCTATAATCCAAAGGTTGTTGTCTTTGAATTCACCGCCATCGCTTGTGGTTCTCATCGGCATAATGATTTGGTGGATTTTATCCTCTTTCGAATAGTGTCCATCGTCATTTCTGGAAAGAGCATCTTTAAGCAGCTCAAGTATAATCTTCCTGTGGATAACATATCTTGTAAGGTCACTTTGTTTTAAACTTTGAATATTATCAAAGTATGCTTGTGTCCTCTGATACTCTTCGTCAGATTCCCCACTTTTTACTTCCAAGACATCGTGCCCTTCAGCTAACAGATTATGTTCTTTTTCCATCATCTTTTGATGTAGAAGAAGATCCATCGCCTTATCCGAAGCATTAGGGTTGATCGATTTTTCTTCTTCTGACAAAGATGCCAGAATCGGTTTGTAATAAGGAGCTTGCTTATCTACAAATGCTTGAATCTTTTCCTTGCCAGCTTCTATGGTGTCTTTTAAAAATGGAGATAGGTATTGTCTGATGGCTTCTAATACTTTTGAGCGAATATCTGAAAAGTAAATTTCTGAGTATAGCTCATCACCATTCTCATTCGCTCGTTTATCAGGGATGAGGAATGAAAATCTATCTGGTGCTACGTGTTTATCAAGATAAGGAGCCGTAACAAAACATTTATAGAAAAAAGTCCCGGAGTTAGTCTGAATCGCTGAGTCATACAACCCTACAACGTCTTTAATTTTCTCGTCGTTTACAATTCTATTACCTGCACAATATGAAATCACATTATTGTTTTTGTCGGACCTCTGCAGTTTTATGTGAAGAACATTAAATGTTTCATCTCCGAGTGAGAATGTGGCAGTCTTAGAATTATCGCTGCCCATATACGAATCATAAATTTCGGATAGATTGGTTGCCGGATTTGTGCCATCAATAACTCTTATGTCCGGGCACCCTCCTTCTCTGATAAAGAACCAAAGACAATGTTCAAATATCGCCTTTGCGATGCCTTCCTGTGAAAGCTTATTTAGCGATTCTTTGAATAACGGCTTAATACCCCTTAGATGGATTATTGTGCCTAAACTTTCTTGATTTAACTCTGATGCGTCAAGATCATCGATTCCTCTTGATGTAAAAATAAAATGTCTCCGTTTTACCTCTGAACCATCAATATAATTACTCTCGATTTCTGCAGAATCAAATGCTTTAAGCCAAAGTAATCGTCCTATTCCCTTGCATCCAAGAGATTCCCTATATAGCGAATCTAGTTCGCAAAATGATTTATAATTATCCTTGGTGAAACCGATTCCATTGTCCTCAACAGTAATACCAAGCAATTCTGCTTTTCCTCCAAACAAATCGGACGTATTAGCCCGTTCCAATATGACTCGGATTTTCCCCTCTGTAATAGAGAACGAATTATCCGATTTCTATCGATCGTCAATTGCATAAATAGAATTGACAACAGCTTCAAATACTGGGAACAAACACTTTGTTACTGGTAAATCAGTATTTCTTAATCGTCCTTCGAGACTTGAACCAAGTTGAGCCATAGCTGTGAAGAGTATAATTCCGTATAAAAATAGAAAAATTTGTATATGACTGCAAGATAACAGGGATATTATGTGTTTTATGCCCTGAAAGACATTGCCGAAAAACTTGCACATACAGGCAAAGTGGAACCAACTGATTCGACCATTTCATCGCAACTCATCTTATCGGGTAGCTCTGTGCTTCGAATTTTGTACTTAAATATGGGCTTTGGTGTACCAAGCGCACACAGACTTGCCTTTGGTACAGGAAACTGGCTTCTGAGGTACGGAATCCTATTACTCATCAAGTGTTTTCCGGGCGAGTTCAAAGATTGCCGGGGAAAGGTGGCAGTAGCCGCCGGGATTCTTGTCGAGGTAGTTTTGGTGGTACTCCTCGGCTTTGTAGAAACAGCGGAGGGGCTGTAGCTCGACGGCGGATTTCCTGCCGGCTTTGTTCTCAAAGGAGCCGAGTACAGTTTCGATCACTTCCCTATCCTCACCGTTGTCGTAATAGACGCCGGTGCGGTACCTTGTGCCTTCGTCCTCACCTTGTTTGTTCAGGCTGAACGGGTCGATCATATTCAGGAATAGATTGACAAGACGCTCCAAAGACACTTTCTCGGGATCGTAGCGGACGTGGACGCATTCGGCGTGACCGGTCTCGTCGGTATAGACTTGTTTGTAGGTCGGGTCGATTTCCCAACCGTTCGCGAAGCCGACTTCCGTGAAGACTACTCCGTCCACGAGTTTGAAAAACTTCTGCGCTCCCCAGAAGCAGCCGGCGGCGAACCAGATGTCTCTTTCCTTGCCGTAGAGCAAGGAGGTAACCTCCTCAAGATACTTTCTGTCAACTTCATCGAACGTGTTCAGATCCTTGCTGTCGATGTCAAGGACGGCGGCTATCCGGCCACGTTTCCAGCAAGGTACAACAATCTCGCTGCGGCTCTCGCTTGAGCAGGCTATGTGACCGGGGAACAGCTCGACATCGGGGACAATGACAGTGCGCTCCTCGTTCCATGATGTGCCGCACACTCCCCTGCCCTTTGCGATGCGCATGCATGCCACAGGTCCTTGGAACGGCCCGAGCACAAGTTCCTCGGATGACGCCACACGGTAAAAACCTGTCCACCAGAAGCCGAACTCACTATTAAGCATCGCAACTATATTCGACATCCTCGCCACCTCGTCAGTCTCCCCGGCAAGAAGAGCCTGAATCTGAGGCAATAGCGCAAGATATTTTTCCTCTTTTGTCATATTCATTAATTTTTCAGGTAAAGATAATGTTTTTAGTTCAATAATAGTACAATGCTCCCAAGGGCACTCCGCAAGGTATAAAAATACCGGCACAGAATCATAATTCCACGCCTGCGTATTGTGTGCTGATATGCCGCCTATGTTCCCTAAAAGCATAGGCGGCATATTAACAAGCCTCTCACAATATTCTGTACAGGACATATATGCCGCCATATTTACAAAGCAGGGGAAATATTGGAGAGCCAATGCCGTACGTCTGATTATATCCCGAATAAATTGATCTTTAACCGATTGCGAAGATATGCACGGCAATATGAATATACAGATATCAGAAAAATATATTGGATTTCTGATCAGAAAACTTATCTTTGTCAAGATCAAAACAGATAGCCCCTAATATGCTGTTGGCAAACTTCATCATAGTCGGAATTGTGATTCTTATGCTCATCACATTCTCCATCTTTATCCTCATCGGCAAAGGGGACGATCTTATCGCCGGCTACAACACAGCGAGCAAAGAAGAAAGGGCGAAATATGACATCGGAAGGCTGAGAAAAGTCAGCGGCTACGGTTTGCTGCTCACATGCTTGCCGACCGGCCTGCTTCCTTTGGCCGAGATGTCCGATATTCTGTTTTGGAGCTTAATGATTTCCCAGATAGTCATAGCGATCGTCATCACAATACTGGCGAATACCTATGCAAGAAAGGAGCCTGATAAAAACAAACAATAATTGATATGAGGAATATGAAAACACGAAGGAATATTCTCACCGCTGTACTTATGCTGTCTGTTGTGGCGTGCCGGAATGATGAAAGCTGGACCAATGCCGAGAAGAGTCTCATAAAGGGTGATGGCGAAGCTATGCGCGTGCTGACGATTTATGACAAGGAGGACTCGCTTGTGCTGCGGACGGAGTGCTACGGAATCAGCACGAAGGAACTGACGAGTGATGAATATAGGATCCTGGCTGAGAAGATGGTGGCCACAGTGACCTCTCCGGAACAGGATGGAGTCGGCATCGCCGGGCCGCAGGTGGGAATATCACGCCGTGTCGTGGCGGTGCAGAGGTTCGATAAGGACGGTGAGCCGTTCGAGGTCTATCCGAACATCCAAATCACTTGTCACAGAGGTAAAAAGGCTCTTGGACCTGAAGGATGTCTCAGCATTCCTGGGAAGCGCGGCAATGTTGAGCGCTATCAGGACATCGACATCAACTACACCTCGCTCAAAACCTTGCGCGACACGACCGAAAGCATCAAAGGCTTCACCGCCGTGATCTTCCAGCATGAATGCGACCACCTCGACGGTATCCTCTACACCGACTATCTGGACGGCAACCAATAGCGTTTATATTCGTCATTCGTTTGATATAGAGACATTCATAATTCGGGAATAACTACTAAAAAGATATTGCTATATTCAAAAAATATAGTCATCTTTGCAAGGAAAGTCTGAATGCCGTGGATCGTTTGGAGTTCCACAACGCGATATTGGTATAGTCGTACTGATGTCGCTTTTTTGTTTTTTCAAAAATATCCACCAAAGTATAGATAGAGAACTAGGATGGGGTTCTCATCCTGAATATGTTCTCTGACTAACGTTTTACTGAACTTATATAACTTGGGAATATGATATGGTCATACGGCAAATGCTGTATGGCCTTTTTTTGTAATCAAAATTGTTACAATTATGGACACACAAACAACAAAGGAGCTATTGAATGCTCCGCAAAGAGGAGAAATCATCCTCTATCAGACTGCCGATGGCAGGACAAAGATCGATGTCAAACTTGAAAATGAGACGGTTTGGCTGACGCAGGCGCAGATTGCCGCATTAATGGGCACAAACGTGCCGGCAATATCAAAACACATCTCAAACATTTACAAACAGGGAGAATTGGACAAGGGTTCAACCATTTCCAAAATGGAAATAGTTCAATGTGAGGGGACACGACAAATCAGAAGAACTGTTGACCATTATAATCTGGATATGATCCTGTCGGTTGGTTATCGTGTCAACAGTAAGAATGCTACGCAGTTCCGTCGTTGGGCGAACTCCGTCCTAAAAGACTACCTTATCAAAGGCTACGCCGTCCGCAATGACCTTGCACAGCAGAAATACGATGATCTGAAGGCTCTTGTGGATGTGATGGGCCGCACTATGGGGTATCTTGACTCCACGGACGAAGAGCAGATCAAGAGCATATTCGATGTAGTGAAGGACTACACTTATGCTTTGGACACGCTTGATAGCTACGACTATCAGACGTTGGGAGTAAAATCAACCACAAAGGAGTGCTTTCACGCCTCTTACGAGAATGCGATGGCGGTCATCAACGACCTGAAAGTCAAGTTCGGAGGAAGCGAGCTTTTCGGACACGAAAAGGACGAATCCTTCCACAGTTCAATCGGTCAGATATACCAGACTTGGGATGGAGTTGACCTATACCCGTCAGTGGAGGAGAAAGCGGCTATGCTGTTGTATCTTGTTGTCAAGAATCATTCATTCTCCGATGGCAACAAACGCATTGCCGCCACACTGTTCCTCTGGTTTATGGAAAACAACAGGATCCTTTATGCTCCGGATGGACACAAACGTATCGCTGACAATGCCTTGGTAGCATTGACTTTGATGATCGCTGAAAGCAAGACAGATGAAATGGATACGATGGTAAAGGTTGTTGTAAACTTGATCAATGGCGACAACAAGTAAAATGAATATTCAGAGGGGAATATTACCAGATGCGGACCCTGTCCTCTGGTTTGACGTAGAGGGAGTCGGTCGGCTGGATGCCGAAGGCGTCGTAGCGACATTCAAACCACCGTGATCGGCGATGTCTTTGATCAGTCCAGCGAGAGCCTTAACATTCTCGTCGCTGACTTTTGTCACGGTTCCCCACATGGTACTCAAGCGGCTGGGGGTTCAAGTCGCCCAATGACCGGTCGCGTATTTGGCGAAGTCGTCTCCAGGACGCGCAGTGGTGTCCATGTAGGCGTAATTGATTCCGGCGGTCTTGGCCGGTTGGTTGCAGCAGGCTGACGCGATGGCCAGACAGCCGCAAAGTAACAAAAATGACTTTTTCATATTCATTGATGCAATTTGAACTTTCCAGACGCAAAGATACGGCGGAAAAGTTATTCCTTATCTATGAATATGTGGGTAATGGTAGTTGATAATACTTTGAATATTAATTAAATCTGTATGGGCAAGGTGGACATCCGAAATCAGACAACCTACTTCCTGCGTCTGAAATAAAGGATATAGAACACAACCAGAGACACAACAAACGTAGCAAGTCCGATGGCGCGGTTCCAAGAGTCAGGCAGCCCGAGCCCGATCTTTGCCACGCAGATGTAGGTCGTGCAGACAGCCGTCATAAACGCCGCCGGAATCATCGTGATCAGATAAGTCAGCCCCTTCATGAACTTCACCAGATAAGCAGTCGCGGTCCACAACATAAACACGGCAAGAGTCTGGTTCGCCCATCCGAAATACCTCCAGATGACATTGAACCCGTTCTCATCGGCGATGTTGTACCAAAGCAACACCCCAGCGATCAAAAACAGCGGAATGCTGATCATAAGCCGGTTGGCGACCGGTTTCTGATTCAGATGCAGGAAATCCGCCACGATCAGGCGTGCGCTTCTGAACGCTGTGTCCCCGCTCGTGATAGGAGCGGCGACCACACCAAGGATGGCCAGAATGCCACCTAAAACGCCAAGCCAACCTTTGGAAACCTTGACAACCACATCCGGAGCCGCGGCGGAAACAGTCGCACCGACCTCAGCGGCACCACCATCAAAGAAGAACCACGATGAAACGGTCGCCCAGATCAACGCCACAATGCCCTCAGTGATCATCGCGCCGTAAAACACCGGCCTGCCAAGTCGCTCGTCAGTCAGGCACCTGGCCATCATCGGACTCTGCGTGGCGTGGAAACCGCTCACCGCGCCACAAGCGATGGTGATGAAAAGGCACGGGAATATCGGCTGGCCGCTCAGAAGCCCCTTCGACTCACCTAGATTGCCAAGCCCGTCCCAAAGCTCCGGAAGCGAAGGCCATTTGACAAACAGGCAGACCATCAGAGCCAAAGCCATAAAAATCAGCGCGAAAGCGAAAACCGGATATATCCGTCCGATGATCTTGTCGATCGGCATCAGCGTGGCAAGAAGATAATAAAGGAATATCACCCCGACCCATATCATAATCGATATGCGGCCTCCATCCCCCGCGATGTCTCCGAGAATCAACGCAGGGCTGAACACGAACACCGTTCCCACAAGCATCAGCACAATGATGGAGAACGCCAGAATGAAAGTCTTTGTGCCTTTCCCGAGATATTCCCCGACCAGGTCAGGCAGTCCCGCTCCCCCGTTCCTTATGGAGAGCATTCCGGTCATATAGTCGTGCACTGCACCGGCGAAAATGCAGCCCAGAACAATCCACAGGTAGGCTGACGGTCCGAACTTGGCTCCCATAATGGCACCGAAGATAGGTCCCGTTCCCGCGATATTCAGAAACTGGATCATATAGACCTTCCACGCCGGCATTGGAATATAATCCACCCCGTCCGCCTTGGTGATGGCTGGTGTCTTACGGGTCGGATCCGCCCCGAACCTCCGCTCCACGAACTTACCATAAAGAATATATCCGACCACAAGGGCCGCGAGACTGATCAAAAAAGAAAACATAATCCCAGTTATTAGTGACTTTCAATAGTTGCCACAAATTTACACAATAAAACGAATATGCCGTATCAATATATTCATGAAATTTTCTTTCCGTCAATATGTCAGCCTTCCGGAAGTAGCCTGATTTTTGAATTATTCGCACCGTGACTTTTAATGAATATTATATTATGAAATTCGTGGAATATCCTGAAGATAAGAAGACTGACTCTCCAAAGGAGACGGAAGGGCAGACCCGTGGAGGATGGTTTCCAAACGGGAACATATTCTGGACTATGGTGCTGATGTTCGCCTTTCTGGCATTGATCAACACATTCCTGTTTCCGGGAAACAGGGGCAGCAGCGTGGTCGAGACTGACTATGGGACGTTCATCTCCGACGTGGATAAAGGTTTGGTCTATGACGTTGTGATTGATGGAGATAAGGTGTTATATTCAAAGAGTGCTCCGCTCACATATCAGGAAAAACTCAAAGGGCAGAGAGACACGACCTATGTCACCGGCGCGGTCACGGATCCGGATTTCGTGAGCCGCCTGTCAACGGCCCCGAGTCCCAACAAGGACGGCAAGATCCGTTTTGTGAAGAAACTCAACCGCGAACGCTCCCCTCTTCTGGATTTCATCCTTTGGTGGGTGCTTCCGGGTATGCTGATGTACTGGCTTCTGAGCTCGGCTATGAGGCGTGTCGGCAGCAATATGGCCAAAGGTGGCGGAATGGGTAATTTTATGCAGTTCGGACAAAGTGGCGCTAAAGTCTATGCCGAGAATGACATAAAGACACGTTTCTCGGATGTCGCCGGGCAGGACGAGGCCAAGGACGGGCTTATGGAAGTCGTGGATTTCTTGCACAATCCCGCAAAATATAACGAGGTCGGTGCCCACTTGCCTAAAGGGGTCCTTATGGTCGGGCCTCCGGGAACCGGCAAGACATTGATCGCAAGGGCCGTGGCCGGAGAAGCCGGTGTCCCGTTCTTCTCGATGTCCGGATCAGAGTTCGTCCAGATGTTCGTGGGAATGGGCGCCGCGAAGGTTCGTGACCTGTTCAGCCAGGCACAGGCAAAGGCTCCGTGCATCGTCTTTATCGATGAGATCGACGCTATCGGAAAGAGCCGTGAGAACAACATCGGAGGCGGCAACGATGAGCGTGAGCAGACTCTCAACCAATTGCTTACGGAGATGGACGGCTTTGACGGGGACAAGGGTGTGATCATCCTTGCCGCGACCAACAGGCCGGACAGTCTGGACAAGGCTCTTCTCCGTCCGGGACGCTTCGACAGGCGTGTCCAGATGGAACTTCCTGACCTGCAAGGCAGAAAGGCAATCCTTCAGGTTCATCTGAAGAATATCAAGCACGAAGACATAGATCTGGATCTCATCGGACGCGCGACTGCCGGCTCTTCGGGAGCGGAACTGGCGAACATCGTCAACGAGGCCGCTTTGAGAGCTGTGCGTCTCGGCAAGAAAGCCGCCACGACCGAAGATCTTGAGGAAAGTGTCGAGGTCGTTATGGCCGGCGAGCAGAGAAAGAACGCCGTTATCTCAGCCGAGGAGAAAAAGATCATCGCCTACCACGAGATCGGACACGCTATGGTGGCCGCCGCGCAGAGCAATTCCGCCCCGGTTCAGAAAATCACGATCATTCCGAGAACTTCCGGAGCGCTCGGCTACACGATGCAGGTGGACGAGGGCGAGAAGTTCCTCTACAGCAAGGAATATCTTCTTAACCGTCTCGCCACCCTGACCGGTGGACGTGTCGCGGAGGAGATCATCTGCCACACCTGCACGACCGGAGCGTCGAACGACATCGAAAAGGCCACACAGATGGCCAGGGCTATGATCACGACCTACGGAATGAGCGACAAGTACGGAATGATGGCCCTTGAGACCAAAGGCAACTCCTACCTTGGCGGATCATCTCAGTTGGCCTGCTCGGACGAGACTGCCGCTGACATCGACACCGAAGTCCGCGAGATGATCGCCGCCGCCAAGAAAAAAGCCACCGACATCATCACCGCCAACATCGACAAGATGCACAAAAGCGCGCGGTACCTCCTCGAAAAAGAGACCATCACCGGTGAAGAGTTTATGAATATCTTCAACGAAGCGTAGTCCCTGGCATTTAATGCGCGGATTCGACTGCAAACACGACAGATTATCAGTCCAAAAGCAGGAATCCTGACCAGTAGTAAGGATCCGGATAACGCTGCCGTACGGTTTGGCGGGCTTTACGGAATGCATCATGGATGTCGCAGCCGTTGCGTACTACAGCCTTGTAGAACTCAGCCATAAAAAGCGAGGAAGCTACGTCGCTGGCCTCACCGACGTTGACAAGAAGGTAGCGGACACCAGCTTTCCTGAACGCCCTTTGGAGGCCATAGATTCCTTCCGGAGTCGCATGACCGAGGCCAGTCTCGCAGGCGGACAAGTTCGGGATAACGAGAATCCTTACGGAAACCACTGATGTTTCCGTAGGCATAGCATTGCTCCGCAAGTTTCGTGTCAATCGCCAAAAGCTGACGAAGCAAATCCTTTGATGCTTCCGAATCTGTCCCTTGTCGCGACTCAGCCGCAGAAAGTTTCCGTTCTTGTGTCAGCGGTTCATCCACGTCCAATCCTTCGGATCGTCGCTTATATTGACGGACGAGACGAGGTTAATCTATCAGCGAGTGTGAAAAATATTTATGATGATTCGGAAAGGGCGACGTCAATCCTCCTCGATGATGTTCTCTGGCTCCCAGATGCGGTCCATAATGTCCAGAGCGACGGTGATTCCGGACTCTGCCGCCGAGGAGAGGAGATCGTAATAGAGGGTTTTGTCATCGATAAACTCTTCGGGGTCGTTGTTCGTGGCGGCGGCAGCGATCCATTCCCAGGCATATTCATTTTCGGGAGCGAGGGCGCCTTTGCCTATTCCTTCCAGAAGAATATTCTTGTACAGGCCCATGCGGGTTATGAGGCCGGTGCTCCAGTCGTTGCTGGCGGCCAGAAGAGCCTTCATCGGGTATAGCTCGACGTCACCATCCGCAATGGCGGCATTGACTTGATCAAGCACTTTCCGCTCGGATTCTGTTGTGGAACTGAAATCGCCATCGCCATGCTTCTTCGCGATGCTTTCCAATAGGTCAAATGTGGAATCAGGCAGCATATCAAGTGGTAAACATTTTTGTTATACGAATAAACATATTTGTTTTATTGACTGCAAGCATTGACTTTACCGCACTCTATAAAAGAATGAGAGGAAATAGAGACATTAATGGGCCTGTAGTCTTTCGCGGTGGCCGTGAACGGGTTCCGCACAAAGGTTTGAGGGTTCATCGCGATGAGCGGAAACCAGCTTCCCTGAATCTGTATCATCAAAGAATGGCCTGGAAGGAAGTAATGATCTATATCGCACATCGTGAAGTCCACGCTGACGACTTTTCCTGCCTTAACAGCCCTTGCCTTGCTGAATCCGTCACGGTAACGGAGCGGCATCACATCACCTCTGACAAGCATCTGATAACCATCGGGGCGGACATCAATCAACTTGACGACAATGTCCGCATCCATATTCTTTGAATATGCCCCGTCCGGCAGGTCGAGCCTCAATTCCATGTGCGCCTTTACCGGACCTGCAAGATGCAACGTGTCTGAAAGTACATTTCCTGAATATGTAAGGACATCCTCCCGTGCTGACGCGAAACTCTGATCGGCCGTCATGTAGGCGCGGTCACGTCCATTGGATTTTACATCCATATACGGGACAGGGTTCGTTGGATCTGACGTGAATGTCCTGAAAGCCAGCACGTCAGGCAATCCTGACATATTCAAGGAATCAGCACCTGAAAAGAATATTCTGATAGGCTCCGCATCTGACGGAGGCCATGAGGAATATGTCTTCCAAAGTGTCGAAGATGGTACACCTTCCATTTTTGATTTCAGAGTCTCACCGGATGGTAGAATATTCACCCTCGCAGGCATATTCCCTTTCCCTTCAAGGTAATATGTAAAGAAAGGATACTCAATATCATCCAAGTAATATTCCCCGGACGCCTCTCCGAACCACGCTCCGGAAAGGTGATTCGCCTTGCGGTTCTTCCATCCCCCGTGGTACCACGGCCCCACGGCCAGATAAAGGTTGCATTCCGGAGACAATCCGCGGATCTCGTTGTAGGTCTCGAACGCGCCGTAGCAGTCCTCGGCATCGTAGAAACCACCGGTGACAAGAACCGCAGGCTTGATGTCCTTCAGATGCCGGCCGGGATTCCGGTCTTTCCAGAATCTGTCGTAATCCGGATGTGAGACCATGCTGTTCCAGAACGCCAAGGTGTCGCCGAAGTACGCCGAAAGGTCGGCCATCGGCCTGCCAAGGAAATATTCATAGAGATCGGTGTCGATATTCACCAATTTAGACAGGCCTTTAGTCGAAGGTGCTTTCCGCGTTCTGTACATCGACGAGCCGAAACGGTAGCAGTCCGCAAGGCAAAGAGCCCCGTTGTGATGCGCGTCATCTCCCATAAACCAGTCTGTCACAGGGGCTTGCGGTGAGACAGCCTTGATCGCGGGATGGCGGGAAAGGGCAGCCATCGTGGCGTAAAAGCCAGGATACGAGGTTCCTTTCACACCGATGTTTCCGTTGTTGTCAGTGTTGGCAAGGAGCCATTCTACCGTGTCGTAAGTGTCCGTGGCTTCGTCAACAATGCACCCTTTCGCCGTACCTCCAGCCATGCCGCCAAGATGCGGACGGATGTTCTCGAAATCTCCTTCACTCAGGAAGGTGCCACGGACGTTCTGCAAGACAATAACATAGCCATCCGCGGCGTAGTTGAGCAAGTCATCCCAGATGCCGGATGAATATGTCTGTTTGCCTGGCAGAGGTTCCTCCCCCGCCTCAAATCCGTAAGGTTTGAGCGAATAGGGAGTGCGGACAAGCATCACTGGTTTGGCATCGACCGCCGAGACAGGTTCATAGACAGCGGTGTAGAGTCTGACCCCATCCCGCATCGGGATCATCACCTCTCTTTTTGTGTAATTGTCTTTAAGCCATTTCACCGTGACGTTCTTTCCGTTCTGGGCTATGAGGCTGACAGAAAACGCCACAAACAGAAGCAAGGAGAAAAATCTTCTCATCTTTCAATTGTTATTTAACCCGTATCCTCTTCCCGATGCGAAGTGTGGTGTTCACTGACATCCCGTTGAGCCTGCATAACGCAGAGACCGAGGTCTTGTACCTTAACGCGATTGACGAAAGAGTGTCGCCGGACTTGATTGTGTGGTATTTCGCCTCCGGAGCAGGTGTGTAATTCTCCACCAACGCCTGCCGAGGAGGATCCGTCCTGGACGGAATGCGATGCGACACATGCTTGATCGCTGACCAAGTGCCGGACGGAGAGAGGACAATGCTGGCTGTGTCCTTAGGGACGTTCAGAGATCCATCGTCCCCGATGACCATCCAACGCCCGTCCGCCATAAGCAGGACACGCATGTCACCTTCCTGCAGCCGCAAGGTGTCCCTGACATCAATGACCGTGTTTTCAGGCAAGGCTTCCACCACCTTCTCATCTTTATGGCTTACAAAATCAGGAAGGATTCTTCTCGCTCCAAGGAACCTGGATGAGTAATATTTCTCAGTGATGTGCGAGATCTGAATCCCACCTTTCACCGCCGCATGGATGAAAGTGAAATCCCTGCCCGAACTGTCAAGCTCTATGAATATCCCGATGTGGCCGACCCTTCTGGCGTTGCGTCGCGCCGCGAACACTACCAGATCTCCTTTTTGAAAGTTGGACCACGAGCCGCTCACTTCCCTTCCTTGCTTTGATTGGCCTACGGAAGAACGCTCCAGGTCATAGCCGAACTTCTTGTACAAATACTTTGTGAATCCAGTACAATCGAAGGCCCTCGGTCCGCTGCCGCCATAGCGGTATGGTGTGCCAATCATCTTCATTCCTTCCTCCACGAGGATGTCCGCCAGTTTTTCAGTTGACACCGTGATCGAATCCTCGACCTCGGACATGACGTTATGGGCATTGGCCGCGACCGAGATCATCACGGCGATCGCCACAAGCACTGTTCTTATTGCGTTTCTCATTTATATTCAATTCTGTATATGTCCACAGCATTGCCACCGCCACTGCTGTTGCCCTGGGAGGTCGAGAAAAGATAGTGCCCGTCCCGCGTTATCGCCAACCCGACAGGATACGAATCCGCGCGGACGGATCCGATCATGGACATGGTCTTTGTCTCCACGACAGCGATTCTGCTGGAAAAATTGCATGCCGCGAAGATGAACCGTCCGTCTGGCGAAGCTACTATCGTTCTCGCGCCCGGAAATACCTTGCAGCTTTCCCAACCGTTGATTCTGGCGGTTTCCCTTTTCCCATCAAGTTCAGCTATGGCCGAATAGACACTTGTCATGTCTGCCCTTTGGACATAGCCTGCGGTGTTGATGCTTGCATAAAGGTAGCCATCCTTGCAAATTAAATGCCTGACGTTCGGCTTCAAGCCTACAATCCTCCCCAGATACGAAGAGGCCTCAAGATCTATCACGGCGATTCCACCGGCACCGCCCATACAACCGACCAGAAGATACCTGTTGTCAGGTGTGAACAGGGTTCCCCTCAGGCAGTGCCCGCTGCCATTGTCCCTGTTGACCGGCTCTGTCCTGCTATAATCAAGGGATAATTTACTACCGATCACATAGTTGGAGATGTAATGCCAATCCTCAGGCCTGTCACTTGAGATGTCCATGACACCGACCGTGTTGTCTCCCCAATGAGTGACCGCCAATCTCGTTCCGTCATCCGACACGGCGATCATCTTAGGGAGCGGCCCAGTCTCGAACATCCGGATAATCGTGTCCCTTTCCGTGTCCAAGACGGCGACAGCGGAAGGTTCTTGCGCATTGATGTCGTAACTTCTTCGGTAATAGGTTATCCACAAATATTTACCTTTGTGGGAGAAAGCCGATTCGACTGGTTTCCCCGAGAATGTCCGAGGATTCCTGCGCTTGTCCTTGAATGTGTAATAGCCGCTTTCATCAGCCCACAACTCCTTGTCCGAACCATCAAACCGATGATGGACAGTTTTGATTTTCTTTCCGGTAGGAACCTCAAAAACAACAGTCCTCATGCCCTCCAGAGAATTGACGTAGAACTTAGAGCCATCAGGATGGATGGTCACCGATTTCGGAGAGCGGATGTCTGTGTCACGCGTCTTATGGTCAGAACAATAATTCTGTCTTTTCTGGGCCAAAGTCACTTTAATATCCTTTGTTTCAAGGCATTCAGAAAAACATGCCGGATGCGTGACACCGTCCCCGCAAATGGCGGGAACAACATGCATCAATAAAACACCGGCGAGCGTTAATGCATAATGAGTGTGCTTTTCAATCATCAGCAGGTAGAATCGGTTCTAATTATGTGTCATTAAAATTATTCGCAATATATGAAAAATAAGTAAAACCTCAGCATAAATATTCAAAATATTGCCGTAGTTTTGCAAAATCTAAACATTGAGAAAAATTCACAATTATGTTTTTGATACAGTTGATGATAGTGCTTCTGGCACTTTATATCGGCTCACGGTACGGAAGCCTGGCATTGGGAGCGATTTCCGGAACAGGCCTCGCCGCAAGCGCATGCTCCTATAAAAGAGGCTTGGACCTTGGCAAGGACCCTGCGTTCCAGGCAAGGCTGAAAGACCCGGAGATGTATGAATATATGTACGGTAGCACAGCGACATCCCTCGGAAAGGAAATCTCCGCGTCAGCGAAACGCGCGGTCTATATATTCCTTGCCTCAATCGCCGTCATCGTGCTGTTCGCGTCATGCCAAAGGTTGCTCCCTTCCTACGAGGACGGCAGCCGGTTGAAGATGAATATAGTCATTCAGATTGTGATGCTTACAGCCGCCGCGCTGATGGTCATAGTCAGCAAGGCTTCACCGAAAAAGGCTGTAGCCGGTTCGGTTCTGATCAATTCACAAGGTGCGGTGGTCGTGGCGATGCTGCCGCTGGCATATTCATTGGGCATCCCGGGACCTGTGCTTTTGGGTGTACTGCCAAGCGTCTATGGCTATTTCTTCATACCGAACTATCCTTCGGACATCGCTACGGTCAACTTCGACCGCAGCGGAACGACCGTGATCGGGAAATATCTTCTGAACCACAGCTTTATGATGCCGGGACTGGTCAGTGTGGCAGTGTCCACAATCGTGGCCAGCATTATTTCCAGTTTGATCTTTTAAATGAATCTGCCGGTGGCGCTGTCCTTTGCCTCACGGATTTGATCCGGGCTACCGGTCGCGACAATACGGCCACCTTCGGCACCACCTCCTGGACCCATGTCGATGATGTAGTCGGCGTTGCGGATGACATCCAGATCGTGCTCGATGACTATGACGGTGGCTCCGTGATCGATAAGGCTCTGGAACACTTTCAGTAGCGTCAGGACATCGGACGGGTGAAGGCCTATGGTCGGTTCATCGAACACAAAGACAGAGTCGCTCTGTCCCCTGCCCATCTCGCTGGCCAGTTTAAGTCGCTGGGCCTCACCTCCGGACAGGCTCGGGGTCTCTTCTCCCAATGTCAGATAGCCAAGGCCGAGATCACGCAGGACTCTGAGACGCTGACTGATGAGTTTCAAATCAGCGCAAGCGTCAAGGGCGGAATTGATGTCCATATCCATCAGCTCTGGAAGCGAATGGAACTCTCCTGCCGCATTCTCCCTCCGGATGCTTCCCGCCGCTTTTGAATATCTTGACCCACGGCAGTCGGGGCACGGAATGTCCACATCCGGAAGGAACTGCACGTCAAGGCTTATCACACCCGTGCCGTCACAAGTCGGGCAACGGAGCTTGCCGGTGTTGTAGGAGAAATCCCCGTCCTTGTAGCCGTGCTTTTTCGCGTCCGGAGTCTTGGCGAAGACTTTCCTTAACTCATCGTGTACGTTGGCATAAGTCGCCACCGTAGAGCGAACGTTAATGCCTATCGGTGAAGCATCTATGAGTTTCACCTGACGTATTCCTTCAGCGTCTATAGACTTCACGTGCCGTGGCAGCTCACGACCTGAAACCTTAGATTGAAGCGCAGGGATCAGACTTTCAAGCACCATCGTGGTCTTGCCGGAGCCAGATACACCTGTGACAACCGTCAGCCTCCCTTTCGGGATCTCCACCTTCAGCGGCTTGACCGTGTGGATAGCATCAGTTGTCATAGTTATCTTGCCATCAATGAATATGTCAGAGTCTTTTATCTGTTGTCTTACCTTAAGAGGATTCTTGCCAGAAAGGAAAGGACCTATCTTTGAATATTCATTGGCCTCGATGTCGCCGATCGTGCCTTGAGCTATCACTGTACCGCCGCTTGAGCCGGCACCGGGCCCCATCTCGATCATCCAGTCGGATTTCGTGAGAATCTGCGTGTCGTGGTCAACCAGAATGACGGAGTTTCCATCCGCTATCAAGTCCTCCATCACGCCGCAGAGGCCAATTATATTCGATGGATGCAGACCGATTGAAGGTTCATCGAGAACATACAGGACTCCCGTTGTTCGATTTCTTACGGCTCTGGCCAGCTGCATTCTCTGACGTTCTCCGGTCGATAGAGTAGCCGCTGAGCGGTCCAGTGAAAGATAGCCTATTCCCAAGTCCATCAGTCGTTTGGCCGTGTCCAAGAACGATTCGCAGATGCTTTCTGCCATTGGTCGCATCTCCCACGGAAGCGAAGCCGGAACGCCTTTGACCCATTCCACAATCTCGGTTAGGGTCATCGTGCAGGCCTCAGCCAATGATATTCCTCTAAGCTTCGGTGCCCTTGCCGCATCGGAAAGCCTTGTGCCTCCGCAGTCCGGGCAAACGTCAAGCCTCAGGAACTTCTCCACACGCTTCATTCCCTTCTCGTCCTTGACCTTGGCAAGTGCGTTCTCCACCGTGTAGGTCGCGTTATAGAATGTGAAATCCAGTTCGGCGGCGTCATTGGAGTTCTTCGCCTTGTAGAGAATGTGTTTTTTCTCCGCCGGACCGTGAAGGACGATGTCTTTTTCCTTGTCAGTCAGATCCTTGAACGGGACATCTGTGCGCACCCCCATCGCTCGGCAGACATCTTTCATCAGAGACCACATCAGCGTGTTCCAAGGAGCCACAGCCCCTTCGTCAATCGTGAGGCTCTCGTCCGGGACAAGCGTGGATTCATCCACAGTTCGTACTGTTCCGGTTCCGTCGCATTTACGGCACGCTCCTTGGCTGTTGAACGACAATTCCTCAGCCGACGGAGCGTAGAAATGCTCTCCGCACGCAGGGCAGACAAGCTCCTTTCCAGCCGCCACCAGCAAAGACGGCTCGACATAGTGACCGTTCGGACATCTGTGACTCGCCAGTCTTGAGAACATAAGCCTAAGGCTGTTAAGAAGTTCCGTACCAGTACCGAAAGTACTGCGTATGCCCGGAATCCCCGGTCTTTGATGAAGCGCGAGAGCCGCAGGGACATATAGCACCTCGTCCACGTCAGCCTTCGCCGCCTGTGTCATCCTCCTTCTTGTGTAAGTCGAAAGAGACTCAAGGTAACGTCTTGATCCTTCTGAATATAGCACCCCAAGCGCCAGCGAGGACTTCCCGGACCCGGACACCCCGGCGATCCCTACGATCTTCCCCAGCGGAATGTCCACATCCACATTCTTCAGGTTGTGCACCCTCGCGCCACGCACCAATATTCTGTCAGGTTGATTCTTATTCATTGTCAATGAACATCTTAGTAAGTTCCTCAAAAGAGTCAAGGCGGGTGATGTTCGGATGCTCGAACTCCTCCGTCACCTCGTGCCTCCACATAGTGTGGAAAGGAATATGTATGCCGTAGCCCCCGATCTCGATTATCGGCTGGATGTCGGACTTGAAGGAGTTACCGACCACAGCGATCTGTGACGGTGCGACCTGCTCCACATTGCAGATGTCAAGATATTCCTTGATTCCCTTTTTGGTGACGACGATAACCCGGTAGAAGTATTTGTCAAGCCCAGAGCGTTTGATTTTGTTCTGCTGATCCAGCATATCCCCTTTTGTCATCAGTATCAAGCGGTAACGACCGGTCTTTTCAAGTGCGTCCAATGTCTTCACGACACCAGGAAACGGTGTCGCCGGAAGGCGGAGCAATGACTTCGCGCTCGATAATATTCGTGAAAGATTCTCGCCCGGCACCTTGCTGTCAGACACCCTCAAAGCCGTCTCCATCATCGAGATGCAGACCGCCTTCGCCCCGTAGCCCAGAATCGGCATATTCGCCGATTCAGTCTTGTATAGCTCCTCAGACAGTTCCTCCGCCGTCCCATATTCCTTCAACTCCTCCGTGAACACGTCCTCCGCCCTGTCAAAGTACGTCTGGTTGTCCCACAGTGTGTCGTCCGCATCGAAGATTATCACCTTGACCTTATCTTTCATCATTCATCATATTTTGGTCTCAAAATTAGCGAAAAGAATCCTAACCGCAATCTACCTGTAATCCGATTCCGCCCAGAGATTCCAAGGCTTTTCAGGAACATAGTACTCTTTGATGCCGTAGTCGATGTTGGCCTTGTGGGCCTGGCTCAGCTGGTGGCGGCGGTGGATGCGGTACGTCCTACCGTCTTTGATGAAGTAAGCACCCGTCTGGTGGAAACGGAACGGAACCTCTTTGGCGACGCATTGCGAACGCAGATTCAGAATCCAATCGAAATCACAAGGCCTCGCCCCCACTCCGGACTCTCCGCTCACACTTACCTCCTCGATCGTGCCATCCAGCCATCGTGAGATGTCCATCCGCTCAAGCATCGGCGCCACAATGATCGACTTATGCCTTATCGGAAGTTCCTTGAATATGGGAAGCCGACGCTCGGCCATAGCCTGGTTCTCCACCGTGCAGCCGATGATGACATTCTCGTACCCGTCGCCCCAGTCCGGAGGTAGACACCGTTCCAGACGGTCAATCCGTTTTGTAAAGAAATAGAACATACAGTCGCTCCGAAAGCGCATCATTTCCCAACATTCCGGCCTCCACGGATCCGCGTCCTCCAGCAGGAAATCCGAAGTGAAGCACGTGAAGACAATCTTGCCGGAAGGAATCTTGAAAGTCTTGTCCCGCTTTCTTTTGACCGGCAGATTGAACGCCGCCGTCTTGCGCGCGAGGTTGCTTGCGATCTCGCTCCCGTACATCTCATCCTGCCGATAGACATAACAGAACCTGCAGCCCGGACTCACCTTAGTGCACCCGTGCCACGGATTCCAATCCGCGAATATGCTCCACTCCTCCGCCATTGTTAATGTTCTTGACCGCAAACATACAGATTTAGCCTTGCAAATCCAAAAGGTTAAACAAAAACACTCGTTCGGCAGAGTCAAAACCACACGTTCGTCCGCCAAAACGGCCATTTCCCCGGACAAACTGTACTATATCACTGGTTTGTCCGGGGAATACGGCTTTCTCCGGACAAACATAACTCAATTGCATAAAGGATGGAAAAAACTATCTCCTCGGAATTTTTTACAAAAAGCTTTCAGGCGATAGGCCTTTTCAAGGCATCAGGTGGCGTATTGGGATGAATTGCGAACGACTTGGAGGTTTACTTTTTCAGCATCAAGCACAACTGGGGAGGTTCTGTGGCATATAGGGCTGAAAGTGTTTTGTAAGGACATTTTCTGGTCGCTTCGACAAGCTCTGCGACCAGGTATTATTCTATGGTATTCAGCAGATCACAATCGTTCAGGCGATCGAAATCTGATTTAAACAAGCGATCTTGAATGATTCGGTACTTTTCAAATTCGGATTCAGCAAAACTCTTGGCAAATTCCGCAGTAATCTTTCCGGCATCGTTCAATATAGCATCACCACCAGCTTCAAGGATTATGTCTATGCGTTTAGCCCAGTCTTCCATAGTCATCGGAATATGCCTGTCTGCCATTCTCTCGGCCATATCCAAAACGGAGTTGACCAATTTTCCCATATCTTCCAATTCCACACCATTCAGGTAATTCTTCGCTATACTGAACAATCTTTCCATCCGGAGCATTCTCCCAGGTCGTCAAACCCATATGTTCCTTACCTGCATCAGCTCTTTCCACAATCAGTTCTGCGGCGGTGTGGCCGTGAACGGCAAAGTGAATTTTATTCTGTACCTTTTTGTAGAACAATCTTGTTGTGGGCGCGTCACGGTTATAGTCAACAGCTGTGGCGTAAATGTCGGTCAGTTTCTGGTAGAATCTTCTCTCACTCAACCGAATCTCACGAATCTCTGCAAGCAGATGTTCAAAGTAGTCTTCTCCGATGAAGGTTCCATTTTCCATCCGCTTTTTATCCACAACATAGCCTCGAATTGTGAACTGTCGCAAAACACTTGTGCACCACTGACGAAACTGTGTGGCTCGGATAGAATTGACACGGTAGCCTACCGAAATAATCGCATCAAGATTGTAAAATTTCGTCATATACATTTTACCATCCGCCGCAGTTGCCGAGATTTTCTCGGTAACTGAACCTTCTTCAAGTTCACCAGATTTAAAGATATTCTTCAGGTGCAAGCCAATATTATCAGACGAGCAGTCAAATAGCATCGACATTGCTTTCTGAGTCGCCCATATACTTTCATTCTTATATAGCACCTGAATACCTTCCTCCTTCCCTTCCGCTATGAAGGTGAGAAATTCAGCCGTGCTGTTCCGCACTAAAACATTCTTCATCATCTATCTTTCTTTCAACAACTTAGTAACCTTCAAAAAATAACCTGCATCATCTTAAGGAATCTTTTCGGTCTATATCTCTTTTCTCATCAGTCATGTGCCACCGGCACACTCCTTCTTCGAAAATAGATCTATCCTCGAAAATATTCTCTTAATCTGAGGCAACTTATTTTTTTCATGTTACTTAATCATATCTACACAAAAATAATGAATAGTCCCGGCAAATACAAGTCACTTGACCTCCAGGTTGTGCGGGACGGCAGCGGCGTTGGCGCGGTAATGCGGGGCGTAGAGGGATTCGATTTCGGGGACGGGGGCCTGGAAGGTGCCGGTCTGGATCACAAAGAAGTCTTCGGTGACGGTGGTGTGGCCTTCGGGGTAGGTGTCGAAATAGAAGACGGTACGGTCGGGTTTCACGTCACGATAACCACACGGAGAGACACGGTACCAGCCGTCAACGGTCAGCGGGGTGAAAGACAGATTGTAGATCCCAGACAACTGGTCAACTGGAATCAGAGACGCCTCACGGGGTGCGGTCAGACGGATGAAACTTCGGTTCTCGGAGTTCTGGACGGTATAGACGGCACGGATACGGTCTCCCCTACGGACGGTGTCGCCTTGGCCAACCTCCTTGTCTCCAATAAAATAACGCTTTTCGATAAAGAAGCCGTTACCGGAGGCCTTCACATCAGCAAGAGGCTTCAGCACACGCTGGGTCAGGGTCACGACACTGGTGTTCAGCAAGTCGGTGCTACCCTTTCCGACTGAACACAGGGCGTTCACAAAGGCAGGATCCGTGTCCCAGTTCTGGGTTTCTTTCTGCAATATCAGCCACAGGCGGACTCCATCGGCGATCTCGGCGGCTTTCTGACCGGTGACTTGATCAGAATGTGAGGAAGCATATTCAGAAAGCACATCGGAGATGAGCGAGTGGGCATAGGCTTCGTTTTCCAGCAGTCCTCTGAACGGCATCACAGCGTTCGGGTAGTAGAAGCCGCCACCATCGTGCCTGACGGCATATTCAAGGATGGAGAGGATGTCTTCGTCCATTGATCTGCGGAGCGCGGCATCGACATTGAAACGCTCGCCCCAAGCGCGAGCCAAGGATATTCCTTCTTCGGAGCCGATCAGATTGCTGAGGGTACGGACACGTCTTGCCTTCGCACCTGGCTGACCATCAATGAAATCGAAGCGGTTGGAAGGTGAAAGGTAGATGCGGGCATATTTCCGGAAAGAGGAGAGTCGGGAGCGGTACTCCTTGCGCTGCGACTTGTCCATCCGCACCTTGAACCAGACCGATGGGAAGTTCGAGCGGACGAGCAAATAAGTGTCGTTCGACAGGCCGCCGAACCAGCGCGGGAAGCCCAGGAACTGAGTGGAGTCCAGATACTCGACAGAAGATGTCAGATCAGGAATATTCCCGCCAAGACTTCTCACCAAAGCCATCCGATCCAGCACCGTGGCGGTGACTGACTGTGAGGAACGCATACCTTCGAACCAGCCGAAACCGCCGTCGGAGTTCCTGCACGCAAGGATTCTGCCCAGCAGCGAAGTGTCGCGCTCCGACTTGAATGATTTGAAGCAATATGCCTCTGTAAGTGACAGTACATCATTAGCTGACGGCTCAGACTTCTGTGTCGCGGCCTCTTCGATCATCCTGCCGATCGAGATCTCATCACAGACAGCACCGGCAGAGGAGACGTTCACAAAACGGCTTCTGAGCGATTCCAGCAACTTATCCTTGTCAGTTCCTGGCAAGGCTATGGCCGAATGGGACTCGGTGATGACCTGACTCGCATCGTGAACCGGAACACCGAACTGGACAGCGTCACTGAATGATTTTGAGGCGAATATGACCTTGAAAGTCAGTGAGTCGATGTCGTGAGGCACATCAACCGGGAAAGACACGACCGATTGTTCACGACCGTTTACCGTCACTGGAACTTTCAGCGAGTCAATGGCTTCGCCGCTTCTTGAATATTCAAGGATCTTCATCTCGCCCTCTATCACCGCGTCTGAATTGCCGACGGTGGTCGCCGTCAATGTCCATTCGTCTCCAGAGTAAAGATACCTCGGAGCGTTGACGGAGACTTTTACAGGCACGGTCACGGTGAAGTCCCTTGTCAATGTGCCGTTGCGCATCGCCTTGTCGTGAGCGAAGAACAAAACGTGATAGGTCGAGAGTTTGTCAGATGTCTTGAACGTAAATTTGACCTCGTTGTTTTCAGGATAGAGGAACGGCTCAAAGGCCAAAGATTCTGAGAATATCTTTCTGACAGCCACGGATGTGAAATCATAATCAGCGGCGGCAGAAGCACTTGACTCAGATTTCTCATAATTGCGTCCCGAATCATTGGAACGGTTCTTACGACGCCGTGCCGATTTGGAGGCGACTCCGTAACCAATCACCATCACCTCATCAAGCAGTGACTCGTCTTCCTCAAGGACGATATTCATTCCCGAAGTTCCTCGCAATGTCACACTCCGGTAGCCTATGTAACTGATTGTTATCAGCATCCCAGGACTTGCGTCAAGTGAGAAATACCCGTCAAGGTTAGCTGATGTGCCATAGGAGGTGCCGTCCACGATGACTGACGCTCCGATAAGCGGCTCCCCGTTCACATCCGTCACTATACCGTTTATCCCGGAAGACAATCCTTTGCCGATGTTGCGTAAAGACTTGTTCGTGATATATCCGCAGGCGATATCCATCTGGACATTTGAAACGACATTAGGTTCAAGCCTTACCGGATTCCATAGCTCCTTTCGGACCGCATCAAGACTCTTGTCATAAATCGCCGCGAGGCCTTCGATGCCATCCGGGACGCGGATCTTGACGGTATATTCAGTGCCAGGATTGGTGACATCGGTGAAGGCGCTGAAATCCAGAGGCATATCAAGTTCGTCCGACAGTCTGTTGTAAGTATGCTCGTACTTAAAGAAGCGGCCATATTTAAAGAAGAGCAACTGGATGCTGACAGGGCCATCAGCTCCAGCTGGGTAGCGAAAACGCAATTCTCGCAGCGAACCGGCAGACGAGCCGTCCATCGTCACCATTCTGGATTCAAGGATATTCCCGCCGCTGTCAAGCATAGTCGCGACCGCCCATAATGGTGCCACAGAAGCTCCAAGCGTCATAACGATGTCCTCGCCAAGAGCGACTTCGGTCTTACCCGGCAACAGAAGACAGACAGCAGGAGCCACAAGCGACTTCGCCTCACGGCTCACCTTCACAAGGTTATATTCTTTCTCCGCCTTGACCACCTTGCCAAGACTGTCCGTTTTCTCTGAATATGCCCGGAGAACATAAAGTCCGTCAGCCGTTGTCGGCAAGTCAATCTCATCGCCGGAAGCGCATTTACCTGTCTGCAAGACTGTTCCGGAAATGTCCAAGAAGTCATAGCGAATCTCAGACTTCACTTTTTTACTGAATCTGTCACGGACTTCCAACGCAAAAACAGCCTTGTCTTCGGTCACGATTCCCTGTGACACCTTGCCAGATTCGTTCAGATCAGCAAGCAACAGATTCCCGTCAATACCGTTAACCAGACGGACATCAAGCTTGATCACATTATAGACATTGACCGAAGTGTCAAACGCTCTGGTCTCCCCTGTCTCGTCCTTCACGGTCACATTGATTGAATATCGTCCTTGATCCTTCGCCTTGAATCTATAACTGAAACGTCCGTCCGATGAGGACTTTATCTCTTTTTCATCCACTGTCTTCCCGTCACACGACACCTTTAACGTCATCCGGGCGGAAGCGAGGCTATGCCCCGAGAGGCTCTCGACCTTTCCGGAGACGGTCACGGAATCTCCGGCGAAATAAAGTGATTCCTGCTCATCAAAAGTCAAATCGAACGTTGGCAGTACAAAATCCTCTACCCTGAACATTCTGGACGTAATCTCCTTGTCGCCATGGGCAACAGCAATCTTGAACAGCCCGTTGCGCCGCCCTTTCGGAATGACGAACTCTCCGGCGAAGGACCCGAAATCGTTGGTGCGGAACGACTTCTCCTCGATCATATTCATCTGAGAATCGTATAACGCGGCCTTGAATGCCTTTTCTTTTCCGATGACTTCCAATTGTTTATGAATATCTCCACGGAACATCACGGCTTTGAACCGGACAGTGTCGCCGGGCTTGTAGGCTCCACGGTCGTTGAATATTCGGCCGTAGGTTTCTGTTTCAGAATGATTCCCTACGGTCGCTTCGACAGGCTCAGCGACCAAAGCCCTACTGGTCACTGAGCTTGTCGAAGTGACCGGACGGTCAAGATACGACGCCTTGACAATGACAACCTCCTTGCTGAGCCGAACAGCTTTCCCATCCGTCACCGAGCAGACAACCTTGCACTCAAGTCCGGACTTCTTAGCCGCCAGTTCCTGCATCTCGGAAGGCAATAACGTGAATCCATCAATGCTCAGATGCGCCGAGAGCACCCGCTCCCCTCTCGTCATCTTGACATCGACCTCCTTGAAAGGCTCTCCGGTGATGTAATCAGCAGGGAAAACCGCGAATCCGTCACCCTGCTTCCTGACAGCCACGGACACTGTCTTGTGAATGTACGAGATCTCGGCCTCTTTCCCGGAGCCAGAAACCTTGATCCAATAGTCTCCATCCTCCAGCTCCGGCAGAGCCACCTTCACAGTGTCCCAGACGTAAAAACTCCGTACCTGATTATCAAGCCTTTTACGGAACACACTCTTACCCTGGCTCTCAACCGACAGATTGGCCGACTTGATATTCCTGAACCGGACCAGCACGGTGTCTTCACGGACCAACACGGAAACATCCTTATCCTCCAGCCTATCAATCAATGACGAAATCACACCTCCACATTCCTCAGCGATTATCTTATTCACATCATTAGAGGAAACAAAGAGAAGATCCGAACTTACATATTTTGGAATATACGACTCCCGCTCTTTCTCGAAAGCCTGACATTTGGAGTCAAGCTCGGCAAACTGCCGCGATGTTCCGCCCTCCTTGACCAACCTGTCATATTCCCTTTTAAGCAGCACCTTCCTCGGCAGCAACGCCACTACGCTTCCGCTCCAGTCCGTGGCGAGGCGTTCCAGTTCCTTGTCTCCATCCTTGCGAAGCGCCTCACTATAGGCAAGCAACGCAGATTGAGGAAAGTTCCCGGCGACCGCATCCTTCAAGAGCTCCAAAGCCTTGTCGTGCGCGGAAGCGTCTGACAGACAGTGCCAAAGAATATATTCATAGTCATTAGGGATGAATTCGTGGTCGCAGACATAGCCTTCGCCCCAGTAGCCAAGCCTCCAAAAATCATCGTTTTTTCCTTTTTTCAAGACCTCGGCATTATCCTCCGCGAACCGCAGCGCGTCAAATTCCTGCCGTCCCAAATCACCCGAATTAATTAATGAATATGCCATTATGGGTTTTCCGGCCTTGATGAACTCTTCCGTCAATACGTTTCTCAAAGAGTCCCGCAGCTTCCAGTTCCTCCGCGCCTGTGTCGTGCCGATAGTTACCACAGCATCGTAGTAATCCTTGTCCAGCCGGTTCTTCAGCGCCTGTTCTTTGATGAACGTCAGCAGAGCGATCTCTTTCTCCGGCCTGTCACGCCTGGAAAGCCGCTCGTACCGCCTCCACTCCCTCTTGAGATAATGTCCGTTAATATCCGGATATTCAGCAACTCTGGCCTCCCGCCCGTGCATAACCGGGCACAAAGCCAACATCATCATCGACAAAACCAGAATCTTTCTCACAACCGTCTGTTTTAGTGACGGCAATATACGCAATTTATCCGGAACCGCAGCCTTTTATGATGATGAATATGTCGCCTTACTTCTCCTCCATAAAGAGCTCACCTTTGAGGTACTTGACGCTTTGGGTGGCGAAATTGTAGCCTCGTGAACCAGGCTTGGCGACTTTCAAGTACTTCTCGTACCATTCGAGGGCGGATTTGTAGTCTTTTTTCTGCTCATAGCAATAGGCGATGTTGGTAAGGGCGGAGATGAATTTCGGATTGTAACCGTATGCCTTCTGATAATGAGCGATAGCCTCGTCCCAATGGAAAAGTTTCGCTTCTCCGAGACCATATTGCTGATAAAGCCTGAACATAATCAGCGGATCCGGCTGAAGCATGTTCATCGCCTTGTCAAGCCACGGTTTGACCTCCTTCTCAAAAGAACGGTTGCTGTCGGCATAGACCGCCGCTATTGAATATGCCAGATTAACATCGCTTGAATCAATCTGCCAAGCCGCAAGCAGTTCTTCCTGCGCACGATACATGACCTCCGTGTGCCAATAGCATTGTCCGAGATAATAGTGGACCGGATAGGAATCGTTACCAAGTTTCTCCTGACGCTCAAAGACATCGATCGCAGGGGCATATTCATTCTTGGAATAGTGTGCCAGACCTTTGATCGGGGCGATGGTGAAATTGTCGGGATCCAAGGCAAGATATTCATCTGTCAGACGGATCGCACCATCATAGTCCCGGCGAGAGAGGAGAATCCGCGCGGCTTTACTCACTACGCTTTCATTCAATGGTTTAAGAGACAGCGTGAGCCGATAGTACGTCAGCGCCGAGTCCGGCATATCAGCCTGATTGAACGAGTCCCCCACCAACGCGGCGATTGCCGGTATCGTGTCAAGTTGCAGCACCGCCTTCCCGGCCTCAGCGCTCTGGGCGAAAGCCTTCATCCTGTAGAAAGTCTGCATCTGCTTGACTTTGTACAGGATGTTTCGCGGGAACTTGGAGGTCAGTAGGAAATATGTTCCAGCAGCGGACTCGTAGTCCCCGTTCTGGAAATGACAGTCTGCCAGCTCGGACAGAATCTCCTCATCGAAACGGTCCGGAGTGACGAAAGCGGACAATCTCTCGATCGCCTCGTCAATTTTGAATATACTCTTGAGGTACCGGGCCTCACTCAAGGCCGCGTTCCGGTCTGACTGTGGATCGGCCACTTGCGCCGCCACAATCTGTGGCGACGCAAGCAAGCTGATCGTAATCAATAATTTGTAGCTTAATCTCATTATTTGAGTCGGAATATGATAGGGAATGTGTAGGTGACATCGACCGCCTTGCCCTGCATCTTACCTGGTTCCCATACAGGAGAAGATTTGACAATCCTCAACGCTTCCTCATCCAAGGATTTGAAGGTTCCTCTCAAGACTTTGACGTTTTCCATTTTTCCTGTCTTTGTGATAGTGAACTGAACAACGACGCGACCTTGTTTCTTAGCTTTCTGAGCATCCTCCGGGTAGATCAAATGCTCATTGACCCATTTGGCGAAATTGTTCGCGTCACCGCCTTGGAACACCGGTTTGGTCTCCACCATTTGGAATGGGACAGGTTCATCATCATCGGTGGTAACATCTGTGTTAATATCGTTGCGACTTTCCCCGGTGACAGTAACCGAGACGTTCTCTGGCGCTGTTTCCGAGATCATTGTCTCATCGGACAACGATCCGGTTGAATCCGGTTTTGTGAAACTGCTGAAGCACAATGTGCAAACAAGAAGTGGTATGCAGACGACATACGCAAGCCTGAACCATCCATTAGTTTTTTCTGACATCATCATAGCGATTCGATTTGAAAGTTTTGTGTGGTTGAAACCGTTCGCAAGCCGGAAACGATGCTCACCGACAGCCTTCTTGACAAGAAGCAGCTGATAATCAGCAGCGTTCACTCCTTGATTGATCACAGATTCATCGGCTTCATATTCGTGAAGCATCTTGAGTTCAGCCCTGGCAAGCCAGACGAGAGGATTGAACCAGTGCAGGACGGTGACGACCGAGAACAGCAGCACGTCAACAGAATGGTGCTTCCTCACGTGGCTCATCTCGTGCGTCAGAATCACCGGGGTAGCGGTGAAATCCTCACGGCTGATCACAATATGCCCCAGGAAACTGAATGATGCCACCGGAGCGTCCACGATAGTAACCTTGAACCCCTCTTTCTGAATATGCTCGCCAGAGGCTATCATACGGGATGTCTGGATTACGGACAAGATATTCATAATCAAGACAACGAAGGCCCCGAGAAAGTATATTCCTGAAACGACTCCGAGCCAGAATATTCCTTTGTCTGCCGCGTTCAGGGTTCCGCCTTCCGCGCTGATCACCGCTTGCGGCAGGGTCAGGGTCGGGATGACGTTCGAGACCGCGGTTCCGCTGAAATCCCAATGGACGAGCGGCAGCGCCAAGCAAAGCAGGCTGCCAGCCATCAAGGAGAATCGGTTGAAAGTGAAGAAGGTGGTCTTCCGCATCAGCAGCATAAAGAATGCGTAAAACACGGAAAGCAGCAACCCGCTCGTTACGATGTAAGCGATCATTTCCTTTTGCTTTCGATTTGCGAAATGAGTTTTTTAAGGTCCTCCACATCCATCTTGTCCTCTTCGACGAACTGGGAGACAAGGCTGATGTAGGAGTTGTTGTAGTAACGGGAGACAACGTCCCCGACGGTAGTCCCGTGATAGTCACGTTCCGTGAGCGCAGGGCTGTACTGGAAAGAGTTCGCCATCGGCTTGCGCTTGACAAATCCCTTATCCTCAAGGAATTTCACCTGTGTCGCCACGGTGTTGTAGTTCGGCTTCGGGTCGGGAAGCGCCGCGACGATGTCACGGATAAACACCTCGCCTTTGGCCCAGATGATGTTCATCACATCTTCCTCTTTTGCAGTAAGTCTCTGTTTCATTGCTCGATTCTTTAAGTTAACAAACGCGCGAATATTATCTTACGGATGCAAAGATAAGAATAAAAATCATATCTCCTAATATTTTTAGGTGTTTTAAGAATATTTTTAGTTGAGCACACAATGTGTACCAGAATCTCGGAATATTTTATCATAAATACTTTAAGCCAAAGGTCTTATGACGTATTCAAAGAAGATTGACGGTGAGATAAGCGTACCGTTTGGATTCACACCCATGTAAGTAAATAAATGATGGAAAATCCTATACTCTCACAGACAAAAGGCGTACCTACGAAAAATAAAGGTAACTATATAGCAGTTGACTAACGTGGTATGCAAGCGGTCGCCAAGCAGTTACATACGCGCTGGCGTCACCCGCACTTTGTGAATATGTCGGCACGATGCGAAGGAAGGTAGTCAACTTGTATATATTCCCCAACTATTATTCC
>OLNF01000009.1_pt1 | contig 124256 bp, 115 predicted proteins | sample 1673061 | NCBI WGS metagenome assembly OLNF01 (sample SAMEA3136751, study PRJEB25190) | human gut metagenome
TGACTATATCTCCGATGTAACTGGATTTTGCCACAAGGGATTTGAGTTGGAGGAATAGCTGTGAGGACTTGGACAGATGAAACAACTGGCTGTAAGATGTGCGAACCTGACGGCGCAGCAGGTTGCAGATTTAGTGGCAAGGAGGCTGGTATGATACGCAATCACGCCACAGAAAACGGCTACCACTACAAAATCAGCCTACTGGCCGATGGCAAATTTCACATCCAATGTATTGATTCATGGGCATACACTTACGGACAATACTATACCGACCGAGCACAACTGTATAAAACCCTGCGTCAAGCGTTAAAAACGCTAACTACAACACGCCGCACGATAGTTATGCCGGACGGGACGGAGAGGAATAATCGGCAGGAAGCGGATGTCTTTGTACAGTGGCATCCCACGATACGCGAACTTTGGCCGGGTGAATATTGAATCAGAAAGGAACCGAACTATGTTTGAAAATTATCTTTGTATCAATGGTAAGAAAACGGAATTGACTTACGAGCAGATGCGGCAACTTGGCATAACGCCTGTTGAAAGTGAAATAGCAAAGATGTCTCGTATTTCTAAAGCAGGAGAAGCAGAAGATTACTATAATGTACACGACACTATTGTAGTGGATGGCATTACATTTGAGATTGTGGGTATTGGGCATGATATAGACGCTTTAACTGGACGTTATAACACTATTACACTTAGACAGGTAGACCACTTAAAAAAGAGTCGCATGAATCACGGTTCTTGCCCTGATGGATTTGCTGCCTCTGAACTGGATAAATCTCTTATAGAATCGCCTCAAAGTTGGATTCATGAATCAATATTACCTTATGTGCGTAAAGTGGCGAAAAAATATGTAACGTATGATGGTCATATTAAAGTTGTGTATCGCAAACTATGGTTGTTTTCTGAAAGCGAAATGTTTGGCAGTGCCATTTATTCACCCGCCGAGGATGGTAAGCGGTATGAGGCATTTCCAACGAGCGAGGATAGGGTTGTATATGGTGAGGATGGCTCCGCTTGTGCGGTTTGGCTACGCTCCGCGTGTGCCGATCACTCCGGTGCCTTTTGTGTGGTCGGTGCGTCTGGGGGCGCGAGCATTGTCTTTGCCGATCGCCCGTATGGTGTGGCTCTGGGTTTCTGTATTTGATATTGAATCGCTAATTCCCCGCCCATAAAGGGCAAATATTAAAGCGACATGAGGAACGGAATGTATTTAATGAGTACAGATATGCTATGCGAAGGAGAAAAAGAATGTATCGAGTAATACAAGACCTGACCCGCGATGAACTGGATGAGCTGAAACTGAGTTATCTGATGGTGTTGGAGAATGATACTGAGTACCCTGTGCTTTTGCCAGACCCAGATGACATCCCTGATGAAGCACTGTTTGAGTATTATGACGGTGTGATGTTTTCGGAAGATGATTTCTTTTGTAACCTTGAGAAGAAGGAAACGGAATGACACAGTACGATACCCGCAAGGAAGCGGAAGAAGTCTGTCACGGCGATGAAACCATTGTCATGGCTTGCGGCGGCTGGCTGGTGATGACATGGCAGGAGCTGCACGTGTGGGAGCTACAGAAATAAGCAATTCTAATATTGGCTCCAAATACACGTTATGAGCAATTCTATATCTTATACGACCAAAATTATCTACAAAATAATAAAAACGTCACAGAGGGGCTATTTGAGGCTCTGGTGGCATCTGAGGAGGTATAACTATGTATTTTGAATTTTATCCCAAACGGCTGATTGCATGGATTATCGTAATCGTGATACTGACGCTGTTATCGAACTGAGGAGGAAGAAGCGATGTTCCATTTAATGGCATACAACAAAGATCAAGATAGATATGATGAATGGCAATCCGGGACGCTTCAGGAGGTGCAGGCAGAGGCACTGTTTTGTCGGGACTTACTGCGAAGCGATGACTTGAGAGATGCCAGTGGTGAACCATATGATTGGATGGAAATATGGGGTGATGATGGCACAAGAGACATCATAACCACAGAGCATATATATACGACATGTTTGAAGAAATAGAGGAGGAAAAATAATGGGTTATTACAGTGATGTGGCGCTGACATTGCGCAAGGAAAATGCAGTCGAACTGGTTAGAAAAGCGAAAGTAGGATGTGAGAGCGCATACAGGACTCTATCAGCGGCGAAGATAGTTGACCATGATGAATATGTATCATTCCTTTGGTATAGCATCAAGTGGTACCACTTTGACGATGTGGTATTTATAACCAATTTCTGCCACGAGTGCGATGATTACTCACTTAAACGCATAGGTGAGGAATACAGCGATATAGATGAGGAAATGGGTGGCGAGGATTACGACATGGCAGATTGTTGTATGATAGTACGCGACTTTGAAATAGGTTCCAGTAAAGGTGAGCTTACTATTGACAAGTTGGCGCAGGAGGAACACTAAATGACCGACAACGAATACATATCCGCCTTAAAGCTGCTCATAGATTCCGCTATAAGCGTAGGCAGAGACTGGCTCTGGAATGACAGCGATATTATGGACACACTGACGGATGAGAACGGATTCGGGCTGACATACGACGACTTTGTTCTGGCGGGGTTCAAGGAGATGGCAGATGAATATTTTCATTGATACAGAGGCAATGCGGTTTGTGACCGAAAAGGAACTGCGGCAGGAGTTTGAGCAGCTCAAGCGGGAACAGCCGGAAGAATATGATTACACGTTTGAGCAGTACATACAGAACTGCACAAGCAAGAACGGCACATTGGAGGAGACAAGATGAAACTGTACGTCAGCTCTGCCACGGGCAGTATATATGACGAGAACACCCTGCGCGAAAGCTTCTTTATGATGCGTAATGCCGCGCCACGGGAATATGATTACAGTTCCGATGAGTATATCCGCAGGAGGGTAGAGGACAAGCAGGAACTATACGAACTAACGCCTGAGCAGATGATGAGCATAATGGTGTCGCTGCTGGCGGCAAACAAGCGAGAACAAGCAAGAGAATTAGCGGTAGCATGGAGGGCATAAATGAAATACCATATGGATACTCACTCGCTCATAAGCGTGGCAAATTATCTTGGTTTTCTTGAAGGTACTGGCCGCATGGAGATAGATGAGGAAGACCAACTGTACGGCATAATGGAGCAAATTGACGAGGATGTCATTAAAGCATGTGAATCTACTTTGGATTCGGGATTCGACTTTTGGGCTGAGGTAGACCACTCATTAAGACGGCAAGGGGTGTTAAAGAATGCCAAGTAACTTACTACAATTCAAACCGCGAGTGGTGGAAACGCCGTACATACTCATCTGCACCAAGTGCGGGGAGGAAAACGAAGGCACGGCGAATTTCTGCTCACATTGCGGCAAAGCGTTAAGGCCGCAGTTGCGCAACACCAAGCAACAGTACGCGCCGCTGACTAAGCACACAAAGGTTCCGCTCAAAACAATGGCCGAGATAACCGCCATGGAACACGCTTTGCAGGACACCAAGCGCAGACGTCTTGCGTACAGGAATCTGGTTCTGTTCCGGCTTGGGTGTAACGTTGGCTTGCGCGGCGGGGATTTGGTGCAGCTCAAGGCGGGGCAGTTCGTTGGTAAGGACAGCAGCCCCAATGATACGGTGTATGTCATCGAGCAGAAAACCGGCAAAGGTAGGGAACTGAAGATAAGCGACGAGGTGGCGGCGATGGTCGCCCAGTACACGGATGATATGCATCTGGACAGCGATGATTTCCTGTTCGGCTCACAGAAGGGAGGATGCCTGACCCGCAAAACGCTCAACGATGACATAATTGTTCCGGCAGCGGTGCGGCTGGGGTGGAATCCGCTGCTGTATGGCAGTCACACCATGCGCAAGACATACGCCTACCGCTTCTACACGCAGGCACAGCATCTAAGTCAAGAGCGAGGGTACAGGGCGCTGTCGATGCTCTGTAAGGAATTGGGGCATAGCAACGAGGCCATAACGCTTTGCTACATAGGTATCGAGGCAGAGGAAATCAAAGAGATATGTAACCTGTCGGCAAAGGACTATGATTGGGCAGTTATGCAGGCATTACGAGATGAATTAGGGGAGGATTAGGAACCGCAGATAGCGGTTCTTTTTATATGTTGCGGGGAGGAGCGAGATATGTATCAAGGCACACGAATTGCATTGGCAGACGACAGCACACGCACCGGCACGATTGTGGGTCATGTGCGAAACACCGGAGAGATGATCGTGCAGTGGGACGGAGTGCGCGGCACGGTATCAATAAGCAAACAGTTGCGGCTGTGCATAGTCGGCTTCGACCCCGTGAAGGGCAGCAAGCGCGGTATATGGCGCAGAAAGGAACGCCGGAGAGAATGGGAAAGGTGGTTTTAACACATAAAACCAGAATATGCGTTTTTGCATGTTGAAAACATGGGCTTTTGTGGTATACTTAGTATAGCATTAACATGAAATGCGTGATTAAAGAATAGGAAGTGACTATGCTATGAAATTGCTAAAAATAATAGCATCGGGATTACCGTTGTTTGATGAGAAATGTGAGATAGACTTTTTTGCCCAGCAGAGAGTCAATGATGAAAGCAGTGAGAAAATGGGGCGTTTGTTTGCGTCGAGTTCAAGGCAATACTATCAGAACAACGCCTTGGCTATTATTGGCATAAACGCTTCAGGCAAGACAACTGTTTTGAAACTGATCTCGTTTGTCGGAGGATTGTTGAATAATAAGCCGGTTAACGATATTTCGTACAGTGAGATTATGGACGGGCTTGATAGCAGTAGTGAAGCAATTTTTGATATCTATTTCTATGATGATAATCAGACTATAAATTGGCTTCACACCGTTATAAGTAAGAAAGATGGCCGTTTAGTGATTACGGATGAGACATTGAAATCTAAGCCTTCATCTAATGTAAGGAGTAAGATATCTATCTTTGACTTTGATAATTGCAAGGAATCTGTGACGCGGGATAACAGCGAAGCGTTTTTGCTTGATGATGTCAGCATTATGGTCGCCTTTAACAAAAAAGCAAAGAAGCGCCTTGCAATGACCGATATGCTGCAATATACCAATATCAATGAACTCTGTATCAACGAGGATTGCCCGTTGGAGTTGATATCCTTCTTTGACCCGAGCATTGAATACCTCCGCATTAAGTCTAAAGGTAAAGACAGTGATATTCGACTGAAGTTCTTTGGCGAAGAAGAAATCGAACTAAACCGGAAGACCGACTTGAACCGATACCTTTCTTCCGGAACAATAAAGGGCATTAACACTTTCTCTAATGCGATAAGCACATTTAAGAATGGTGGGTATCTAATTATTGACGAGCTTGAAAACCATTTTAATCATGAGATAGTTTCTACCTTAATTCGCTTCTACATGGACAGGAAGGTCAATCCTAAAGGAGCGATGCTCATTTTTTCTACACATTATGATGAACTTCTTGATAAGTTTGATCGCAATGATTGCATATATATTGTCAGGAACCGTAACGGCATTAGCGCGGAGAAGCTTGTGAATGTGCTTAAACGGAATGATATCAGGAAAAGTGAAGCATATCAAAGCGGATTCCTTGGAGGTACTGTACCTGCCTATGAAGCTTATATAAAGCTGAAGAAAAGTCTCATCACCTCTCAAACGGAGGCTAAATGATGCTATTTACAAAATATGTTGCGTGCATTTATGAAGGTTCGGCTGAAAGGGCAATTATTGAGCTGCTGCTCGAAAATGACAAACTGAGGTTCAATTGGGACGATCTTCTTGAAGGAGAACTGATACAGTGCAGGAGTGCTAAAAACTTTGAGGAACAGTATTTGAGAAAGGAATTCACGGAGAAAATAACTGTTATTCGTATTCTTGACTCTCGTAAAGAGAAATTTAAGCTATGCCCAGCTTACGCCGAAAAAGTTGAAGATATCATCAACATTGTCACGGCACCCGAAATAGAAATGCTCATTATACTGAAGGAGGGTAGGTATGCTGAGTATAAAAAATCGTGTAAGAAGCCAAGCGACTTCTGCAAGACGGAGCTTAAACTTCCGAAAGTCAAAAACTACAACTTTGTAAAGCAATACTTTGGCCATGTAGATACATTAATAAACGCCATTTGTGAGTATAAACGTGTATCCAACATTCCCAAAGGCGAATGCACGTTAATGGACATATTGAAACCAGAAACGATAATTGATTGAAGGGGCGGAATCCGCCCTCTTTTTATACCTGACGGGAGGAAATTTAATGAATAACACACGCAGAAAAGAATTGCGCAGGGCTATCGACATGATAGAGACGGCGCTGGATATAGTTAACAGCGTCAAGGACGAGGAAGAAGATGCTATGTGCAACTATCCTGAGAACTTGCAGGGCACGGAAACATACGAGACTATGGAGGTTACTGTGGATACTATGGAGGAAGTCGCCTCTGCCATTGAGGATGCTGTGGATTCGCTGAACAACGCTGTAAGCTTACTGGAGGAGATTGTATGACAGAACAGCCGCCGTTCAACTCGGTCGAAACGTTCATACAGGAATACTACCGCCGCAACCCGGACGGGCACTACTTCGACCCGGAGATGCTGAAGTATTTTGGGGAGGACAAGGCGCTCATGCGGGTAATAAACAGGGCGATGATGCTGGCCACGGATATGTTCGGCAATGGCCCGTTCAAACCGTACTATGTGCTGGTGCGCCCGCCAAAGGTGAAATACCAAGTGGAAACGTGGGACTGTGTTCTGTTTGACGTGGAGACTTTTCGCCCGACAACCGGCGAATTTACACCCAGAACAGAGCAACAAGAAGCTATTCAGAATGCGGTCAAACGCGAAATCTGGCTGAGTTAGGAGGAGGCATTATGATAGCAGGAGCATTAGCAACTTTATTGGCAAGCGGCGCGTACTTTGCGGCGGACAGCATCAAGACGAACGCCAACATATACCGCAACGCCAACCGCATGGATGACGAGGGCGTGTTCTGGCTCACCAATCCGGAAGTGGAGCGCATGTTGCAGCACGACATTCGCAGCCTGTGGGAGACTGGCAAGCGCGACTTTATACCGGAGGGGCTGGAAGGATTCTTCGAGGAAAACAACAGCGCGAGGGGAGCTTACTTCGATGCCTTGGCCGCGCAATGTATGCTGGAAAACGGCTGTAAGCCCATGGATGCGTGGGGTTCGTTCAATCGGCATACTTATAATTGCTTTTTGCAGTACAACAGATCGTATGGTGCGGATGCAAATGAGTGGTTGCGCATACACAAACCGGAAATCATTTTGGCGCGGATTGAGAGAACTAAGAAGATAATCCATGAAGCGCAGGTGGCCTCGAAGAAGGCGGCGGATAAGAACAAAATAATATTCGCTATTGTCTTGACGCTCTGCTTGAGCCTGATAGTCGTGGGTATAGTCAAAATGACAATAGTTAAGAATGAACTTAGGTCAGAGTATAGCCAGATAACACCTTCTGTAATAGAAGCTATCAATAATCGTGCGCACTGGTATGAAGATTATAATGCTGGAGTGCGTTGTCTGGTGCTTGGAATACTCTTGTCAAGTCTGGTACTGATGATGGGTTGGCCAATGGTAAAAGGTGCAAAGATAACGGTGAAGTTATGATATAACCAAGTTGAAATGCAGCAGGCGAAAGTGGCAGTTGTGACATTGTCACAACTGGCAAAATCAAGCATACTGGGCAGATATAAAATCAAGTGTGACAATGTCACACTTGATCCGCCGTCGTTCATTAAAAGTTGGGACAAAGTCCCAACTTTCGTAAACATACTGAGTAAATATAAAATCAGTTGGGACATTGTCCCAACTGATCCGCTTTATACTCTGTGCAGCACGGTTGCGAATAAAGCCTTTTGTGCTAAAATTCCGATAATAAAAACAGTAGTTGAAGGGGCAAGTATGAGCGAAGCGAGAGTCCTATATTGTCAAAGCTGCGGAGCGATGCTGAACGTGGAGGCCAACCGTGCCTACATTTTTTGCCAGTACTGCGGCGCAAAAAACGTAATTGCGTCCGAGCAGATGAAGACCAACATAAACTAGGCGGCATTCAGATAACGGCAAAAACGGAAATAGAGAACATAATCGCCTCCGCTGAGTACGCCGTTTCCATAGGCCAATACAGCAAGGCAAACGAAATGCTGGTTGCGGCAATCATGAGCGGCTATGATGATTACCGCATATACATCACAAAGGCCAAGATAGACCTGCAGCTTGACCACAACCGCAGCCTGTTCGAAAGCCTGCGCAAGCTTCAGCAGCTTGAGCAGCGTCAAGGCGGCAACCAAGCGGTCACGACGGCAATTCGTGAGCTTATGCATTACCGCGGCAAAAACGGCGTTACCGCGCTGCACATCTCAACTTTCCATGAGCAGATGGACATGGTGGTCTACTGCGTGGAGCACGGAAGCGATGTGAACTGCATCGCCGGCGTGAACTGCGTAACGCCCATCAGCATTATGTTCGTGCCTATATCAAGCAAGCTTACAGGGCTTGACGGCACGCCGTTCGTTCATCACAAGGCCGCCGTGAAGGAGATCCGCCGCTACCTGATGTCCTGCGGTGCAAGGGATTCTTTCAGGTTTGGATATTGAGTTGCCGGATCAGTTGTGACAAAGTCACAACTGATTTTTGTATACCGCTGTAGCCTGCTGTGCCCTTTCAACACGATGGTTGAACGCATCTATCCAACTAACAGCAGCAGACAGAAGAACAGACAGGCCGAAATTCACAGCAGCGTTCAATGCTTTTGCACCTAACGCAGCCCAGTTGAAGCCCTTGTTGAGTCTGTCAAGAGCGACCACGCCGCCGTTAGCGGCTTTTGCGGCAGCTTGTGCAGTGTTGGTCATTGTGGAGCCGAACTCATCAAGCTTCTCTTTAGCACCGTCAATGCCCTTCTTTACCTGTTCTACATATTGATTATACTTCGTTAACTGCTTAATATCCGCCTTTGAAAAGAAGGTTCGTATCACGCCTTCCTCGTTGTTTAGAAGAATACCCGTTTTGGCAGCAGCTACCAACCAACATAAAGCATGGCTAAATGTTTTATATTATTCAGTATTATGGTATAATTATCTAAAAGGAGGATGGACTATGTTCAAAAAGGTATACATTATGTATTGTCCTGTATGCGGATATGTTGACGGAGAGCATATAAAGACTGTTTGTCCATTTTGTGGACACGAACTTAGCAATTCAAATCATTTACTAAAAGAAATGCGAGGGAAATTCCGCTGGGAAATAGAACCAATCGCTGAAGACATCTTCCAGAAACTCGTCAAGGATAACCCAGAATTCAATAGTACAAAATATCAGCTTAGGGAAGAAAAAGAGAAAGAGAGAAAAAGACTCGCTGATGAACGGGTACAAAGAAAATGGGATGCTCAAAAGGCGGAGTATGAAAAAATTCTTGCTGAACGCACCGCCAACGCTCCCCGCTGTCCCACCTGCGGCAGCACCGACCTGAAGAAGATAGACGCGCTTGACCGGGCGATATCCGTGTCCTTTTTGGGGCTGGCATCGGGCAAGATAGGCAAGAGCTTCAAGTGTAACCATTGCGGGTATATGTGGTAAAACGGTAGGGGAGTGGCTTCCTTTCGCTGATTTGCGAACTGCTATTGAAAGTAGGCAGTTGTGAAAGTTTCACAACTGCCAAAACATATGTTTAAAGATGATAGACTGGATCAAGTGTGAAAGTTTCACACTTGATTTTATAATGAGCTGCAGCTCATTTTTTTATTTGAAATTTGCAACATGACCGTATTTTGATACAAGCGGGTTCTTTTGTGCTATAATCGGCATTGACAAACGAACGAAGGAGGACGCGAGCATATGCGAGCATATAATCGACAACAAGGCTACGGTTAGCGGAAGGCGGAACACGGGGCGAAGCCCAAAGGATCCGTTGACCTGCAAATCTAAATCATCATTTCATATTAAAGAAGGCAAAATGAACATCATAATTAAATACAAGAGGTTTCACGGAATAAGCAACGAATCAGCTAAGTTATTAGCATATCTATCAGTCTTTATTCATATCATCAAACATAATCAATGAACAGGAGCGAGTTAAATGCACGTTAAGAACATATATCCCACCACAACCACCAACGAAGACCTTATAGGGCTGGCCGAGATGGCAAGCACATATCTTAGCAGCATGCCGGCGGCGCTTGCGACTAACGAGATATTGGCCGTGCCTACCGAGCGCGTCATAAGGCGCACAAAAGGAGAACGATAATAGGTGATAGCAATATACGCCAGGCAGTCCTTGGATAAAAAGGACAGCATATCAATCGAAACACAGATAGAACTATGTAAGAAGGAGATAGAGGACGAGCCATATAAAGAATATGTAGACAGAGGCTACAGCGGCAAGAATACGAACCGCCCGCAGTTCAAGGCAATGATGCAGGACGTGGAGAACGGCGTTATCAGCAAGATAATAGTCTATAAGCTGGACAGACTCAGCCGCTCCACGCTCGACTTCGGCGAACTTATGGACGCATTGAGCAAGCACAGCGTTGAATTCTCATCCACAAGGGAGAAGTTCGATACGTCAACGCCCATAGGCAAAGCCATGCTCAATATAATAATGGTGTTTGCGCAGCTTGAGCGCGAAACCATTCAGGTGCGCGTGCAGGATAACTTCCGCATGCGCTCCGCCCGCGGGGCATACGACGCCAAAGCCCCATACGGATACGCAAAAACAAAGGTGATGGTGCATGGCAAAGCTGTAAGCACACTAAAACCGGACAAGGCGTATTCACTAATGGTCAAAAAGATATTTGAGCAGTACGCCTATACGTCCACATCGTTAGGCTACCTTGCCCGCACGCTCAATCAGCAGGGCATAAAGTCCGCAAACGGCGCAGCATGGGACTCCTGCAAGCTGAGTAAGCTGCTGTGCAACCCGATCTACGTCAAGGCCGATGCCGAGGTATACAAGTACTACCGCGCCAAGGGCATGGAGATAACCAATGATATAGACGACTTCCGCGGGCAATACGGCTGCGTAACATACGGTCAATGGGACAGGGCGAAGAACAAGTTCGCTCAGCTTTCGGGGCTAACGTTGTCCATAGGTCTGCATGAAGGCATTATTGATGCAAAGACATTCCTTGCCTGCCAGTACAAGCTTGCCGACAATACGCAGATAAATAACACCGGCCGCGGCAAGCATTCTTGGCTGACGGGTCTCTTAAAATGCGGCTGCTGCGGCAAGGCAATGAAGGTCATGACGTATAAAGAAACGGCTACGTTCAGATGCTCCGGTGCGATGAACACCGGGTTGTGCAACGATTCGCCATCCGTTGGCGTGCGCGAAATAGAGGAGGCTGTTGAGCGGGAGATATTCGCCCATGTAGCGCGGCATCAGGAACTGGTGGTTCAGAAGCGCAAAGAGGAGGACAACAAGGCGCACAACTATAAAATCGCCATAGCAAAACTGGATGACCAGATAGCCAACCTTATAACCGCCCTTGCCGACGGTACGGAGCTGACCATGAAGTACATAAACGGCAGGATAAGCGAGCTGCAAAAGCAGCGCGACATCTTGGCCGCCGAGCTTCAGCAGCATAAGAACGCCACTAAGCAGCAGGATGATATAAAGCAGTTCCATGACATAATCAACCTTTGGCCTGGCATGACCATCCCGCAAAAGCATGAAATAGCCATGATGCTTATCAAGCGCGTGGAAATTCAGGAGGATACGACGAGGATATATTGGAAGTATGATCTGTAGTTTTGCAGTACATGTGCAGACATAAGCACATGCTTGGGTTCACTCCCGGGCAGTTTCATTTACATGCATATAATCGTTTATATAGATAATAATACGGTTTAAATGGAAATAAACGATTTCACTTTTCCGACATCATTAGCTATAATGATGCAGTCTGCTGATAAGGCAGAATCATTGAAGAAATGAGGGAAAGATTCTAATGAAGAAAATCACTGCACTTTTGCTCGTGCTTGTGATGGCTCTTGGCCTTTCTGTTGGCTGCGCCCAGCAGGAAGTCAATACTCAGCCCGATCCTACCGAGGCTCCTGTTGCCACCGAAGCACCTGTTGCTGAAGCCACTCCGGAAGTTGTCGCTTCCGCCGAACCCGAAAAGCCCGAACTCTCCGGAACGATGAAGGTCGTTGCTACCGGCGACGTTTACGGCCCCCTGTTTGAAGAGTTCACCAAGGACACCGGCGTTACCGTTGAAGTTCTGTCCATGTCCTCCGGTGAAGTGCTCTCCAAGCTCCGCGCTGAGGGCGGCACTCCTTCTGCTGACCTGTGGTTTGGCGGCGGAATCGATGCTTTCATGAGCGCTGCTGACGACGGCCTGCTCGAACCCGTTGTGTTCGATGCCGCCAACGATCTCGCTCCTGAATTCCGCGATGCGGACGGTTACTGGTACTCCAAGGGCATCACTATCGTTGGCTTCCTTGTAAACGATGGCCTGCTCGAAGAGCTGAAGCTCGATAAGCCCGCTTCCTGGGACGATCTGACCAAGGAAGAGTATAAGGGCGAAATCGTAATGTCCAACCCCGCCGTGTCCGGCACCAACTACGCCGTGGTCAATGCTCTGCTGCAAGCCAAGGGCGATGCCGGCTGGGATTACTTTGAAAAGCTGAACGAGAACATTGCTTACTACGGCCGCCGTGGTTCCGACCCGAAGAACAAGGTCACCGCTGACGAGTTTGCCATCGGCATCACCTATGTTGACCCCAGCATTGAAAGGCTGACCGAAGACTACAATGTTTCCGTTATCTATCCTTCCGATGGTATCCCCTGGGTATGCGAAGGTGTAGCCGCGTTCAAGAACGCTGAAAACGTTGAGGCCGCCAAGGCATTCATAGAATGGCTCTTCAGCAACGACGATCATCTCCGTCAGCTTGCTTCCATAGAGAACAAGACCGGCGTAAAGATTATCAAGCCCTCTATCGAAGGCGTTGAACTGACCTACGATGCTTCCATCCTGATGGATGAAGACCTGTCCCTGTTCGGCAAGCAGCGCGAGGAGATCCTTGCCCGCTTTGAACCCATGATGGGTGACAAGGCTGCTCAGGAATAAATGACAGCCGCTTCTAAAAGCACAAATAAAAGGGCATGTAACAATGCCCTTTTTCGCATTAAAGAACGGGCGGGGGATACGGTAGTGCTGTGCGTGCTGCTCAGTGGTGTGCTGCTGTTTATACTGTGGCCCATGCTTTGCATAGCGCTGCGCAGCTTCCGCGCCGCAGACGGCGGCTTCACGCTTGAAGCATACGGCAACGTGCTTGCAAAGTATGGCACAAGCATGCGAAACAGCGTGGTCGTTGGCATTTGCACAGCCGTATGTACAACCATATTATCGCTTTCCGCCGCGCTTACCTGCGCCACGCGCCGCTCGTGGGGACGCACGCTGTGCATGATTCTTCTGACTGCGGCAATGGTAGCTCCGCCATTCGTATCGTCGCTTGCGTATATTCAGCTGTACGGCCGACGTGGATGGATAACATATCGTTTGTTGGGACTCAGCTGGAATCCGTACAATCTTGCTGGCGTTGTGACGATGCAGTCGCTCTCGTTCACGCCGCTCAATGCGCTGTTCCTGCTGGGCGTGCTTGATAAGCTGGATGCAGACAGCCTGCGTTCGGCGCGCGACTTGGGAGCAAAACCTTCCGCTATACTTAGGGACATTGTTCTGCCGCTCATGCGCTCGGGACTGCTTGTAAGCATGCTGCTTTCGTTCGTTCGCTCCCTTGCGGATTACGGCACGCCTGTTATTATAGGCGGTCGCTCGGTAACGCTCGCCGCTGAGGTCTATTTGCAGGTAATAGGGTATTCAAACCTTGAAAAATCTTCGGCAATGAACATGTTCCTGCTTGTGCCGTCGATATTGTTCTTTTTTATATATCGCGCGCTTATGCGCCGGTCGGACAAGCTGACGGCAGGCAGCCGCAGCGCGCAGGGAGGGCTTTCGCTTCCGCTCACCCGCTGCGGTTCGGTCGGTTGGCTGGCGCTTATAGGCAGCGGACTGTTCTTCGTGCTTACGCTGCTGCAATATGGCTGCGTTTTGCTTTCCGGCTTCCTAAAAAGCAAGAAGGGAGTATATTCATTCACGCTTGACCATTGGAACGAGCTTTGGAGCATTGGCGCGTCGCCTGTTGTGCGCAGCGTGGTTTATGCGCTGATAGTTGCTGTTGTCGGCACGTTGTTTGCGGCATTGTTTGCGTATTATATGGACCGTCGCCGCGTTCCAGGCCGCGCGTTTTTCGATTGCATAGCCACTATGCCGTATATGCTGCCCGGCACATGCTTCGGCATAGGATATATACTCGCATTCAACCATGCGCCGCTCAAGCTTACCGGCACGGCAATAATAGTTCTTGCCAACATGCTGTTTAAGCAGTTGCCTACATCGGCAAAGATATGCTCCGCTACGCTTGCGCAGCTTCAGCCGGCACAGGAACGCTCCGCACAGGATCTTGGCGCGGGCAGATTGGCTGTTATACGCGATGTTGTGCTGCCTAATATGCGACCCGCGCTTTTAAGCTGCTTTGTATATAACTTCACCAGCAGCATGACCACCGCCGGCGCAATAATATTCTTGATTGATCCCAGCCGCCAGCTTGCGGTGTTCCGACTGTTCGATGCCGTATACCGAGGGGATTACGCTCTGGCGTCTGTGCTTGCAAGCGTTATAACGGCAATAGTGCTGGCCGTGGAAGGGCTTGTGTGGCTGCTGAGCCGAAAGGAGGGCAAACGCCGTGTATCTTGAACTTGAGAAACTGAACAAAAGCTTTGACGGCAAAAGTGCCGTGTGCGATCTTTCACTCGGCGTGGAGAGGGGAGAGCTGCTGTGCATTCTTGGCTCCTCCGGCTGCGGCAAGACCACCACGCTCAATATGATAGGCGGCTTTCTTGCGCCGGACAGCGGCACCATATTGCTTGATGGGCAGGACGTTACGAATATGCCGCCCGAATGCCGCCCCGTCTCGACCGTGTTCCAGTCATATGGACTTTTTCCACACATGACCGTGCTTGAAAACGTTACTTACGGGCTGAAATTCCGCCGCTATACCCGCGCGCAGGCAAGGGAGAAGGGCATGAAATATCTTGAACTTGTCGGCCTTGCAGACCGCGCGAACGCACATATACACGAAATAAGCGGCGGTCAGCAGCAGCGCGTTGCACTTGCGCGTTCGCTTATAGTTGAGCCCAAGCTTTGCCTGCTGGATGAACCGTTGAGCAACCTTGATGCGGCGCTGCGTGCGCGTATGCGCGGCGAACTGAAGCGGCTGCAGCGCGAGCTTGATATCACAATGGTGTTCGTGACGCACGATCAAGAAGAAGCGCTTATACTTGCCGACAGAATAGCCGTTATGGAGCACGGGCATCTGCTTCAGCTTGGTACACCGGAAGAGGTGTATCGCGAACCCACCAATGATACCATCGCTTCGTTCCTTGGCCTGAAGGACATTGTTTGGGGTGAGGACGGTTCCGTTATGAAAATAATAAGGAGGTAAACATTATGCTTGTTGATATGCATTTGCACGAAAAAACATTCTCTACCGACAGCTTTCTTTCCCTTGATGAAATAGTATCCATAGCCAAAGCCAAGGGGCTTGACGCCGTGTGCATTACCGATCATGACAGCATGGGCCTTCGCGAAACGGCGGAGGAGTACACCCGCCGCACAGGTTTCCCGATATTTACCGGCATAGAGTTCTTCTCACTTCAGGGCGACATCACCGCATGGGGACTCGAAAGCTATCCTGACCACCGCATTCCCGCACAGGATTTCATAGACCTTGTTAACGCCGCCAACGGCTTCTGCGTATCCTGCCATCCTTTCCGCAACAATAATCGCGGCTTGGAGGAGAAACTGCGCGATGTTCACGGTCTGAACGGAGTAGAGGTGCTCAATGGCAGCACGGATGTGGAAGCCAACCGCAAGGCGCTGCGCTTCTGCCATGAACTCGGGTTGCAGGCCATAGGTGCAAGCGATGCGCATACCACGCAGCAGGTCGGCAAATACGTCACCTATCTGCCCGAAATGGTGACCGCCCTGCCCGATTTCATTGCCGAGCTTCGCACGCTGCCCACCCGTCCCGCAATATGGAACGGCTCCGGCTACGATGTAGTGGATGAGTTCTGATAAAACTTAGGTTCAAAAAGATAGCCTCTGATGGCAGAAAGTTGATTGCCGTTGGGGGCTGTTTTATTGGCTGCTGTCGCAGTATTATAAAAAGCATACATTGTTCTTCGCGGATGGTTTATGCTATACTATCCCCGAAGGGTAAGGTGATATTTTGCTCAAGCTTAACGCATGGATAAAGCGTTTTTCAATACCGCTTCTTTGGGGTGCGGGAATACTCATTGCTTTGGCTGTAGCGTTTTCGCATATATTTGGCATCAAAATAGTTGCGGATGTGTGTTTCATTGCGGCGTTTGTGCTGTCCGGCATGCCGATATTGCTTCGGGCTATTCAGGCGCTGCGGTTCAAAACGGTCAGCATAGAACTGCTTGTCTCCATTGCGGCAATAGGTGCATGCGTGATTGGCGAATTTAACGAATCCGCAATAGTCACGTTCCTGTTTCAGTTCGGCTCGTTCTTGGAGCAGAAAACCATGAAAAAGACGCGCTCTGCAATTAGGGCGTTGACCGAAATGGCTCCGACTACGGCATGGCGTATTATTGAAAACGGCGCGGAAGATGTATTCGAAACGGAAGAGATAGATGCGGACGAGGTTGAGATTGGGGACATCCTGCTGGTTAAGGCCGGCGGCAAGATAGCGTCCGACGGCATTGTGGTAAAGGGCGACGGCTATGCAGCGGAAGCCAGCATCACGGGTGAGCCGATGGCCAAGCATAAAACCGTTGGCGACACAGTCTATGCAGGAACCATTTTGGACAGCGGCACAATACAAATGCGCGCAACAAAGGTAGGGGAGGATACTACATTCGCCAAAATAATCGCCCTTGTTGAAGAAGCGCAGGACACCAAATCCCCCGTTGAGCGGTTCATAGATAAGTTTGCTAAATACTATACTCCGGCTGTTATTGCAATAGCTGCGGCGGTATTCATATTCACCCGAAACGTTGACACAGCAATTACGGTGCTGGTGCTTGCATGCCCGGGCGCTCTTGTGATAGGCGCGCCTATCGCCAACGTAGCCGGAATTGGTCGCGGTGCGCAGGAAGGCATACTGCTGAAGGGTGGAGACAGTATCCATACATTTTCAAAGGCCGATACTGTTGTTTTTGACAAGACCGGCACGCTCACCGAAGGCGTTCCCGAAGTATGCGTTCAGAAGGATTACTCTAACGAAGCCACTCAAGCTTTGGCCTTGGCGGCGAGTGTTGAAAGGGCATCCGATCATCCGCTTGCAAATGCCGTGATTAGGTATGCCGCTGATTTGCCTTCTTATGAAGCCGAATCCGTACAAAACATTAAGGGCTGCGGAATGGATGCAAGCATCTGCGGCCACAGAGTGCTGATAGGCAACCGAAAACTTATGGAGCAAAACGGCATAGAGCTGACTGAGCAAGTGCTTAATGATTTGAGCGAAGTGCAAAATAGCGGCGCATCTATCGCCCTGATAGCAGTAGACGGCAAAGCAGAAATGCTTCTCGGAATATCGGATAAATTGAAAGCAGATGCAAAAGACAGCATAAGCCGCCTGAAGAATATGGGCATTGCCGATATAATAATGCTTACCGGGGACAATGCCAGCACGGCCTCCGCAATAGCGTCTCAGCTTGGCATTACGGACTACCGTGCGGAGCTCTTGCCTGAAGATAAGCTTACTGTGATACGTGAATTGCAAGGTAAAGGCAGAATCGTTACGTTCGTAGGCGACGGCATTAACGACAGCCCTGCGCTTGCGGCGGCGGATACGGGCATAGCCATGGGCTCGGGAACCGATGTGGCAATAGACAATTCGGACGTGGTGCTGATAAAATCCGATTTAAAAAGCTTGGTTCGTTCACTCAAGTTGTCTAAAAAGACAGTGCGCACGCTGTATGAAAACATAGCCATTGCGGTCGGAACAGTTGTACTGCTGCTCATTGGATTATTCGCGGGCTATATACATATGTCGATAGGCATGCTTATACATGAAGCCAGCATATTGGTAGTAATACTGAACGCAATGCGTCTTTTGATTCATAATAAAAAGGAGAATTGACTATGAAGAAAACTATTCAGATGGAAGAACTCGTTTGCCCCATGTGCGCACAGAAAATCGAAACCGCCCTGCAAAAGGCTCCCGGCGTGGTAAGCGCATCCGTGCTGTACAATGCCAGCAAGGCCAAGGTTGAATTTGACGAGACTAAAACCAACGTAGACGAGTTAGTTAAGGTGATAACCGGACTGGGCTATGTAGTAATAGGTTAAAAGAATAGGGGACAGCATGAACGAAGAGATTATAAAGAACCTGAATAAGATACTGCCCGTTGTTGAACGAGTACATAGCGACCATCACCCTGAACTGCATCAGGTGGCGGCTCTTTATGCTGAACTGAAGCAGAATCCAAGCCGTGAAGTATTCGATAAGCTTAGGGAAGTTACCAAGAACTATACCCTCCCTGAAGATGCCTGCCAGGCATATACCAAGGTATACAACATGCTTGAAGAACTGGATAAGGCTTTCGTGTGATGCACCGATAAACCTAACAACAGAATATGAAACAACTTAAGCCCCTGCCGCATTTAACATACTTTGTATGCAAAATGTTTGGCGGGGGCTAATTTTTACAAAGGCTATTGTGATTGTGTATACACTATGTTAAAATACTTGGTGTATACACCAAAGTCGTGAAAGGAAGTGATCGTCATAGCAATTACAAGCGCAAGCTTGCCCGCAAAGAAACGCATTTTAGCAGTGTGCGTGCGGCTGTTCCTCGAAAAGGGCTACAAAAAAACCACTTTGGCCGAAATAATCGATAAGGCCAACGTTTCATACAGCTCCTTTCAGAATATATTCCGCGCAAAAGACGGCGTGCTGACGGAATTGGTTGAGTTTATGTTCGGCACTCAGTTCGGCATGGCAAGGCAGCTTGCCGGGGCAGACCTGCCGCCGGTTTATATTTATGCCGTTGAAACGGCTATTCAAATGACTCTGACAGAGCTTAACGAAAACCTGCGGGAAATCTATATTGAAGCCTATACCCAAAAAGAAGCATCCGAATACATATTCAGGGAAACAACAAAGGAACTGCACCAAATCTTCGGCTCATATCTGCCGGGGCTTACTTTGCGCGACTTTTATGAGATGGAGATAGGTTCAGCGAGCATAATGCGCGGCTATATGGCGCACCCGTGCGACGATGAGCTGACGCTTGAGAAAAAGCTGCGGCTGTTTCTTACCATGAGCCTTAGGGTATATAACGTCCCTAATCAGGAGATAGACAAGGCTATTCATTTTGTTGAGGGACTGGATATCAGAACGATTTCGGAACAGGTAATGCAGCAATTATTCAAGGTGCTGGCAATGCACTTTGAGTTTTCGCTGCAGGGAATAGAAAAGGCAAATATAACAAAAACGGAGGGAATTAAATGAAGAAAAGACTGATCAGTATTCTGCTCTCACTCTGCATGGTGCTTACGCTCCTGCCGGCAACGGTATTATCGGCCGGAGTGGGCACGTCCAAGGCCGGCGATGCTGCATTCACGCTCAGCGCGTTAAGCGCCTCCTGCGCGGATGGACACACCGGCGAACTTGGAAGCATACAAGTAACCCGTGTTGACATTTCAAAGTGGAAATCGGACAAAAGGATCACGATCCAGTATGATGTGCAGTATCGCTGCACCAATTCTTCGTGCGAGTTATACGACAGCGACGATTCGTTCTTTTCCTACAGCGGAAAACATACCTTCGTAGATACGAATGCGGAGTTCTGCCACAAGAAAATCAGCGAATCCTTTACGGCGACAATTCCGACAGAACTTACGTCCGGCGGCGCCAAGGATTTCTCTGTCTCCTTTATGCTGACGTCGGATAAGGGGATTTACGAAATCGTGCGCCATGATCATGATGCCGCCTCTGCCTGCACGGAATGGTTCTATTCAACGTGCTGCTGGGAATGCACCGGCTGCGATAGTTTTTTCACCAATGAGGACTGCGCGGACGAATATAAAACAGACAAGGATATGCTCTATTTCCCGCCGGTTGGACATGACTTGAAGAATGTCCCGGCTAAGGAACCCACCTGCGTTGCAAAAGGCACCGTGGAATACTGGCACTGCGAACGCTGCACTCGGAACTTCGGCGATGAGCAGGGAACATCCGAACTTACGACGATTGAAACCAACGCGCCGCTTGCAGCGCACCAGTATGGTGCCGACGGCGCCTGCGAGGTTTGCAATAGGAAGGCTGCCGCGGGCGTCCAAGCAAACGAGGGCATGGTGTGGTACGATACCATGGGCGAAGCGCTGACCGCGCTGACGGATGGCGCACAGCTATCAATCAATGCGGATTATTCGAATACCATCACGCTCAATCAGACCTGCACAGTGGAAGTCAAGGCGGGCGTAACGGCCGCCGACATCCGGATTGAAAACGTGGAAAACTGCGTTGTCACCATTGTCAACAACGGCACCATCAGCAATCTGAGCGGCTATACCGGCAAAGTTGTGCTGATGAGCGCCGGAGGTACATACGGCAAGGTAATCAACCAAACCAGCGGCGGAAATGTCGGCAGTTTCCTTTACAGTGATCCGGAAGATGCTAACAAGTTCTGCTATTACAAGAATCTTTCAAATGGCAAATGGATTCTCCCGGCCGAGGCTACGACAAACACGCAGAGCAACGTGAAGGTCAGCTATGCGCCTATGGCTTATATTGAAATCGCAGGCGACGGCGTTACAGGAAGCGATGGCAGCTATGCACTCACTACCAGTTCCGGCAATACCGTAGCATTTACCGCGACAGCAAAAACCGCGGACGGCAATGACAGAGCCAACGTTACCTACAAATGGTACTATGACGGTCAAGACGATACTATTCTTTCTGAAAAAGCAGAATTGACCATTGAGAATATCAAGGCCGGAAAGCGCACCGTAGTCTGTATGGCGACTGCCGATGATTACAGCATATCCGCCAAGATTGTGCTTACGGTAGCGGGGGAGAAGGAGCCTCAGAACTTCACACTGAATGTATCCAAGACTACCGTTGGCATACGCGAAAAGATACTTCCGCTGCTTTCCGTTGAAGGCATAAAGGAAGATGCTGCCATAACGTATTACCTAATGAACGGGGATTCACCCGCTCCCGAAAGCGATACCGTTATAGACGAGAACTTTGCTTTCGCTCAGACAGGAACCGGTTCCATGTATGCCTATACCGCGGAAACCGACAACTATGCGGCAACGGCCTCTGCGCCGGTTTCCATCAACGTCACTCCGCATGCCGACCACTGCTACTGCGGCGGTATGTTCAATCATACCCACGAAAACGTGGAATGGCAGGCGTGGGACGGCAAGAGCGAGATTAAATATGAACAGAAATGGGTTCAGGTCAGCGAATACACTAAACAGGGCCGTTATGTTGCTTATGTCTATCTGACCGGCAATGTGTCAGCCAATCTGACAGTTGCGCCGAAGCACATCCTGTATCTGTGCCTGAACGGCTACAGTTTCACCTGCGCCGATCCATCTCAGCCGGCCATCACTCTGACGGGCGAGGATGGCAAGCCTGTGGAGCTGGATCTGTGCGACTGCGTTGGCACAGGTACGCTTGGCGGCTCCAATGCCAGCGGCGGCAGTATCCGTATCGGCGCATATGCAAACGCCACGCTCTACAGCGGCACGCTGACCGGCAACAACGTATCCGGAGACGGCGGCGCTGTGTCAGTCACGGGAGGCAATTGCAGCTTTACGATGTATGGCGGTGCGATTACCGGCAACACGGCCACCGGCAACGGCGGCGGTATTTCTTCTTACGACTCTTGGAATGCCGGCACGGTCAATATCAACGGTGGTGTCATTTCCAATAACCGCGCTACCAACGGCGGCGGTATCTATGCCGCAAGCAGAACACATTTTCATCTCAACGGCGGCGAGATTATCAACAACACCGCCACAGGGGATGGCGGCGGAGTTTACTGCAGCGGCCTTTATAGCAACGCAGACGGACGCTGCGAGTTTAACGGCAGCACCATATCCGGTAACACGGCCCAACGGGGCGGCGGCGCGTATGTCCGCGTCTGCTTCATCGGTTACCGGAACTGCCGCATCACCGGCAACACCGCCACCGAAGCGGGTGGCGGCCTCTATCTGGAGCCGTTTGCGTCTGCAAAGATAATATACATGGGCAACGTATATGGAAGCAGCGGCACGATTGCTCCGTATATCTATGACAACACGGTCAATTCCGCCCAGAACAACCTCTATCTCAGTGATCAGGACACGCAGATTGTATTTACCGCCCGCATAAACACGGACGCAGACGCAAAGCTCGGCGTCTACTTCACCGGCATCACCCAAAACGGCGCGTCTGTTCTTTTGAATTCTCTGCAAGTTAATACGGAGTCTTCGGCAAAGCTATACCATGATCGTATCTTCTGCGACAACCCGGACTTCGGTAGGCTTGAGATCAGAAAAGATGAGAATTATTATAATCTCTATCTTATCAATACCAGTGATGAAGTCACGATTACGTTTGATCCCAACGGCGGTACACTAAATGCTGGCGACGAGACAAAGACCGTACAGCATAATGGTACCTACGGCGAAATGCCCACGCCAATTCGTTCCGGCTATCATTTTGACGGTTGGTATACAGAAAAGAATGGCGGCAGCAAGGTGGACGCAAACACCTCTGTGACAACGAAAGAAGCTCATATGCTTTACGCCCACTGGTCGGAGGCCAAGTTCAATATAACCCTTGACCCCAACGGCGGCACTCTTGCGAATACCACCTATGAAGTGACTTATAACAGTCCTTACGGCGAATTGCCCACGCCCAATCGCGCAGGGTATGATTTTGACGGCTGGTTCACCGAAAAGGACGACGGCACTAAGGTTGAAGCGAGCACCGTTGTAACTGCCGCTGAACCGCATACGCTTTACGCGCATTGGACGGCGCACGAACATTGCATCTGCGGCGGCAGCATAAGCGCAGGCGACCATACCGGACATACGCCTGTAAGCTACCAAAGCTGGAACGGCAAAGATGCCATTCAGTATAATAACAATGTGGCTTATGTTCGCCTGTCGGATAACGTTACCATGAATGGTCTTACCATTGACCCCGGCAAAACGCTCTATCTCTGCCTGAACGGAAAGCAGCTTGCAAGCAATGGCACGAGTAAAATCAATGTTGGTAAGGCGACAAAGAACAACTCCGGAAGAACACCGGCAAGACTTGTGATTTGCGACTGCAAGGGCGGCGGCACTATAAAGGGCGCAACCAGCGGCTGGGGCGGCGCTTGTATATACCTCTACAACAGTACACTGGATATTTTCGGCGGCAATATAACCGGCGGTAAGATAACAAAGAAAAATGGCGGTGGCGGCGCAATAGCGCTTGACGACAGCAAATGCGTGCTGAACATGTATGGCGGAGAAATTTCGGGTAATAACGGCTATGTATATGGTGGTGCTATATTCCTAAACAGCGCGGATAAAAAAGGCGGCACCGTGAATCTTTACGGTGGCCTTATCGCCAACAACAGCGCTCAAAACGGCGGCGTTATCTATTCGTCATGCGGCGGTACGGTCAATTTGGTTGGCGGCACAATCTCCGGCAATAAGGCCACTAACGGTGACGGCGGCGTCATCAATATGTCCGGCGGCACAATAACCATCTCTGGCACAAAGCTCACCGGCAATACGGCCAGTCAATACGGCGGCGCTGTCTATCTTTACAATGGCGTAACGGCGACCATGACCGGCGGCGAGATAAGCAACAATAAAGCCAATTCGGAGGGCGGCGCTGTGCATGTATTTGGCACCTCCACATTCAATCTCTCAGGAGGCACTATCAGCGGAAACTCCTCCGTTGATGGCGGCGCTATCTACCTTAACCGCGAACCATCCGTACTGAACATGTCCGGCGGCGTTATCAGCGGAAATACAGCTACCGGTAACGGCGGCGCGGTGTATATTTACCGCAGCGGTTCGGTCTGCAATCTCTCCGGCGGTACGATCGAAAAGAATACCGCAAATGTCGGCGGCGGAATATACGTCAACCCCGGCAACAACGGGCAGCTTAAAATAAGCGGCAATCCCGTTGTAAAGGGCAATACCGCTTCCGGCGCTGCGAACAACGTGTATCTGCCTTCCGGCAAAAAGCTGAGCATAAGTGCTGCCATGAGCAGCGGCGCATCCATCGGCATCACCACCGAAAGCAAGAACTATCCCGTGGTTTTCTCCGGCAAGTACGGTCAGGACTATTCGAATTATTTCTTCGCCGATGCCGCCGACGCCCATGTGAATTATAATGCAAACACGGAACTTGAACTTGCGGCGGGAGCAAAGAAGTACAATGTGTATATCATTACGGATGACAACGGCACCGCAACAGTAAGCGCTTCTTCGGCAACGGCAGGCACGACGATACAGCTTACCGCAACGCCCAATAACGGCTATCACTTCAAAGAGTGGCAGGTCGTAAGCGGCAATGCCGAAGTATCCGACAATACGTTTATCATGCCGGCCGGCAATGTGACCGTGAAATCCGTATTTGAGGCACACAGCTTTACGGAAGAGTATGCAGAGGAGCAGTACAAAAAATCCTCCGCAGACTGCACGCACAACGATGTTTACTATAAGACCTGCTCCTGCGGCGCGGTAAGCGCAACCGAAACATTTGAAGTGCCGGGCACAGCGCTTAACCATGATTGGGCGGAAGCGACTTGTACCGAGCCTAAGACCTGCCGACGTGAAGGCTGCGGCGCGACCGACGGCAATCCGCTGGGCCACGACCTGCCTAGCGATTGGAGCAAGGACGAAAACGAGCATTGGCATGAATGCAAGCGCTGCCACAGCAAGGAGGACAAGGGAGAGCATGAATACGGCGATGATAACATATGCGATATCTGCGGATACGACAAGACCGTGCCGCATACGCATAATCTGACACTTGTTTCTGCAAACGCCGCTACTTGTACCAAGAATGGCAACAAGGCCTATTATACCTGCGACGGCTGCGATATGTGGTTCGAGGATGCTAACGGCAGCATAGAGATAACCGACAAAACAACTGTTATCATCCCGGCTACCGGCCATGCGCCTTCAGAAAGCTGGAAGTTCGATAAGGCAGACCATTGGAAGGACTGCACAAACGCAGGCTGCGGCACGATTATAGAAGGCAGCAAGGCGGCGCATACGGAAAGCGGCTGGATAATAGACACCGCGCCTACTTACTATAAGAGCGGAACGCAGCATAAAGAATGCACGGTTTGCCATTATGTTACGGCGGTTGGCTTCATACCGGCAAGGGGCGGCGATATAGAGCCGAGCGATCCATTCGGCTGGACGCCTAACCCCAACCTGCCCGCTACCGGCGACGACAATACCGCATTCATTTGGATAGCGCTGCTGCTCATATGCGCATCCACAGCCGCCGGAACCGTTATTTACGGCAGAAGGAAAAAGCAAAGGTAAGATTCTGAATCAAACTAACAGCTAACACTAACATCCGCTCTGATGGACACGTCAGAGCGGATAATTTATTTTGCTTGACTTTATGCCCGACAATTTGTATGTGTGCATTCGCAACAACGCCTATCGGCAAACGCATATACGATTGGCTGAACGGCCATTTAAAGCAGGGGGATGCTTACCATTGCCGATTGCGGCGGAATGCTGTGCGTGCTTACCGCAGCGGCGGCGTATCTTGTGAGCGGCAGCTATAATCCGTTCCTGTATTTCAGGTTTTGAGGTGGCTTTATGCGAAATAAGCTGATAATTTCATTCTTTTGCGTACTGCTGGCGGTATGTGCGCTTGCAGGGCTGTTCATTCCGGATAAATACTATTCGGAACGCGAAAAGCGCACCCTTGCACAGAAGCCGGCCTTCATAGCAGCGGACTTCTTTTCCGGTAAGTTCGGCGGCAAGCTGGAAACCTACCTTGCCGATCAGGTACCGCTCCGCGACAAATGGATAACGCTGAAAGCCTACCTTGAACTTGGCATAGGCAAGCATGAAAGCGGCGGCGTTTATATCTGCAAGGACAATTATCTGATGGATAAGTTTACGTCTTACAGCCAAAAGCAGCTTGCAGCCAATGCCGAAGCGCTTGCAGAACTGCAAAAGAAGCTGGCGGAGAAGGGCATATCCGTGAGTACAATGCTTGTTCCCGTTGCGGCGCAGGTGCTAAGCGATAAGCTGCCCGCATGCGCCCTGTTGCAGACTATGCATCCATACTTAAAGTGCTTAATGATGCAGGCGTGAACGTAACCGATATCATGAGCACACTTACGGCGCACAGCGATGAAGCCATATATTACCGCATAGACCATCATTGGACAAGCCTTGGCGGCGTTGCTGCCGAACTTCCGCTTTGTCGAAGAACACGGCCTGACGGAAGTCATGGCCCAGTTCATGCCGATTTATAAGGTGCTTGATAAGATTCCCGCCATCAGGAACATATCTAACAAGATTATTACGCTAAAAAGGTTGTGAGGAGGTAAAGCTTTGGCATTCTTTGATAATACGCGCAAGCCTACCGGGCTTGGTGGAAGAATAATGGTCTCCATGATGAACATTGGCCACCGCTCTTTGGCGGACTGGGGGCTTAAATACCTAAAATAGAATGACGATGCAAACGTGCTGGACTGTGGCTGCGGCGGAGGAGTGAACATAAAGAAGCTGCTTAAACTTTGCCCCAACGGCTTTGTGAAGGGAATAGACTATTCGGCCGTAAGTGTAGCCAAGGCTAATAATGTCAACAGCGATGCTGTAAGTATCCATCGCTGTGTTGTGCTTCAGGGAAACGTTGCGGATATGATATTCGCATCTGAATGGTTTGATGCCGTTACGGCGTTTGAAACGGTATATTTCCGGCCTGACATGCTGCAAAGCTTCAAAGAAGTATACAGAGTCCTAAAGTCCGGCGGGACGTTCCTTATCTGCAATGAGTGCGGCGGAGACAATGTCGAGGATGAAAAATGGACGTAGACGATATCCGGAATGACCATTTATAAGGATGTTCAGCTTAAAGCCATACTTGAACAGGCCGGATTCCACGATATTCAAATACACAAAAATGAAAAAGGCTGGCTGTGCATCCTGGTACAGAAGCAGCAGTATGATGCAGAAGGTATAAAGTATTCTGAAAGAGATATCTGAACTGGTGGTGATATTGCACGGTATCTGGATAAGGTTACCGCGTCGAACTACCTGCAGCGAAGCAAATGACTTTTGAAGTAAATACATATTATTCCACCACAAGCACCGATAAAAGGCCGAAGCTATTTGCTCCGGCCTTTTGCTACAGTTTAGCTGATGCTATTATGAACGCTTTCTCCTGCATGCCACAAACAGCACGGCTGCCATTGCCATTACGATGAGCATGAAGGGAGCAAAGTTCTCAGCATCACCGGTCTGAGGCGGAAGCACGGTAGTGTTACCGCCTGCGGTAGTACCCTTATTATCGTCCTGCCACGGATAATCAAGCTTGGTATCGAGCAGCTTGAGCGCGGCTTCTATTTCTTCAATGGAAGACGCAGCTTCTATCAATGCCCTTGCCTGATTGGCTATCTTGGCCGCTTCGCCATACACATTGGAAGGCTGATTCGCGAGATAGTCGTTCACCTTTGCAAGCGCTTCGCTTTTCTGCTTGTCAAGCGTGTTAACGGAAATTATCTTTGCTGTATACGTCATGCCGTTGTTATGCACAACGTACAGATTAGCGGTATCGCCCGCGGTAAGCTTGGCCTGCAGGGATTCAGGCAGCGCAAGCGTACCATCCGCATTCACGGTGATATCATAGTAAAACTTAGCGGCGGCAAGCTTTTCTCCGGCCTTCACTTCACTCGCAAGCGTATAGGCTATAACGCCGTAGCCGGGCGTGGAGCTCTTTTGGGCAACGAAGTCCTCTGGCAGGCTGATGGTTATGCCGTTCACCGAAAGACGAATGGTAGCCGCATCAACTATCTGTGCAGCAGCAGGCACGCGCTTCACGGAAGATTCTTTTACCTTGCTGCCAACGACATACATCATGCCGCGTGCGCTGGCTTTGCCGAAACCGGAAATAGCATCGGCAAGCTGTTCCGCTGTGCATGTTCCGAATACATCGCCGTTAGTCAGTTCACTCACATCTCCGCGTGGACAAACGGTCTTGAATATAACGGTACCGTCATCCTGCGTTTCGTAAGCATAAACTATTACTTGGCTTGAACTGTCGCTATTAGTGGTTTCAAGTTTTCCGCCATGCACATACAGACCTACAATATTGCCGTCTGCTATTGCCTGCTGAACGAGCGTAGGATTAGCCCCAAACTGAGTATAGGCATTATGCCCGAACAGGCCTGCCTTGAATATGGTATAGGCCCAGTTGCCCCAGCCTTCGTTGAAATCAAGACCATCGAGCGCCACTTCCTCGAACAACGCATCTGAGCCACGGCTGTTTACCATCATCAACATCATGTTCTCAAAGCGCCATGCGCTCATACCGTTTGCATAAGCATATGCACTTGTGGCGGTTATATCCACGGATGCAGACTTAGGCAGAGCATCTGCGGAGGTTTTGCCGGTATACACCGCTTCGTTTGCGCTGTAACTCGATTTCTTATAGGTGAAATTAAGTCCGAATACTTCGGGTGCATTGCCGGCATCGTCCGCGCGGAGCAGAACACGGAACTGCACATCCTTCACGTTAGCAGTAGAGCTGCTGCCGCGAACGGTGAATATATCTGTATTGAGGCTAAGATAATCATTCTTTACAGACGTGGACATACTGCTTACGCCGGAACCAAACTTGCCCCATGTGAACCAATCGCTCCATGCGCCTTCAGCACGTTCTGCCACCGCACGCACCTGCAGTTCCACGCTGGAAGCGCCGGGGGTTACAGCGTTAATGGTGGCAAAAAGGTATTCCCAAGCCCATTCGTTGGAATAAACAGGAGTTGTATACACACCTGAGGTTTCGCTGTTCTTGAGCGTTATTTCGCCAGCATTATTGCGCGCTGCACCACCTGAAAGTTTGCCTTCAGCAAGATTAACATGAACAAGATTGCCGCTGGTGGCTACGGTATCATATTCTTCGGTTATGGTAGCAGCCTTTTTGCTTACAGCAGAAATTGTAGCAGTATAGCGGCGGCCGTTATTAGCCATTACATAAACCGTCAGCATGCGGCTTTCGCCTTCGGGTATGCCTGCCTTATAAAGCGCATCGCCAGCGTTGAAGTCAAGATTGCCGTCAGCGGACGGTTTAATGCCCGTGTAGAAGAATGTATTGTTTGCGCTGACCTGAATACGGTTAGCATATTCTATTGAAGAGTCACTTGCAATAGCTGCGTTTGTAGCCATACCTTCAATGGTGTAGGCAAGAACACCACGGCCGAGAGCAGAGCGCTTACCTACCGTAAAGTCAGTCAGATCAATGGCAATGCCGTTTACATTAAGTTTATAAACGTTCTCGGTTCCAGTGGATTCAAGCGCTGCATCGAATCTCTGCACGCCGGTCACGGGCGCGTCAGATTCGGGCATTAAGGAAACCATGTATATAACTCCGTTAGTCCAGCATTTCTGGAAATACTTCCATGCATAACGGTGGAAGCTCGTGGAGTCGTCCTTAGAATAAGTATCGCTGGAGATGAGGTTCAGCTTGTCCAGATTGCCAACGTCGCCATCCTCAAATTCGTAGCCCACTATGGTTATAAGATGGCCGCCTGTTCCGCCGTATGAGCCGGGAAGGTAAGGGTAAGAACTGGTTTCGCTTGGGCTGTAGCTGACCGAAAGGCCAACGCTGCGGTCATTAGCAAGTTCCTGCAGTATTATGTCTATATTGCCGTATTGCACATATGATTCATAGCCATACAGTCCGGCAGCAGAAGCACAGAACGCCCAGTTACCGAAACCGTAATTGAAGTCCTGCACGGAAAGGGCAAGTTCTTCGGGCAGAATATCAAGTTGTGAATTGCGGGAATTGAGCATTACAGAGATGGTAGAGGGGCTGCAAATGCTGCCGCCAATTTCAGGATCACGAATTATCTGTGAATATGCAGGCGAAGCATTATACTTGGACGCAGGAAGCGAGGAGACCGGAGTTTCAGCATATACAGGTGAAGCATCGCCGCCCTTTATCGAGAAGGTTATCTGGCGCAGAACCGGGGACTGTATCTCCGCGCTATCGCGGCGGAGCACGGCGCGGAACTGGGCCTTAGTGATAGTGCCGCCCGGGGCATACTCATCAACAGAATTATCGTCGTTGCAGCCACGCATTATGGACATGCCGTATTTGCCCCAGGAGAACCAATCAGCCCATGCATCGTTGGTGTAAGCGCGTGCAAAAACTTCCACGCTGGACCCATCATAGATGGCTGCGTTCCACGAAGCTACCATCTTTAGAAAATCATCGATAAGATACACGGCGGAGGTGAATGTGCCTTCCGTTGCATTAGCATCAAGCGCAAGTGCGCCGTTGCCTACGCCAGATTGCACAAGGCCTGTTGTTTCGCCGGCGGCAAAATCGGTAGCAGTAGTAATCTTGATCAGGTTGGTTCCTTTGACGTCAATCTCCTGTTCGCCTTCGGCAAAAACAGCCGTAGGCATAAGACACATCGCCATCAGCAACACAAGGATCAAGGATAGCATTTTTCTCTTCATTAGTTGATATGCTCCTTCCTATTTTGTTGTGCTCTGGGCACAAGGCGTGCCCATTGAGAGAATAAAATTTTTTATTATTTTATCAAATAGTGTCGCATAGTTCAGTTATAATTTTAACAAATTTGCCATACATAATTATGTTTGTTATATATATAACCTCAGCTTTTCATTGCGCTGCCGACGTTTTTAGTAGTAAACGTCAAATTAATGTCGGAGGCGTATAAATAATCTATTTTGCATAAAAGAGCTATCCTGCTATAAAATAACGCCCAATGGTATGCTTCAGCTTTACATCAAGAATAAGATTCCCATAGAGGCTTTAAAGCATGCTTTCAAGATAACACTGCAATAAATTGCAATTGATTAAGATGAAAGGAATAATGCTTTATATGAAGAAAATCACAGTGGGAGAGATGCCCTTGGTAAGATCGCTCCCAAATTTGCACAGTTAAATGACGATGTTCTCTTTGGCGAAGTATGTAGCAGGGAAGATAAGCTTTCGCCGCGCGACTGTTCGCTTGTAACAGTAGTGGCGCTGATGGCGCATGGATTGACGGATGAATCATTCCGTTTTCATCTGCAAAGCGCAAAGAACAACGGTATAACCCGAAATGAAATAGCGGAAATACTTACACACGCCGCCTTCTACGCTGGCTGGCTCAAGGCATGGGCAGCGTTCCGCATGGCAAAGAAAGTATGGGCCGATGCTTAAGCATCCGATGCCAAGCAGGCTCATCAGAACGCGATGGTGTTCCCGATGGGGGTACCAAACGATGCTTTCACCAAATTCTTTATCGGCCAAAGCTACCTTGCACCGCTTTCAACAACCCAAGTCGGCATTTTCAAAGTTACGTTTGAACCCAGCTGCCGCAACAACTGGCACATTCATCAGGCCGATAAGGGCGGAGGGCAGATACTCGTCTGCGTTGCCGGCAGCGGCTATTATCAGGAGTGCGGCAAGGAGCCGCAGGAACTCCATCCGGGCGACATTATTAACATAGCTCCCGGCGTAAAGCATTGGCATGGCGCAGCGCCTGATAGCAGGTTCTCTCACCTTGCTGTGGAAGTTCCAGGAGAAAACGGCCATAGCCAATGGTGCGAAGCCGTTAGCGATGAAGAGTATGGGAAGTTGAAGTAAGATTTGATTTGAAGGTAAATAAAACGGCGTAATATCAGCACAAGGCAGAAGGGCAACAGCTTCTGTCTTTTTGTCTAACTGACTGATGTGGCTTGATAAAAAGTTGAAAATTGTGCAAATTGTGTAAGACTTTCACATGGCAAATGTGTTATAAATAGATAACAAAAGTAAGCATGAAAGGGAGATGTTAACTTTAATGTTAAGAATATTTGTTACCGGCGATAATCATATTGGCCTTAAGTACGCCAGTCATAAGCAATCTACTGTACTCGCTTCAAACAGATTAACAACTTTTGAAAGCATGGTTCAGGCGGCAAATCAAGAAAGCTGTGATTTATTTGTTATCACTGGTGATTTGTTTGAAAACACTTACAGCACTTCTAAGAAGGATATAAAAGCACTCCTAGATATGCTATCAGATTTCAAAGGCATAGTAGCTGTCCTTCCGGGTAATCATGATTATTATGATAAAGAAGTAAAGATATGGCAGTATTTTAAAGACGTTATGGCCAATTACGATAACATCATGCTATTAACCGATTACCGCCCGTACGAGTTAACTGCAAGCGAAGAAAGAGTCGTGCTCTACCCGGCACTATGCACATCGCTTCATTCTGCACAGGGCCAAAACAACCTCGATTGGATAAAAGAGACGGATATCAAAGAAGATGGGGCTTATCATATTGGCATCGCTCATGGAGCCGTTGAAGGTGAAACCATCGATAATGAAGGCCAATATTTTCTCATGAGCAGAGCCGAGCTGGAAGCTATTCCTGTTGACGTTTGGCTCATAGGTCATACACATGTGCCATTCCCAAGAAATCTTACGGAGAAGTTTACGCCCTGCGATAAAATACTCAATGCTGGCACACATGTTCAGACTGATGTTTCCTGCAATACGGAAGGCGTGTGCTTCATTGTGGAAATAGATGAGAGTAAAACTGTACGGGCAAAGAATTTCGCATCAGGCAATATTCGTTTCTATCGCAAGAATATCGAAGTTACAGCCGGTAAGATGGAAAACATACTTACTCATGAACTCGCCGGAATCGACAACAATAGCGTTGTAGATGTCGTCTTAACCGGCACTGTATATGCCGATGAATATGAAAACAGAAATGCAATAATCGAAAGCGCGCTTTCTCGTTTTCTGGAGGGGATATGTAATGACTATAACCTTAGCAAGCTTATATCGCAAGATTTAATCGAAGCTGAATTTCCGGAAACATCGTTTTCAGCTAATTTACTTACTTCTTTATTAGAAGAACCCAAGGAAGCTCAACTGGCATATGAACTATTAAAGTCCTTGAAGGAGGGTAAATAAAATGAAGATAAACAGTATATCCAGCACACAGTTCGCAGGAATTCGAAATATTGATATTCCCCTTGAAGATGGGCTAAATGTAATTTACGGAAAAAACGAGAGCGGCAAAAGTACGCTCGTTAACCTGCTTTCCCGCATACTGTTTCAGAATGCAAAGCTTGATCGCAGAAGCGATAAAGACTTTCTTGAATTGTATTTCCCCTGCATCAAAAAAAACAGCCTTGTTAGAGGTGATTTTGCAGACGGCAAACTCATATTCACAACAGAAACCGGAACGTATACACTTTCAAAAGACTGGGGCAGCAATTCACTTTGCCAGCTCACTACTCCTGATGGCGTTATTCGCGACCAAAACAAGATCAATGAAATTCTAAAGGAAAAACTGCTTTACGGAGAAGGAGTTTATACCAATCTGCTTTGCTCCTCTCAGCGTAATACCGATGCCTCCTTACAGACGATTCTTGATGCTTCTCAAAAAACAGATGCCAAGCGGGAACTTACGGATGCGGTTTCTCAGGCGTTCGCAGAGGAAGACGGTATTTCCGTAGATGCCATTGAACAAGCTATCAATGCTAAGATTGGCGAAATAGTGGGAAAGCATTGGGATATCGAACATGGTGCTCCTATCCGCAAAGCAGGTGCAGGTCGTTGGGAAAACGGTATTGGCAAGATATTAGATGCATATTACAAATTGGAGGATAAAAAGGCTGTTTTGGATAAAATTTCTCGTTTGGAATCCGATGCAGATCGTGCCTCAAGTGACTACAATAAGCTGGATAATGCCGCTTCTGATGCCGAAGCCGCCTACGAAAGATTCAGCTCCTTTTCAAGTCGTCTCACAGTTCAGAGTGAACGTAAAAAGGCCATCATACGCTATGAAAAGGACCTTTCTAAACTAGATGAAGTGTTGGCTAATTGGCCCAATATTGCTGAAGCGCTTGAGAAAGCAAACGCTTTGAACCTTGAACAATTAAGCCGTAAAGACATTGATAAGTATGAAGCGGCAACAGAAATTGTTAATGAGATTCGCGAGCTTAAAGTAGGAACCGCAAACGTATCTTGCCCCACCACAGCAGAGATATCGCAGGTAGAAAATGCCCAGCGTAGTATAGAAAGGCTCGAGAACAAGCTTTGCGGAATGAACATTACAGCCGCGGTAAATATGCTTGGCAATAACGATATAATTATAACTTCTCTGCGCACCGGAACCCCCGTTGAACTGTCCGACGGAATGGCCTCAATAACCGAAGCCGTTAAGGTCACGGTACCCGGCGTTATGGAAATAGAGTTAGCTCCCGCAGATGTAGATGTTGAAACTATCGGTAATAAGATTGCCGAGTATAAGGAAACCATAAGCACGGTCTTTACCAAATATACTGTCAACTCGCTTGATGGACTGAGGCAGCTGGCAGAGCGCATCACCGGTACGAACGCAAAAATCGATAAGGCAAACGATCGTTTGGATATACTTCTTGGCTCTGTTACTTACGATGAACTCGAAGCTAAGGCTAAGGCTATAACCATTGCCGTACGCCCGGAAGACGAAATAGAAAGGGATATATTTGCTGTTTGCGGCAGCAATAATGCTGAAAAGTATATTACAGCAAAAGAGACCATCCTGAACGGCTATGCCACGGAATACGGCAGTATTAACGAGCTCAAGGTAAAAGCATTTGACTTGAAATCGGAACTGCAAAAAGCAAAAGAGTCCATTATCGCCACAGAGGATATTCCGGACGAATATCTGACGATTCCTGATCCGGAAGCCTATATGGAATCGTTAAAAAAAGATCTGCAGAATAAAAGCACTCTTCTTAAGGATGCGCTTATGCAAAAAACCGCTGCTTGCAATAGGCTGGAAGACTATAAGGAGAGCTGCAGCGGAGATCCTAAAGCAGATGTTGAAAAAGCAAAGCGTACATATGATGAACAAAAGGAGCTGTTGAACCATTGGCTGCATATCAAGGAAGTATTCAGCGAGCAGAAAGAAGGCATTCGCAATAACCCTATGCAGGATATTGCCGACAGCTTTGTTCGCTATCTCAGCATAATTTCTGCCGGCAGAGTTTCATCCGAATTTCCTGAGGCCAACAAGCTGGACATGAATATTTACAGCAACGACAACCTGCTCGATTTCCGTAAGCTTTCCGAAGGCACTAAGGAGACAGTGTCGCTTGCATTCCGTCTTGCCGTGCTTGATCATCTTTTCCCTGAAGGCGGCGGAATAATTGTATTTGATGACCCGTTCACCGATATGGATGCCGAACGTGCTGCACAGTCCTGCAAACTTATTAAAGAATGCGCTGCAAGGCATCAGGTCATATTCCTTACATGCAGGGAAGACTACCTCGGCATGTTAAACGGCAACAATATTCGTTTATAAAATATAATTTACAGGAGGAAAGAAACACATGTTTAAACCATGGCAATTGGCGTTAATTGATGAGGCCGGATATAACGGCATGAGAGAGGAACACATTCAGCGCGTAGCAGAATCACTGCTTGCCACGGAATTGTCAGAAATCGACCAAGATACATTTGAGCATCACTGCCGTATGTGCGGAATCGATCCGAACAACTTCACTCAGGAGGATTTGGATCGCCTGCAGGAAATTTTGAACCAATGATAGCATAAAGGAGACTATAATGAGTAGGCCCAACTTTTTTTGCAATACGAATACACTGAAATATTTAGCTCAAATGGAATATTCCGATGACCATGAGGCTATCGATATTTCTGTTGATTGTATTGAACTGCCGTTTTGGCTTTTATTTTCATCCGACGAAGAGAATTATTATTTGAAGTTAATTAAGAGATACGAGATTTTTTGGCATGATGAAAATATGAGTGTTATTATAAGCGAACTTACCGCTAATAAAACAACAGGCGAGGCTTCATTAAAGACCTACGATACAGGCGATGAATTTTTATCAATGATAAATCCCGGTTCCTTCAGAGCTTTCTTCGCGACTTGCAAAAACCTCAGCTTTTATGCTCAAAAGAACAGTATGGACACCAAATTCGGAGACATAAATCCGGATGAAGCAGGAATTATGCTGACTGTAGATGGTGATGAACTAACCTACAAGCTTGTCCGTGGTAAAGAACGGCCTGAAATGATGTGCTTTAATATGGATCTACTTGATAACGGTATCCACATGGCGCGTCCTTACCAGAACGAAATTATAGAAAGACATGCTAAAGGTTTATTGCCATTAGAGAGTAAAATTGCTGCCGCAGAAAGCGGCGATCCGGTCTGCATGGAATTTCTTGCACAAGCTTACTTGAATGGCAATGATGATGATGTAAAGCAAGATTTTAAAAAGGCTGCTTATTGGTGGGAAAAGCTTGCAGATACAGGCAATGCAATAGGTCAGTTTAACTTTGGACTTCTATATGCAAAAGGGTGCGGCGTTAAACGTGATTTTGCTAAAGCAGCCGAGTGGATGAATAAGGCTGCGGCGAATGGCGATGCAGATGCATCAGGTGTAGCAAAACTATACGCGGAAACTGCAGAGATTCTGAAAAAAGCAGAAGCGGGTGACGTTTCCGCTCAAGCTGCTATATCAAAAATTTATACGCAGATTAGCGGTTCGTTTGAGCAGTTTGGGCCAGATCGCGACTACGCAGAGTCCTTCAAATGGGCAAAGAAGGCTGCTGGCAATGGTAGCCTTGATGGCATGTATTATCTTGGCCTATGTTATGAGCATGCCCGCGGAACAGATTATGATCCAGCAAAAGCAGCGATGATATATCAAAAAGCAGCAGAACTTGGCCATGCTCCATCGCAATGGAACCTTGCTGTATGCTATTTTAATGGTCAGGGATGTGAGCGAAATGAAACTAAGGGATTATACTGGGCTTACGAATCTGCAGATAAAGGACATGATTTTGCAATTCAAGGGCTCGAAAGAATGGGTAAAACCCTACCACAAATCATCGAATATCTTTCCGACAATGAAACCGAGATAAAACTTGATGGCACTCAGTATGAGGGCAGAGCGGATAGGTGCGAAAGAATCATTTCCGGTATGGAGCTTACTTATAAAATCATCAATGATAAGAATGGTGATGATGCAATCGAATGCTTCTATAACGGCGGAACGGTTGGCTTGATTTCCAAATGGGTAGCAGAAGATCTCATTGCACTGCTCAAAATGGATCGAATTACCCTGACGATTAAGGTTAAAAGCTGCATCCCCAAATCCAAAAGAGGTGCAAGAGCCAGGAATGCGGAGGTGCATCTTAAACTGATTATCAAGGAAAAAGCATCGAAAAAGGCCGCAAAGAGTATGCCTAAATCCGCTCCTGAGAAACCGGCTGCGGAAGCAGAAAAAGAAAAGCGTAAGCCTGCTGAAAAGGTTCAGCTTACAGAAGAAGAGAAAAAGGCCATAAAAGAGGAAAAAGCCAAACAAGCGGAAAAGACCAGGCAAAAGAGAATAGTCCAGCAGGAGGAAAAAGCCAGGCAGGAAGAAGAGGCCAAGCGAGAGGAAGAGGCAAGAAAACAGGAAGCGAAAGCAAAGTATGAAGCAGATATGTCAGCATGGAGAACAAGCTGTGCAGCCGTTAAAGCACAGAGAGAAGAAAAAGAAAAAGAGCTGCTTCAGGCCGAAAAGGAGCAGATAGAAGCAGCGGCTAAAGCTAAATACGATGCATCAATGGCATTAAATCAGGGCATTATTGACAAGCAAACAAAACGTAAATCCGATGCAGAGCAGTTCCTTGCCACATTGAGCTTCTTCAGGTTTATTGAGAAGAATAATCAAAGGAGCATTATTGAAGACGCCGAAAAGAAATTGGCGGATGCCAAATCAGCAGTCGCGATCGCCGAGAGTGAATATAAGTCCTCGATGGAATCAGCAGCGTCAATTGCACAAAAGAAAGCAATTGCATTTCAATTTGCTGTTGAAAGAAAGCTTCCGCTTCCGGTCGAACCCACAATGCCGTATTTCATGCGGCAATCTCAGTCTATGCCTGATCGGCAAAAACCGCGTCAAATGGAAACTGAGGAATTAAAAAGAGCAGTATATAATGTTCTCGCTTCCGGAAAAGCTTACACGATCACAAAAATAATTGAGGAAATTCCCGAAAGCGAGGGTTTGTCTCACTCGCGTTTGAATCAAATTGTTCTCCAGATGAAGAATGACGGGGTTATCGTCAGAGAGGAAAGGGAGCGTAAAGCTTATTTCCGTTTGGCATAAGACTCTTTGTCATGTGGAGATATTCACAGCTATAAAAAATGAGCAAGATTATGAACTTCTTAACGTATAAATAAAACAACATAACAACAACGGCAAAAGGCAGAAGGGATCACAGCTTCTGTCTTTTGTTTTCTTGCAGAATTTATTTGTGTACTTTTCTTCATATCCTTCACTTGTGTAACTTAAAAAAGTTGAAAATTGTGCAAATTGTGTACGACTTTTATATGGTAAATATGTTATAAATAGATAGCAAAGCAAAACAAGTGTGCAAGGGAGAAGTTGATTTTTAATGATGAGCAATAACATGCATCAGCTAAAGCTGCTAAACAGGTTTTAACTATGAACGAACGGAACAAACAAAACGAGCTGGCACTGAGCACATTGAAGCTGGCACGCAATACCCTGCTGGTAAATCTGCGCTTTTTGGACATGGCGTTGAGTCAGTTTGATTTTGTGCTCTTCGATGGCAGTATTGCTGTCGACGGATCGCATATCTACTATGATCCGTCATGGGTGCTGCGCCGATATAAGTCAGAGAAGCAGGTGATTGTACGTGACTACCTTCATATGGTGTTCCACTGCGTGTTCCACCACGCCTTCGCGAACACGCTGCTGGATACGGACGCATGGGATTTGGCATGCGACATCGCGGCGGAGAACGCCATCAACGAATTGAATCTGCCATGCCTTAGCGCGTCACGGCAAGCGGGCCAAGCTATCCTCGTAGGGCACCTAAAGCAAAAAATAAAGCAGCTTACGGCGGAAAAAATCTACCGCTATCTGCAGGATAAAGCCTTCACTCAGGAAGAAATCGCAAAGATGCGCAAGAGCTTTGCCGCAGATGACCATAGTGTTTGGTATGCTCCGCCGTTACTCTCGATTAGCAGCAGCGGGGATGCATCTGACGAGTACATATCATCGGACGATATAAAGCAGACCTGGTCCGGCATTGCGCAGCGTATGAAAACGGAGCTGGAAATGTTTGCCGAAAAGCGGCATGGAAGTGAGTCCGGAAGCTTAGTGCAAAGCCTATCCGCCGTTACGCGGGAAAAATATGACTATGCGGATTTTCTGCGGCGCTTTGCGGTGCTCGGTGAGATTATGAAGCTAAATGACGATGAATTCGATTACATCTTCTACACATACGGCATGAAGCTGTATGGGAATATGCCGCTTATTGAGCCGCTGGAGTACAAGGAAGCCAAACGCATTAAGGATTTTGCTATTGCTATCGATACATCGGGTTCCGTATCGGGCGAGCTTGTGCAGAAGTTCGTGCAGAAAACCTACAACATTCTTAAGCAGCAGGAAAACTTTTTCACAAAGTTTAACCTCCATATTATCCAGTGCGATGCGGAAATACAGGAGGATGTGAAAATCACCTCCCAAGACGAGTTCGATAAATATATCGAGACCATGCAGATTCGCGGTCTTGGCGGTACGGATTTCCGCCCTGTGTTTGAATATGTGGAGCAGCTGCGGCAGAATAAGGAGTTCGTCAATCTCAAGGGGCTGATTTATTTCACGGACGGGTTTGGTACTTTCCCGGAAAAAAAGCCGGACTACGATACTGCGTTCATATTTGTGGACGATGGATACAGCAACCATCAAGTCCCGCCGTGGGCAATAAAGTTAGTATTACAAACAGATGAAATATAGGAGGAAACTATGGAAAATTTACTGTCTGCCATTGCAATCGTCGTATCTTTATTCTCCGTGCTGTTTTCCGCTTTTACTTACATAAGAACCATGCGGCGGGACAGAAAACAGGCGACATTGGATGCCTACAACTGCCTGCAGGAGCAGGTATTTGACCGGCCGAATCAATATACGCCATCGGAAATTCGTGAAATTGCGAAGAATAACCGCAGCAGCGAATATAAGACCATAAGCGGCCTTACGGCGCGAATTGAGCATTTTTGTGTCGGCGTCAATCAGGGGATATACGATTTTAATACTATGTATGAACTTGCCCACGGCTATTTTGACGCCGCGTTTCTAAAGGCACGTATTGACCCGCTGCTTGAAAAGAAGCATCAAAATACGTCGTATGACTACTATGCCAACATTCACAGCGTTTGGGCAAAAATGGATCAGCAAACCAAGAAGCAAAGCAAAAGGCAATCTAAATAAAAGCAAAGGAGTAGGACTATGGATTTCGTGATTATAGATAGTGTTTTGATAAAGTGTTACGGTAAAGACAGAGACGTAGCTATTCCAGATGGCGTAACCAGTATCGGTGACAGTGCATTCCAATGGCGCACCAAACTAACGAGTATCACCATTCCTGACGGCGTAACCGATATCTGCACACGCGCATTTTACACCTGCAGCAACCTGAGTAGCATAACTATCCCTAACAGCGTAACCAGTATCGGCGACGGTGCGTTTTCTAAATGCGAAAGCCTTAAGAGCATAACCATTCTGGGTAGCGCAACCAGTATCGGTGACAATGCGTTCTCTGGCTGCACCAGACTGAAGAATATTACGCTCTCTAACGGTGTAACCAGCATCGGTGACGGGGCATTTTATTGCTGCAGCAGCCTTACGTGCATTACCATCCCCGACGGCGTAACCATCATTGGCAACAGTGCATTTCGTTACTGCAGAAGCCTGACAAGCATCACCATCCCCGACGGTGTAACCAGCATTGGCAAAGAAGCGTTTTCTGGCTGCAGCAGTCTAACAAGCGTCATCATCCCAGACAGCGTAACCAGTATCGGTCACGGTGCGTTCTATGACTGCACTAGCCTGAAGAGTATCATGCTCCCAAACGGTGTAACCAGTATTGGTGACGATGCGTTCTCTAGTTGCAAAAGCCTGACAAGCATAACCATCCCCGACAGCGTAACTAACATCGGTGACAGGACGTTTTCTAGCTGCTACAGCCTGAAGAGTATCACGCTCCCAAACGATGTAACCAGTATTGGTAACTATATGTTCTATGGTTGCAGCAAACTGAAGAGCTTCACCATTCCAGACAGCATAACCGGTATCGGTCACGGTGCGTTCTCTGGTTGCAAAAGCCTAACAAGCATAACCATCCCCGACAGCGTAACCAGTATTGGTAAAAATGCGTTCTCTGGTTGCAAAAGACTAACGAGCATCACCATCCCAGATAGCGTAACAACCATCGGTAGCAACGCATTTTCTGACTGCAGCAGCCTAACGAGCATAACCATCCCCGACAGCGTAACCAGCATCGGCGACAGTGCGTTTTCTGACTGTAGCAACCTAACGAGCATAACCATCCCCGACAGCGTAACCAGTATTGGTAAAAATGCGTTTAGCGGTTGCAGTGGTTTGGCGGATAAGCATGGATTTGTCATTATTCGGAATGTATTGTATGGATATTGCGGCAATGATCCCGATGTCACTATACCTAACAGCGTAACAAGCATTGGCGATAAGGCATTTGAGCAGTGCAATAAAGTATCTGATTTAACGCTCCCGGGAACGTTAGGAGCAGAGTTGAAGCGTATTCTTGATAAAGACTGTAAGCCGGTCATTCATATTGACGATATCAGCAGCGTCAGCTCAAAATATCGCCCCGGGTGCGCAGTCGGATTTGCGGAGGACAATCGGGATTGCACCGACGAGAACGGCAAAGCTTATCTTAAATACATTAAGGCAAATGCCGCTAAGCTCATCGGTAAAGCCATTGAGCACCCGGCGCTTTTCTATCTTATGCTCCGCGAAAAGCTGATAACCGCAAAGAATATCGACGCGATAACCGAAGCAGTGCAGCAAAGCGGCAATGCGGAAATGATTGCCGCGATACTTGATTACGGCAACAGCTCCATATCGGAAAAGGACAAAGGAAAGGTGCAGCAGAAGAAAGACGAGCGCGACGCTAACGTGACGAACTTCATATTCGATACGGAAAAGCTTGAGGCTTTGCGCGGCAAAACAGTTGTCGTCACCGGCAAGCTCAAGACATTCGTCAGCCGCGATGAGCTGAAGGAATGCCTAACCACCTGCGGCGCCACCCTTACGGAAACGCTTGCACGCGGCGTTGATTACCTGATTACGAACACTCCCAACTCAGGCACCGCGAAGAACAAAAAGGCCGTTGAGCTTGGCATCACCCGCATAACAGAGGCGCAGTTCAACGAAATGATTGGCAGAAATACACAGGAATAAGCTATGCAGAATCGTATAGCGGCATAAAACCGGGGAGGTACCAATGAATATTAAGCAAGCTAAAGAGCAAATCAAAAACGCCATGACGGCCTATTTTACCAATGATGAGCTGGGCAACTATGCCATTCCCATCGAACGCCAGCGGCCTGTATTCCTTATCGGCCCACCGGGCATCGGTAAAACCGCCATAATGGAACAGGTAGCTCAGGAGCTGGACGTAGCACTTTTGAGTTATTCCATGACGCACCATACCCGCCAAAGCGCGCTGGGTCTGCCGTTCATATCCCATAAGGTCTATAACGGCATTGAATACGATATCTCGGAATATACCATGAGCGAGATCATTGCCTCTGTATATGACATGATAGAGACCACCGGCAAGCGGGAAGGAATACTGTTTTTGGACGAAATCAACTGCGTATCCGAAACATTGTCGCCTATCATGCTGCAGTTTCTGCAATATAAGGTGTTTGGCCGTCATCGTGTCCCGGATGGCTGGCTTGTTGTAACAGCGGGCAATCCGCCGGAGTACAACAACTCCGTACACGAATTCGATATTGTTACATGGGATCGCCTAAAGCGCATTGATGTAGCGCCGGATTACAATGTATGGAAAGAATACGCCTATAAGGTTGGCGTTCATCCTGCTGTGACAACTTATCTGGATATTAAGAAGCCCAATTTTTACAGCGTAGAATCCACCGCGGTCGGCAAACGCTTCGTTACCGCGCGTGGCTGGGACGACCTAAGCCGGATGATTTGGCTATATGAGAAAAACAACATAGCCGTAGATGAGCTGCTTATCAGCCAATATCTGCAAAACCCGATAATCGCTAAAGACTTCGCCGTGTACTATGACCTGTTCAATAAATACCGCAGCGATTATCAGGTGGACAGCATTCTCTCCGGCAAAGCCACCGAGGAAATCAAGCAGCGCGCACGCGATGCCAAGTTCGACGAGCGGTTATCCTTGCTTGGCCTGCTTCTTGACGCCGTTGTTGCCCGCCTAAGAGACGTTATGGATGAAGAAAGCCTTATCACCGCATATATGGCGGAGCTGAAGCAGCTGCGGCTTGAATTGGCAGGCAAAACGCCGGATGATGCCGTAAGCAAACATATTGCAGCGCTGCAGAAGGCCATGGAGCAGGACCGAAAAGCCGGCAGCCTTTCCGAATCAGACCGGCGGCAGCGGCAGAAATTGATTATGCTGCTGCAGGAACTGAGGCCTAAGATGAAGGATAACGAAGCTATTGCGGCATTCAAAATTGCCAAGGAGGACTTTGATAACCGGACTAAGGCGCTCAAGCCGGATGCTGCGCAGGCAGGGAAGCTGCTTTCTAACGTATTTAGTTTCTGCGAGGAGGTATTTGCAGACGGGCAGGAAATGCTGATTCTGGTTACGGAGCTGACCATCAACTGCAACGCAGCCCGCTTCATCAGCCGCTACGGCTGCAAGGAGTATTTTGCTCACAATAAAGAGCTGCTGTTTTACGAGCGGCAGAAGGAAATTATTGCTGAGTTAGATAATCTAAAATTATAAATAATGGAGGTTAAAAATGAGTGTCAAAGAAGATTTTGTAATTGAAAAAGGTATGTTGAAAGAATATACCGGTCCCAAAAGTGGAGACGTTGTTATTCCTGATGAAGTAAAAGGATGAGAAGGGGCTCCTGCATTTCTTGATATCATGGAAGATGATTTCTAGCTTACACTTTCTCCAAATATGGAATGCAGTACCGATAACCTGCTTAGCCAGGAAATTGTTGTTCTTAATATTCCTGCAGGGGCTGTTTTGACTGGCAACTTTAATGCCGATACTGGTTGTTCTTTTTTTAAGAAACTGAGGGAAGTTAATGTTAGTACAGATCATACTACGCTTTCATCAAAGAATGGTATTCTCTATGACAAGGCGCAGACTAAACTGATCAGCTGCCCGCGTGCTCTTTCTGGCAAGGTAGTAATTCCTGATACAGTAATAAAAATTGACAGCGAAGCATTTTATGGATGTTCCTTGATTAAGGAAGTTGTAATTCCCGATAGAGTAACGGAAATTAAAGAGAGAACTTTTGCGGATTGTAAAGCGCTAAAAAAGGTTGTGCTTCCTAATAATATGGAGAAGATGGGAAAAGAGGCTTTTTTTAAGATGCCCGAAGCTTACTTCAGCAGGTTTAAAGGGAACCGGTGGTAAGAAGGGGTATCCTTTTGAATTCCCATGGACTAAAGAAATCCCGGAGAATGCTTTTTATGGTATGAAGAGCTTGAAAAACGTTTTATTACCTGAAACTATAAAAGTGATAGGCAAGAATGCATTTAAGCATGTGCGGCACTTGAATCCATAAATCTTCCGGAGAATGTTAAATGTGACAAGAAGGCATTTAAAGACTGCAAAAAGCTGTCGCTGGAGCGATCAAATATGAAAGCATTACCTGATTTCACAATTCAATCTGGATATCTCGTTGCATATCGCGGAAAAGATTCAATGGTTGAGATACCGGAAGGAGTAACTTGTATTGGTCGTAAGGCACTCTATCAAAGCAATGTTACTAACATTATCCTCCCGGGAACGGTCTCAGAGATAGAGGAAGATGCTTTTGGCCATTCTTCTCTCAAAAGCATAGCCATAAATGGGACGATCATAAAAGTCGGTGCCGGAGCATTCCCGAGCAATGAAGAATTAAATCAAAGCATCTTCAGGCAAATACCAATATCCTGTTTTTCTAAGTCGGACCAAGAATTTGCTTTGCGGTATTTCATGGAACATGCGGAAGCACTTCCTTACAGCCCCGATGTTAGAAAACAAAACCTGGCTTTCATGGGAAAGAACATTTTAAAGCCATTTAAATCGGGTTTGCTGTGTGATGCGCTGATTAACAAAGGTGATTTATTTTTTTGAACTGATCAGCAAGAAGGCTATTTCGGGAAAGGATATAGACGCTCTTATAGAGCATTTTCAGGCTAATAATGACGTTCATGTGGTTGCGGCTTTGCTGGAGTATAAAGAAAGTCATCAGAAACAAAGTAGGAAAAATACCGGAAAGTCGCTTGAATTGTCAGATTCCGAACTTGGTACTGCAGATTGGCGAAAACTGTTCAAATTCAAGTATACAGATAGTGAAGTTGAAATCATCGGATGCATGATCCAGGAAGATGCTATCGATGTGCCAAAAATGATAGGTAAAAAACCTGTGCAAATCATCGGGCGTCATGCTTTTGATGGACATAATCTTCCGGATAAGGACTCTTTTGAAACTGAGCTGCCACAAAAACGAAAGATAATTATTCCAGAGGGTGTGACAGAGATTAATGCTGGAGCATTTTTCTGCATCAATAATAGGGATATTTATATTCCTGAGTCAGTCAGAAAATTGCCAAGCGGCATGCTCCTAGCGGTTGAGCATATTATTGTTCACCTTCCAAATACAAATATCGAAATTCCGGATGATTTGGCATGGGATTCACCCGATGGAAGCTATGAAATTTGTAAAGAGTAAACACAACAGAGGGAGATGCCTTTCATGGAAATCCCCTCCTTGACAAATCTCGTCTCAATGCGAGATTTTAACCAAATATGATCAGCAGAAGTGTGCAGAAGTAGCTCTGCAGCTGCGCGCCATGCAATATAGCCAAACAGGAGAAACGAAAATGCGATATATAATCAACGACAGCAAGTATCATTTCATGTCGGCATTCGATACCAAAACCGGCGCATATGTTCGCACCGGAGTGCTGGATGCAAACGGCAAAGATACCGGTGTTGACCCGTTTATGGCGTCATTCCCGCATCTTATAGATGTCGGCGTTATGGGGCATTGCATACACGGCAAAACCGGGCTTTGCGCCAAGGCCGGAATCGGCTGCTATCAAAGCGGCTTACTTGTAGAGCAGCCCAATATGACCGTTGAAAACTTTCGATGGATCGCTGGGCAGTGCAAAGGCAGATGCAATCAGCTGGCGCTCGGCGGGCGTGGCGACCCCGATCAGCACGAGCATTTTGAGGAGCTGCTGAAAATCAGCCGCGAAAATAACCTTGTGCCTAATTTTACAACTTCCGGTTATGGCATGACTCCGGAGCTTGCCGAGCTTTGCAAAAGATACTGCGGCGCGGTAGCCGTAAGCTGGTACCGCAGCGGGTATACGCTGAATGCCATACAAATGCTGCTTAATGCCGGCGTAAAGACCAATATTCACTATGTGCTCGGCAAAAACAGCATCGATGAAGCCATTGATCGCCTGGAGCGCAACGATTTCCCCTCCGGCATAAACGCTGTTATCTTCCTGCTGCACAAGCCGGCAGGGCAGGGTACGGCAGCTAATATGCTCTCCGCCGATGACCCGCGCGTGGCCCGGTTCTTTGCCCAAGTCGACAGCAGACATCCTTTCAAAGTAGGCATAGATTCATGCAATGTTCCCGGGGCAATCAATTTCTGTAAGCATATTCTTCCGGAGTCCCTCGATACATGTGAGGGCGGTCGATACAGCTGCTATATCGGTGCAGACATGGTTATGGTTCCGTGCTCTTTTGACCAGCAAAAGCGCTACGAAGTGCAGCTCAGCAATGATACAACCATAGAAGATGCATGGAACAGCGATGCCTTTGAGCAATTCCGTAGTAAAATGCGCGGCGCCTGCCCCGAATGCGTGAATAAAGCTCTCTGTATGGGCGGATGCCCTATGATGCCTGAAATTGTGTTCTGCAACAAAGAACACAGAAAAATAATATAAAAGGAGATAATACCATGAAAGTCAGAACCGACTTTGTAACCAACTCAAGCAGCAGCAGCTTTACTGTTGTTTCGATCCAAAGCAAAAAGGTGGATGAATTCGTAAAGGGACAGCTTTGTACGCCCGAAGAAGCAGACAAATGGCTAAATACGAAAGAATTCCTTACGAGGCTTTCCGAATGCCTAGGCATGAAGGATGGCGATGAACGTGCCGGGTACGGTTTCCCTGTAGGGTTGGCCCCTGTAGAAACATTGATAGCTCTGATTGCAAAAGCCAAGAAGCTGGATCGTTTTTTTAATAATCTTGAGGGAGATGCGGATAAATTCGCAAAGTTCCTGCAGGATAACTCTGCTGAGCTCAACAAAGAAATGAACGGCGTTATATATTCAGCAACCATCGATGAAGTGAATATTGCACAAATCAACGCGCTGAAATTTAACGAAGGAAAGCTGCAAACGCTGGATGTCGAGTATGAACTTGAATTCGACGATGACGATGACGGTAACAGCAATGAAACAATAGACAGTTTGTTTGAAAAATACGGGGTAACAGTTGACCCTGCCGACAAACGTTCCTCTGATATTTAATTTATGTTCTGTTACAGAACATATAAAATAAAAAGGAGATACTACCATGAAAATCAGAACCGACTTTGTAACCAACTCGAGCAGCAGCAGCTATGTTGTTGAAATCACATTGACAGATATCAAAGGCCAGAATTATTATGCTACGATTCCGCCGTATGTTCCTGACGGAGAGTGCAATGCAAACATAAATTGCACTGCACAAGACATGCATCTGTAGATAGCATTGATGCATTGATGAAACTTCTTTCGTCTTCTATAGACCTTGACGATGGGTATGAAGATTATGATGAAGATAACGATGACGGTGAAGATGAATATGACATCTCAGATTACATCAAAGATTACGATGAAAATTGTGAAAATTTAAGAAAACTAGCTAAATCCGAAATGTTGCAATTTAGTAAAGCAGTAAAGAAAAATGTACCTGATATCAAACAGATTGCAAATATTGAGCTCAAGAGAATATGGCAGGCATGGGGCGAAGGCGCGAGCGACTTTGTCTTGAATTTAGACTGCATGGCCGAGGAACTCCCAATGCTCGCCAAGCACGTCTGTGAATCAGAAGGCGATGAAAAAGAAACCGCCAAGAAAGAATTGGCTGAGTACCTGTCCCATTTTAACGGCAACATTTTGTCAGATTGGGGCGGAAGTTTCCCTTCAGGATTTCTGGGTGTAAAAACAGATAATGCTATTGTATGGAACGAGCGCACGGATGATATCGAAACATTTGCCAATGATGTTCTTCATTGGAATATTCCTAATCTAGATTATGCGGTAGAAACAGTGGAAATAGATATGCAGTCGCATAAGATTTCCGGCAAGGGAGAATATATTATTCAAAAAGACATCTATTAATTCTGTTACTATGGGCTAACCAACAGCGGCAGCAGAAACACTCTGCTGCCGCTCTACCCAATAATAAAAGTATGTTAACAATCTTATTTGCAAATATTTCACTCTTGTTTTTCTTTTGCACTTCTTCCCGCCCCTCATAAATAATTTACCAAAAAATCCGCCTTTACATATGGTATCCATGGTGATTGCCGTATGAAACAATGTAAAACATATACCTTTTATATCGATTAAAGTAAGTTTTAATCAAAAAGCATATCCTGTGTAATGCAGCGCACAACAAGATTTTCTCTGTAACATTAAGCCGGTGCATGTGATTTACATCGGCTTATTTTTATAGTTGACACCCTAAAATAAGCCATTATTTCTTGCATTTATCAGTTAGGTTTGTATCATCTCATTCTCTCGATATTCCCATGCATGAATAACGACTTTAGCGTTATATTCGAACGAAAACAGTGCGCGTAATCGTTTTAACGAATAACGCGTATAATATTATCTATATATATCGTTTCCTTTTTGGCAAAAAATATAGTAAAATAACAGTTGATGTGCGGCTAAAATCGATGCCGTGCATCAAAATGACTGTATTTTTCAAGGAGAAATGTAATGAAAAAGACACTATCTCTGCTTCTGGCCATAATGATGGTCATAGGTCTGCTTGCAGGCTGCACTACCAATGTGCCTGCCGAAACTCCCGCCAACAGCGAAGAACCTACTCCTACGGAAACTGTTCCCACCGAGCCTGTTCCTACCGACGCTGCACCCGAAACTACTCCTGCAGCCGAAGACCCCAGCGCGTTCCCCATGACCATTACCGATCAGATCGGCAATGAAGTGACCGTTGAACATGTTGCTGAGCGCATAGTTTCCGGTTACTATATATCTTCTTCCACCTGCATAGCTCTTGGCCTGAAGGATAAGCTGGTCGCTACTGAGGAAAAGACCGACAAGCGCCCCATATATAAGCTTGCCGCGCCCGAACTCATCGGCACCATAGGCAACGTTGGTTCCGCCAAGGCGTTTGACCTTGAGGCCTGCATAGCTGCCGAGCCCGATCTGGTAATCCTTCCCAAGAAGGCAAAGGATTATGCTGCCACGCTCGCCGAAATGGGCATCCCCGCAATAGTTGTCAACCCCGAAAGCCACGAGCAGCTTGTGGGCATGGTAAATCTTATTGCCCAGCTTACCGGCGCTGAAGAGCAGGCCGCTGCGCTCATAGCCCGCTATGACGAAGTGCTGGCCAAGATAGCCGAGCTTACCGCTAACATCGCGGACGATGCAAAGCCCGTTGTGTATATGTGCGGCACCAGCTCCTATCTCACCACCGCTCCCAAGGATATGTATCAGGCGAGCGTTATAACCACCGCCGGCGGCAAGAATGCCGGTGATGAACTTGAAGGCGATTCATGGGTAGATATATCCTATGAGCAGCTTATTGCCATGAATCCCGATGTTATAATCATCCCCACCAACAACATGGCCAACGGCCAGCCGGATTTCACCGCCGCCGACGTTATGGTGGATGAACAGCTTAAGGACATCACTGCCGTTAAGAACGGCGCGGTATACAATATGCCTACCGGCTTTGAAGCATGGGATTCTCCGGTTCCCTCCGGCGTACTCGGCATGCTTTGGATGACCGCAAAGCTTCATCCCGAAGTATATAGCATGGATGAGTTTGCGGCTGATGCCACCGATTTCTATAAGACCTTCTACGGCTTTGATATGGACACTTCTTCCATATTTGCCGAAAGCGCAGAGAAGGCTGCATAATTAAAAAGTGAACGGAAAATCTGCAAAAAAAGGCCTTGTGCCGGCATTATTTGCAGCAGTCACCGCGGCAATATTAGTTGCCGCGGTGGTTTCGATTTGCGTAGGCAAATACTCCATTACTGTTGATGACATACGGGCCATATTCGCCGGCAAAGAGGTGGACGATATGACCCGAAGGGTATTTTTAACGCTGCGCCTCCCGCGCACCATAATGGCAATAATAGCGGGCGTCGGACTTGGCGTAGCCGGAAGCGTATACCAGATAATATTCAAAAACCCTCTTGCATCGCCCGATATAATCGGCATAGCCGGCGGTGCTAACCTTGGCGCAGCCATAGCGATAGTATCCGTTTCAACATCCGGCATGTTTGCAATAGCAAGCGGGGCTTTCTGGGGCGGGCTGGCCGCTGTAGTATGCGTTATGCTGCTCGTTAAAGCCACGCGTTCACGGTCAACAAGCACATATGTGCTTGCAGGCATAGTTATAAACGCCATATCCAAGGCCATAATAATGGCGCTCAAATATTTTGCCGACCCCGAAAACGAACTTGCGGCAATGGAATACTGGGAGATGGGTACATTCGGAAACACAACGCTTTCAAAGCTTCTTTCCATACTGCCCATGTTTCTTATCGGACTTATAGGCATACTGCTGCTAAGGCGGCAGATAGAGCTGATGTCCCTCAGCGATAACGAATGCCGTGCATTGGGCGTAAGGTTGAAGCCCGTGCGCGCGGCAGTGCTTGCGTTCTCAACCCTTATGGTAGGCTCCATAATAAGCGTTACCGGCCTTATATCTTTTGCAGGGCTTATCGCGCCGCATACAGCACGCCTTATGCTGCGCCGCAACAACTCCATAACGATTATTATGAGCGGCATGGTGAGCGCGTTTGTTGTGCTTACTGCTGACATACTCGCAAGGGTGCTTTACAGCGCCGAACTGCCCATATCCATACTTACAACCGTTATAGGCGTGCCGATATTGGTTTATTTCCTTTGTACGCGCGGAAAGGAGACCGCATGAGCGAACTTTTCTCACTAAGGGATGTAAGAATAGCCTATGGCAAAACAGAGATTGTCCATGGCGTGGATATAGACATTGCCCCGGGCGAATTCTGCGCCCTGCTGGGGCTTAACGGCAGCGGTAAAACAACCATACTTCATGGCTGCTGCGGCTTTTTGCCCATACATGGCAGTTTTATCGTGGCTGGTACAGACTGCCGCAGCCTTAACGAAAAGAAGCGCGCAAGGCTCGTGTCCTTCATTCCGCAGGTATGCAGCTTGCAGGGTGGGCGTACCGCCCTCGAAGTGGTGCTGATGGGCTTCAACTCGCAGCTTGGCCTACTGGAATCTCCTTCTGCGGAGCATAAACGCGCAGCGCTTGAGGCAATGCAGCGGCTAAACTGCGCCGAATTTGCCGAAAAGGACTTCGGCGCGCTCAGCCAGGGCCAGCGGCAGATAGTCATACTTGCGCGCTGCATTGTGCAGGATTCGCCCGTAATGCTTATGGATGAGCCCGACAGTGCGCTTGACTTTCTGAACAGGCATATGGTTCTTTCGAAAATAAGCGAACTTATAAAAGAAGAAAACAAGGCGGGGCTTATAACGCTGCACGACCCGAACTTTGCCATGGCATATTGCGACAGGCTGTTCATGCTAAAGCAAGGCAACATAGTAGGGGAGCTGGACATGCGCGCGGCAAACCGCAGCGAAGTGCAGCAAAAGCTTTCGCTTATATACGGAAACATAGATATTGTTGAAAACAACGGCAGCTTCCTCATGGGTAGGGCCAAATAAGTGTAAGGAGAAACAAACGCATGAACGCAATAGATATAGTAAAAGAACAGGCTGCGGCATATGATGCGGGCAAAAGCTATGCCGTGGTGACAATAGTCCACAGCGATGGCTCGACACCAAGAAGCAGCGGCAAAATGATAGTTTATGCCGATGGTACAACGCGCGGAACCATAGGCGGCGGCGCGGTCGAGCTTATTGCCATTAAGGATGCAATAAAGTGTATTGAAAATGGTGCAAATGCCTATAAAGAATATGACCTCACTTCGCCTTCATCAAACACAGGAATGACCTGCGGTGGTGATATGAGCGTGCTGATAGAAGCATTCATTGCCAAGCCTCTGCTTGTTATGATAGGTGCGGGGCACGTTGGCGCGGCAGTAATGCATATTGCGGAATTTATAGGCTACGATACGCTGCTTATAGACGACAGGGCAGATGAACAGATAGCCGATAAAATTGCCTCGGCAGGCCACTTTGTGCGCGTAAAGGATTTTGAAGTCGAAATAAAGGCCATGAATATACCGGATGGTGCGTATTATGTTATCGCTACGCACGGCCATGCGCACGACGGCGCCGCACTTGCAGGTGTGCTTGATAAAAACGCTGCATACATAGGCATGATAGGCAGCAGCAAAAAGATAGCCGCGCTTTTCGCTAAGCTTACTGCACAGGGCGCAAGCGAAGAACAACTGAGCACAGTTTATACGCCAATAGGCCTTGATATAGGCGGCGAAACGCCGGAGGAGATAGCCGTTTCCATAATGGCGCAGATACAGCAGGTGCGCTACGGCGCTCCCGGCGGTCATCTGAAGGGAAAGGATAAGTAAATCGTGGGCAAAACAATCGTCATCAACCTAAATACGAACAGCATAAGCGAGATGCCCACGCCTGCCGAACACTATGGACGCGGCCTTGCTATGAAGCTTGTACGGCAATATGCAAAGGATGGCTGTTCAAGGCTTGATGAAGGAAACGCGCTTGCGATAGTCTGCGGTCTTTTAACAGGCACTAACGCGCCCTGCGCAAACCGCGCAAGCGTTGCAGCCATGGGTAATAACGCTGTTGCCGTGTCCAGTATCTCTGGCGATTTTCCTCAGAAGCTTGCTTCGCTTGGCATAGACGCGCTTGTGCTCACAGGCAAATACTCCGATGGCAATGCCGTAATATTGGTTGAAGCATCATCCATACGAATAGAGCATATGCCTCAGCTTCAGGGCAAAAGCTGCAACGATATAGTTGAATACATACGCTCAACGTTCGGCAATAATTGCGCAGCCATAGGTACCGGCCGGGCGGCCGATATGCTGCTGCCTCTCGGCGCACTTTTTACTACATATCCCGAAGGCGCTCCGCGCTTCACCTGCCCGCGCAGCAGCTTCGGCGATGTTGCCGCAAGCAAAGGCATACGGGCGATAGTTATCAACGGCAAAGCATACTTTGGCAAGCACTGTGCTAATAAGGCCGCACTGCAGGCCAATTCAAAGAAGCTTGCCGGAATGATACTGTCCGACAAAATATGCGGCGGGGCGCTGCCAGGGCTTGGATCGATAACCATATTGCATCTGCTCAAAAGCCGCAATGCCATACCCGAAATACCCGAACGCCGTGCGCACGGTAAACTCGATAATGACGGCAGGTTAAACTACTGCTGCGCACCGGGATGCGTAATCGGCTGCCTGAACAGGCATACTGCTGCGGATGGGCATGTGTTCTCCGCGCCGGAAGAATCGGAAGTTAAGGCGGCTATGGCGCATTGCTTCGGAATGATGGGGGAAAGTGAGCGTGCCAATACAGCGCTTGCCCTTTCAAAACGCGGAATGGCGCTTGGGCTTAACACAACCGAGTTTGTGTATACTGCGGCCATGTATATGGAGCTTAATGGAGAAACGCCTTCGTCTGAGAGGCTTATGGAGCTTATTGGTGAAATAGAGCGCGGCAGCATAACCGGGCGGCTGTTAGGCAGCGGAACTGTGGCAATAGGCTCGCTTTACTGCGACAACGCTTCAATACAGCGGCGCATAACAAAACCTGCAAATACCAACGATTCGGCGCATAGGCTGGATCTTGGCAAGCTATATCCGGAATTAAGCGAAATAGACGATCTTGATATGCTGTATAGGCAGATATTCCTTCTTGAAAACATGGGCATATGCATATTCTCCGCTTTTGCCCTTATAAACCGCAAGGAAGCACTTGAAACCATCGCTTCGCTTTACGGCAATGTTACCGGCAGTGCCGTCAGCGTTGTGCAGCTATTGAATTACGCAGGGGAATGCCTTGATAACGAGCTTCAAATGGTGCGCAGCAATTCCGCAGCGTGTGTGAAGCAGAACATACCCGAATTTGTAAAAGTATTGTACAGTTACTTTGGTGAATAAAGCTATGCTCAATACAACCGAATGCCCGAACCTCAGAGACTTGGGCGGGATACGCACAAAAAACGGAATGGTAAAACCAATGCGCTTGATACGCTCAGGCGCATTGTGGCGTATAAGCAATACTGCGACTCTTGGTCAACTCAGCGCGGTTTTCGATATGCGCAGCGAAAACGAACGCAGTTTCCATCCAGATCCTGCTTTTCCCGGCGCGGACTATATTCATATTCAGGTTTCTGAAAGCGGACGCAGGAAATTCACCCAAAGCAAACGTACTTTTGAAGATAAGGTGGACGATATACTTGCCGGTTACTACCGCGGTGAGCAAAGCGCAAGCGAAAGGATGAGGGAAGTATACCGAAGCATAGTTCTTTCCGAAAACACCGCCGTATGCATACGCGGAATAATACGCGCTGTTAATGCCGAAAAGGGAGCTGTGCTGTTCCATTGTGCAACGGGTAAAGACCGTGCCGGCGTAGTAGCGGCGCTTCTGCTTAGGCTGCTTGGCGCAGATGACGCCGCCATATATGCCGATTACATGCACACAAACGAAACGCTTGAGCATGAGCTTGCTCAGGCCTACTCGCTTGCCATGGCAAAAAGCGGAAATGAAAAAGCTGCCGCCAACTATGTACTCGGCTTCTTCGCTGCCTGCCCATGCTGGCTCACGGCTGCGCTCGATACGCTCGACAGCAACTTCGGCTCATCGGCCGAATATGCTGCGAATGCTGCAGGCGTAGGCAAAGAGGAAATTGATAGGTTTATAATGATATGCATTGAAGACAATAGGTAAACATTTTAGCGTATTGAGTACATCACCAACCGTAAACATATACGAAAAATATATCCCCCAAGGGGTTGTATATTCCGCAAATATGCTGTAACATATATACGTAAAAGCGGTGTCTGCCGCTTGAAAAGCCAAATATCAACTGTTGATCCTTCCGAATAGGTTCGGAGACGGAAGTGGGTGAGATGCCCCGCGAGTCGGTCACTGTGATGCCCTTTGTGGGATAAGTCAGATACGTTATAGGATCGTATGGTTCCTGCCGTCACCGGGAAGCTGCTTTTTTGTTCATGAATGTCAAGAAAGACAAGATCCGCACGGCATGTGTGGGTCTTTTTTAGCGGAGAAAATACCCAAAGTATAAGGGAAAGGAGCGCATAAAATTTATGGAACAGGGCAGGACGGAGCATGCGTGCGATGCACGGGACGCAGCAAAGGAAATAACCACGCAGGACTATCAGGTACTCAGGCTTATGCGTGAGATGGACTACGGCCATCTTGTTATAACCGTAAAGGGCGGACAACCCGTTCATGCCGAGGTGCAGAAAAGCGTCCAAATCAAGTGACGCACAACTAAAATTCAGAAAAGTTTTACGGCTGTGAGGCCGGACTATCGGAAGAACCGAAGTCCAACGAAGATACCATGCGGAAGCATATCATCTGTATGGATCCCGTTGGCTTTTTTATTATAAAAAGCGCCTCTAATGACCGAAAAACATGCAACTTAGGAGGTATTAAATAACAATGAAGAAAAAACTTCTGTCCCTGCTGCTTGTGCTGCTGATGCTTGCAAGCATACTGCCGGCATCCGCACTCGCAGCCAACAAAACATTCGGCGACTTTTTCGCCGGACTCCCGCTCATAGCGGAAACCGAACCGGGCTCACCTAACAGCACTAAAAAATGGAAAGTAACCACGCTTGACGGCGAGGACGTGCTGATGAGCGGCAATAATGGCAAATCAAGCAGCTCCAGCACGCTGCAGCTTACCATGACCGCCGACACAAACCTCAGCTTTGAATATAAGGTTTCTACCGAAAAAAACTATGATAAGCTGACCATCACTCAGGGAAGCAAAACGCTTGTGAACGGCGTGAGCGGCGTAATAGATTGGACGCGGCTTGAAATCGATGCCAAGAGCGACGATGTAATAACCATAGTTTATAAGAAAGACAGCAGCGGCAACAAAAATGACGACTGCGTCTATATCCGCAGCTTTGCTGCAGGCGCGCCCACTATTATAACGCTGCACGCCAACAACGGCACCGATGAAACCGCCACGCAGAACATATATTGCGGCAAAGGCGTGCTCAACGCCAACACGTTCACCTGCGAAGGCAAACTGTTTGCCGGCTGGGCCACCAGTGCAGACGGCGAAATAGTTTATGCCGACAAGGCGACCATAGAAACCGAAGAAGCTATGGATCTTTATGCCGTGTGGGCCGACGCCGTTACCGTAACTTTTAATTATAATTACGGTACTACCAAAGACAAAACCGTTGCCATTGCTAAGGGCGCACAGATAGGCGCGACCAATATTCCCGATGCAGTAAAGCGCACCGGCTATACCTTCGTCGGTTGGTTCAACGATGATGGAACTCAGCTTACCGCAGAAACCATCATAAATGAGGATATAACCTACACCGGCAAATGGGCTCCCATAACCTATACCATAGCGTTTGATGCTGACGGCGGCGAAGGCAGCATGGATAGTATCTCTGCAACCTATGACCAGGAAGTAACAATTCCTCTTGCCGAAGGCAGGTTTACCCGCACGGGCTACACATTCAGCGGATGGAGCACATATAAAGGCTATATGACTCCCACCGTACAGGATGGCGGCACGGTAAAGAACCTTACAAATGTTCAGGACAAAGTCATAACTCTGTATGTGACGTGGAAGGGCAACCCTGTTAACATTACCGTAAATTATAACTACGATGGCGCCGAAAGCATCACACGCGTAGGCATGGTTGGCTCCCATTACAACTATGTGCGTCAAGATGACGGCAAATATAAGCAGGACTCACTTCCTGATCCCACGCGCACAGGCTGGATATTCCTTGGCTGGTATGACGCCCCCGAAGGCGGCAATGAAGTTACTCCATCCAACAAGAAGTTCACCGCCGAAGATGCCGAAAACGGCTTTATCATGTATGCCCATTGGGAAAAGGGCATAACCGTACATTTCGACGGCAACGGCTATACGCAGACCATCAACGACAAAACCGTAGTACCCGGCAAGGTGTATACCAATCTGCCTTACTTGGCGGAGCGCTATATGCCCACCGATAAGCGGCTTGAAAGCTGGTATATCAAACTTGATGGTGAGGGAGATGCACGCTTTGGCGCGGCTGTTACCAAGGATACGGATTTCAGCACCATGGGCGATGAGGTAACGCTCATAGCCAAGTGGCGCGGATATCAGTACATAATAAAATACAACATAAAGTATTCCGACAAATCCTCTGCAACGGGTACAATGGCGGATCAGCCTGCGCCGTTCGGTGAGAATGTTAAGCTCAACTCTTGCGCATATAGCCGTCCCGGATACGATTTTGCAGGCTGGGCTACCAGCAGCTATGGTTCAACTATAGCTTATGCCGATGGTGCAACCATAAAGCGCGATTGGGAAGAAGATGATTGGGGAGACGGCAGCGAAGATAACGAACCCTTCAACCTTTACGCCGTTTGGACCGAAGCCAAGAGCGAAGAGGAGAAGGAAGCCGGCGCTAAGCTTACCGCAGCCGAAAAAGCCATAGAAGGCACATATCTGCCCAAATACGGTACGGATACCAATGCCCTTACCATGATTCAGGCCAAGCTGAAGGCAGCCGGCATAACCGACGTTGCCGTTTCCGTAAAGGCCGGCGCAAGCTCTAACTATGTTGGCGTCGCGGATGACGGCACGCTTAAGTATAAATGGAATGAGAACGGCACTACTCCCAGCGCTACAGGCTATGTGCGTCCTGTATTCGTTCTGACCTACAAGACTTACACCAAGGAAACCACTGCCTGTAACTTTGGCATGGGTTTGGACGAGGTCAAGGCTAAGGCAGCCCTGAATGCCGTTGCGGACAGGATAACCGTACCTGAAACCGTAGAAAGCGCCGAGGATCTTACCAAGCTGCCTAAATACCCCGTAAAGGCCGGCGTAGATGAAAGCAAGGTTGATTACAACAAATCCGATGACATTGAGCTTTGGACCACTGCAACATGGCAGAGCAGCAGCACGAACATTGCCATATCGGATGTTGGCTATCCGCCATTCTCGCCCTATAAGGTTACCGTAAGCATTCCAAATAACGATGCACCCGTAACGCTTACCCTTAAGCTTACCTACAACGGAAGAGAAGATTTGTATGTATCCAGGGTATACAACATTACCTTAAAGGGCGGCGTTGTTGAAAAGGACGTAGATTATCAGGAACTGCTGAACAAGATGCTGGAAACCGAAGACGCGCTTACCAATCCGCGCAATGACAGCAACATTGACAAAGCAAACGTTGTAAGCGATATTCAGTTCTTTACCACCAAAGACCTTAGCAGGCTGAGCATGCAGCTTTATAATAAGGACTTTGACGGCAAGTATACGCCAATAAAGATCACCAGCAGCAACGAAGATGTTATCAGCTCAACCGATGTATATAACGCAGCACGCGTGCTGACATATCGTCCGCTGCCCGGCCGTGAAGCCGAAACCGTTACCATTACCATAGAAATACTGGATAGACCGAGCGGCGAAGGCGAAGCCACCGTTGTGCTCGCAAGCGCAGCCATAGAAGTTACCGTGCAGCCGCTTACCCAGAACGAGCTTGACACCGCGGCAGCTTTCATGAAGAAGGTCTGCACAGAGGAAGTGTATTGGGACGGCATAAAGAAGGCCAACTCCGCTAAGGACAACATAACAGGCGATATGTGGAGTTTCATCGAGATAGTTCCCGATGGAGACGGATACAAATTCATCCGCACGGCCGATGATGCCAAGGGCGTTGGCGTAAAGGCTGACAGCATAGACGGCTGGTACGCCTCCGAAAAATACCGCTGCTTCCGCTCCAGCAAGGATACGGTAATTAAGCACGAAAACCTGCTGCTGACTAAGCCGCAGTACAATACCAGCGTTAAGATAGACAGCGTGCTTTCTTACAGCGAGTATTCTAAGTACTACGAGAAGTTCAAGGACAATGCCGACTATGCTCAGTTTGCCAAGTTCTACAAGCAGCCCATAAGCATAGTAGTGAAGGTCATAGGCACCGAAGGTATAGATAATCCCAATGCCGAGACTATAAGTGTTACCGTAAACATGGACGGCAACGCCATAAACAGCGAGTTTGTTGACTTCAGCTATACCTACACCTGCAACAGCGAAGATTACAAGACCGGCATGGATGCCGTCGTTGCAGCCATAACCGAAAGCGGCTACACCTATACCGGCAACGGTTCATACCTTAACTCGGTAACTTCGCCTGATGGCATAACCCTTGGCTTGGCCGATGAGAAGTACGGCCCGTGGTCCGGCTGGATGTTCACCGTGAACGGTTCTGCTCCCATGCTTGATGAGACAACTCAAGCAAGGCTTGACCAGTATATTCTCAAGAAGGGTGACATTATAAGGTTCTACTATGTGGAATGCCCCACCGAGACCCGTCACCATATCCGCGGCACCGGTGACAAGACCAAGTGCAGCGTATGCGGCAAGGTAATGCCGCTATTGTACGGCGATGTGAACGGCGATGGCGAAGTAACTTCCACCGATGCGGGTATAGTCATACTTTACCTGAAGGGTAAGACTGAGCTTACCGCTGAGCAGCTTCTTGCGGCAGACGTAAACGGCGACGGACAGGTCACCTCAAGCGATGCCGGCAACATAATTCTTTACTGCAAGGGAAAGATAAGCAGTTTTCCCGCAAGTGCCAACTGATAAAGGAGAATACATAAAGTGAAAAAAAGACTATTTTCTGTTGTACTGGCGATTGCGCTGGTATTGGGCATTGCAGCCGGTGCATTGGCGCAAAGCCTTACGCCAAGCGTAGATAACGCCGCCATAAAGGCGGGCGAAAGCGTAAACGTTTCGCTTACGCTTGAGGAGGCTATAATCAATATGGCCTCAGCCACGTTCACAGTGGGCTTTAACGGAAACCTGTTCGAACTTACGGGCAGCAATTCTGTGAGCAGCAACCTCAGCGCAGACCTTATAAAAGGTACCGCGCCCGATAACTATCTTGAGATTAACTGGTTCGATATGAACCTTGATCAAACTCTCCCCGCAGGCGTTATAATGACCCTGACCTTTACCGCCAAGAGCGACATAACAAACGAATCTCAGGCTGCATTTACCTCAGGCCTTAGGGAATGCGTAATGGTTCCCGGTACCGATAGCCCCGCTATATCGGCTGATTCCGTATCCGTTTCCGTAAGCCCTGCCGGCGGAGATCCCACGCCTACTCCAACAGTAGAACCTACTCCAACAGTAGAACCTACCCCTACGGTCGAGCCTACACCGACGATAGAACCTACTCCTACGGTAGATCCTACTCCTACGGTAGATCCTACTCCTACGACTGATCCTACTCCGACTGTGGAACCCAGTCCGACCGTAGAGCCTACTCCTACTGTCGAACCCACTCCTACAGTAGAGCCTACACCTACTGTAGAACCGTCTCCGACGGTTGAGCCCACACCGACCGTAGCGCCTACCCCAACGGTAGCGCCCACTCCGACATCGGAACCTTCTCCGACAGTAGCGCCTACGCCGACCATAGCACCCAGCCCGACGGTGGCCCCTATTCCGACTGTAAAGCCCACGAGCAATCCGGGCGGCAATGGCGGTAACCCCTACCCAGGTTGGTCCGGCTCAAACGTGCCTACTCCGCCTACGGCTGAAATGCCCGTTACCGGTGACAATGACAGCATAATACTGCCTATAGTGTTGCTTGTAGCCGGCATTGCACTCTTTGTTGCTTTTAAGCGTAAAAAGAGGGTATAAGGCAGAAAGAATGGACAGCCGAAATGCAGTTCATGTATAGCGATACAAGTGCAAAACGACTATGCTGATGTACCGCCATTGTGCAGCTAAGCACTGATGTTTGCATCTAATTCGCATTATAAGGTAATATAAAGAAATCTGAACTTGCATATTCGGTTTTCCGTGCTATAATTAAGTCATGCCCTAACGGGTAAATAAAAAACAACATAACAACAACGGCAAAAGGCAGAAGGGTAACAGCTTCTGCCTTTTGTTTTCATATCATCAATTATAATCAATGAACGGGAGCGGTAAAATGCACGTTAAAAACACATATCCCTTAAACACCGCCGATGAGGATCTTATGAAGTTAGTCGGGACGGTAAGCTATTATCTCAGCAATATTACGGCGGTGCATACAGCAATCGATATATCAACCACGCTGCCCGAAGAATACATAAACGACATAATAGCCGATTTGCAGAAGCGGTGCGATACATTGGCATATGATTTGTAAGAGCTTATTTATAGTTAAATAATCTCTATCCATGCCTTATAATAATCCCAGCGTGTTTGGCCTTCACAAGCGATTGTGATATATCGCACTATGATTTCACCAATGTTATAACCGCGGGCCTTCAGGTAATTTATTGCTTCGTCTAAATTGGTGTGTTTGCGGTCTTTTACGTCAATGCGAAGGATAAACTGCACAAAGTGGCGGTCTCCTTCCGCAAAGGTCCATGCAAGCTCCTCATCAGGCTTGCGGGATTCTGCAGCCCATCCCCAAACCCATTCGCAATTCGGCGGACCCAAGCGCACTCCTGCAAACTGATACTGTCCGGAAAAGTATTTTTTCCATACCTCCTTGTCATAAAGTTTGGAGTGACTAAGAATGAGCGGTATATCAGGCTGGGCTTCCGTATAAGGGTGCTTCTGAATATATTCAAGCTCATTCATTAGGCTAAGGGTTTTGCGCAGCATGGAATAGGTGCTCTGCAAACTGCTGATCTGTGCTTCAAGCTCGCTTTTTTTATTCAAATACAGTGCATTGCTGTCTGCAAGGCTGAGCGTTTGATATTCTTTTATAGCTTTAACCGGAATGCCGAGATTGCGCAGATAACAGATGTCGCTAAGATTCAGCAGGGAAGAATATGAATATTCACGGTAATTGTTATCGCGCCGGCCTAATGTGATTAAACCCATAGATTCCCAATAGCGCAGCGTTGAAGCGGGAATCCCAAACGTTTCCGAAACGGTTGAAATGTTCACCGTTTTGTTTTTGTCCCAGTCCAGCATTTCCTCTTACTCTCCTGTTCCATAAATACTTTTCCATAAAAATTATATCAAAAACGGTATTGACATTCAAGTAACTTTAAGCTTTAAAATACATAATAAGTTCGATAGCGCAGAGCAGATAATATAAGGTTGTATCTGCAATGGCTTCCAGCTTTTGATTATCGATTGCATTACGAAAGCAAACAACTGATTGGAGAAATGTGGCGGAAAAATAAAGGTTTGAATTACGAATGAACGCCTGTTGCCGCTTATACTGCGTCACAGCGCTCAAATAAAACAAAACTTAGGAGGAAACTATGAAAAAAAGTTTAGTACTGATGCTTGCCGTTATTCTAGTGGCTTCGCTTTTTGCAGGATGCGGACAGAGCGGCGGCAAAACTACCACGGATGCAATTCTATACTATGCATGCGGATCGGAACCCTACCTGACACTGGATCCAAGTGTTGAAAATTCCAACGGCGTATGCGTCCTCCAAAATGTATATGAAACGCTAACCCGCTACAACGATCAGACCGGCGAGGTGGAACCATATCTTGCTACCTCCTGGACGCACAACGATGACGGTACGGTATGGGAGTTCACACTGCGTGAGGACGTAAGCTTCCATGACGGCACAAAAATGAATGCAAATGCAGTCAAAAAGTCTATCGATCGTACTATCAAACTGGGCAAAGGTGCTGCATACATTTGGACCAATGTTGAATCCGTTGAAGTAGTAAGTGATTATGTGGTCAGGTTCAACTGCTCTGAGGCCACGTCGGTAGACCTGATAGCTTCCGCTGCTTACGCGGCATATATAATGTCCGAAAATGCGTGTGAGCAGGATGGCGACTGGTTCAACAGCGAAAGCGGAAATGATGGCGGCACCGGCCCGTATATGGTAAAGAGCATTGTGACCGGCGACCAGGTACTTCTTTCCGCGTATGACGGATATTGGCAGGAATGGAAAGAGAATTCCTATAAAATGGTCGTCATCAAGAAACATGTTGAAAGCGGTACCCGCCGTCAGCTTCTTGAAACAGGCGAAGCTCAGATTGCTTACAATTTCTCCACAACGGATATAGCCGCGTTGAAGTCAAACGAAAATGTTGAAGTCAAATATGTGAATACTTATAATAACATATTGCTCTTCTTAAATAGCGAAAAGCTGCCCTGCAGCAATGAGGAATTCCGCAAGGCGCTTGCTTACTCGTTCCCGTATGAAGAAGTAATCAATGGCGTGCTGGAGAACCGCGGACAGCTTTCCCACGGCCTTGTAACTCCCGGCCTTTGGGGACATGACGAGAACTGCACGCAATATGAGTTTAACCTTGATAAGGCAAGGGAGTGCCTTGCAAACTCCGGCATTGATGCAAGCACCGTTAAGCTTGAGTTTGCCGTCCAGTCCGGTTACACGGAATACAAGGATTTTGCACAGCTTTGGCAGACCTATCTTAAGGAAATCGGCATCAATATGGAAATCCGTGAGCGTGGCTGGGATGCCCATATTGAATATGCACGCGCTACACGTCCGGAGGACAGGCAGGACATATTCGTTATGATCTGGTGGCCGGATTACGCGGATCCTTCAAGCTGGTTCCAGAGCATGGTACATTCCCAGGAGAATCCTGCGTTTAACCTGAGCTATATTAAAAACGCCGAGTGGGATGCGAAGATCGAGGAAGCTATGCGGCTGACCGCAACGGATCGCGCCAAAGCCGAAGAACTGTATAAAGAGGTACAGAAGGGTGTTTTGGACGGTGCGTATATGCTCCCTGTTTACGATCAGGTTATCACCTACGCGGTTTCCAAGGATATTGATGGCTTCTATTATAACCCGGCATACCCTAACTCTACGCTTTATTTCAACATAACCCATAAATAAATTACCTGTTTTACAGGTATAAGGCACACCGGCAAGGGGAGCTGCTGCTCCCCCTGCATAACAAAGGAGAATGCTGAATATATGGTAAAATATATTATAAAACGATTACTTAACGGCCTTATTGTATTGCTGGGCGTAGTCACCATTACGTTCTTCATCACGCGCGTCGTCCCTTCTGATGTTGCCGGCAAATGGGCCGGGGAACGCGCTACGGAAGAACAGCGTAAGCAGGCTATTGCTGAGCTTGGGTTGGACAAACCGTTGGTAACGCAGTATGTGAACTATTTGAAGGATCTTCTTTCCGGTGATCTTGGCCGTTCATTGCGTACCAAGGAACCCATTACTAAGGAACTTGCAAGCTATTTCCCCGCAACGATGGAGCTGGTGCTGGTAGCTTTCCTGTTTGCGATGTTTGTTGGTATACCAATGGGCATTTATTCCGCGAAGAAAAACGGGAAAATGCTGGATCACGCCACGCGCTTTTTCTCAATAGGTGCGGTTTCACTGCCCACATTCTGGGTTGCAATGGTGTTTCAGTTAGTCTTTTACCGCCTCCTTAATTGGTTGCCGCTCGGCGGACGCATTAGCATCAGTGCATCATTGCTTTACGATGTGCCAAACGTTACGGGTATGCTAATACTCGACTGCATTCTGACCGGTTCATGGGGTCTGTTGGGAGATGCTTTTGTGCATATTATTATGCCTGGCTTTACCATTGCGCTTTATCCTATCGGACTCGTTGCGCGCATGACGCGCTCTGCGCTGCTTGAAATTCTAAACGAGGACTATATAACCGCCGCAAAATCCTACGGTATACGGGAAGGCAGGGTGCTTTGGCGTTATGCGCTGAAGAACTCCCTTGGTGCTACCGCAACGGTTGTTGCGTTGTCCATGGGATATTCGCTGACCAATACATTCCTTACGGAAACAATTTTCAGTTGGCCGGGATTAGGAAGCTACGTCAGCAAATCGGTTACTACGCTGGATTATCCGGCAATTATGGGTATTGCAATTATCTCTGCAATATTCTATGTAATACTTAATCTTGTTGCGGATATCATTATTGCGCTTGACCCGCGCATCCGGCTGTAAGGAGGACAACATGAATCAGAAAATGAAAGATATTCTTCGGCCGACAATTAAAGAGCTGCGGGACATGATATTCATGCTGCGCAAAAACGCGCTTACAATGGCGGCAGTCATTGCGCTGATACTGATTTTGGTCATTGCTCTGCTTGCCCCCGTAATTGTTCCTTACCCGCAGGATATAGCGGATAAAACCAACCTTTCGGTAAAATTCCAGCCCCCTTCTTCGGCGCACCTATTCGGAACGGATGAGCTCGGGCGCGATGTTTTTAGTCGAGTTCTTTACGGAACGAGGATATCGCTTAGCACGGCCGTTCTTGCGGTAGCCCTGTCATTGGTTATCGGCGTACCGCTGGGCGCCGTTGCAGGTACATCCGGCGGCGCGGTAGATGAGATAATCATGCGCATAACGGATATTTTCCTAAGCTTCCCGCCTATGCTTTTGGCAATATTGCTTGTGTCCATGTTGGGGCCGAGCCTGAACAACGCTATTCTTGCCATTGCGCTTGCATGGTGGCCGTGGTATACGCGCATTGTACGCGGTCAGGCAATCTCGCTTAAAGAGCGCAAATTCATCCAGGCAGCGGAAACCATCGGCACGCCGAAGTGGAAGATAGTTGCAAAGCATATTATTCCCAATACAATTTCACCCGTGGTGGTGCAGGCGTCCATGGATATGGGCGGTGTTATTCTTACCATTGCGTCGCTGAGCTATCTCGGCCTTGGTGCGCAGGCGCCTTCTCCGGAATGGGGTTTGATGATAAGCACCTCGCGTAACTATTTTCCGGATATTTGGTGGTATAGTGTGTTTCCGGGCCTTGCCATATTCATAACAGTGCTTGCATTCAACCTGTTGGGCGATGGCGTGCGTGAAATACTTGACCCCAAAACGCGTAAGAAATGAGGAGGAACATCCGTGAGCTATTTTGAAGTGAACGGCCTGCAGGTCAGGCATAAAACATCCGAAGGCGTTAAGGAAGTTCTGAATATAGAGCATATCGCCATTGAAAAGGGAACAACATACGGCATTGTCGGCGAAAGCGGACAGGGAAAAACCGTCCTTGCGCTTACGATTCTTAAACTGCTGCAATGCCCGCCGGGAGAAATCACAAAGGGCTCCATCATGCTGGACGGCGAAGATATACTTACATACAGTCAGCATAAGATGCAGTCAAGCATTCGCGGCAAAAAGATAGCAATGATCTTCCAGGATCCCATGTCCTGCCTGAATCCCGTGTTTACCGTTGGCCAGATGTTGGATGATGTAATCCGCACGAATCGGGGACTTCATGGCAAGGAAGCGACTGAGTATGCGTATAAGGTGCTAGACATGGTAAAGCTGGTGGATGCGGAGAGTACGCTGAAAAAATATCCGCATCAGCTTTCCGGCGGACAGCGTCAGCGTATAATTATTGCGCTTGCGCTATGCTGCGGTGCGGAGTTCCTTATTGCGGACGAGCCCACGCGCAATCTTGATGTAACCATTCAGGCAAGCATCCTCAAGCTGCTCAAGGAGCTGCAGGAAACGCTTGGCATTACGGTTCTCTTTATTGCCAACAACATGAGCCTTGTTTCCGCGTTCTGTGACAGGATAGGCATACTTCATGAAGGGCGTATAATCGAGGAAGGCGAAACGGAGCGGATAATACGTGCGCCGGAGCAGGAATATACACGCATGCTTGTTGATGCCGCACGGCTGCATACAGCTCCCGCAGAGGAAGTAGAAGCAGGGGAGGAACTGCTGCGCGTAGAGCATCTTAAAAAATACTTTGACGTTAAGAAAAAGAATAAGAAGCTGAGCCTCAAAGCCGTGGATGATGTAAGCTTCACCCTGAATAAAGGCGAGGTGCTGGGCATCGTAGGCGAAAGCGGATGCGGAAAATCCACCTTGGTTAATACGATCCTGAACCTATACGATCCTACGGACGGAAAGGTATATTTTGACGGCAAAGATGTATTTTCGGATGAGCGCAAGAAACGAAATGCATTCAAGAAGAACGTGCAGATAGTATTCCAGGATCCGTACTGGTCCCTGAATCCGCGTTGGCTCGTAAAAGAAATCGTTGCCGAACCGCTGGATGCATATGAGAAGCTGCATGGACAGGAGCGTCTTGCGCGCGTTGTGCAGCTGCTGGAGATGGTAGGCCTCAGCCGGGATGATGCACACAAATATCCGCATGAATTTTCCGGCGGAGAGCGTCAGCGCATTGCAATAGCACGTTCGCTTGCATCTAACCCCAAGCTGGTGGTGCTGGATGAGCCTACATCCTCCATCGACGTGTTTTCTCAGGCGCAGATATTGGAACTGCTTCGTGAGCTGAAGGAAAAATTCCAGCTTACGAACATATTGATTTCGCATGACCTTGGCGTAGTGAGTCAAATGGCCAATAAGATTGCCGTAATGTATCTGGGCAAAATTGCGGAGTTCGGCCCTGCGGCCGAAGTATTCCGCAACCCGCAGCACCCGTATACTAAGGCGCTTTTCAATGCCATACCCAAGTTTGAAAAGCTCGGTATAGATCAGTTGACCACGCTGGAAGGTGCAATCCCAAGCCCGATTAACCCGCCTTCGGGCTGTGCTTTCCATACCCGCTGCGCGGAAGCTTGCGAAGCATGCAAGAGTTGGACTCCGGAGCCGATTTATCTAAATGATGCACATTATGTTTCGTGCATACATTTTGCCAAGCAGCAGGGAGAAGGCAAATGCGAAAAAAGATAACAATTGTTACAATGGGGCAAAGTCCGGCTGATCCTAAAACGCACGACGTATATCGTATGCTTGCCCAGGACTGTGACGTAGAAATGCATGGCATTCTTGACGGCATGAGCGAGGAGGAAATAGATATGCTTGCCCCGCAAGGCTCTGAAATGTTGATTGTCAGTTCTCTGCACACGGGGCGTGAGGTACGCATAGCAGAGCATAATGCGATTCGCCTTGTAAATGAACGCTTGATAGAGGCAGAGAAAGGCGGGTCTGTTGCTGCGTTGATACTTTGTACCGGCCACTTTGATATTCCGGATATGCGTATGCCCGTTTTTGTTCCGGAAAAGATTCTTTTCTCACTGTTCAGGGCAATGGGCGTAAAGCGGCTGGGCGCCATTGTACCCAAGCCTGAGCAAATTGCAGCTTCGGAGGCCTATTATAGCGAGTTTTCTCCGCGTATCCGCGCAGCGTCACCATATGGAACAAGGGAGCAAATTGAAGCGGCTGCAGCTTCGTTCCGCAATAGTGACGTAGATATACTTATGACGGATTGCATGGGGTTCACGGAGGAAGCTGGTAAAATGATTCAGGCAGCATCAGGTAAGCAGGTATTTGTGCCTCGGGTGGTAGTGCCTGCGCTTTTGAAGGCTATTGTTTCCTAACCACACTAAACCACTAAAACTATTCTGCCATATGGCAGCGTAACAAGAAAGGAGCATTTATGAAAGTTTTAAGCAGAGAAGACATTTTGGATATACTTTACGGAGGTGCCATTCTGGGTACAGGCGGCGGGGGAAGCCTTACGAAGGGACTTGTAAGCATAGACCTTGCAATAAGCAAGGGAAAAACATTTACGCTTGCCTCCTTTGACGAGCTTGATGCGGATGATATCATTGTCTGCCCGTACTCCTGCGGTGCGATATCACCCTTGAGCGAGGAAGAACGCAAAAAGTATGAAGGTCTTCCGGTGTATGAGGATACCTATCACATTAAGGCACTCAAAAGCATGGAAGAGTATCTCGGCAAGCCGGTTAAAGCCGTGATTTCCACGGAAATCGGCGCTGGAAACACCGCTAAAGCGCTTTACTGTGCTGCCATGGGAGACAAGGTAATCGTCGATGGCGATCCTGCCGGCCGTTCTGTCCCCTGCTTGCAGCATTCAACCTTCTATCTGCATGATGTACCCATTACGCCAATGTCGCTTGTAAACAAGTTTGGCGAAAGCCTTATTGTTAAGAACGTTGTGAACGACTATCGCGCTGAAGCGATCGCGCGTGCCTTTGCAGTTGCTAGCCAGAATACAACTGCGGTATGCGACCATGCTAATACCGCCGAAGTGATCGGGAAATCCGTCATCCGCGGCGCAATTTCATATACCCAGCATATAGGGCATGTCTACCGCTCCGCACTTGCGGCAGGACAGGACTATGCAGAGGCCGTCGCAAAGGCCGGCGAAGGCTTTGTGGCGCTGCGCGGTAAGATTCGCAGGAACGACTGGGGAACCGAAGATGGCTACACCATAGGAGCCATGGTTATTGACGGCAGCGGTGAGTTTGCCGGAAATGAATACAAGATATGGTATCAAAACGAGAATATCATTCTTTGGAAAAACGGTGAGTATTACATTACGGTGCCCGATCTTATCTGTGTGTTCAACGATGACGCTAAGGAGCCGCAGCTGAACCCGTATGCTCAGGAAGGAGAAGCCGTTTCGGTCATTATCCTGCCTGCTCCTAAGGAATGGACTACCGAAAAAGGACTTGAAGTTTTCGGGCCGCGCAGCTTTGGATACGATGTAGACTGGAAACCGATGGGAAAATAACATGAGAATTAAAATCATTGACGCGGTTGTAAAAAGTTCCGATCGGCTGAGGACAAACGACAAGTATATCCGGGAAAGCCTGCGTCCGGATACCGAGATAGACTATGCACATATGTCAAAAGGCTTTCCATCCGTGGAATGCGATCTGCATGCAGCATTTAACAAGCCCCAGATCATCGCGTCAGCGATTCAGGCGGAGCAGGATGGGTTTGACGGCGTGTTCATCAATTGCTTTGATGACCCTGGGGTATACGAATGTCGGGAGTTGCTTTCCATACCCGTATTTGGCGGTTATGTTCCGGCAATGATGACTGCACTCTCCCTTGCCGAAAGGGTTGCCATAATTACAACGGATAAATTCGGGATTTTAAGCGAGGAACGCAAAGCAAGAATGCTGGGTGTTTCCGAGCGCGTAGCGGCAATCGTCCCCGTTGAACTTGGCGTTTTGGAGCTGCAAAGCAATCCTGAAGCTTTGGCAGAACGTGTTGCAGATGTCTGCTGTATACTATATGAAACCGAGCGCGTAGGTGCGGTGTGCTTGGGCTGCACCGCCATGCACTGCATGATAGATTTGCTCCGTGAAAAGCTTCAGGCGCGCAACTGCCCCATTATGGTAATTGAGCCTCTCCGCAACGGCTTACGCTATTGTGAGCATATAATTTCCATGGGATACCGGAACGGGCTGCATGTACTCAAATCCGTAACGCTGCCCAAAGGATACGAAAATGGCTGAGCAAATTGATTTGTATAAGCTATTGAAAGACCGGCGCACCTGTCGGTCTTTCAAACCGGATCCGATTCCTCAAGAGGTGATGGCCAGGCTATATGAGGCTGCCTGTTCTGCACCGAGCGCAGGCGGTTTTCAACGGATATCCATCATTGAGATTGCAGATCAGAAAAAAAAGGACACACTTGCGCGCATTTCACGGAATCAGCGCTTTATTGCCGATGCGCCTATCAATCTGGTATTCTGCATAGATGGGCACAGGATGCGCAGAATTGCCGAATATGAGGGCGCACCCTACGGACAGGATTATGCAATATGTACGCTTTGGATGGGAATTATTGATGCTACCATCAGCGCACAAACCCTTGTGCTAGCGGCAGAAGCGGAGGGATTACGCAGCTGCTATAACGGAAATGTTGTAGATAATGCGGATGAAGTATCGGAGCTTTTGAATTTGCCGGAGCATGTGATACCCGCTTTTATGCTGACGCTCGGATATCCGCGCTCAAACGGTCAACGTTCCCGCAAGTATCCATATGATGTAATTGTGCATAGAGAAACATATAAAGATATGAGTATGGAGAAGCTGTATCCACATCATATTGAAAAATGCGGAAAGCCGCATTTTGCTGCAAATGACGCCCGCTGCGCACAGCTGCAAAAAATACTTATAAGGCAATATGGCACGGAGTTTGCGGAAAAAGCAATGGCGCAAGTAAACGAACAGGGATTCCTTACGGCGTATCAATATTGGTTCGGCTGTTACTATCCGAGCAATGAGGATACCGCAATGACAGCAGAAGGTTACCGCAAGTTTCTCAGAAATAAAGGGCTGGACTTAGATGAAAACGGGATGCGGTAATAATTGAAAACGCTTGGGCGGCCGCTATATTGCAGCCGCCCTAATACTGCTTTTGCCGTTATTAGGCAAAGTATGGTTAGGTCCTTTGTGGGATAAGTTTGTTGCTTTTAAGCGTAAAAAGAATGCATAAACGAGCAGTAAGGTATAAGCCAAAATTGAGTTCGTGCACAGCGATATGGGTGCAAGATGATTAAGCTGACGCACCGCTTATGCTGCTAAATGCTGATGTTTGCATCTAATTCGCATTATAAGGTAATATAAAGAAATCTGAACTTGCATATTCGGTTTTCCGTGCTATAATTAAGTCATGCCCTAACGGGTAAATAAAAAACAACATAACAACAACGGCAAAAGGCAGAAGGGTAACAGCTTCTGCCTTTTGTTTTATTTTTGTGCTATAATACGTCATAGGGAGTTGGTAAATGAGGCAATAGTGCGAATGAGAAAAGAATTCGTATCGTAATGAGCCGAAAAAGAAAAACAAGCATTAACTCAGCACCAACTTTTCTACCCTCATAAATAATTTACCCAAAATCCGCCTTTACATACGGTATCCATGGTATCAATATCCCATTGTATCACCTCGTACCCAAGGGAGCGCATCGTGGTTATTACGGTGTCGTTATATTCGCCGAAAGGCGCGCGGAATACCTTGCAGCGTTTGCCGGCAAGTTTTTCTATTTTGTCGTCGTATTCAACGGTTTCCTTGCGCATCTGCTCTTTCGATATGCTGTTCATATGCGGATGAGTTGCGCTGTGGTTGCCTATTTCGTGGCCCCGCTCGGCTATCATCTTCACATCGTCCGGATATTTATCCGTCCAATACCCGCAAAGGAAAAACGTTGCCTTTACGCCGTATTCATCAAACGTATCCAGTATGAACTGCGTCTTATCGTCCTCCCATGCCGCGTCAACGGTTATGGCTATTTTCATGTCGCTCCTCTCAACGCTATAAACGGGCAGTTCTTTTTTCTTGCCTGCCAATACCTCAAGTTCATATTCCTCCAGCTGCGCCATGGCAGACGTTGGCGATACGGCTCCATCGGAAAACGACAGCGCGATAATTACAGCTGCCGCAGCAACGAATATTACCGCAGCCGCGATTATGAGCATCTTTTTCGTGATAACAAATATCTTCATATTGCACCCTCCAAAACAACATTTATGCATATGCTTATGCATCATATTTCTAAAGATTGCCTAAGTCTAACGTGCTTTTTAGAAAGGCTTTGCCTCATAACACCATATATGATAGAATGACCATGGCACATGAGGGAGGCTTTTACTTTGGATACGCTGAAAGGTACAGTAAAAAGCATAATATACAGGAACGCTGAAAACGGATACAGCGTTATTGAAGTTACGGATGACAATGGTGACGAACGCACGGTGGTCGGATTGCTGCCGCTTATAACCGTTGGCGAACGGGCTGAGTTTACGGGTGACTGGGTGGAGCATCCTGCATACGGACCGCAATTGAAGGCAAAAGGGAGCAAAACCATTGCCCCGGCGACTCTTAGCGCGCTGATAAACTACCTTGGCTGCGGGCTTATAAAAGGCGTTGGCGAGGCCACGGCACGCGACATTGTTTCTACATTCGGCATGGATACGCTCAGCGTACTTGAAAACGAGCCTGAGCGCCTGCGCGAAGTACCCGGCATAGGCCGCCTGAGGGCAAATAAAATAGCCGAGTCATTCGCTATGCAAAAAGGCATGCGCGAAGTCATGCTTGCGCTGCAGGAATTTGGCATAACCGTTGCGCAGAGCATGAAGCTTTATAACACATACGGCGCGCTGTGCATAGCCAAGCTGAAAGAGAACCCGTACAGACTGATAGATGATATTGAAGGCATAGGCTTCATCACGGCGGATAAATTGGCCGTAAAGGCCGGCTTTGAACCGGATTCGCCATTTCGCATCAAAGCCGGGCTTAAATACACGCTGCAATGGGCGCGGCAGGAGGGGCATACTTTCCTTCCGCGGGAAAAGCTTTTAAGCGTAGCCTGCCAGCTTCTGCATGTTGATACTCTTCCCGCCGAGGAGATGCTTGATGAGCTTATCATTTCGGGCAACGTGCTGTATAAGCTGATAGACAATACGGACGCCGTATTCTTGCCCGGCATGTACAGCGCAGAAAGCGAATGCGCACGGCGGCTTATGGGCATCGCTTCGCGCGACGGCATGCAGCTTATGCTCGGCATAAACGCGCAGATAAACTCCCTTGAAAAGGAGCTTAAAATTCCGCTTGCGCCGCAGCAGAGAAAGGCCGTTGAAACGGCGCTGAAAAACGGCGCAATGGTCATAACCGGCGGCCCCGGCACAGGTAAAACCACAATACTCAAATTCATAATCCGCCTCATAGAGCGCATGGGGCTTGATTATCAGCTTTGTGCGCCCACGGGGCGCGCCGCAAAGCGCATGAGCGAAGCTACTGGTGCTGAAGCGCGTACCATACACCGCATGCTCGGCTACGGCACATCCGGCGACAGATTCCTGTACGATGAAGATAATCCGCTGCTAACGGATGTTATAATAGTTGACGAAATGTCCATGGTGGATGTTTTGCTAATGCGCTCGCTGCTCAGGGCCACGCCGAGCGGGACGCACCTTATAATGGTCGGCGATGCTGATCAGCTTCCGCCGGTAGGGCCGGGCAATGTATTGAGGGATGTTATTGCCAGCGGCGTTGTGCCGGTTATTCGGCTTACTGATATATTCCGCCAAGCAGAGCGCGGCATGATAGTTGAAAACGCGCACCGTATAAATGACGGCAAGCAGCCTAATCTTTTCGCGAATGCGGACGATTTCCGGTTTGAAGAAATAGTCGGCGCGGAGCAGATAATACGCCGCGTTATTGCGCTGTGCTCGGGCAAAACAAATAAGCTTATGACCGCAGAGCCCATCAAGGACGCGCAGGTGCTTGTGCCCATGAAAAAAGGCGCGCTCGGCGCGATAAACCTGAACGCACGGCTTCAGGCCGCGCTCAATCCGCCTTCACCTTATAAAAAGGAGCGCAAGCAGGGAGAGATGATACTGCGCGAAGGCGACAAGGTGATGCAGATAAAGAACGATTATAAAATTCCTTGGAAACGCGCAAAATCCGGCGAGGAAGGCACGGGCATATTCAATGGAGACCTTGGCACGATAGAGCGGATAAATCTATCCGAACAGGAAGTTACCGTTTTGTTCGATGATGAACGCGCCGCAGCTTATGATTATTCAATGCTTGATGAACTGAATCTTGCATATGCTTCAACGGTGCATAAAAGCCAGGGCAGCGAATATCCCGTTGTCATAATGCCCATCGCCGGCGGCGCACCGCAGCTTATGACGCGTAATTTGCTCTATACCGCCGTAACCCGGGCGCGTGAGCAGGTAATTATGCTTGGCAGCAGCAAATGCATATATGACATGGTGGACAACAACCAAATTCGCCACCGTTACAGCGCGCTTAAATGCCTGCTGATGGAACTTGATACCATTGTACTTAACGGAAGCAACCATGAGTCGACTGATAGAGACGATACTTGACGCAATATATCCACCGAATGTCACCTGCGCCATATGCGGCAGCGAGGCGCATGCCGATTCTCATTGCCTCTGTGAAGAATGCGCGGCATTGATACAGCCCGCCGGCATAATAAGCGGCAGCGGTTTTATAGACGATATCTACTGCGCCGTGCATTACACCGAGCATATCGCAGCAGCCGTACATAACTATAAATATAACGATGCGCGCTATCTGTGCAGCTTCTTCGCTTCGCTGATAGAATTGCCAAAGGATTGGCAGATAGACGCCGTGCTGCCTATGCCGCTGCACCCGAACAAATTAAAAAAGCGCGGCTATAATCAAAGCGCGCTCATCGCCCGCGAACTTTGCAAAAAGTATGGTCTTATGCTTGACGAATCGCTTGCTGTGCGAATAAAGGACACAAAAAGCCAACGTGAACTGGACAGGTCTCAGCGCGCAGAAAACATGAAGAACGCATTTTCTGCAAGCGGCAGCGTAAAGAATAAGCGAATACTGATAATAGACGACGTGTTTACCACCGGCGCAACAATGAACGAATGCGCCAAAGCCCTTAAAGTAAAGGGTGCCGCATATATATACGCAGCATCTGCCTGCATGGCCGGCGGCGATAGCGCACAATAAATATTAGGCCCTTCGGTCATTATGCGCACTGTGCCCTCATAAGCTTTAGCAAAGCTTATTTGAGGGGGATCACATGTACGCATATATTGAGGAACGCGTTATGAACGTGGCGGAATACATAGTGGAACACGAAGCAACAGTAAGGGCCGCCGCAAGCAAATTCGGAATAAGCAAATCTACTGTTCATCACGATATGCAGGTTCGCTTAAAAGGCATAGATGCAGACATGGCGGAGCGCGTGCGCGCAATACTGGATAAAAACAAAAGCGAGCGCCATATCCGCGGCGGTATGGCAACATATATCAAATACAAGGGCAAAACGCCCGCCAAGAATAGCAAAGCATCAAAAAAGAACAAGCCTATAATACTATAACTATTGCTAAAGCGGCCGGCATAAAGTATACTGTCGCTCATGGAAGAAAGATTTGTTAGAACTCAGGCCTTGATAGGCAGTGAAGGACTCACGCGGCTGAATAACGCCAACGTGGCCCTTTTCGGCGTTGGCGGCGTTGGCTCATATGCCGCGGAAGCGCTTGTACGCAGCGGTGTAGGCTCGCTCACGCTTATAGATGGCGATATCGTTGCAAAAAGCAACATAAACCGCCAACTTATCGCGCTCGATTCAACCGTGGGCCTTCCGAAGGCGCAGGTAATGGCCGCGCGTGCCAAGGATATAAACCCAAGCTGCCGCATAACGGCGCTGAATTGTTTCTATGATGAATCCAATAAGGATATCATAGACTTTGCCAAGTTTGATTATGTTATAGACGCGATAGATACTATATCGTCAAAGCTTTTGATCATCGAGCTTGCAAGCCGCGCCGGCACAAGGATAATAAGCTGCATGGGAGCGGGTAATAAGCTTAACGCTGTTGGTTTTGAAGTGGCCGACATATATAAAACATCTGTCTGCCCACTTGCGCGCGTAATGCGGCGGGAGCTAAAAAAGCGCGGCATAGCCAAGCTGAAGGTGGTATATTCAAAAGAAGAACCTCTTACGCCACACTTTGATAACGCCGCGGATATAGACCCTCGTAGGCGTTCAACGCCGGGCAGCATAGCCTTCGTCCCCGGTACAGCCGGGCTTATATTGGCAGGCGAGGTAATAAAAGACATCGCATTTAATTGTCATTAACGGCTTTTTATCGCGGAATAACATCAACTCTGTAAGGCAACCATAAGAGCATCAAGTTTCTTGAGGGGGTGCTCATATGGCGCTTAACAAGGTTGAGATCTGCGGACTGGATACGTCCAAGCTGCCGAAGATCACGCAGAGTGAAAGCAGGGAGCTGCTTAGCCGAATAAAAGCGGGCGATAACGCGGCAAGAGAGGAATTTATAGGCGCAAACCTTAGGCTTGTACTCAGCATAATACAGCGTTTTTCCGGCCGTGGGGAGCAGATGGACGATCTGTTCCAAGTAGGCTGTATAGGCCTTATAAAAGCAATCGATAACTTTGACATAAATTTACAGGTAAGATTTTCCACTTATGCCGTTCCTATGATCATTGGCGAACTGCGAAGGTACCTACGCGATAACACTGCACTCAGAGTAAGCCGCTCAATACGAGATACTGCATATAAGGCGCTGAAAAAACGCACAGAGCTGATGGACGAGCTTTCACGCGAGCCTAAACTCGGTGAAATAGCAAAGGCGCTTGATATGAAAGAAGAGGACGTTGCCTTCGCACTCGAAGCCATACAGGATCCCGTTTCATTATATGAACCCGTATATCACGACGATGGCGACGCATTGTTCGTTATGGACCAAATACGGGACGATAAGGATGGAGACGAAAAGTGGCTGGATTCAATAGCCATAAGCAACGGCCTTAACAGCCTTGCCGACAGGGAACGCAGAATAATAGAACTACGCTTTTTCCACGGGCGAACGCAAATGGAGGTTGCCGAGGAAATAGGCATAAGCCAGGCGCAGGTTTCCCGCCTTGAAAAGAACGCGCTTAAAAGCATGAGAAAATATGTATAGCGCAGCTTAAAAGCATAACCGCGCCGCGCCCGCCATACAATGGCTGTATGGGGGCGTTTTTATATGAAAAAAGCAAGGCGTATGATAAGGCTTGGCCACAGGGTTGGCCAAATAATGGATATTCCGCTGGAAGCAATAGGCGATACGGTAAAGATATGTATTATTGCGGACAGCTTTGCAAGCATAGAAAACTATAAGGGCGTATTTGAATGCACGGAATCACTCATACGGCTGCGCACGGCATACGGCATAGTGCGAATCGAGGGCGAAAATCTGTCCTTAGGCGAGCTTAGGAGCGAGCGTGCCGTGATAAACGGCAGGGTAAAATCGGTTGCATTTGAAAACTAACCGTTAAATATTTAAGAAAATGCATTTTGAAAGGCAGCCTATGAGGTTTGGCGTATGGCATTATCTTTCGGGATATGTTATTATTGATATCAAAGGCAAGAACCTTGAACGGTTCCTCAATCGCGTGGTGCAAAGCGGTGGAGACATTTGGCACGTTAGGCGCACCGGAAGCGAAAGCGTGCGTGCATGCGTATCCGTCGCCACGTTCTATGCACTCCGGCCCATCGTACGTCAATGCGGCGTAAGGATAAGCATAGCCGCCAAACGCGGCGCGGTGGTCTCACTTTCGCGTTTTCGTTTCAGGAAGGCGCTGCTGTATGGCTGGATGGTTGTGCTTGCGCTTATAATAGCTGCGTCGCGCTATGTATGGATAGTGGACGTTTCCGGCTGCGACAGGGTGGATGCCGATAAGCTTATAGCCTCGCTTAAGGACATGGGCGTGGGCATAGGAACGCATAAACGCGCCGTTGCAACGTATTCCTTGGGTCAAAGGCTCATGGCTACGGATGAGCGCATAGCATGGGCAGGTGTAAGCATAAGCGGCGTGGTGCTGAAAATAGAGATATCCGAAGCGGGCGAAACAAAGCCCGATACTTCGCAGTCAACGGAACCTACCAGCCTTTACGCCGCTAAGGACGGAATAGTAACCGAACTGAAGGTTATTGACGGCAAAGCCAAGGTGAACGTTGGCGATGCTGTAGTAAAAGGGCAGGAGCTTGTTTCCGGAATATTGAGGAACGATGAGTTTGGGTTTATAACCACGGCGGCACGCGGCGCGGTAAGCGCAAATGTTATATATGTAGTCTCTGCCAAGGCAGGGCCGACAATAGAAAAGCTTTCGCTCAGCGGAACAGGGGCATATTACAACGCCGTAAAGCTGTTTGGCATATGCATTGCCGATGAACCGGAATACGCAAGCTATACCGATGAAACGGTATGTGAATATGAACTGACCGGCTGCATACTGCCATTGAAAGCGGAACGCCGCCTGCGGCAGGAAACCATAGTGAAGCAGTCTCCCGCAAGCAGGCAGGAGCTTGAGCAGGCCGCCGCGGCAAAGGCTCAGGATAAGCTGAACGAGCTTATCCCGCACAGCGCCACAATAATATCCAAGCATACCGAGTATGAAACGGATGCGGACGACGCCGTAACGGCCATAATAAGAATAATGACAGAGGAAAACATTGCTGAGGCAAGAGGTATATATGGACAACAATAACGAAATGAACCTTAGTGAAGCGACCGAAGCGCTTTGCATCGCAGAGTCTGCCGTTGAATCGATGGACGAGATGATAAAGCTTTTCGGCGTGTTCGATGAAAACCTGAAGGTAATAAGCGCCGAAACCGGTGCGCGTATAATTGCCGCGGGCGACTGCATACGCATTGAAGGCTCCGCCGAGGCAGCGGAGCTTGCCAAAACGGTTGTGGACAAGCTGCTTATAACCGTGCGTCGCGGCGAAAACGTGGACCGCAGCCGTATACGCTATGCCGTTGATTTGGCAAAAGAAGGAAACGCGGACCTTATTACTGAGCTTGAAAGCGACGTTGTGGCCTTCACCGCCAAGGGCAGGCGAATAAAGTGCAAAACGCTTGGCCAGAAGAAATATGTGAATGCGCTCAAGCGCAATACGGTAGTGTTCGGCGTTGGCCCCGCCGGCACGGGCAAAACATATCTTGCCGTTGCAATGGCCGTATTGGCATATAAGAACAAGGAGGTAGAGAAGATAATTCTTACCCGCCCCGCGGTTGAAGCCGGCGAAAAGCTGGGCTTTTTGCCCGGCGATCTTCAAAACAAGGTCGATCCTTATCTTAGGCCGCTTTATGATGCGCTTTATGACTTCCTTGGCCCGGAAACGTTTAAGAATCTTTCCGAGCGCGGCGTTATAGAAGTTGCACCGCTTGCATATATGCGCGGGCGCACGCTCAACGATGCATACATAATTCTTGACGAAGCGCAGAACTGCACCATAGAGCAGATGAAGATGTTTCTGACTCGCTTCGGCGAAGGATCGCGCGTGGTAGTTACGGGAGATATAACGCAGATAGACCTTCCGCCCGAAAGGAAGAGCGGACTTGTGCATGCGCTTGGCGTACTGAAGGACGTGGAAGGTATTTCCCAGATATATCTTACATATAAAGACGTGGTTCGGCACGAAATGGTGCAGCGCATAATAAGCGCATATGATAAGGCGTACAATAAGAAGAACTAAGCAGGAGGTGTATACGAATTGACAAAGCGGGAAGCGCCGAAACAGATCACGAAGAAAAACGCAAGACTGATTTCACTCGGTATGCTTGCGCTGTCGCTTGCAATAGCTTTTGTGTGTGTGAAGGGCATGCTCACGCCAATACGTTATGACGTAAAGGTGGGGGAGGCATCTCCCGCGACAATTCTTGCCACATGCGAAGCTGTTGACGAGATAAACACCGAAATAATGCGCGAAAAGGCGCGCATGGAAACCGGCAGCATATATGCCATCGATTCCGTCAAAATAGGCGAATATAAACGCGGGGCGGAGGATTTCTTTTCCGGAATAGATAAGCTTTACGGCAAAGCAGCTGCGAATATTCCGGAGGATGCGGATATTCCCGCGTCCGCCGCACAATGGGGCGAAACGCTTTCAGCTTCCGCAAAAGCGGCGCTGTGTTCAAGCGTATCTCCCGCCATAGACGAAGCAAGCCTTCTCGCCGTGCTTTCATCTACGGACGATCAGCTGCAAACACTCAAGGACATCACAATGTCCAAGCTTGACACTGCGCTTGAAGCCGGCGTATCGGAAGAAGGGCGCGATGGGCTTGTTTCAAGCTGCACGCGGGAGATAAACGCAATGAGCGCAATACCTTCCGGCCTGAAAAAAATAGCGGTGCAGGTATTCGATGCATTCCTCAAGCCTACGCTCAGCATAGATGCTTCCGCAACGGAAGCCGAGCATGCCGCGGCAATAGAGAGCGTTGAGCCAATAGTCGTAAAAAAGGGCCAGGTCGTTGTTGAAAAGGGCAGCATAGTGAGTGAATCCCAGTTTGCTCTGCTTGAAAGCATGGATCTTGTTAAAGGGGAGGACAGCAATACCAATCTTACCTTCGGCGTGCTGCTTATAACGCTTTTGCTTTTCGCGCTGTTCGCCGTATACATGCGCTTCATGGAAAAAGAAACGCTTTCAAGTATAAAGCAAATGGCGATAGTTGCGGTGCTTATAATGCTTTCATGCGCACTTGCATATCTTACAAACCGCGTGGATTACCGCTTTACGCCCATACTCATACCCGTGATGCTTTGTTCCTTGCTCGTCGGCGAAGGCACAGCGTATGCGCTTACCGCGCTTTTGAGCATTTTTTTCGGCATCATGGCCGGCGGGAGCGGCAGCGGCATACTCGGTTCGCATTGCGCCGTTATGATAATATGCAATACCATTTCCGGTCTTGCTGCAATATTTGCGCTTAAACAAGCGCAGAGCAGAGCATCCATGATAGCTGCCGGCGCGGTTGGCGGCGGTTACGCGGCGCTTGTTATGGTCGCGCTTCAGCTCATGCTGAAGACTGCTTTCTGGGGCGTTATGGAATCGCTTGCGTGGATATTCGGCAGCGCAATACTGTGCGCTCTGCTGGTTACAGGCTCGCTTTCCATATGGGAAACTTTATTTGACGTGGCCACTCCCGCCCGGCTGAATGAGTTGAGCAACACTAACCATCCGCTTTTAAGGCAGCTTATGGTGGAAGCGCCCGGCACATATCAGCACAGCATAAATGTTGCCGCGCTTGCCGAAGGCGCGGCCGAGCGCATAGGCGCGGATCCGCTGCTTGCACGCGTTGGCGCGTATTATCACGACGTAGGCAAGCTGAGAAGGCCGCTGTACTTCAAAGAGAATCAGAAGAATGGCGAGAATATACACGATTCTTTGCCTCCGCTCGAAAGTGCGCAGGCCATAATTGCCCACCAAAAGGACGGCGTAACGCTGCTTACCAAATATAAACTCCCCTCCGCAGTTATAAGAATATGCGGCGAGCATCACGGCAATTCGCTTATGACTTACTTCTATTTCAAGGCTAAACAGGCGGACGAGACCGTGAAGGAAAAGGGCTTCCGCTATGTCGGAAACCGCCCTTCCACAAAGGAAAGCGCAATAGTAATGATGGCCGATGGATGCGAGGCTGCCGTAAGGTCGCTTGGCGATACCAACAGCACCGCGGTTGAACAGATGGTGCATAAAATAATATGGGGCAAGCTGAACGAGAATGAGAACATGATGTCCAATGCGCCCCTCACCATCGCCGAAATATCGGAAATTGAAAAGAGTTTCCTCAAGACCTTCGCAGGTCTTATGCACGACAGGATAGAATATCCTAACATGGAGGACCTAAAGGCATGATAGAAGTAATACTCGAAGCCGAATGCCCTAATGAAACGGAAGCCATAATCCGCCGCGCGGCATCCGGCGCTCTCAGCGCACAGGGCGCGAAGGGGGATATAAGTGTGTTGGTAACGGACGATAACGGCATACGGGCCATGAACAGGGATTACCGCAGCGTGGACAGGCCGACGGATGTGCTCAGTTTTCCTTCAAACGAAGGGGATGCTCTTTCCGCAGTGCCGGACGGTTTCTTGGGCGATATTGCAATATCGATTGACCGTGCTAAGGCTCAGGCCGAAGAATACGGGCACTCGTTTGAACGGGAGCTTTCGTTTTTGACCGTGCACGGCTGCCTGCACATATTGGGCTACGACCACATGAATGATGAAGAGAGGCAAGAAATGTTTGCCCTTCAAGATAAAATATTAAACGATATGGGGATAACAAGATGAGAAACATACACGAATTTGAAGTAAAGAACCTGCTCAGGATGGCTAACGACGCTAAGGAGCGCGCGTATGTGCCGTACTCCGGTTTCCGCGTAGGCGCGTGCTTAAAGGGCGCTTCCGGCGCATATTATTTCGGCTGTAATATTGAAAACGCCGCCTATTCGCCAACCGTTTGCGCCGAGCGCGTTGCAATGCTGCGCGCCATATATGAAGGCGAACGCGAATTCGATGCCCTTGCAATAGTTTGGGATGGCGATACTCCTGCGGTCCCCTGCGGCGTTTGCCGCCAGGTACTCAGCGAGTTTTGCGATGGCGAAATGCCAATAATCTGCGCCAACCGCAAAGGCGAATACAAAATGGTATCGCTTGATGATCTGCTTCCGTATGCTTTTTCAAAGAAGGACATGAATCTATGATAAGTTCCTCTTACCGTTCCGGCTTTGTATCCATAATCGGTTCACCAAATGCGGGCAAGAGTACGCTTATGAACCGCATAGTCGGGCAGAAAGTGTCAATAGTTTCGCCCAAGGCGCAAACAACCAGAAACCGCATAATGGGCGTTGCAACAAGGCCGGATTATCAAATCGTGTTTCTTGATACGCCGGGCGTTGCCGCGCCAAAAAACCGCCTTGGCGAATATATGCTTAAAGTAGCATATGAATCGCTTAATGAAGTTGAATGCGCGCTGTTCATGGCAGATGCCGCAAACGGCATACGCGAGCGCGACGAAGCGATAATTGCAAAGCTTAGGGACGCTAAGGCGCCGATAATCGCCGCAATAAACAAATGCGACATTGCAAGCGCAGATGCAATATCGGCCGCGCGGCAAAGGCTTGAAAAGGAGAATTGCTTTAGGCAAATAATAGAAATTTCCGCTGAAAGCGGGAATGGAGTAGATGCACTTGAATCCGCCATAGCGGCATACCTTGTGCCGGGACCTATGTATTTCCCCGAAGACATGGTCACCGATATGCCCGAGCGTATAGTGTGCGCGGAGATAATCCGCGAAAAGGCACTGAACCTTTTGAAGGACGAAGTGCCGCACGGCATAGGCGTCGGCATAGATAAGATGGCGCTTAGGCCAAGCGGCGAATTATATGACATGTGGGCCACCATATACTGCGAACGCGAAGGCCACAAAGGCATCATAATCGGCAAAAAGGGCGCAATGCTGAAGCAGATAGGCAGCGAAGCGCGCAAGGACATGGAATGGATGCTTGGTGCGCGCGTCAATTTGCAGCTTTGGGTAAAGGTGCGCGACGATTGGCGCAACAGCCTCGGCGCATTGAAAGAACTTGGTTACGAATAAAAAGAGGTATTTACCATGAGAATGGTTGACTTGATAATGAAGACCCGCCACGGCGAGCCGCTGAGCAAAAACGAGATAGAGGCCATAGTATCCGGCTTCACTTCCGGCAAAATACCGGATTATCAAATGTCCGCATGGATGATGGCCGTATGCTTAAAAGGGATTGGAGCCAAGCAAACAGCCGAACTTACCATGGCCATGATGAATTCGGGCGATACAGTGGATCTGAGTGATCTTAACGGCATAAAGGTGGATAAGCATTCCACCGGCGGCGTGGGGGATTCAACCACGCTTATTGCCGCGCCGCTCGTTGCCGCATGCGGCGGTACTGTTGCAAAGCTAAGCGGCCGCGGCCTTGGGCATACTGGAGGAACGCTTGATAAACTTGAATCAGTTCCAGGCGTAAATATAGAACTGAGCATGGAACGTTTCAAGGAGATAGTATCGCAAATAGGCGTATGCGTAATGGGTCAAACCGGAAACTTCGTGCCCGCGGATAAGCTTATGTATGCCCTAAGGGACGTTACGGGAACAGTTGAGGGCATCCCGCTTATAGCTTCAAGCGTTATGAGCAAAAAGCTTGCCTCCGGTTCAGATGCGATTGTGCTGGACGTTAAGGCCGGCAGCGGCGCATTTATGCACACGCCAGAGGACGCCGAAACTCTTGCGCGCACAATGGTGGACATAGGCAACCGCATGGGCAGGCGTACAATGGCGCTTATAACGGACATGAACCAGCCACTCGGGCTGGCCGTAGGTAATGCGCTTGAAATAATAGAGGTATACGACGCGCTTTCCGGTAAGCTTGACAAAAATGACCCGCTGCTTTCCGTAAGTCTTACGCTTGCAGGCAAAATGCTCATCCTTTCGAACCTTGCAGGCGACATGGCTGATGCCAAAGCAAAGCTGATGCGCGCGCTTGAATCAGGCGAAGGGCTTAATAAGCTCAAGCTTATGCTAAGCGCATTGGGCGGCAGGGATGAATTTGTTGAAGATCCTTATAAGCTTGTAAGCGGCGTTAAGCAGAGGATAGACATATATCCGGCAAAGGATGGATATATAGGCGATATGCATGCGGACATGATAGGCATAAGCGCGCAACTGCTCGGCGCGGGCCGCGCAAAGAAGGGGGACAGTATAGACCCCGCAACCGGCCTTGTGATGCATGTAAGGCGCGGGGACAGGGTAACGACACGCGATGCGCTGGCCACAATGTATGTGAATGATGCTTCGCATCTTGATGAAGCCAGGCAGACTTTTGTCAGCGCGATACGCATAGAGGACGTAATGCCCGCACATATTCCCATGGTATATAAAGAGGTGGATTAAATATAATGGCAAAGCTCATCGCAATAGACGGCAACAGCCTTATGCACAGGGCGTTTTATGCCCTGCCTGCCATGACTAACCGCGAAGGTACGCCTACGGGCGCGATATACGGTTTTTTAAGCATGCTGCTGAAGCTTGCCCAGCAGGAGCCTGAATATATGCTGGTCGCTTTCGATATGCACGGCCCTACGTTTAGGCATGAGGAATACAGCGAATACAAGGCCGGCAGGAAAGCCACTCCTGACGAACTGCGCACCCAGCTTTCGCTTATACGCGACCTGCTGCCTAAGATGGGCATAACCGTGTGCCAATGCCCAAGCTATGAAGCGGACGACATACTCGGCACATTTGCGCGCATAGCAAACGAAAACGGTGTAGATGCGCTGCTTGTTACCGGCGACCGCGATGCGCTGCAGCTTATAGGCGAACATACGCATGTACTCATGACCAAAAAAGGCATAAGCGATACCATTGAATACGATGAAGCAACGCTTATGGAGCAATACGGTCTTGAACCCAAGCGCATGATAGACTTGAAGGCGCTTATGGGTGACAATTCCGATAATATTCCCGGAATACCCGGCGTTGGCGAAAAAACGGCATTGAAACTCCTTGCCAAATACGGCACGGTGGAAAACACGCTTTCACACGCAGCCGATGAAAAAGGCGCGCTCGGGCAAAAGCTTGTAAACGGCGCTGACAGTGCACGCATGAGCTACCGTATAGGCACAATAAACACCGCCGCGCCGATAGACATTGCGCTTGAAGATACGCGCTTCACAAAGGATACGCTCTGCGGCGGCATTGCCATGATGCGCGAACTTGAACTGCGCAACCTTATAGACCGCATACCGCAGAACGCCGCATCCCCGGCAACAGGAGCGGCTGCATTCAACGCGGAGCATATAGCAATAGATAATCCCGCCGCCCTCGCCGAACTCTGCACAAAGCTTAGCGACGCCGATATTGCCGCATTCCATATTGACGGTGTATTCAGCGTAAGCATAGACGGCAGCACGCAGTTCAACATTATGCTTGGCCAAACACTGCTTGACTCCGGACTAAGCGAAGATGAGGTTTATTTCGCATTAAAGCCCATACTCGAAAACGCAGCCATCGAGAAGGCATTTTTCGACAGCAAAGCAATGCGGCATATCGCGGCGCGCTTCGGCGTGAATATATCAAACGTAAGCTTCGACGCAATGATAGCGGACTATCTGCTGCACGCAATACATCCTGCGGCAAATCTGAAAACGCTTTCAGCCGAGCGGCTTAATTCCTCAGAAACCGGTGCGGCGGCGCTCATTAAGCTTAAAAGCGAGCTTATGAGTAAACTTGAAGCGAAGGGCCTTAAGAAACTCTATAATGAAATTGAGTTGCCGCTTATAGATGTGCTTTACGATATGGAACGCATAGGCTTCACGGTGGATCGCAATACGCTCAGTACCATGAGCAAAGAGCTTAACGCGCGCATAACATCGCTTGAAGCAGACATATACGAATGCGCAGGGGAAAAGTTCAATATACTTTCCACAAAGCAGCTTGGCACGGTTCTGTTCGAAAAGCTTGGCCTGCCGCCAGCAAAAAAGACGAAAACCGGTTATTCTACCGATTCGGAGGTACTTGAAGGCTTATACGACATGCATCCGATAGTACCAATGATACTTGAATACAAAACGCTCACAAAACTGTGTTCAACTTTTATAGACGGTCTGCTGCCGCTTATCGATAAGCAGGGCCGCGTGCATACACGCTTTAACCAAAACGTTACGGCGACGGGCAGAATATCAAGCACGGAGCCCAACCTCCAAAACATACCCGTGCGCACGCAGCTCGGGCGTGAAATACGCAAGGCGTTTGTTGCAAGCGAAGGCCGCGTGCTTGTGGATGCGGATTATTCGCAAATAGAATTAAGGCTGCTTGCCGCCATGAGCGGAGACGAAGGCATGTGCCGCGCATTTATAGAAGGCGCTGACATACACCGCCGCACCGCAAGCGAGGTATTCGGCGTGCCGTTTGATGAAGTAACAAGCGAAATGCGCAGCGCCGCAAAGGCCGTAAACTTCGGCATCGTATACGGCATAAGCGATTTTGGCCTTGCGCGGCAGCTTGGCATATCCCGCAAGGAAGCCGCCCATTACATAGAGCTATATTTCATGCGTTATCCCGGAGTGCATACATATTTGAAGGGATGCGTTGAGCGGGCCAAGCAGCAAGGCGCAGCCACTACGCTTTTCGGCAGAAGGCGCGAAATGCCTGAACTTAAATCTTCAAACTATAATACGCGCTCCTTCGGCGAACGCGTGGCCATGAACATGCCCATACAGGGTACCGCGGCAGACATAATAAAGCTTGCCATGGTAAGAGTGCATAATGAGTTGAAGGCGCGCGGTATGAAGTCAGAGCTGATATTGCAAATACACGACGAACTTATAATAGACGCCGTGCAGGAGGAAGCAGATGCCGCAGCGGAAATATTGAAAAGCTGCATGGAAAACGTCGTCAACCTGAAAGTGCCGCTTCTTGCCGAGGTACACACCGGGCATAGCTGGTTCGATACTAAGTAAAAGGGCAGGGCAGCTACCATGATAATAGGGCTTACGGGAACGATAGGTTCCGGCAAATCCACTGTGTCTGCACGGCTGAACAGTCTTGGCGCGCTTATATTGGACGCGGATATCATCGCGCGCGAAGTTGTTGAGCCGAATACCGAAGGGCTGCGCCAAATAGAAAAATCATTCGGCAGCGGCGTTATAGCTGCGGATGGCTCGCTTGACAGAAAAGCCGTTGCTGCGATCGTATTTGCCGATAGCGAAAAGCGAATGTTGCTTAATTCCATAATCCATCCGGCCGTACTAAAAACGCTTGAGGCGCGCACGGCTGCCGAATTAGCTACGAACAGCAACCGGCTGATAGTTTGGGATGTGCCGCTTTTGATTGAGGTGGGCTGGACAAAATACGTTGATTCGGTTTGGCTTGTGACTGCACCGGAAGCCGCGCGCGTAGCGCGTATAATAAAGCGAGACGGCTGCACACCTGCCCAGGCCGAGGCCCGCATACGCGCACAAATGAGCGAGGAAGAAAAGCGGGCATATAGCAGCGAGGTAATAGACAACAGTTCGTCTATCGGTACGCTTTATGAGCAAATAGACGCGCTGTATAAGCAATACGCCGGCGCCGGAGCCAATGCATGAGCGCAGCACAGAGCGCAAAAAGAACGCAGCCAGGCAAGGCCTATGCAAAGAAAACGTCCCGTCAATCGGCCGCTAAGCGCAGCAAAAAGGCAAAAGCAGTAAAGAAAGCCAGTACGCGGCGCATCATCATTGCACTTGTTGGCATTGCGGCAATAATCATGCTTACAATAGGCGGTTTTATGGCAAACAGGATGCTTGAGCGGCGCACCTATAAGCTGATATACGCAGACGAGATATTGGCCTGCGCGGATGAGTTTTCGCTTGATCCATGCCTTGTTGCGGCAGTGATACATACGGAAAGTTCAAATCGCGCGGCTGTGGTATCGCCCAAAGGCGCAATCGGCCTTATGCAGATAATGCCGTCAACAGGCGAATGGATCGCGGGTAAATTAGGCATGGCGGACTACAGTGAAGAAAAGCTGATGGAACCGCTCATAAATATCCGCCTTGGCTGCTGGTACCTTAGATATCTATCGGATAAATACGGTGGAATGGAACGCACGGCGCTTTCAGCATACAATGCAGGCCCGGGCAACGTGGACAAATGGTTAAACGACCCAGCATATGGCGACGGTAAACGGCTTATCAGCATACCATACGTCGAAACGGCCGCATATGCCGACAAAGTCCTTTCGGCAAAGGAGAAATACAGCGAACTATATGAAAAAGAGCTTTGCAAATAAAATAAAAAGACCCTTGGCGTTATGCATGGCAATAATAATTCTTACGCTTTGCGGCTGCGCCGGCAATCAGCAGAATGCCGAATCAACGCCCGATGCAAGCGAACCCACTGAAACGCCGGCTTTGCTTGCGCCTACGCCCGCGCCCGCGCCCGTGTACGGCGGCACATTAAGGCTTGCCATGCCCGAAAATGCCGATACGTCAGACCCGCTTTCTGTGAATACGAAGGAGATGCTCGGCTTCTTTTCGCTTATATACGAAAGCCTTATAGTAATTGACCAATCGGGCGTAGTTACGCCTAAGTTAGCGGAAAATTGGAGCTGTGACGATACCGGCCTTGTTTGGACGATGAAGCTGCGCTCTTCCGCCCGCTGGCAGGATACAGGAGCAAATATTACCGCGGCGGATGTTGTATATTCGTTTGAACGCATAAAGCAGACAGGCGGATACTATTCATACGCCACGGATAAGGTAGAATCCATTGCCGCGGGAAGTGACGGCAGTGTTGTAGTCACAATGAAGCAGCAAGGCATAGCCTCGCTGTACGCGCTGAATTTCCCTATTATAGAAAATCCCACTGCGTCAACATCCCGCTATGGCGCAGGGACAGGCCCTTATTACATCACCTCGATATCAGGCGATAAAGTTACGCTTGAAATAAACCAGAACTGGTGGAAGGAAGAACCCTATATAGAAAAAATAGAGTTCTATCAAAGGAGCAGCAACGATGTTTCCCTCGCTTCTTATGTTGCCGGTCAGCTTGACATGGTATTCACATCGTCGCTTTCCGTGGGGCGGTATCGTGAGGACGGCGTTACGAATGTTATGGACGTTATGACGCAAACGGCAGAGGTAATGCTGTTCAATTATGGCAATTCGGAACTTTCCAACCCGCTCGTGCGCCAGGCCATAGCCTATGCCATAAACCGCAGCGCCATAATAACGAACGTTTATATGAACCGTGCGCGTGCGTGCGACGTGCCGATCGCACCTGACAGCTGGCTGTATAACAGCCGCTCCAAAGTATATGATTATAATACGGAGCTTGCGCTCAGCCTTTTTGATCAGGCTGGGTGGAAGGATACCGATGGCGACGGCTATCTTGAAAAAAATGCGCATCGCTACGATGAACTCACGTTAAAGCTGCTCGTGAACAAATCAACCGATTCAACGCGCGAAACTGCGGCTGGCGTTATTGCAAGCCAGCTTGAAGCGATCGGCATACACGTTGAAGTTGTAACCGCAGGCTTTACCCTTGGCGACAGCAGCAGCGAATATGCTCAAATGCTTGAAAACAAGGATTTTGACATTGCGCTCGTTGGTTTCAATCTGGCGCGTGACTGCGATATTTTGCCCTATATTGACGCATCCGGCGCATATAACTACGGCGGATACAGAAACGACGCCCTGTCAGCGCTTGCAAAATCGCTCAATACCGCGCGCGATGAAGCCTCCTGCCGCGAAGCCGCGGACGCGCTGCAAATGAGCTTTGTTGAGGATCTGCCGTTCATAACGCTGTATTTCCGCCTTTCAAGCATACTGTACCATGATTCTATCAAAGGCTTAGAAAGCGAGCGTGAGCCGGATTTGATGAGCAATATAGCAAATTGGTACATAGAAAGTTGAATGCAGCGCCAAGGCATGATAGAATATGCACCGATGAAGGATTTGGGGGTTGACCTATGCTGAGCATAATTATAATACTTATAGTAATAGCAATAGACCAGCTGAGCAAAATTGCCTGCGCAAATGCGCTTAAGCTGGGCGAAAGTGTAGAGATAATAAAGGGAGTGTTCTCCATTGCATATGTTGAAAACCGCGGAGCGGCATTCGGCATGCTTCAGAACGCGCAGGTTTTCTTCATAATTGCTACGGTAATCGCCTGCGGAGCAATGCTGTATTTCATGATAAAGGAATACAAGCGTATGCATACGGCCATGCGGATATCGCTTGCGCTTATATTCGCGGGCGCGCTGGGTAACTTTATTGACCGCGTTGCGCTGGGCTATGTTCGCGATATGCTCTATTTCAAGCTTATTGATTTTCCCGTTTTCAACGTGGCGGACAGCGCAATATGCATAGGCGCTGCAATATTGATAATAGACGTACTTTTCTTTAAGGGCAAAACGTTTATAGACAGCCTTGATAAAAAGAAAAATACCGACGGCAGCGAAGAAAAGGAATAAACCGCAATGGAGCAGCCCAATTTGCCGATAATTGAATACAGCGAATACGGCCGCACTATAAAGGCAACGGCGTCCGGCGGTGAACGGCTGGACGTATTCCTTGCATCGGCCTGCGGCGAAACGCGCTCCTATGTACGGCGGCTTATTGACGAAGGTGAGGCCAGCGTAAACGGCAAGGATGAGACAAAGGCAGGTGCAAAGCTGAAGGCTGGGGACGCAGTTGAATTGTTTATAGCCCTTCCCGCAAGCACCGAACTTGCCGCGGAAGATATACCGCTATCGATAGTATATGAGGACGGTGATATTGCCGTTATAGATAAACCGAAGGGCATGGTGGTTCACCCTGCGCCCGGTAACGAAACAGGCACTCTTGTGAACGCCATAATGTATCATATAAAGGACCTTTCCGGCATAGGCGGCGAAATGCGCCCGGGCATAGTACACAGGATAGACAAGCTTACATCCGGTCTTATAGTAATAGCCAAAAACGATAACGCACATAGGAGCCTTACCGCGCAGATGAAAACACACGAAGCCGGCAGGATGTATCTGGCGCTGGTAAACGGGAATATAAAAAAAGATAGCGGCACGATAGACGCACCGATAGGCCGCCATAAGGCGGACAGAAAAAAGATGGCTGTGCGGCCGGACGGTCGCAGCGCGGTAACGCACTTTTCCGTGCTTGAAAGGCTTGGCGATTATACGCTTATCGCCGCAAAGCTTGAAACCGGACGCACACACCAAATAAGGGTTCACATGGCGCACATAAAGCACCCCGTTGCGGGAGACAATGTATATGGGCCTGAAAAAAACAGCCTTGGCCTTGAAGGGCAGGCGCTGCATGCCGCGCGGCTTACGCTTAGGCATCCGTCCTCGGGCGAAACGTTAACGTTCCGTGCAGCCATACCCGAATGGTTCACGCTTGCGCTGAAAAAAGCCGGACATGACAGCAATATCGATATAGATAAGCTTATAGACGGAGCGAAGTTTGATGGATAAGCAGAAGCAAAACGGCAGCGCTGCGAAGGAAAAACGCGCAAACATATTGCTCACGCTGTGCATTGTGCTCATTGGCATAATGCTGTTTCTCATGACCGATAAAGGCGCCGCAATGCTTGTTTCGCTCGGCATTAGCAATACAAATGCTGATTATTACGAGTACACCGTAATAGGTGAAAATGAGAAGGTAGACGCCGAAATTTACGCCGATATTGATCCGGAGGCAACCGTAAAAGCAATATCCGCCGATTGGCCGAGCAGCGAATGGTGGAACGCTTATTCCGATGCCGGCAAGCAGGAATATAGAATAGCTTCAGAATGGCTGAATATAGATATTACTTTTATCAGCACCGGCGGCGTTTTCAGCAGCATTACCGTTCAGTATGCTGCGCAAAGCGAACCAAGCGAACCTAAAGGCGAGCTAAGTCCAATTGAGCAATATATGTTTGCAAAAGAGCGCGAAACCTATGATGCGCATTGCCAGGAAGTACGCATAATGCTCAATGCTCTGCTTTGCGCAATAAACGGCGGCACAGACGGAATAGACACCGCGCTCAATATGTTGCACAGTGCAGCGGTCTCAGCCGAAGAAAGCGGCAAAGTTAATTCATTTAGCGAGATGCACATGGACTTTCGCATATATACAACCGGCTCCAAGGCCGAAAAGGCGATAGTTATCAGCATTGAGCAAAATAACCAAACCAAATAAAATCAGCCAAATCATACAATATGTAGATGAAAAAGGTTGAAAGTTGCCACAACGCATAGTATAATATGAGTGAGGTGTTGCATCTATGGATAACAATCGCACTATCGTGCGTATAGCCGGAATGGAATTTAAGTTGACCGGCGACGAAAGCCAGCAGTATATGGATTCTCTGGCCGAAATGGTAAATGCAAAGGTGGACGAGGTCAAGCGTACATACCCCATGCTGAGCACGGGTAACTGCGTACTGCTTGCGGCGCTCAACATGGCGGACGAGCTTACCAAGCTTCGCAGCGATTACGAAGCGCTAGATCAGCGCATATCCGATCTTAGGGAAATGCCAAAGCGCAGCGGCGCTTCCGCGCCCGTAAAGCGTCCTTTTGCCGCCAAACAGGAAACTGGCGTACATTAAAAGGAGCGCTGCGGAATAGACCACCGCAATTTATGACCATAGATTATTTGGCGCGGCCGGAGCGTTTTGTTTTGGTCGCCTTTTTTATGTTCAATAATTGCGGCATTTGAAATAATAACGGAGTAAACAATGGAAAAAAGAGTACTGAAAACACTTGAATACGATAAAATACTTGCCATGCTAAAGGAGCGCGCATCGTGCTGCATCTCACGGGAATTGGTGGATACTATGGAACCTTCCGGCGATTTTGATACGGTTGAACGCGAACTTAAGCTTACCGCGGAAGCCGAGACGCTTTTCTACAAAACCGGCCGCTCGCCTGTGGACGATTTTCCGGACATGCGGCACTGCCTTGAGCGTATGCATGCGGCGCTGTTCCTTTCAACCGGCGAATTGCTGGGCATAGCAAGCTGCCTTAAAGCGGCAAGGATAGCCAAAGACATACTTGCCAAGGAAGTGGGGGAGGAAAGCTATCTTTATAACCTTGCCGGCCTGCTCATTACCCACAGGAGCGCAGAGGAAGAAATAAACCGCTGCATAATAAATGAAGACGAGATATTCGACGGGGCATCGCCCGCGCTTGCACGCATACGCCGTGCCATGCGCCTTGCCAACGAAAAAGTGCGCGAAAAGCTGAACAGCATGATACGCTCCACTGCATACCAAAAATATCTCCAGGAGCCGATAATAACAATACGCAACGGCCGCTTTGTAATCCCAGTTAAGCAGGAATATCGCCAGCAGGTCCCCGGGCTTATACACGACCAAAGCAGCAGCGGCGCAACGCTGTTCATTGAACCGTCGGCGGTAGTCGAACTCGGCAATGAATACAAAAAGCTGCTTGCGGAAGAAGCCGACGAAATAGAGCGCATATTGACGGAGCTTACGGCAATGCTTGCGCCTTATGCCGACGAAATACGCGAAGATCTTAACATAATGGGCCAGATAGACCTTATATTTGCTAAGGCAAAGCTTTCGCGTGAGCTGAATGCCGTTATGCCCAGGCTCAATCGCAATAACTACGTGCGCATAGTGCGCGGCCGTCATCCGCTCATACCTGCGGATAGGGTTGTGCCCATCGATATATGGATAGGTAGGGATTACCGCTCGCTCATAATAACCGGCCCGAATACCGGCGGCAAAACGGTTACGCTCAAAATAGTAGGCCTATTTGCGCTAATGGTACAAAGCGGCATATTCGTACCCGCAAACGAAGGCAGCGAATTCCCGGTGTTTGAGCATATTTATGCCGATATAGGCGATGAGCAGTCCATTGAGCAGTCGCTTTCCACGTTCTCTTCGCACATGAAGAACATCGTGGGCATACTCGATAAGGCCGACGAAAACTCGCTTGTACTACTGGATGAACTTGGCGCAGGTACAGACCCGATAGAGGGCGCTGCGCTTGCAATGAGCATATTGGAAGAACTTAACGACCGCCATTGCATATGCGTATCCACAACGCATTACAGCGAAATAAAAGCATTCGCAATGACGCATGAGGGCATGGAGAACGCCTCTATGGAGTTTGATATAGACCGCCTATGCCCAACATACAGGCTTTATATCGGCATTCCCGGAAAATCGAACGCATTTGAGATATCCTCACGCCTTGGGCTGCCTAACAGCATTATAGATAAGGCAAAAGGCTTCCTAAAGGGAGAAGATGTGCGCTTTGAGGACATTATTTCAAGCGCGCAGTCTCAGCACCGCATAGCCGAAGAGGAGCGAAAAATGGCAGAAGAAGCGCGCGCAGAGCTTGAAAAGCTGCGTGCCGATGCCGAACGCGAACGCAGAAAGCTGGATGAGGATAGGAATCGCCTTCAAGCCAAGGCAAAGGAGGATGCAAAGCGCATAGTTGCGGACACGAAGCGCGAAATGGAGAAGCTTATCGTTGAGATACGCTCCATAAAGGATATAGACAGAAGCGCAGCAGACAGGGCCATACAGTCAGCACGGGACACGCTTAGGGCAACCGAAACCGCCGTGAACGAAAAAGAGACAATAAAGAAGGAGGATAATACCATGCCTCCCAAAACAGTGCGCGCGGGGGATACAGTAAACATTGTTACGCTTGACCAGAAAGCAACCGTGCTGTCCGCTCCCGATTCAAAGGGCGAGGTCATGGTACAGGCCGGCGTTATGAAGCTGAACGTAAAGCTTAAAGACATACGCCTTATAGAAGAAAAGAAGGCCGCTGCGCCCACATCCGGCAAAGTTGGCCTTGGTGCGGGCAAGCAGGTAGGTCTTGAACTGGACGTGCGCGGAATGCTTGTTGACGAGGCCAACATAATAGTGGACAGATACCTTGACGATGCGTATAATGCAGGTCTCAGCGAGGTAAACATAATCCATGGCAAGGGCACAGGCGCGCTGCGAGCGGGCGTGCAGGCATTCTTAAAGCGCCATCCGCTCGTCAAGGGCTACCGCATGGGCAGCTACGGCGAGGGCGACGCCGGCGTTACCGTTGTCACGCTTAAAAAGTAAATTAATTAGGGCATTTTGTCCTTATTCATACCATGTTCACAAATTGATGCTATTATTATACCTATCATGGTGGCTTTTAAGCCGCCGATAGGCAAAGGGAGGTAGACATGGAAAACAATAACGTTATATTGGTTGTTGATGACGATACTAACATACTGGTTATAATAGAAATGTACCTGAAAAAGGAAGGTTATACCGTGGCCACCTGTACCCGCGGTGATACGGCAATAGACGCATTCCGCAGCGTTAAGCCCACGCTTGTTCTGCTGGATGTTATGCTGCCGGGCATGGATGGCTGGACCGTACTTGAAAAGCTGCGCAGCGAAAGCACCGTGCCCGTTATAATGCTCACGGCAAAAGGCGACACGCTTGACAGGATACAGGGGCTTGAACTCGGCGCGGATGATTATATTCCAAAGCCGTTTGAAGCAAAGGAGTTGCTTGCCCGCATAAGGGCCGTGCTGCGGCGCAGCGCCACACCCGGAGACGAAAAGGAACTCAGATTTCCCGGCCTTACCATATCGCTTGATAATTACACCGTAACGCTTGACGGCAAGCAGCTTGATATGCCGCCAAAGGAAATAGAGCTGCTGTTCTTCTTAGCTTCGCGCGAGGGTAAGGTATTTACCCGCGAGCAGCTGCTTGAGCAGGTTTGGGGCTTTGATTTCTTCGGCGATTCGCGTACGGTAGATGTACATATCAAGCGCATACGCGAAAAAATAGGCGAAAGGCCCGAATGGGAGATAAAGACCGTTTGGGGCGTTGGGTACAAATTTGAAACGGCTAAGTAATATGGCTTAGCGGCGGAGGCCGAATGGGCAAAAAATCGTTCAACACATTGTTTTCGCGCATGCTCAGCACATATTTAGCCATAATATTGCTGATAATATTCCTTTTGGGCATCACCATAAGCGAAATGTTCAAAAGCCAATACATGACAGAAAATGAAAACGAGCTCAGGCGTGAAGCCGCCGAAATAAACCGCGTTATAGTTACCCAATATGTGGACGCCGAAAAGCGTGCCGTTGCAAAGGATACGCTGAGGACTACCATGCGCAAGTACGACGCAATGCTTCAACTCTATTTCATAGATTCGGCATTCGGTAAGGTGATATTGCGCGACGAACTGAACGAAGCAAAGTGGGACCCGCTTTGCGATGCAGATCTTAGCGCGGACGCATCGGCAATAATAATAGGCAATGGCGAAATAGAAATAAGCTCGGATAGGTTTACTTCCGGCAATATCCCCATAATGACGCTCAGCCGGCAGATAACCACCACCGAAGGCGAAGTTATAGGCGCAATGTTTTTCCATACGGACGTGAGCCGCACAAACGATTCCATCCGCAAAGTATACCTTGATGTTTTGCTTTCGGCCTGCATTGCGGTAATACTGGCCATTCTTGCGGTAACGTACATAACAAGCCGCATGACAAAGCCGATAGTGGACATGAACAACGCTATAAATCGTTTCTCCCGCGGCGAATACGAAGCAAGGGTGAATATCACCAGCCATGATGAAGTTGGCCAACTTGGCCAAAGCTTCAATGAAATGGCAAATGAGATAAACGCGCTGGAGCAATCCCGAAGGAGTTTTGTTGCAAACGTTTCGCACGAACTGCGCTCCCCGCTCACCAGTATGAGGGGCTTCCTTGAGGCAATGCAGGACGGCACGATTTCAAGTGAGGATCAGCCAAAGTATCTTGACATAGTAATAAACGAATGCAAGCGAATGACCGGAATGGTGAACGATTTGCTCGACCTGGCGCGAATAGAATCGGGCCAATACGAATTAAAGCTTGAGCCGTTTGATTTGAATGAACTTGTTATTCGCACCGTGTTTACATTCGAAGCGCGCATCAACGCAAAGCATATAGACGTCAATATGGATTTTGATGCGGAGCATACAATGGTTGAAGCCGATCAGTCTCAGATAGCGCAGGTCATACGTAATTTGGTGGATAATGCTATAAAGTTCTCTCCCGATGGCGGTGCGCTCACAATGCGCATAGTCACGGATAAAAAGCTTGCCGTAATGAGCGTTATCGACCAAGGCGAAGGCATTTCGCCGGATGATCTGCCATATGTGTTCGACAGGTTCTATAAAGCCGAGAAGGCGCATACGCCCTCCGGCTCGTCGTCAGGGCTTGGACTCAGCATAGTCAAACGCATAATTGAGCAGCACGACCAAACCATAAAGGCCGAATCACAATTAGGCAAAGGCGCAACGTTCACGTTTACGCTTAAGTTATATGAACAACAGGGAAGGCCAAAGGCAAATCCCGCACAACGGAGGTAACAAAAAATGGAGTATCCAAACTATTATTTCGACGGGTACAACAATGCCCCTCAGCAGGAGCCCAAACCGCCAAAGCGCGGCATAGGCGGCTATGTGGTAACGGCGATAATATTCACAATCGTTGGCGCGCTGCTTGCCACCATATTTATGCCGGCGGTGCTAGCATCGTATATGCCAAGTGCGGATAACGGCACGAATAATACCGCACCTGAGCCTACGCCTTTCTTCGATGGGCTTATTCCTCAGCTTCCGAGCGCTACTCCCGAACCCGGCAAAACAGCGGAGCCTGAGGACAGCAACTCCGCCCCCGCAATGACTCCAATTCCGCCTTCCGGCACCATGCCCCAGCTTGACGGCGTAGCCCCCGAAATAACCAACCCCGTCAACCCGATACTTGATATTGTTGATAATGTCAGCGAGGGCGTTGTCGGCATAATCAACTATGGTTACAGCGAAAAATACACCCGTGAACTTGAATTCGGCTCCGGTTCAGGCTTTGTTATATCGTCCGAAGGCTACATATTAACCAATGCGCACGTTGTTGAAGATGCATCAAAGCTCGGCGTAATGTTCGTTGACGGCGAGGAAGCGGAAGCTAAGCTTGTCGGTTACGATAAAACGTTTGACGTAGCGGTTTTGAAGGTTGATAAGGCCGGACTAAAGCCGCTTAAGCTCGGCGATTCCGAAGGTGTGTGCGTGGGCGAATTCGTTATAACCATAGGCGACCCCACCGGACGTGAACTTTCCGGCACGACTACATTCGGCATAGTGAGCGCAACGGCAAGGAGCGTGAATATAGACGGCGTTACAAATGTTTACATTCAAACTGATGCCGCCGTTAACCCCGGCAACAGCGGCGGGCCGCTGATAAACATGTCCGGCGAGGTAATAGGCATAGTTTCCGCAAAAACCGTTACCGCAAGTTATGACAATTACGGCAACGCAATAAGTGCAGAGGGCCTTGGTTTCGCCCTGCCGATAGACCAAGCACTGAAGGTGGCGGAGCAGCTTATAAACGAAGGCCGCGTGCTGCGTCCCGGCATAGGCGTAAGTGTTACCACATGGGGCGAAATGTACGCCACAACATACGGCACGCCTGAAGGCATACTGGTCGCATCGATAATAAAAGACGGCCCTGGCCATAAAGCCGGCCTTGAACCCAACGATATAATAGTTGAAATAGAAGGCCAAAGCGGCATGACTCAGGATGAATTTGTTGCATTGATAAGGGGCAAGATGGTTGGCGACAGCATAGAGATAAAGTATTGGCGCAGCGGTAAATACTATACCACAACTCTTGTGCTGGCCGACCTTAACAGCCTTGGCGGCGAAAACATTGGCGGCGAAGCAGACTATAACTTCTTCGGCGAATAAAAATAAGCATTATTGATAAAAGAGGGTGCAATACATTCACATACGCACCCTCTTTTTTGAATGAACAAAATATATTTGGGCAGAATAAACAACAAGTTTAGGAGGAACAGATATGTTTTTTAGATTTGATCCCGCGCGGCTGATAACAAAATGCCTGCTGTGCGGATTTGCAGCAATAACGGTGATTGTGTGCATAGGTGCATTGTTCCCGAATAAAGGCGATGCAGCTCCGCAAAGCAGCAATGCTTTACCGACAAAGAAAGCCGAGCAGCCTATGCCGGGCGAAAACGACGGCATCCAAACCGTGTCAACAGATAGGCGCATAACTGCGCTTAAAAGCACAAAAGTTGAATGGAAGCTTCGTTTTGACGGGTGCGGACACTACATTACGCTGAAATCGCAGGGCGATATAGAGGGCATGAATAAGGAGGAAGCAAAAGCGGCATATTCGGATTATTCGGTGGAACTTTTCACATCCGCCTATGTAAGCCTTGTGAAGGATTCTGGTGGATGCTGTCCCGAGCATTATGTTATGCTTTCGGGGGAAGATGGTGATAAGCTTGAAGTATACAGGCGCAATAATCAAACGCTTGAGAACGAACACATAACCAGCATAGATATTTCACCCGACAGATTTGCCGAAGATGCCGCCGCGCTGCAAGCGGGTGGAATGCTTTTCAACACATTGCAGGAAATAAATGAATATATAGAAAGCGTAGAATGACCCCAAACACCCGTTTGGGGCCTTTAGCGCTCTTGTCAAGATATTGCGCGCATGATAAAATAAAATAGAATATAAACGTGGGGGTAACGGCTTTTTGATAATTTTGGGTATAGACCCCGGTTATGCCATACTTGGCTACGGCGTAATAAGCACCGAAGGCATTAGATCCAAGGCGATCGACTACGGCGTTATCGAAACCGTTGCGCATACACCGTTCCCGCAAAGGCTGGAGCGGCTGTATACATGCATGAATGAGCTGATAAAGCTGTATAAGCCCGACCATGTTGCGTTCGAGGAACTGTTTTTCGCAAGGAATACCAAGACTGCGCTTCAGGTGGCGGCCGCGCGCGGCGTGGCGTTGCTATCCGCACAGCAGGCTGGACTGCCGCTTTATGAATACACGCCTATGCAGATAAAGTCCGCCGTAACCGGCAACGGCCACGCGGATAAAAAGCAGGTACAGCAAATGATAAAGCTTCTGCTTTCGCTAAACAGCATTCCAAAGCCGGACGATGCAGCCGATGCGCTTGCCGCGGCGCTGTGCCACGCGAACACGTCCGGCCCGGCAGCCGAAACATTCCGCATAAAATAACTCATACGGCAGTAAACGGAGCAAAACATATGTATGCACATATTTCAGGAATAGTTGAAGAGGTGTTAGCAGACCGCGCAATAGTTGAAGCTGGCGGAGTCGGATACGAATTGCTGTGTTCAAGCCAAACGCTTAAATGCTTGAAAGCAGGCGCGCCGCACAAGCTTTACACTCATTTTCACATTTCGCTTTCGCAGGATGTTATGGCGCTGTACGGCTTTGAAACCAAAGAGGAACGCGCCATGTTCCGTCGGCTCATTGGCGTTACGCGCGTTGGGCCAAAGCTTGCGCTGAGCGTACTTAGTTCGCTGAGCGTGCAGGATATAACATTAGCAATACTTACCGAAAACGCAGCGGCATTTGATAAGGTTTCCGGCATGGGCCGAAAAACGGCAGCACGCGTATTGCTTGAGTTAAAAGAAAAAGTGACCGCGGACGACGCCGCAATAGACTCATCTGCCGGCATAAAGGGCAGCACTGGTAGCATGGATATACGCAGCGAAGCTATAGCCGCGCTTGTATCGCTTGGGTATGACGGCGTAAGCGCAGGAAGAGCCGTTGCCGCGGTTGAAGACTGCGACAGGGTAGAGGATATGATAACCGGCGCGCTTAGGGAGATAGCCAGAAAGGGCAAAAGGTAACACATAGTGGCAAACGACGACAGGCTCATTTCATCTTCAATGCTTGCGGAAGACGAGGCTAACGAATTCAGCCTAAGGCCGAAGTATTTGAAGGAATATATAGGGCAAAAGGCCGTAAAAGAACACGTTGAAATATATATCGAGGCTGCAAAGCGCCGCGGCGAACCGCTTGACCATGCGCTTTTTTATGGTCCTCCCGGTCTTGGCAAAACGACGCTTGCCTCAATAATAGCCAACGAAATGGGCGGCACGCTGCACATAACAAGCGGCCCGGCGATTTCGCATAAGGGCGAACTTGCGGCAATACTGACCAACATTGCCCCGGGCGACGTGCTGTTCATAGACGAAATACACCGCCTTAATGCAACCGTTGAGGAGGTGCTGTATCCGGCAATGGAAGATTACGCGCTGGACATAATAATAGGCAAAGGCCCCAGCGCGCACTCTATAAGGCTTGACCTGCCGCACTTTACGCTTATCGGCGCAACTACGCGCATGGGTCTGCTCACTGCCCCTCTTCGGGACAGATTCGGCATAAAGGAGCAGCTTCAGCCATATTCGCCGGAAGACCTGCTTGAGATAATCGTAAGGAGCGCAGGAATACTGGATATTCCGATAGACCGCGAAGGCGCGATAGAAATAGCTTCCCGTTCGCGCGGAACACCGCGAATAGTAAACCGTCTGCTCAGGCGCGTGAGGGACTATGCTCAAGTACGCGGCGAAGGCAAAATAGACCTTGCCACAGCAAGAGCCGGACTCGATATGCTCTCCATAGACGAGCTTGGCCTTGACACGGTAGACAGGCGTATACTTGACACCATGATAGTCAAATTCGGCGGCCGCGCAGTTGGACTTGATACCATAGCCGCTGCAACAGGCGACGATGCATCCACGATAGAGGATGTGTATGAACCTTATCTTTTGCAGCTTGGCTTCATAGCGCGCACGCCGCGCGGCAGAATACCAATGCCCGCCGCATATCTGCACATGGGCTACGACCTGCCAAAGGATGCGACAGACCCGCGCCAGGAGCGCATGAACTTTTAGCACAATAAACAACCATAAATATACAGGGAGGAAATGAGCATGTTTGGAAAGAAAAAGGAACTTGAAGCGGCCATAGAGGAACTGAAGGCCAAGCTTAGCGAGCAGGAAGCGCTGAATGCGCGGCTTGAGCAGGCAATAGAGGAATACAAGCGCAAAGAAGGCGCAATAGCAAACGCGCTCACCCGCGCGCAGAGCGACGCAGGCAAAGTTATAGACGAAGCCAATGCAGAAGGCGCGCGCATAATAAACAAAGCCAACGAAGATAAGGCCGCTGCTCATGCGGAAGCTGAAAGCATAATTGCAGCCGCGCAGGAAGAGGCAGACAAGATAAAGCAGCAGGCCGAGGAATACTCCCGCCAGAGCGCGCTGAAAGCGGAGGCGTTCATGCAGAATTACCGCGAAAGTGCATCCAAGCTGAACAAGGCCCTACAGCGCGCCGCCGAAACAGCCGCCGCACAGGCGGAGCATTTCCGCGCATGCATAAAGGATTCCAACCTTGATAACGAAATAGAGATGGCCGGCGAATACATTCCCGAAGGAGACGCCGGCATAAACGCCGATGAGCTTCCCGAATCATATGAAAACCCTGCCGAACTGATGCGGAGCATATATAAAATAGAAAACCGCCAGACTACGCCTGCCGAGGAAGCCAAAGAAGCCGAGGTTAAGGCAGAAGAAGCTAAAGAGGAACATATTGAGCATGCAGACCGCGGCCCAACCGCAATGCTTAAAGAAGAAGCAGCGGATATAGAGGCGGAGGAGCAGCCAATGATGACAGTCAACGAAATAGTTGGCATGCGCAGCGCCGAAACATCGGAGGAGCGCGAAGCCCGCGCCGCCGAAGACAAAATAGACGATGCACTTAACGCCATAATCGATGACGTGCTTCAGGATTCATAAAACATAACAATAACTAAAAGGAGCGGTTTACCCGCTCCTTAATTTGTATATCCGTTTTTTATGTACTCGATATAGTCCCGTATGGCTTGCTCCCAATCCTGCCTATACTCATAGTCAAGTCCTTCAGCCATCGTGGCAGCCGTACGTGAAAACAGCTCCATTGCCGCGTCGATCGCCATCCATAGCGCATCGTAACTTCCTGCGGCATAGGTTCTTGTCAGCACCTCAAAATCAAATTGAGGTATATACCTTTCAAGGTATTTGCCGCTCATGCCAAGTGATATCGAAAAGCCGTTCTCCATTGCCGCACGATAACTCAGCAGCTTTATAAGCATTGGATGCACCACAGAATTATACATCCACATGGCATAAGGAAGCTGCCTGCGCGCTATCCCTTTGGCAACGTTATTCATGCACCAGTAAAACTCGTTGCAGCAGCCCGCAAACTGCTCCGCCGTAGGCTTAGCCACATTGTACATGCTGTCATTTGACGCAGGAATGGGTGATAGAAGCCCATCCTTATCATAAAGCGGCACGGTCAGGCTGTCGCTCCCATAAACGGCCTTTGTAACATCCGTGCGCTCTATGTGCAGATCTATGCGCACATGGTCGTGAAACAACATAAGGAACGTATAGCTTTTATTAAGGTCTGCATTCTCGCCCCATGCCATATCCACGCTGTCCGGCTCCTGCATAATAGCTATATCTCCAAACGGTTTCAGCCACTTGCGCCCGTTTATCATCCTTCTTACATCGTTTACCGAAAATACTATGTCGTAGTCTCTCAGCTCATCCTTTTCAACATTTGGGTTAGTGCGAGAGCCGTTCATGTATGCAGCGCGTATGTTGTCCGATGATTTAACTACGCTCAGAATAGTGTCCATTATTTGCCGTTCGCTTCGCATATACGCTCCTTATAAAAATACAGGGCGGTTTTTACGCCGCCCTTAGTTCTTATATTGTTTTGCTTATCAACTATTGCGCTTGAGTATGAACCATGCATGCAGCTGAGGCAGTCCGGTTGCGGAATCTGTGCCGTACGGATCGCCGTAAAGCTCATATGTCTTGCCGTCGCCAACCTCTATGGTGGCCACTCCGCTGTAATAGTAGAATATCATATCGCCTTCGCTGGTCTGTATCCTTGCCTTCACATAGGGCGTAGCCTGAATCACTTCTGTCACTTTGCCGACTATCTTATAGCCCTGCTCATGATTTGGATAGTTCTTTATCTTGTCATAGTCCATCTTGTAGACGCCTTCCATATAGGAAGTCTTATCAGGCTGATGTTCAAGATAAAGCGTGGAAGTCTTAGCCGCATCGCCCTTGGTGGCGGTTATAACGGCCTCGTAAATGCCAACGCTTGCGGTCTTTACGGTAAAGCTGAAAGTGCCAGCGGTAGAATCCTGCGTCACCGCACCGTCGAGTTCAACGCCGCTCACGCTTATTGTAGCGCCGGACTCCATCGTGCCGCTTACGGTCATGGTGGAGGATGTGCCTACGCGCTTAACATCGGAATTTACGGAAAAGCTCACGTTGCCGGTAGGCGTGGTTGTCTGGCCAGCATTAGGATCGGTGGTTGTGTTATTACCGGTATTAGTAGCTTGATTGCCGCTTCCGCTGCCATATGTGGCGTTAAATGTTGCGGTAGCGGTCTGGTAGCCGTTCTTGCGCGCCTCTATTGTTATGGTCGCTGCACCTTCGCCGGGCAAGGTATAAGTAGTGGAGAAGTTTCCCGCCTCGTCAATGGCTATCTGTTCATCGTTCACGAAAACGCCAACGGTATTGTCGCTCACAGAACCGGCTATGGGCACAACAGGGGAATCAACGGTAAAGTCCGCAACGCTCGGCTGAGTCACGTTAAGATCTATCGAGGGGATGTCTATTGTTATCTCCTGATCTATCTCAAGCTTTGTCTCCTCGCCGGAGGGGCTTATTACCGTGAAAAAGTCGGGCTTAACGGTGTACTGCGAAACATCCAGTGGCTCATCCGGAACAAGTATGGACTGCGGCACTACAAACGGAATATAGCGCTGGTTCTTGTTGATTGTACGTTCAAGCTGAATATCGCCGTTGTTGTAGCGTACGGTATAGTTGCGCTTGGCATACACGGTTATAAGATACGCCGGATCGCCATCCTCGGTTTTCCATGCTTCTATGGTAGGCGTGCGGGTTATGGGGTCTCCGCCGAAGGTGCAGCTTATGAACTTGGAGAAATCTCCGCCATGCACCTTGTTAACATATACCACGCCAAGTATAGCTATCAATATTACGAGCGCTGCCGCCGCGGCAATGAATACAATGTTCTTCTTCAGCCCACCTGAAGCGCTCTTCCTTCTGGCGCGGGCAGGGGAACGATCATCAAAATCATCATCGTCATAATCGTAATCGTCGTCATTCTCGATTTCAATGTTTTCCTTGGCGGGCTTCATCGGCGTCCTTGTAACCTTGTTTACGGTCTGCTGCGTCTTTGTGCTGCGCGAAGGGGACACAGATTCTTCCGCATCGTAGCCATATGCCGCGCTTGCCGCCACGGGAGCAGCCGCTTCATGCTTGCGGCTGGGCTGCACGGCAGTACGCTTTGCGGCGGGCTTTTCGGCCTTATGCATACGCACGTTGTTGGTAAAGTCCTCGTCGCCTTCGTTAGCGGCAACCTTCTGCACGGGCGCATTGGCCGGGCGGGGATTGAAACGCGCGCCGTAACCCTGGGGAATGTCCTCCTCGCTAACGGTGTCCGCATCAAATTCCGGCTTGGGCCAGTTGGGTGCCTTGACAAAGCCCCATGCCGGCGGCGTTTCGCCGGTTGAAGCCACATAGGATTGATAATCCTGCCCTTTATTCTGTTCGTTTTCCGGCTGCTGAACTTCTTCAGGCTTTTCGCTCTCGTTATCAGCAGTCAGCGGAGCTGCGCATTTCTCGCAGTATTCAAGGTAATCCTCGTTGTATGCTCCGCATACTTTACATTTCATAGATACATCCTCCTGAATAGGGATATCGTCAGTCAATCTATTATAGCAAATTAGTCCCGCCATGCAAAGCCTTTTCGACGCCTGATTTGAAAACAAAGTATTAAATAGCGCGTATTTATTTCATTTTGTCACTCTTTAGGGTATAATGAATGCAATATATTAAGGAGAATGAAGAATGCAAAAGCATATTCTTGCCATAATTCTTGCTGCGCTGATGCTGCTCAGCCTATGCGCATGCGCTAAAGAGGATGCTGTGGCAACGCCGCCCGCAGAGGAGCTTACATACGACGGCTTCACCAGCGAAGAAACAAGCGGCGGAGCCGAGCTGAATAACGGCAACCTGCGCACGGTGACTGTAAGCGAATCAGGTACCGATACCGTGATAGCGCTCGATTTCTGCTTAGGCAGCAACCTTACCGCAGGAGATACAGAGCTTTCGTTAAGAACCCTGCCGGATTACAGCATAACGCTGCTTGGCGAGCCTTTCCGCCTTGCCATAAGGATAGGTAAGCTTGAACACACGGATTATCTTTTGAATAAATCCGGGCTAAACAGCGGGCTTATAAGCGGCAGCTTCAGCGTTTCCGGAGCGGATGACGATTCCTATACGCTGTATTTTCAGCTTAACAGCAATGCCATGTATGCCGTGTCAGTTTCAGACGGCACTCTTACGGTAACGCTCAGGCCGCTTGTCGCGCCGGAAACGCCCAAGCAAACGCCTGACGATAACAGCGATAATCCGGTGATAGATGTTTCCGCCGCGGAAAAAGCCGCCGACGGGGAAGCGTACTACGTTGTTGCAAATGCTTTTGATATGTACAGAAGCGGCGTATTGAAGTGCACAGACGATATGACGCCTACGCTTTCAAGCGATATGGAAACAATACTGCTCATATCCGCCGCTCAATCTTCAAAGGACGCTGCACAGCGGCTTATGGATAAGCTGCTTGCATCTGATGGCGCCGTAAGCGCGCAATGGAGCATAGTTAAGCTTAAATACGGCGAACTGCCCGCATACGAAAGCGGCATGGAATACCTTGCCGCATATGACATTGCGCCGTGCCGCATAAACGGCAAGCAGGAGCAGGGCAGCATAATTATTCCCGACGGCCTTGCGCTGACCGTAACGCCGGACAAGAGCGCATGCCTTTATTCAAAACGCATAAAGGAGTATTCAGATGGCGGCGAGACGATAGAATACGAGCAGCTTTGGCTTTACGGCTATTCAAGCGGAAGCAGGGCATTTTCCAAATATCAGTTTGAGCAGATTGTATCCGCGGCATTTTCGCCCGACGGCAGGCGCTTAGCCGTGCTTGAAATGGCGGGGGAAAGCGCGCACCTTTATGTTTTTGACGTTGACTCGCGCGATCTTATAACTGACCTTTCCGCCGTTGGCTTTGGCGACACAATAAGCGCCTATTGCTGGGACAGCATGGGCGGGCGGCTGTTTTCAATAGGCGGCTCCGGCGAGATAAGCGTGCATCAGTATGATTTTAATGTACCGGACGAGGCAAAGCGCCACAGCGACGTGGACAAAAAAGGCTGCGACGAAGGCATGATAGGCTTTGCCGACGGCGAAGTATACTTCGTTGAAACCACCATGGAAAACGACGGCGCAATATACAGCATAAAACCCGAAGGCGGCTCAAGGCGTGTGTTCATATCTGGCGATAACTTCAGCATAAGCCCGGATTCACGCTATATGGCGTATACACTTTCCGGCGGAGATGCGGCGGGCACGAAAGCGTCCTCCTTTGCATATATAGACATGCAAACGGGCGACGTGACCGAAATAACCCGCGGCTTCAACGTGTTCAACTTCATGTGGTCTTTGGACGGCAAAAAGATATTCTACTTTGAGAACAGATTGAGCGGCAGCAGTGACGACGGCGAAGGTGAGGAACAGCTTACCGACGAGTATCCGTATACGCTTTGGGTGTATTACACCGAATCCGGTGTAAACAAAGCGGTGGCCGATTTGATGAGTACATCCATTATTCCGGGCCGCGATACAGACACCGTATATATATGCTATACAGATAAGGAAACACTTGGCAGCGTGGTGCGCGCAACATACGCGCTGAACACCGCGCAGTAACTTTTAGCCCCGCATCACAATAAACAAACGCCATGGCGCCGCAGTTTTGTCGGCGCCAAATTCTTATGCTTTCCCTATCAGGGATAATATAGTATAATATAGATAAGTACGAGCAAAGGAAAACGCTATGGCAAACGGTAAAAAAAGCGCAAAAAAGAAAAAGACGGCCAATCAAGCCGCCCAAACAAAGCGGGAGGTTTGGGGCGTTATAGTTATAGCGCTTGGTCTTTTTTTAGGCGCGAGTATGTATTTTGATGCCGTAGGCATACTTGGCAAGGCCATAAGCGGCTTCATATTCGGCATGTTCGGCATAGCCGGCTACGCCGTGCCCGTAGGCATAATTGCAGCGGGCGTATTACTGATAGTTTTCAGCGAGGGAGACCTTGGCGTGCTGCCCGCAGTGCTCAGCATAATAAGCATAGTAGCAATACTGAGCATAATACATATCGCCCGCAGGCCGGATGCCGTTGAGGGCATGAAGGCGCTAGACTATTATAAGGATGCATATACCCTTGGCTTTACCTACCGCGAAGGCGGCGGCATATTCGGCGCGCTTGTCGCGTACCCCGCGCTGCTGCTCATGGGCCGCATAGGGTCATATATATTGTTCATTGCATGCATAATGGTATCTTTCCTGCTGATAACGCGGCTTTCAATAAAAAATGCCGGTGCTAAGCTTGGGCAAAGCATACGAACGGGCGTCTCCGCCGCGAACGAGCGCATAGCCGAGCATAAGCAGGCCGTGCGCGCGCAGCAGCAGTCGCTTTATACCGAGGATATAACCGAAGAGGTGCTTTCCGGCGCGTCAATTGCAAAGCAAAAGAAAAAGCCAACAGCAAGCAAAAAGAGCGGCAAGAAGGGCAATTCGTTTGAAGATAACATATTCACGCTCGATTCTTCGTTCAATCAGAAGGCCGAACCTATACCCGAGCCGCTTCCCGTACATAAAACGGAGCCCGTGCGTCCGAATGACGACGAGGACGACGGCCCCGAGTTCATGCCCACAAAGGGACAGATACGCAAGCGCGCCATGAAGGAGAAGGCCGTTGAAGAAGCCTTCGACAGGCTGGATGAGGAAACCGTGAACGTTGATTATTTCCATGATTTTCAGCCGGACGAGGACAACAGAATAATAAGAAACGCGCCCGCAAAAGCCGAAAATGCCGCTGCGGATATTCCGGTATATGAACCGATAGAACCCGCGCCCGCAAAGCCGGCGCAACCTGAATACGAAGCGGAAGAGATAGAGGACATACCATCTTCCGCCGCACCGGTAGTCGATTATCAGCGGCCGCCATACAGCCTTTTAAACAGCCCCGCATCGGATATGCCCACCGGCAACGAATCCCCGCAGGAAAAGGCAAAGTTGCTCATAGATACCCTTGCGACATTCAACATCCCCGCAAGGATAATAAACATAAGCGTTGGCCCCGTTATAACGCGCTTTGAACTTCAGCCCGCGCAGGGCATAAGGGTGAACCGCATAACGTCCCTAAGCCAGGATATAGCGCTTGCTCTTGCCGCGCCGCTTGTGCGCATAGAGGCGCCAATACCCGGCAAGGCGGCAATAGGTATAGAGATTCCAAATAAAAATGCCGCTCAGGTATTGCTGCGCGAGGTCATAGAATCAAAGGAGTTCCAGTCAGAACGTTCGCCCATCTCCTTTGCGCTGGGCAAGGATATAGCCGGGCGCATAGTTTGCGCCAATCTTGAAAAGATGCCGCATCTGCTCATCGCCGGCGCAACGGGTTCGGGCAAAAGCGTTTGCATAAACGATATATTGCTGAGCATGGTATACAAAGCCTCGCCAAGCGATCTCCGGCTGGTACTTATAGATCCCAAGGTAGTTGAAATGCGCGTATATGCACCGCTGCCGCATCTAATGCTGCCCGTCGTGACAGATCCTAAGAAGGCCGCCGGCGCACTGAAATGGGCCGTGCTGCAAATGGAGCAGCGCTATCAGAACATGGCCAAGGTAAACGCACGCGACCTTGCACGCTATAATGCATTGGTGGAAGAAAGCGAGCGGCTTCCCAAGCTTGTTGTTGTGATAGACGAGTTAGCCGACCTTATGATGGTCGCGGCAAAAGATGTTGAGGATTCCATCTGCCGCATTGCGCAGCTTGGCCGCGCGGCAGGCGTGCATCTTATAGTTGCAACGCAAAGACCGTCTACGGACATCATAACGGGTCTCATAAAGGCAAACATACCTTCACGGATAGCGTTCGCGGTGTCATCAGGCGTTGATTCCCGCGTAATACTCGATACAACTGGTGCCGAGAAGCTGCTGGGCAAGGGCGATATGCTGTTCCACGCAAACGGCGCAAGCAAACCCATACGCGCGCAGGGCGCATTTGTTTCGGACGAGGAAGTTGAGCGCGTTATGGATTTCTTCGCACAGACAAATACTCAGCCGCCGCTTGAGGAAGAAGCTTTTGACCGAATAACGAGCGACGCCGTTCAGGGTCCGGCCCATGGTAACGGCAAGCAGGAGGACGAGCTTCTGCCGGAGGCCGTGCGCATAGTTATGGACAGCGGGCAGGCTTCTATATCCATGATACAGCGTAGGCTCCGCGTGGGCTACGCGCGCGCGGCAAGGCTGATAGACATAATGGAGCAGCAGAAGATAGTTTCCGGTTTTGACGGAAGCAAGGCAAGAAAGCTGCTGATAGACAGGGCGGAATTTGAGCGGCGCTTCGGCACGGGCGCTGCCGCCGCAAGCCAAAGCGAGAATGAAACGGGCGAAAGCGAGGTAAATACCACCGATGAAGAAACATAAGGCCGGGATGATATCCCTTGGATGTTCAAAGAATCTTGTCGATTCCGAGCTTATACTCGGCTGCCTTAGGGACGCCGGGTTTGATATAACATCTGATGAAAAGGATGCAGATGTTATCGTTGTAAATACATGCGGCTTTATAGCTTCCGCAAAGGAAGAATCGATAAACACAATCCTTGAAGCCGCGCGGGACAGGAAGGACGGCGCAAAGCTTGTTGTCTCTGGCTGTCTCAGTCAAAGGTACCCCGAGGAATTGCGCGAAAGTCTGCCCGAGGTCGATCTATTTTGGGGCGTTGGCAAGCATAAGGAGCTTGCGGACGCGATATGCGCATTGGTCGGCATGCAGTGCGGCTGCGCATACAGCGGAGCGCGTATGCTATCCACGCCTAAATACAGCGCCTATCTCCGCATTGCGGACGGGTGCGACAACCGCTGCACATATTGCGCAATACCGCTGATTCGCGGCGGCAGGCGCAGCGTGCCGATAGAAAAGCTTGTTGAGGAAGCGCAGGCGCTTGCGGCAGGCGGAGTTAAGGAGCTTACGCTGATAGCGCAGGACACTTCCGCATACGGTTCCGATATATACGGCGAACCCAAGCTTGCGGAACTGCTTAATGAGCTATCCATAATAGATGGCATAAAGTGGCTGCGGGTGCTGTATGCTTATCCTAACACGGTTACGGAAAAGCTGGTAGACACAATGCTCAACAACGAAAAGATAGTGCGCTATATAGATATGCCAATTCAGCATATCGATCCCGTTATGCTTGAAACCATGAACCGCCACGGCTCTGCGGAGCATATTCGCCGCATAACCCGCTATATACGCGAAGCATCGCCCGATTTTATACTGCGCACTACCGTTATGCTTGGCTTCCCCGGGGAAACGGAAGAGCAGTTTGAGCTGCTGTATGATTTTCTTAAAAATGAACCGTTTGATAGGGTTGGCGCGTTCGTGTTCTGTCCGGAGGATGGTACGAAGGCCGCGCTTATGGATGGCCAGATAGACGAAGCCACCGCGAAATCAAGGCTAGATAAGATAATGCGTATGCAGCAGACAGTATCGCTTGAACTAAACAAAAAGCGCATAGGCAAAGAATACGAAGTGCTTATAGAGCACGTGGATAAGGACGCCTGTTACGGCAGAAGTTACGCGGAAGCACCGGATGTAGACGGTATAATAAAGATAATAAACATTCCCGCCTCCGTAAAGCCGGGCGACTTTGTATACGCAAAAATAACGGATGCATCCGCATATGATCTGAAAGGAGAATTTGTAAAATGAACCTTCCCAACAAGCTTACCATAACCAGAATGGTGCTTACACCGGTGTTTGTCGCATGCTTTTATATTCCGGTAAGCTGGAGCATGTATCTTGCAGGCGCTCTGTTCGTTATAGCATATCTTACGGATATGCTGGATGGTCAAATAGCGCGCCGCATGAATATAGTTACCGACTTTGGCAAGCTGATGGACCCCATTGCGGACAAGATTCTTTCCGCCGCAGCTATGATAATGCTAACCGCAGTCGGCCTGCTTTCGCCAATAGCCACGCTTATCACCATATCGCGCGAGTTTGTAATAAGCGGTTTCCGCCTTATATATGCAAACAAAAATATAGTAATAGCCGCAGGCCCCTTGGGCAAGCTTAAAACGCTTACGCAGTTCATAGGCATAACGCTTATGCTGTTCCTTAACCCCGTGTTTGTAAAATGCGGCGTTCCTGTCGATCAGATAATCATTTGGATATCCGTGGCGCTTGCAATATGGAGCTGCATAGATTATATAGTTAAAACCAACCGCGCCGCCAAGGCCGCGTAAGGAGGAGCGCATATGTCAGCAGAGCTTATTTCCGTAGGTACGGAATTGCTTATGGGCAACATTGTAAATACGAATGCTCAGTATATTTCCCAGCGCTTGGCCGATCTTGGCATAGACTGCTATTTGCAGACCACCGTTGGCGATAATCACGATAGGCTGGTCGAAGCCGTACACGGTGCGCTGCGCCGCGCGGACATAGTTATATTGACAGGCGGTCTCGGCCCCACGGCGGACGATTTGACAAAAGAGACGGTTTCCGATGCATTCGGCAAAAAGCTGGTGCTTGACGAAGCATCGCTTGAGTATATCAAAGCCCGCTTTGCCAAACGCGGCCATGAAATGACGCCCAACAACGTAAAGCAGGCTTATTTCCCGGAAGGATGTATCATATTGCCTAACCCCAACGGCACGGCACCCGGCTGCATAGTTGAAAGCAAAGCAAAGGCCGCAATACTCATGCCCGGCCCGCCGAATGAAATGGTGCCCATGTTTGAGGCAAGCGTGCTGCCGTATCTTGAAAAGCGCAGCGGCTATATGCTTAAATCAAAGATGCTCAGGATATTCGGCAAGGGTGAATCCAGCGTTGAATACGAACTGAAGGACATCATGGCAAGCCAGACCAACCCAACCATAGCGCCGTATGCACTTAACGGAGAAATGAAGCTGCGCGTAACTGCGCGCTGCCGCGCAGGCGAAGATGCGGATGCCATAATGGCCCCAATGATAGCCGAAGTTAAGCGCCGCATAGGCGAATATATCTATTCTGAGGATGGACTTGAACTGCATGAAGAAGTCGCGCGCCTTTTCGTGCAAAAAGGACTTACTTTAGCCGTTGCCGAAAGCTGCACCGGCGGAATGATATGCTCAAAGCTTGTTTCCGTGCCGGGCAGTTCCACGTGGTTCAAAGAAGGCTGCGTTACTTATTCAAACGAATCCAAGATGCATAGGCTGGGCGTAAAGCAAGCCACACTTGATGAGTATGATGCAGTAAGCGCACAAACCGCTGCAGAGATGGCCGAAGGCATACGCACTTCAAGCGGAGCCGACATAGGCGTAGCAACGACCGGATTCGCCGGCCCTGACGGAGGGACAGAAGATAACCCCGTAGGCACTGTGTATATAGGTTTCTCTTCAAAGGATAAAAGCTTCACCAAACGGTTGCAGCTAACCGGCAGCCGCGAACGCATACGCAGCATGGCAAGTCTTCATGCGCTCGATATCCTTTGGAGAAACATTTTATAATTAGGTACTGTACAAGCGTAATAGTATATGTTATAATTTCCTTGTAGGAAAAAGACGGCGAAAGGAAGGAAACAAAGCACTATGGCAATGGAAAAAGCAAAGGCGTTGGAAATGGCATTGAGCCAGATCGAGAAAGACTTCGGTAAGGGAGCCATAATGAGGCTTGGCGATGCGGCATCGAAAATATCCGTATCCACTATACCTTCCGGCTGCTTGGAACTGGACTTTGCGCTTGGTGTGGGCGGCATTCCCCGCGGCAGAATAATAGAGATATACGGCCCCGAATCATCCGGTAAAACCACCATTGCGCTGCACATAATTGCAGAAGCGCAAAAGCTTGGCGGTACCGCAGCGTTTATAGATGCTGAGCATGCGCTTGACCCTGTATATGCCGAAAACCTTGGCGTTGACGTGGACGAGCTTTATGTATCCCAGCCGGATACCGGTGAAGATGCCCTTGAAATATGCGAAACGCTGGTGCGCAGCGGCGCAATGGACGTTGTTGTAATCGACTCTGTTGCAGCGCTCGTTCCCAAAGCGGAGATAGAGGGCGACATGGGGGACAGCCACGTTGGCCTTCAGGCAAGGCTTATGAGCCAAGCCCTCAGGAAAATGACCGGCATTATTTCAAAGTCCAATACCATATTGGTATTCATAAACCAGCTGCGCGAAAAGGTTGGCGTAATGTTTGGTAATCCCGAAACCACCACCGGCGGCCGCGCGCTCAAGTTCTATGCTTCCATACGTCTTGACGTGCGCCGCATAGATTCAATTAAGAACGGCAGCGAGGTCGTTGGCAACCGCACCCGCATAAAAGTGGTAAAGAATAAGGTTGCGCCTCCGTTCAAAACCGCCGAATTCGATATAATCTACGGCGAAGGTATATCCAAGGAAAGCTCCGTGCTTGATTTGGCAATAGCCAACAAGATAATATCCAAATCCGGCGCATGGTATTACTATGGCGATATGCGCATGGCGCAGGGACGCGATAATGCAAGGCTGTTCCTTAAAGACAACAGCGAACTTTGCGATGAAATAGAGGCTAAGCTGCGTAAGGCGCTTTCCGCCGCGCCCAGCGAAGCATCGGACGACATGGAAGGCGGGGACGACGCACAGGATTGATATGCGCCAAAGAATAATAGCAGTAGACAATGATTCCATAGCGGAGGAGCTGGGCATCAAACCCGGCTTCTTCTTGTTGCGTATAAACGGCGAGGACGTTGAGGACGTTATAGATTACGAACAGCTTACGGCAGAAACGCACGTTACGCTTGAGTTGGAAACAAAAAGCGGCAAGATAGTTACCGCGGAAGTTGACAAAGAGGAATACGAACCGCTTGGCATATATTTTGAAAGCGGACTGATGAGCAAGGTAAGAAGCTGCAAAAACAAATGCGTATTCTGCTTTATAGACCAAATGCCCAAGGGCGGACGCGATACGCTGCATTTTAAGGACGACGACTGGCGGCTTTCGCTCATAATGGGCAACTATGTCAGCCTTACAAACGTGGATGACAAAGAGTTCGATCGTATTCTCAGGCGCAGGGTAAGCCCGCTGTATGTTTCTATCCACGCTACGGACGGCGCCGTGCGCACACGCATGATGGCAAACCCTTCCGCCGCGCGCATAATGGAGCGGCTTACAGCGCTGAAGGAGCACGGTCTCTGCTTCCATGGGCAGATAGTTGTATGTCCCGGTCTTAACGATGGAGACATGCTGAAAAAAAGCCTAAATGATCTTTATGCTCTCCGTCCGGCGACAAAAACGCTTGCGCTCGTGCCGGTTGGCATAACCAAATTCCGCGAAGGATTATATCCGCTGAGACTGCTGACAAAACAGGAAGCATCGGATATAATTGATTATACGGAAAGCTTTAATGCGGCCGTTGAGGCGCGCGGCGAGGAAGGCTTTGTATACGCTTCCGATGAAATGTATATGATAGCCGGCCGCGAACTGCCAAGCTATGAAAGCTACGGCGAATTTTTGCAGATTGAAAACGGCGTAGGGCTTATGCGCCAGTTTGAGCATGGCTTCAATGAGGCGCTGAAGGAAATACAGCCGCTGAAAAGAAACGTGAAACTTATAGGCGCAACGGGCATGTCCGCACGCAGTTTTTTGCAGAAGCTTTTCGATAAGCTGAAGCCTTACGGCATTGAACTTACGCTGCACAGCATAGAAAACAACTTCTTTGGCCATACGATAACCGTTTCCGGCCTTGTGACCGCAACGGATATCGCAAAGCAGCTAAGTGGCAGCAAAGCCGACGCATTGCTTATTCCTGACGATATGTTAAGAGAGCGCGACAGCGTTTTCCTTGACGGAATGGATACGGACTGGCTTGCAGCCGAAATGGGAATGCCGCTGTGGCCCATGTGCGCCGCCGACGGCGAAGAATTTGTATACAGCCTGTTTGACAGGTTAAACGAGGAGAAATAATATGGCAAAGCCGCTTGTGGCCGTAGTTGGCCGCCCGAACGTGGGCAAGTCCACGTTTTTCAACAAAATAACAGGAAAGCGCATAGCGATAGTTGAAGATACGCCCGGCGTTACACGCGACAGGATATATGCAGACGGCGAATGGCTCACCCATTCGTTCACGCTTATAGATACCGGCGGCATAGAGCCGATGCGGGAGGACATAATAAGCAAGCAGATGCGCAGGCAGGCCGAACTGGCAATAGAGACAGCGGACGTTATAATATTCATAGTAGACGGCCGCGAAGGGCTGACTGCAGCAGATGTTGAGGTTGCCGAAATGCTGCGCCGTTCCAAAAAGCCTGTAGTGCTGGCGGTAAATAAGATAGACCATCCAAAGTATGCCGATGCGCTGTATGATTTTTATGAGCTTGGCATAGGCGAGCCTATAACAATATCCGCCGAGCAGGGGCTTGGCCTTGGCGATGTGCTAGACGAAGTTGTTGCGCATTTCCCTGAGCACGCCGGAGAAGATGAGGGAGAGGCTACACGCGTTGCCGTGGTAGGCAAGCCCAACGTTGGTAAATCCAGCCTTGTAAACGCACTGCTGGGCGATGAGCGCACAATAGTGAGCAACATACCCGGCACCACAAGGGACGCTATCGACTCTCCCTTCAGGTTTGGCGATAAGGATTACATATTGGTCGATACGGCAGGCATACGCCGCAAGCGCTCTATCGAGGATGAAAGCATAGAGCGATACAGCGTTATACGTTCGCTTGCCGCCATACGCCGCTGCGATATCGCGCTCATAGTAGTGGATGCCGAACAGGGTCTAAGCGAGCAGGATGTGCGCATCGCTGGCTACGTTCATGAAGAGGGCAAAGCGAGTGTCCTTGTGGTAAACAAATGGGACCTTATCGAGAAGGATACCCACACCATGAACGAATTTAAGAAAAAACTGGCCGTTGACCTTGCATTCATGGATTATGTGCCGATGATATTCATATCCGCACTTACGGGGCAGCGTGTGAACAAGGTTATGGAGGTTGCAAACGAAGCATACCGCCAGAACTGCGCGCGCATATCCACAGGCACGCTGAACGACATAATAGCCGAGGCTATATCCGTTACCGAGCCGCCTTCCGATAAAGGCAGAAGGCTTAGGATATATTACGGCACTCAGCCTTCTACCAACCCGCCCACGTTCGTGCTGTTCGTCAACGATCCCGACCTTATGCATTTTTCGTATAAACGTTATCTTGAAAACTTCTTCCGCAAATCCTTCGGCCTTACGCAAACGCCTATCAGGCTGAACGTAAGGGGCAAGACAAAGCCGGAGATATAATAAAATAACCAAACATTTACCCGCCATATTGGCGGGTTTTGCATTAAACGGAAACGCGGCACATATATTTTTCCATAGATAAGCTTTATAAGCCTAAGGGGAAGGAGCCTTTTATATGGATAGAAATGAGCTGTATTCAAGCATTGCCGCGCGCACCGGAGGGGATATCTATATTGGTGTTGTCGGCCCAGTGCGCACGGGCAAATCAACTTTTATCAAGCGATTCATGGATATGCTTGTTATACCGACAATAACCGATGAATATGAACGCGCGCGCCTTACGGATGAACTGCCGCAAAGCGCGGCGGGCCGCACGATAATGACCACACAGCCCAGCTTTGTGCCAAACGAGGCGGCGGAGTTGACCATAGGTGACGGCGCAAAATGCCGTATACGATTAGTTGACTGCGTTGGATACATGGTAAAGGGCGCGGTAGGCCACGAGGAGGACAACATGCCCCGCATGGTACGCACACCCTGGAGCGAGGAGGAGATGCCGTTCGACCGCGCTGCCGAAATAGGCACGCGCAAAGTAATAACCGATCATTCCACGATAGGCATAGTTATGACCACGGACGGCAGCATAACGCAGATATCACGCGAGGATTATATTCCGGCCGAAGAGCGCGTTGTGAACGAGCTGAAAGAGCAGGGGAAACCGTTTGCTGTAATACTAAACAGCGTGCACCCCCAGGACGCGGAAACGCAGGCCCTTGCAGCCGCAATGCAGGATAAATACGGTGTTCCGGTAAAGGCGCTTGATGTGCTTAGCCTAAACGCGGAGCAGCTTTACAGCGTGCTTGAAACCGTGCTTATGGAATTCCCCGTTCACTCAATATCCATAAACATACCGGATTGGGTGTGCGAACTTGGCGCGGAGCATTATCTTGTGAAGCGCATAACCGAGCCGCTCAATGCCATAGACAGCGTGGCAAAAATGCGCGACTACGGCAGCATATGCTCCATGCTCAGCGATATTGAGGATTACGAAGCGCCAAGGCTTGAACAAGTATCGCTCGGCAGCGGAGAAATATCGATAGAACTGCGCCCGGTAAGCAGCATGTTCTATAAAATACTTGGCGAGGAATGTGGCTATGAAATAAAGGACGATGCGCATCTTGTGGCATCCATAAAATCCTTTGTGGCAGCGAAAAAGGAATATGACCGCATAGAGGGCGCGCTCAGGTGCGCCAAGAGCACGGGCTACGGCATGGTGCCGCCGGAGCTGGATGAAATGATGCTGGAAGAACCGGAAATTGTGCGCCAGGGTAACCGCTTCGGAGTACGGCTCAGGGCCAAGGCAAGCGGTCTGCACATAATAAAGGTTGATATAGCGTCCGAAGTAGCGCCGCTGGTAGGCACGGAGGAGCAAAGCGAAGCGTTCATGGCATATCTTATGGAAACGTTTGAAAAAGACCCGCAGAAGCTTTGGCAGACGGATATCTTCGGCAAATCCCTAAGGGATATGATGCGCGAAAGCATGGCTGTAAAGGTAAATGCTATGCCTGAAAACGTGCAGCAACGGCTGCATGATACAGTTGAGAAAATGGTCAATAACGGCTGCTCCGGACTGATATGCATAATGCTTTGATGCATATATGCATATCCATACGCGATAAGGCAGGGCAAAGCATGCCCCGCCTTATTTTAATAGATTATATATAATGCCCGAATCCTTTGACCGCGCGGCAAATGAATGCTATACTTAAATATGCAAGCAGTGCTTATATTCGTATAAGTCAAAGCAATAGCTTGCGGTTTATTATAACCCATTGTCATAGCGATAAGGAGGACAAACATGTTTTCAACCCTGAACGAAGTTAAGGAATTTATCAAAGCCAATGATGTTAAGATGATAGATTTCAAAATGACCGACATAGACGGCCGCTGGCGCCATATACTCATCCCCCAGCAGCGGCTTACCGAGGACACGCTGACCTACGGCATAGGCTTTGACGGCAGCAACTATGGCTACGCGCCCGTTGAAAACAGCGACATGGTGTTTATACCTGATCTTGCTACAGCCGCCCTCGATCCGTTTGCCACGGTGCCCACGCTCACGATGACGGGCGATGTTATGATAATAGATAGGCCGGACAACCGCCCCTTTGATCAGTACCCAAGAAACGTTGCAAAGCGCGCCATAGCATATATGCAGGAAACGGGCATAGCGGATGAGATGATTATAGGGCCTGAATTTGAGTTCCATGTATTCGATAACGTAAGCTATCAAACCCTGCCGCACAGCGTAGGCTATACAGTTGACACGCAGGAGGCGGACTGGAACAGCGGCAATCCTTATGACAATAACGGCTACCAGACGCCGCATAAGGGCGGATATCATATAGATAAGCCGCAGGATATAACCAGCGACCTGCGCTCCCGCATGTGCCTTATGCTGGAGGATATGGGCGTTGGCGTAAAGTACCATCATCATGAAGTCGGTGGCTGCGGACAGCTTGAAATAGAAGTTGAGCTTGGTGAAATGACCAAGATGGCTGATGCTACCATGACCGTTAAATACATAATAAAGAATGCCGCGGCACAGGCCGGCAAGACCGCAACGCTTATGCCCAAACCCGTGCGCGACGAAGCGGGCAACGGCATGCATGTGCATATGCTGCTGCTGAAAAACGGCGAACCCGTTTTCTATGATGAAAAGGGCTATGCTCAGCTTTCTGACGAAGCGCTGTGGTTCATCGGTGGCCTACTGGCCCATGCCGGCGCCATATGCGGCATAACCAACCCTTCCACAAATTCTTTCCGCCGCCTTGTTCCGGGCTTTGAAGCGCCTGTTACCATAGGCTATGCCATGGCAAACAGGAGCGCCGTTGTGCGCATACCCGCTTATGCCAAATCCCCCAAAGCAAAGCGATTTGAGCTTAGGAATCCCGATGCTACCTGCAACCCGTATTACGCTTATGCCGCAATACTTATGGCAGGCCTTGACGGAATAGCCAACAAGATAGACCCGCATGCGATGGGCTGGGGGCCGTTTGACTTCAATCTGTTCGATTTGAGCGATGAGGAAAAAGCTAAAATAAAAGGCCTGCCCAAGAGTCTTGAGGAAGCCCTGGACGCGCTGGAGAGCGACCATGAATTCCTAACCCGCGGCGGTGTATTCCCCGAAAGACTTATCAAAATATGGATACAGCGTAAGCGCAAGGAGGCTGAGGCTATCGCCCGCATTCCTCATCCGGCGGAATTCCAGAAGTATTACGATCTGTAAGCCTAAACATCAAAAGGACCGGTATTGCTGCCGGTCCTCACCTATTTATATTAAAAGCCCCAACAGGGCGCTCACAGGCTTTTATATATTTGATACTGGACTTTTTGTCCGCCTTGCGCTTGCGCCATCTCATAATGGCGATTTTAGTCCTTATATCTCAATCACTCTAAACATAACATAGCAGGGGAGAGGATAAAAAGAAAACCTGCTATCTATCAGATAACAGGTTTTGGGTGGTCTGGGTGAGAAGATTCGAACTTCCGGCCTCTTGAACCCCATTCAAGCACGCTACCAAACTGCGCCACACCCAGACGATTCCAGTTGCACCAGCGACCTTAAATATATTAGCACTAACGCATCAATTTGTCAACCATTGTTTTGAATATTTTGCCGAAATATTTGCGGCACATATTCAAGTAATGTTTCAAAAAGCCTTACGCCATATGCTCTATCAGTATTTTTACGCCTATGCCTATAAGTATTATTCCCGCAAGTATGCCCGCGCTTTTTTCAAATATTGAGCCGACTTTCTTGCCTATGAGCACGCCTATAGCGGATATGGTGAACGTGACGCAGCCGATGATAACGGAGGAGGACCATATTTGCACGCCGGCGAGCGCAAAGCTTATGCCTACCGCAAGAGCATCTATGCTGGTGGCAATGGCCATAACGAACAAGTTCTTCGTCCCGAACGGATCACTAACGTGCTTTTCATCATCGCCGCCCTTAGCAACTTCTATTATCATTCTTACGCCTATGAACGCCAGCAGCCCGAACGCCACCCAGTGATCTATCTTTTCAATATATGTGCTTACGCCGTTGCCCAGGAGCCAACCTATAACAGGCATAAGGAACTGGAAGAAGCCAAAGAAGAAAGCAAGCTTAACTATGTTTTTCCAGTTTGACGAATCGGACACTATACCGCTGGACACCGCAACCGCAAACGCATCCATCGAAAGTGCTACCGCAACAAGTAAAAGATCAACTATGCCGATACCCACAATCTTTTGTTTCCTCCGTTTTTTTGATTTCTACACCTTGCATCCGTTTAAGAACAGGATGACATGGCAGGGGAGTGGTGCAATTTATCAGGGAAAAAGAAAAGGCTTCAAATCTATTGAAGCCTTTTCTGGTGCGGGAAACAGGACTTGAACCTGCATGAAGTCGCCCTCACACGGACCTGAACCGTGCGCGTCTGCCAATTCCGCCATTCCCGCGAATATTGGTGGATGGGGATGGATTCGAACCATCGTAGTCTGTGACAACGGATTTACAGTCCGCTCCCTTTGGCCGCTCGGGAACCCGTCCGAATCAGCATATTGATTATAGCATAAAAATGTCAACTGTCAACATTCCGGCAAAAATATAAACATTATTATTCCGGTTTGCTCTTGTTAAGCAGGCAATAATATGATATAATTTCAATGCTGATTTTGATTTAACTTGAAATAAAGGAGATGAATTCATATGAACAACATTCCGACCCCGCATATTTCGGCAAGAGCAGGCGATTTTGCTGAAACCGTTCTTATGCCCGGCGATCCCAAGCGGGCAAAGTTCATTGCAGAAACTTATCTGAATGATGCTGTGCTTGTTAATGATGTCCGCGGAGTTCAAGGTTACACCGGCTATTATAAAGGCAAGCGTGTATCCGTTATGGCCAGCGGAATGGGCATGCCGTCCATAGGAATCTATTCCTACGAACTTTTTAATTATTATGACGTAAAAAATATCATTCGTGTCGGTTCCGCAGGAGCAATTCATCCGGAATTAAAGATTCGAGACATCGTTTTCGGCATGGGGGCATGCACAAATTCGAACTATGCAGCCCAATACAGACTGCCCGGCACTTTTGCGCCGACAGCAAGTTTTAATCTTTTGCAGAAGGCAGTTGCCGAAGCGGATAAAGCAGGTGTGCGTTACATGGTTGGGAACCTTTATTCCTCCGACACATTTTACGATGATGCTCTCAGTCTTTCCGATTGGCAGAAAATGGGTGTGCTTGCTGTTGAAATGGAAAGTGCAGCGTTGTACTGCAACGCGGCGCGTGCAGGGAAAAACGCTCTTTGCATATGCACGATTTCCGATTGCCCGTTTAATCCGGGTCAGGATTGCACGGCGGAAGAGCGGCAGAACACGTTTACAAAAATGATGGAAATCGCACTGAATATCGCATGAGTTCATCTGCATTTTGTAAAAATCGATTAATCATTGTGATACGGCTGCATTCGCAGCATCACGGGAACGCAGGAAGAGGTATTAAGCGATGAGCAAACGTATTGTTAAATCGATCATAGCACTATTCTTCGTGGCAGTGGGTTTGAGTGCCGCTCAGCTTATATGCAGCGGCAGCTTTATTGCGTCTTTCGGCGAAAAAGCACAAAAATGGCTGCCCATATGTATTTTTTGCGTTC
>OLNF01000014.1_pt1 | contig 104590 bp, 85 predicted proteins | sample 1673061 | NCBI WGS metagenome assembly OLNF01 (sample SAMEA3136751, study PRJEB25190) | human gut metagenome
GCAGATACGCAGTCAATTCCAATACCATATTCATTTGGCCTTCGTCATTGGTGTAGGTGGCTGAAATGGTGCCTGACTTTCCTGGCAGAACCGGTTCGCGTGTCCATTTTACCCTGGTGCAGCCGCAACTGCTTACTACATTGTATATGACTGCCGGTTTGGCAGATATGTTGGTCACCGTGAACGTGCAGCTCTGCTCTCCCTGTCCTACAGTGAGGTCGCCAAAGTCGTGTATGGTCTTGTCGAAACGCACAATCCCGTCGTATTCAGTGGTTTTGCCGTCAGTTTTCACCTGAGCGTACAGAGCCGCCGAAAATAAGGCTGCGGTGATAGTCGCAGCCAGATATTTGTAAATCTTCATCATTGCGGCTTAAGTTCCTGCAAAAATCTAACCACTATTGATTATTTGACAGATTTCACATACATTTGCATTCGTATAAAAGCAACAACCAAAAGAATTTTAATATTATGGCTTACAAAATTTCTGAATCAGAGTGCGTAGCTTGCGGTACTTGCATCGACGAGTGTCCGGTAGGCGCAATTTCTGAAGGTGAAAAGTATGTAATCGACGCTGACGCTTGCTTAGACTGTGGAACATGCGCAGAAGCCTGTCCAACAGAAGCAATTCATCCAGCAGAATAATTAACTGGTACATAAAAGATCAGCCTGTTCCTTTCGGGACGGCTGATCTTTTTTTGTTTACATTTCACTCTGCTTCCGGTACGTATCCGGTGACAAATCTGTATAACACTTGAACAGACCGGAAAGTCTACATGACTTCCGGTCTGTTCTGAATTACTTCTTTTACTGGTTTGCTAATTAACCTTCTCTGTACACATTTTTATGGATATTGATCTTCGGGATTTTTCTGTATTTTTGCGGTTTTATTTTGCTTTCACTGATTTTACTGCAGAATAAGGACCGTATACTCTCTTTCCGTTTACTATACGGTATGCACGGATTTTGTAATAGTAAGTTTTGCCTTCAGATACTTTCTTATCTTTGAAAGTAACTGTGCTTCCCTTCTTTATGAAGCCAGCGCTGGTGTACTCACCGTTTTTGGATGTTGAACGATATACACGGTATCCGTTAGCTCCGGTAACTTTCTTCCAGGATACTTTTACAGTGTTCTTTCCCGCATTCTTTACGGATGTAAGAGACACTGCAGTAAGTTTGGCTTTTCCTCTGACACCTGACCGGTCATAGTTACTTAAAACTGCTTTTCCCCATGTGTAAGATACGGCACGCACTGTATAGGAATAGGTAGTTCCTGTGACTGCCTTTGTATCCTTGTAGGAAACACCGGTGATACCGGATGCGATCTTCTTCCAGTTTCCGCTGCCTGTCTTACGGTATACATTATAGCTGTCTGCGTAATCAGTACCGGTCCAGCTTACCTGTATGGTCTTATAATTTAATACTTTAGTCTTCAGATTCTGCGGGCTGGATGCTTTGAATGTATCTTTTTTGTCTGCCAGTTCCACATGGTAATCTGCGACAATGGTGCGTACCAGGGCAAGCTGTGCATTCTGCCACATGTAGCTTCTGGCTTCTTCGCTCATGCTGTCCATATATTTCTGCAGGGATGCAAGGTCTGCTTCCACTTCATGGATGTTATCCTTTGTCACTGCAGTCGGTATGCTGAGGATCCACTGGTCTGCCTCTGCGGCATCTGCAATGTCTTTCTCTGCCTTTGCTGTCTGTTCTTTCAGGGCTGTGATAACATCTGCAAACGTCATTTCCTGTCCGTTTACTTCTACTTTCAGGGCTGCCATGGCTTCTGCATAAGGCTGATACTCTTTCTCATAGCGGTCAAGAAGTACTTTTACTGCTGCATAAGTATCGCGGCTTACCGGATTCACTGCTGCATAGAGCTGTGCGGCTTCTGCTGCAAACTGCTGCTGGTAGCTTTCCTGTCCATTCGGATAGGTCAGTGCCAGGGCGATCAGCTGTTCCATGTTTTCAACAAGTGCAGCATTCTCTGTGCGGAACTTCTCTTCTTCAGCTGCTGTCAGCTGTTCATAGGCATTCTTTGCTGCTGTGATCATAGTCAGTTCTTCATCTGTCAGTGCTCGAAGGTCTGCAGATGGAGTATCATTTTCTGCTGTATCCTGCATCTCTGCAAAGTCAGCTTCCTGTGTTTCTTCTGTTGTATCTGTGCTGAATATATCTGCACTTTCATCTGAGAATACATCTGAATCAAACTCTGCTGCAGATGTTTCTGCTGTTATCTCTTCCGGTGTCTCCACTGGTACCTCTGTCGGCTGCGCTTCATAGCCTTTCACTGTCGCTGCATCCGGTAATACTTCCAGCTGCTCTTTCAGTGCTTCTGCCTTCACCTGATATACATATCCTTCTGCTGCTTCCAGATCTGACAGGTTCTCCACCTGTTCCTGCTGTACGGCATCCAGTGCTGCATACTGGGCTCTGGCATTTACTACATAATCCTCCCAGTCTTTCCAGATCTCTTCTGTCGGTACACCATTGTTCTTCTCTGTCAGTTTCAGCGGACCATCTGCCATGTTTTTGGATACAGTGTTGAGCTCATCGATCACACTCATCACATAAGCTGCCTGTTTATCCTTCTCGCAGGTACTCAGGAACAGCTCTGCCTTCTCCAGTACTCCATAGTTGGCAACATAGCCCTTCTGTATGTCACTCAGTGCATCATAAGCAGTTCTTGCTTCTGTTACCAGTGCCTGTTTCTGCTCATGGTTTCCTGCATTCAGGGTTCCGATAGCATTGATCTTCTCTGTGACCTCTGCAGCTGCTTTCTTATCTGCCGCTACAGTTCTCAGAGTCTGCAGGGTTTCATAATTCTCTACCAGTGCCTTCTGTGTCTCAGTCAGTGCATCATAAGCTGCCTGCACCTCATCCAGACGTTTCAGCACATAGTCGTTCGGGATCAGGTTTTCAGCTGTCGGCAGGGATGCGATGGCTGTGCTTACGCTTTCAGCTGCCTTCCTGTCTGCTGTTTCCTGTGCCTGTTTTTCCTCAAGCTCTGCGATCTTTACTTCTGCTTCTGTCAGCTTGCTGTAGTTGGAAACTGCAGCCTGTGACTCTGCATCAAGCGCATCATAGAGAGTTCTTGCTTTTTCTACTGTCTTCTTGTCTTCCAGTGTGAGCTGGTCTGCTGTCGGGATGGCGTCAATAGCTTTCACTGCTTTTTCAATCAATTCTCCCTTGCCTTCTGCATCCAGCAGTTTCCTCAGAGTGTCTTTGTTAAAGATTGCCTTGTGCGCATCATCCAGTGCATCATATGCAATCCTTGCTGCTTTGATCTGTGCCTTGGTGCTGTTGTCATCCAGGGCGAGGATCAGATCATTTACATCCCTGGTCGGAACTGGTACATCTGAGAAATCCCAGAAGTTTGTCTGACCTTTACGCTGACGTACAAAAGCGTTTAATCCACGGGCGATCTGTGGAACATCATAATTGGTAAATCCATGGATGCTTCCATCTACTTCTCCGTCCACGTCAACCAAGTCAAAGAATGCATCTACAAAGTTATTTCCATTTTTCGTAAATCCGCTGCTGCGGTCCAATACATTTACATCAAAAATTGCTGCAAAAAGCATTGCCTGGGCATCATTCCATGCATTGTTTCCATAGGAAGCACAACCTGTCTCAAATCCTGCTGTACAGAAGGATCCTGTTGCACGCTGTGCAACCTCCGGAAGTCTATGTAATGCCTGATCTACTGCTTTGTTTACATCCTCAAAGCCTTCTTTTCCATACCAGTAAATCAGCGGCTGCCAGCCCATGGTATTATCCGGATTTGAAAGTGCATTGTCTTTTACATTCAGAAGGCTTTCCGCTCTCTTGTGTACCCACTCTGCCATCTCTTCCTCTGTAAAGGTAGAAGAAGTATAGCCGCCGGATTTGATAGCGTGGATGGCATACTCTGTATTCAGATAATTGGAACCGTTTCTGTTTCCTACTGCATCCAGCAGGTTCACAGAAGAAATGTCTCTCGGGTCATAACCGATCGCTTCAATGGCAAGGATCAGTTTGGAGAGGTCTGTTGCCTGCCATTTGGACAGGTCTGTTCCGGAAACTTTTAAATTCTGTAAATAAGCTTTTGTATTCGTAAACCATTTGTCAAAATAAGTATCATCGTTATATGGAATATAACCACATCTGGCTGCAGTAAAGATTGCCCAAATATCTGTGTTTTCATAAGAAGGTGAATCTTTAGGTCCAAATGCATTTTTATCCTTACAGTAATCCAGAATAATTTTGATGGCTTTTTCCGCTTTGGTCAGATATGTTCCCCAGTTAGCCTGATCATCTGCTGCGCTTGCAGCACCATTATCTTTGACTTCACAAGTACCGTTTATTACTTTTATCTTGAAAGTATATCCGTCTTCTTCAGCCTTTGCTTCCTGGCCTTCGTCAAACTGCAGAACCGGTTCTTTAATCCATTTCACCGTTAAAGGACGCTGACCTAAAAAGCTGGTGTCTACAGTAGCTGATTCAATATCTGTTTCAGGATTACATACTGCTTTGATACCATATTTGTCAATCAATTCCTGTGTCTCTTTTGTTTGATTGACAATTTTTGCACCATTTATAGTAACTTTGTTATTATCACCATCGTCGTAGATATTAGTTTTTGTACCATCGATTATTTCAACGCGATATGGGAAATGATAATTCGTGGAATAATCTTTGAAACGGTTATAATCACGAGCATAATTGGTTTTCCATACTTTGGGTTCTGCATCTGCCTGAACCTCTAAAGTTATTTCAACTGTTCTTGGATCATAGTATGGATAACCGTCATTTACATCTGGTGAAATTGACCATACCTTTTCGAAATCGAAACCGATATAGGTTTCTTTTACTTTCATTTCAGCAGTTGTTTTCCCTAATTCCTCATAATTAGGGAATTCTTTACTGCTATAAAGGCTTTTGGTTTTTTCGGTAACAACACGAATATCTTTGAAAATATCTTTATCATAATAACAATTTGTAATTGTAGATCTTTCGTTGGCACGAAATGAATATACTACATATATTCCTGCTGAAAAATTTGATTCAGGGTCTAATTTCTCAGATATTTTTTCTGCTATTTCAGATATTTTTTCGCTATAGCATCCATGATTTACACAATTTTTATATTGTATACGTGAAGAAGCTTTAATTCCAAGCTGACATATTTCCCAAAGAGTTTTTTTATCAATAATTTTTTGTGCTATTTCGTCAGATGTCATAGTGCTTTCTAAACCATAACTGATGGAAAATTCAGAGTTTTCTACTTTTCCACTTCCTGCTCCTATACCCGTTGCTACATTCCATCTTGTTGTTAAATCATCGCATACTAAAATTACATTTCCAGTAACTTTAAGACCTTTTATAAGACCATTATTACTTGAAAATACTATGTGTGAATAAGCAACATCCCCTACATATAGCTTTGTTTGTTCTATTTTAATTTTTAGATTTTCAAGTACACCATTGGAATCTAGGCTAAATGAAATTACTGAAATTCCTTTTTTATTAAGAGTTCTGTCAGTTGCAGAATATGTAATAGTATGCCCTTGTCCGTCGAAAATTCCTGAAAATTTTCCCAAACCAGTTACTTGATTTGTTATTTCAATGTCATTAGTCAAGATAACTGTACTTGTTTTATATGGAGCATTACTATAATTTTCTACAAAAAAATAGTATTCTTCTGCTGTACTGATGCAGTATTGCCCTTTATCATTTTGTCGTAATTCTGTGGTATCTGCTTTAACTATGCGACAATTTATAAGTATCATTACGAGCGCTATACCGAACAAAATATATTGCCAAATTTTTATACATTTATTATTTTTCATACTGATTTCCTATATACACAAGAAAAAGACTACAATTTCTTGTAGTCTAATTCCTTTAGATCTTGTTTAATTGTTTAACGTGTTAATCTGGTTTAATTCCATCCGCTTACAGGAACCCATGTACCATCAGCAGCTTTTACATAGCTGTCAAATCCTAAATCCAATCCCATCATCATAGAGAAATCTAATGTAAGGGTATGATCTTTTCCATCAGAAAGCACGGTATCTACGCCATTGTTATAAGTACTGTTATCAATTACACACATCCAACCAGAATAATCGTTGTAATCTTTTTCAGATAAATAATTCGCAAAATGTACTGTATTGTTCCAAGTTGAATTTTCAGTTACCTTCATGTCGTTTGTTTCTGTCTGATTTAAATCAAAGAGTTTAAAATATGCACCTCTATTATTGGCTAATCCTTTATTACCCGTTAATGACTCATCAATTGCTGCTCCGTTTTCGCCGAAAAATTTTCCAACTAAACTATTATTATGCCCGTCTAATTTGATTGCAGAAATATAATTTCCGTATTCGCTCTTATACCATTCCAGTAATCCCTTTCGATAATAAGTTCTTTTATTTCCCTCTTCATCAATAACTCTGATATCTTCGACAGGTTTTCCTTCACCTGGTGCTGCTAATTCTTTTAATACGTCCATAGCAGTTACACTTCCAGTGTCAGCAATATCTAATGAGTCAGAAAGGATTGTGTCTATGTTTTTAGAACTTTCTCCCTGCAATCCTGTTGCCTGAATCTTTACGGTAATTTGACCTGCCATAGCCGGTACTGCTGTGCTTCCCACCATTGTTGTTGCCATTAAGAATGCAATCACACTTTTTCTTACTTTCATGTTCATTTTGTTTCCTCCTTAAAATGTATTATTTTTTTGCAGGTTATCCTGCAAAATATATCGTTTCGTAGCCTTTTCAAGCCACGTTGATACCTGTTTTCCATAAAAAAGGGTATAAAAAATAAACCTCCGTTATGCCTACAGATATTTGTTTTTTATTTTTTACTAAAGTCCGTCTCCTGACTTAAAGTTCCAACCTACTTGCTGCCCTTCTCGGAAAGGATCTTTCCAATGGTTTCGCAGTGTTCGTCCTTATTACAGTGGGGATAAACCGTACCGGTATCTCACCGGATTTCCGAAAACTAAAGGGATAAAAAGCGACTTCCGATATTCAGTTATCAAAGTGCAAAAAAAATCCCCGCCAAATGGCAGGGAATGTAATGTACAGATTGAACTTCACTCATATCCTTCGCATTACAGTATTCCCTTTGAATACCATTACAAGAATACAGTGAACTGCAGACTAAATACACTGCAAGGGACTTATACCCTGTTTGGGATTCTCACCCAACAATTCTTCAATCGTTACCGTAGTAACAAGCTGTACGTGTGTTTATCAGTATGTATTTTTTTAACAAATTCATCATAACATTGCATCTATTGTTTTGTCAACAATTTTCTTGAAAAATATTTATAAAAAAAGTATTGTTTGAAAATTAATTTTAAATTTACACAAAATCCCAGAAAAAGTTCGAATTTTCGTGAATATTTAATAGAATTATGTCGAACTATTACGTTAAATGTCGAAGTTATCCAAGAACTTACTGTTCTGATGTGACACAATGTAATTTTTTTTGACATTCTAAAAGTTTTTTATTGATTTTTTCTTAAGAACATGTATAATACAATCTTAATTGAACATTTATTAACAATTACCGGTTTTTAGTTCTGTTAGTTACGGCACATAAATGTCGGACTTTCAGCTAAGAGGGAATCAGGTCAGAATCCTGAACAGTCGTGCTGCTGTATACGTGTAGCTGTGTCTCATATCCATTGCATACTTATATGTGAGAAGGCGAGATTCGGCGTTACTGCGTGAGTCAGAATACCTGCTATAAACTGCCGCCATTTACTACACGTAATAGAAAATGGAAGGGTGATCTTCTTTAGTGTTCTCTTTTTTACTAAAACATCACCCTTAAGTATGTTTTCTCTGTTCTCGTTGGGAATGCGGATTACTGGCAGTTATCGGTATTTTGATGCAATGTGGTATATTTGATATAACGTGTAGCCCAAAATGCTCTGATACAGAGAAAGAATGTTTTCTATATTGTAAAGGAGTATTTTTTTATGACAAAATCAGCGGCTGATTCTTCTAAATCTTTCATACTTACACGCCGTAATTGTGGGCAGTATCTTGGGAAAAATATGGAAATACCGATAAATTGCCGTTCTATATCAGCAGAGACTTTTTTTAACAAATCAGTGATCCGTTCAGTAGTATTTCCGTACGAAATGGAGCAGATTGGAAGTAAAGCTTTTCAGGGATGCTCCCGTCTGAGCGAAATTGAACTTCCGGAATATCTGGGTAGGCTTGGAACAGGTGCATTTTCAGACTGCGTTTCTCTGAAAAAAGTTGAAATTCCATCCGGACTTACCAATATTCCTAAAAGTGCATTTAATAATGACCGGAAGTTAAGTGATTTAAAGTTTTCATCAGACAGCCATTTGGTTTCTATTGGTCCCAGTGCTTTTTCTGAATGTACTGCTCTTACAGAGGTTATTTTTCCGGAATCTTTGGAGAAAATTGATGACAGAGCTTTTTATAAGTGTAAGAAATTAAACAAAGTTTCTTTTCCGGAAGGATTAAAAATTATCAGTAAGCAGGCTTTTTATTTCTGTGGCCTGAATTCACTGGAACTGTCGGATTCGCTGGAGGTGCTGGATGAAAGTGCATTTTTTAAATGCTGTAATCTGACTCATGTGGTAATTCCGCCGAATGTGCGTTATATTGGAAAGTGGGTTTTTCATGGATGTAATCGTTTAAAATATCTGGAGATTCGCCATGATCCGGATTTTATCGGAGAATGGATCATTAATAAGGCAGCTACGATCCGGTGTTATAAAGGCTCTCGAATAGACAGGTATTGTCAGGAGACAGGATTTAAGGTGGAATACTTATCATAGTCTAATATAAAAAGCTTCCTCCTGTCAGTCATTAATTTTCAGACCGACAGGAGGAAATTTTTACGTTATATATTATACTCTTTATAAAGTTCTTTTCGCTTTTCAGCATCTGTCGCAACACCTTGAATTTCAGCACTTCTTCCATCCAGAATCAGACGATTGATCAATATCCTCTATTCTATGGATTTATAAATTTCTTGAATAATCATGAGGAATCCTGGGTATTGTCAAGAAGCAGAATTTAAAGTAGAATATCCCTCATAATCCAATATAAAAAGTCTTGCACAAAGATGCAGATGTAAAGGGGAAGTTTACGAATGAATGATATTTTTAGTTATGAACAGAAAAAAGGGGGTACAATTTTTACTTTTCCGGGTAAGACGAAAGTTTTGAGTACCAGTCCGTTGAATGGAGGGATTACTACTCATCTTATGCATGCGTTAAATATTAACTGTATGAATGGGGCTTATGAATGTGAAATGCTGGGGGATACTTATGAGGAAGATCTGAGGGCTCATGCACGGGAGCTGGAAATTGATCCAGAGACTGCTACTGCGCTGAGTACAGCAGCGTGGACGGAGCTTTGTGCGGTTGAGAAAGTTCAGTATCAGGAGCTGTCTGTGACTGCTGCTGTTACTGGTGGGATTGATTCGAATGGGATGTGTCCGGGGGATCCGTCTTCTTATTATGAGAGGAATGGTTCTTATGAAATGCTGCCGCCGGGGACAATCAATGTTTTTATTTATATTAATCAGAATCTTACGGATGCGGCAATGCTTCGGGCATTGATGATTGCTTCGGAAGCAAAAGCTTCTGCTGTTTCTCATCTTCTGCTTGGCAGCTGTTATTCGGAAGAAATTGCGACAGGTTCTGGTACGGATGGAACTGTGATTGCGTCAAGCATGGAGGGAGAACTGACACTTACGGACGCTTCCGGGCATTCGAAACTGGGAGAACTTATCGGAAAGGTGGTCAGTTCTGCAGTGAAGCAGGCTCTGATGAAACAGACGGCCGCCTGTGGTCCGAGACAGTTCCAGGCTCTTGTCCGTACTGCGAGATATGGAATTACTGCTGGGACTATGTGGGATTTTTATACAGAACATCAGGAGATTTTTCAAAAATATCAGATTTGTTTTGACAGAGCATCTGAACTGGAGCAGGCTCTTCTTGCACATAACCGTATCAGTAATCTGGTTTTATGTGTATCGCTTTATCTTCATCTGATGGATCAGCTGCGCTGGGGACTAATCATGGAGCGGGAAGCTCTCAGAGACGGAAAGAGGTTACTGCTTTATGGATTGTACTGTGGACAGAATATGTTTCTGGCTAATCGTTATCCAGATGCTTCATGGGAAGAGAAAGTGTTGAAAAGCTTTTCGCTAAAAGAACAGCTGATGTATATTTTGATGTTTTATATAGCGGTCAGCTAAGTTTTGCGCCGCGAAGCGGATGATTTTATCCGCTTGACTTATGTACTATATACAAAAAGGAAACAGAAAAGATAAAAACTTTAGTATCCTCTTCTGTTTCCTTTTGGTTTATTATATAGTTTTTACGTTTTCGGAGTTAACGATTATTTCTGGGTTCCGTCATAGAAACCGCATCCGTTTCGTCCATGTTCTTTTATTTCATAGAGTGTATAGCGAATATAAATAGTTTTATCCGCTGGAATATATGAATGCAGAAAATCTCCTTAATGGAAACTCTTAATCCAGTTTACCAGAGAATCATGCCAGATGTTGTCATATACGGTTTTCTTCATCTGATCTGTGACCGGACCGTTGTTTGCCATTTTGGCAAGGATTGCCTGCTGTAATTCTTCTACAGTCATGTCTTCGGGTGCTTTGTCAGGATCTACGGTTACTGTCTTAGACGGTTCTTCAGAAACTGGTGTTTTCTCAAAAATATTATTTTCAACAGATTTTTCCGGCTGAACATCTTCTGCTTTCGCTGCTGCAGTTTCTGCTTCTGCGAGAGTTTTGTCCTGTACAGGAGTTTCCGGCTGTGTGAAAGCTGCTTCTTCAGGTTTCTCTTCTGTTTTTGCAGCTTCAGTATCTGTAACTTCTACTTTTACAGGTGTGTATTCTGGCATATCACCTGCAGGAACCCAGATCTCTCCGCTGTTGGCAGCTACTGTTACGTTGATGCGGCCACCCTGGACGGATACTTTCTGACCTGTTAGGGTTCCAATATATTCCGCGCAGTTTCCTGCCGGGAGGCTCATACCTGCTGCATTGTCATCGTTATTTACGGTAACGATCACACGGATTCCGTCAAGGTCACGAGCAAATGCGAACTGGCGGTTGGTAAGCTGGAGCTCTGTGTAACTTCCGTAGTTTAATGCCGGTGTGTTCTGTCTTACTTTTCCAAGGGCTGCGATCAGGGCAGTACAGGGATTTTTCTGTACAGCATCTGCGTAATCTTCGATGTTCAGAGCAGGTCTGAGACTGTCGTCTGAGAATTTCTCTTTCTTTCCTTCGATGCCGAATTCAGAACCATAATAGATGCTTGGTACACCTGGCAGTGTATAAAGTAAGACATGAACAGGTGCAAAATGTGCTTTATTTGAAAGCTTGGTATAGATACGTTCTACATCGTGGTTGTCCACAAAATTGTAAAGGTCCAGATTTCCCATATTCTGGAGATATTTTACAGTGTGTGCGATCTCAAAATAGTTATGATCGTTATGTCCGCTGTAAAGGGCTTTGTGCAGTGCATAGTTTGTTACGCTGTGGAGTGTTTTTCCGTTTACCCAGCGGCTGTAATCACCGTGGATGACCTCACCCATAAGCCAGAAGTCTTCTTTTACTTCTGCTGCTGTACGGCGCAGGGCACGCATGAAATCAAAATCAAGAACATCTGCTGCGTCAAGACGGATTCCATCTACATCAAATTCAGATACCCAGAAACGGATCACATCGCAGATGTAATTCTGTACTTCCGGATTTCTCTGGTTTAATTTTACAAGGAGATTGTAACCGCCCCAGTTTTCGTAGGAGAAACCATCATTGTATTCGTTGTTTCCGCCGAAGTTTACATTGCAGTACCAGTTGAGATATCTGGAATGTTCACGGTTCTGCTGAATGTCTTTAAATGCAAAGAAATCACGGCCTGTGTGGTTGAATACACCGTCGAAGATAACTTTGATCTCTTTTTCATGACAGGCTGCTACGAAGTTCTTAAGGTCTTCGTTCGTTCCAAGGCGGGAGTCCAGTTTCTTGTAATCAGTGGTCTCATAGCCATGTCCTACACTCTCGAATAAAGGCCCGATATATAATGCAGTGCATCCAATCTCCTTGATGTGGTCAATCCATGGAAGTAGTGTGTTCAGACGGGGTACTGGAGCACTGTAGTCATTGTGTTTTGGTGCACCGGTTAAGCCCAGTGGATAGATGTGATAGAAAATTGCCTCGTTATACCAGCTCATAATAACACCTCTGTTTTAAAAAATTTATAATTTCAAATTCAGGGAAAATAATACCCTGATATCATACAAGAAAGAAAAATAGAATTGCAGATATACGGATCAGCGATTTCTTTTGGGTCTGTATCATAGATTCTTATTTAATTCAAGCGGATATTCGCAATCCGTTTCGCTACTTGCTCATAGCCAAATAACTGCTCCGCAGTTTGGTTAAATAAATTGTATTAAAGTTGAAATTATATTCATGCAGTCTTTATAATAACAGATTTTTCGGACAGAATCCAGTTTTTTTCGATTTTTCTGACTTTTGCAGTAGGGTATTGACGTATTAACGAAAAATAACCGCTATACTATACAAAATGCTGTTATAGTATGGCGGTTGTTTTATGCATTATTTAACCAAATCAGGTATGAGCAATGTTATCCCTGGAAAGGTTTTACGTCTGCTACTGCTTCTTTTGTGGAGATGACTTTGTTGTCATTGTCTGCATCAAGAAGCTGGTATCTGTCATTTCCCATATGAGCTTCTTTCATATAAGTAAGCTGACGTAAGCCGTGACGGCTTTCAATTCTTTCTACCAGATCTTTATGGTCTTCTTCTTTCAGTGCATAGACAAGATCTACAGAAGCCTGATCTGCTGCAAGGATATCTGTGGAGGCTACGATTCCGATGTTCGGTGTAACAACCGGAGCTGCGCCAACGCCCTCGCAGTCGCAGGATACGGACATGTTTCTTAATACGTTGATAAATACGATATGCTCACCGAAATAATCTACAGTAGCTTTGGAGGATTCTGTGATTCTTTCCATCAGTTCTTCTTCTGCAATGCTCCACATATTGTCGGAACCCTCTGCTGTATGGATCATTCCTTTTCCGATACGGCCGTCTGCACATCCGATACCAATGTTCTTATTGGAACCGCCGAAGCCGCCCATTGTATGGCCTTTGAAATGTGTTAATACCAGCATGGAATCGTAGTTTGTAATATTCTTACCCATGCTCATTTCTGTGAACCATTTGCCCCCCTTTACAGGGAGCATAACAGTTCCGTCTTCATCCATGATATCTACCGGGCAGAAAGTCCATCCGTTTACTTTCAGAGTTTCTCTGTGCAGCTCGGTTGTATAACGGTCACCTTCGTAATAAGTGTTTGTTTCTACAATGGAAGCATCTGGAAGCCTCTTTTCAATCAGTTCTTTTACCCATGGTCTTGGAATAATGTTTGGGCCATTTTTCTCGCCTGTGTGAAGTTTGATGGCTACTTTTCCTGTAAGCTTATCTCCTGCTATACAGTCAAAAATTTTCTGAAGTCCTTCAGGGGAAAGGTCTCTGGTGAAATATACAGTGGATTTTTCACCTGTACGTTCTTCCATCGGAGTATATTTATCTCCGCCTGTTCCCGGAACTGCTTTACAACATTTGCAATCTGACATATATCTGTACCTCCTGTAATTCTATTTTCTGGTAAAAATTATACAACTGAAAGTGGACTTTAAGTCAAGGGTGGATTGTAAAATGTAAAGGTTATTTCCGGGATATGAAAGAAAATTTCAATAACTGTTTTTAGTCACGCGGATTGCGAATATCCGCTTGAAACTGAAACCGATTTATTTTAATGTAAGAATTTCCAATCTGTTTTTCATATCCTGAACATTTTTAAATGAACCATTGCGGATATCTTTTTTTGATACTCGGATTATTTTTTCTTCGGTATCTGTGATATGGAAAAAGTTGTCTTCAAGTATTGCGTCGGCGTCTTTGAAGTCCAGGGACAGGAATGGTACGAAGCAGTCTGTTTTTACTTTGATTAAGTATGCGTCTTCCTGTTCTTCTACAGTTGTACTGATCGCAGGAGTTTCAAGTCCTACATATTTGTATGGAACAAGTGTTTCCGTATCTGTGAGAACTGTACCGTCTGAAAGTTTTAAAACTGTTTCTACGAATACGTGATCTTCCTGTTTTTTCCATTTTGATACATCAATCTGGATGAGTTCTTCGGATCGGAAAGAAGCGGTTGTTCCTGTTTCCTGTACGGAATCTAGTACTTCACACTTCATATTTTTTACAGAGATTGTAACTGTCCATTCCTGAGCTTGGCCTGTTTCGTTTTCCAGATAAGCTTTGAAAATTTCGCCATCTCTTCTCATGCTGACTGCCAGTGGTGCGTAAAATTTCTTTGCCATATAATGCAGTGCTTTCCAGCGGCCGAAATAGTCGATACTTGACCAGGAAGCGACCGGCCAGTTGTCATTTACCTGCCAGTAAAGAGTTCCCATGCAGCGTCCTCTGTTTCGTCTCCAGTGGTCTACTCCGTACTTCATTGCCATTCCCTGAAGAATCTGGCTGACATAAAGTAGATGGTTCAGATCCTGCGGATACTGGAAATTCTCGGATAAATAATAGAGGATTTTACCGTTTGCAGCATCGTTTTTCTGGTGGTTTTCCATGACTCTGGAGAAAATATTGCGGTCTTTTTCTTCTGTAAAACTTTCCACTGTTTTCATGCATGGAAATGACTGAAAACCAAATTCTGAGCAGAAACGGAAGTAATATTTCTGATAATCTGTAAATGGCTTTTGACCGTGCCATACATCCCAGTAATGGGTGTCGCCTCTGTTCTCATCATCTGGGTTGTCGAAGCACCCTCCTGATGATGGGGAAGATCGCCAGTAGAATGTATCCTGATCTGCTTCTCTTACTGCATCCGGCAGGATATTTTCGAATAATTTTATATAATCTGCACGCAGATAAGGTGTTTCTGTCTGGAAATCCTGCCAGTGATCCCAGGCGGATTCAATCTCGTTATTTCCGCACCATAAACCAAGGCTTGCATGATGGCGGAGACGTTTTACGTTGTCCAGAGTTTCCTGACGGCAGCTTTCTCCGAATGTTTTTGTTACATCATATACGTTGCATGCATACATCAGATCCTGCCATACAATAAGCCCCATTTCATCGCAGAGATCATAGAAATAATCGGATGGATAGTAACCGCCGCCCCATACACGGACGCAGTTAAAGTTGGCTTTTTTGCAGGATTCTAACAGGTATTTCTGGGTCTCATGAGAGATTCGGGTGTACAGACAGTCTTCTGGAATATAGTTTCCACCTCTTGTAAAAATCTTCAGGCCGTTGATGCAGAATGCGAATTCACTGCCCCACTGATCTTTTTCCTGACTGATGGTTAAAGTTCGCAGACCGATTCGTTTATTAACAGTTTCAAGTGTATCTCCGTCTTTTTCAAGTAATTTTACGCATATATTGTAAAGTGGCTGTTCGCCATAACCGTTTGGCCACCATAAATGTGGATTTGTAATATCAAATGAAAAGGAAAGCTTACCATCGCTGTTTACTGTAAGTGTCTGTTCCTGTGTACATTCAGGACCGTTGAATTCGATATTTACTGTATAGTTTTCGAATTTATCTGCTGGATTGTTTGTGTTGGAGAATATATGGCTGCAACAGTTTTCGCCTTCCAAATTTTTGCTGCAAAGCTGTACTTCTGCTGTTACAGTGACTGCATTGTCCTGATGCTCCTGGTGAAATGCAACATCTTCAATACGCGGATGGCTGAATCCTTCCAGATAAATATCACGGAAAATACCGGCGTCAATCGTCTGTGGGCCCCAGTCCCATCCAAACATGGAATGAGCTTTACGGAGAAGCTGATTTCCTTTCATTCCTCCGCTGGGAATATAATGGATTTCTTTGTGTTCGGCATATGTATAGTTTTCAATAAACTGAAGAACAGAACGGAATACAATGCGTATCTGGTTCTCTCCCTCGTTCAGATATTCTTTGACAGGAAACTTCCAGGTACGGTGCATGTTATCAGTATTTGCAACTGGCTGATCATTGATATAAATATCTGTGAGGGTATCGAGCCCCTCGCAGATCAATAAAGTCTGATCTTCTTCCAATAGTTCTCTTTCAACGGTAAAGCTGCGTTCAAATACATAATCTTTCCAGAATAATTCCCTGGTCTGTTCTTCGTTTGTTCGGTAAAAAGGGTCTTCAATCTTACCTGCATTCAGTAACCCGGATAATACCGTTCCAGGTACCTGAATCTGGCACAACGGATTCTTTTCACCGTCTGCAAGGACCCATGTGCCATTTAAATTTATATTTTTCAAAATGCTTCCTCCTTTATTTTAGCTTCTGCTCCTTACTGCATTTCGAATGAAATTTCACAAGATATCGTTATGGTTCTTTCCTTTTTTTATAACAAGGCAAAATTGCATTCTTGATTGCCCTTTGTAATGGAATTTTCAGCAAATTTATACTTCATATTTTAACAGAGTATGTTAGAATATAAAAGGTAAAAATTGTTATTGTTAGGGTAACCAAAAATTAACTCTACAAAAATAATTATTTCCAGTATATAATGATGTAAAATACTATTTTAACGGGAGAAATTGGTTATGAAACATATAGATGAAATTCAGATTGCGGGAACTGCAATTCTGCTTTGCGGAGCAATGTTTGCGATTTCTGCTGTTGCACCTACCGGAAATACGGTATCAAAGGCAGTTACAAATTTTACGGAAGCACCGGAAACAGCTGCGGAAGCTCAGGCTCAGGCGGAAGCCCAGGCTGAAGAAGACGGGTTTACCATTTATACTCAGGACAGCAATTATGATTATGATTCCAATGATGATGGCGGCTATGACGATTCTTATTATGATGACTCTTCCAATAATGATCAGCAGGATAATCCAGATCTGGGTTATGATGATACAGATAACGGCGATGGAACTTCGGATGATGGAAGCGATGACCAGACACCGTCGGATGATACGGGAGATGATTCTACCGGTCAGATTGATTATTCAGATGACGACAGTTCAGGTAACGGATCAGATGGTTCTCTGGACAATTCTGATATATTGGAAGACAATGGAGAGGATATACAGTAGATAGATCTTGCTGTTTTAAAACATTATAAAAAGAGTTCTCTTTTAAAGAGAACTCTTTTGTTGTTCTGGCGTTTATGTTTACTAATTTAAGTATTGTCCCTGCTCATTGCTTTAATTGTAAAAAGTAATAAACTATGGGGGATTGCTTAAGTTAAACAAATACTCATAATCTGTATTCCGAATGTTTATTGAATCAAAACCAATAGTTTTTCTGCACTTGTTCAATTTTGATGAAACAAATTATAAGTATCTGACTGGCTTTATTTACGAACATATACATTACCATCCATAATGCGCCTTGCAGTTCTCTGGACTGCTACAAACGGATAAAGAAATGAAACTGCCACCCGCAGGAGTTTCTGTGAAAATTCCTGCAAAGTGGCAGTTTTGTTACGCAATATGAGCTTATACTTTCATGTTTAAGTGATTCTGATTATTTGTTTCTGCTTCTGTTGTAGTTGATCAGGCATCCTGCTTTTACGATCTTCTTCTCATCTTCTGTCATATCTGCGATGTACAGAGAGAGTTCTTTTGGCTCTTTGCCGACTACATATGCTTTGATATCTTTCATATCACCGTCCAGAGCAGCTCTGATTCCAGGGATGTAGATGTAATCTCCTACTTCGAAGTCCGGCTCACCTTTCATCTGGAATGGGAGCATACCCCAGTTCATAACGTTGGAACGATAACGTTTGGTAGCGTATTCTTTTGTGATGTTTGCAAGACCACCGATTACTCTCTGACAGCTTGCTGCCTGCTCTCTGGCGGAACCATCACCTGGTTTTACGGCATAGATCATGCTCCCGATCTCTGTTTCTTCCGGCTTTACATCTGCCTGTCCCGGAAGTTTGCTGATCTGCTCGAATACTTCTTTCAGTGCCGGTTCTGCTTCAAATACGTTGCCATTTGCAACACGTCCTTTTTCCAGTTTGTCAACTTCTTTAGAACGTCCTACATATTCCGGATCACGTCTGGAAAGTGTGAACTCAGCAAGTCCTAACGGGTTGGAACGGAAAGAAGATGTTTCACCGGATGGGATCAGTTCGTCTGTTGTTGTTACAGGGTCAAGGATCTTGGAGCATACTTTCAGCAGGATATTGTCTGTAAGCGGGCTCATTTCCGGCCAGTCTTTGATGTTCGGACCATAAACGAGAGATTTATTCTCATCGCCTTTTTCATATCCATAGTATACTCTCTTATCATATACAGTCTTGTCGAAACTGTATTCCGGTACATCTCCCCAGCAGTCTAAAGTTTCTGCTGATGTAAGGATACCGCCGTTTGCTGCTGTAGCTGCGATGGAACGTGCATCCATAAGTGCAACTGCTGACATCTGGCCGTTTCCTGGTTTGCTTCCTTCTCTGTTCGGGAAGTTTCTGGTTGTGTGACGGATACTTAAACCATCATGGCATGGAGTATCTCCGGCACCGAAGCATGGTCCGCAGAATGCTGTACGGATAACTGCGCCTGCTTCCATCAGGTCTGCGATATAGCCCTGTCTTGTAAGGTTGATAAATACAGGCTGTGAAGATGGATATACAGAAAGGCTGAACTCATTGTTTCCTGTATCTTTTCCTTTTAATGCATGTGCCGCTTCTACTACGTTTGTATAGTTACCGCCTGCGCATCCTGCGATGACTGCCTGCTGTACCTGTAAGCCTTTGTCTGTGATCTTGTCTACCAGATGGAACGGTGCTTTGCCCTGGGAAACTTTTGCTGCTTCCTGCTCTACTTCGTGGAGAATGTCTTTCAGGTTTGCATTGAGTTCGTCGATCTCGTAGGTGTTGCTTGGATGGAATGGAAGTGCGATCATTGGTTTTACAGTGCTTAAGTCTACATAAACAACACCATCATAGTATGCAACATCTGCAGGGTTGAGTTCTTTGTAATCTTCTCCTCGTCCGTGGATGTTCAGGAATTTCTTTGTATCTTCGTCTGTTCTCCAGATAGAGGAAAGACAGGTTGTTTCTGTTGTCATAACATCGATTCCGTTTCGGAAGTCTGTTGTCATGGAAGATACACCAGGTCCTACGAATTCCATTACTTTATTCTTTACATAGCCGTTTTTGAATACTGCTCCGATGATCGCAAGAGCGATATCCTGTGGTCCAACCCATGGATTTGGTTTGCCGTCAAGGTAAATGGCGATGACTTCCGGACAAGCTACATCGTAAGTGTCGCAGAGAAGCTGTTTTACAAGTTCGCCGCCGCCTTCACCGATCGCCATGGTTCCAAGTGCTCCGTAACGGGTGTGGGAGTCAGATCCGAGGATCATTTTGCCGCATCCTGCGAACATTTCTCTCATGAACTGATGGATAACTGCGATGTGTGGTGGTACATAGATTCCACCGTATTTCTTTGCTGCGGAGAGACCGAACATGTGGTCATCTTCGTTGATGGTTCCGCCTACTGCGCAGAGGGAGTTGTGGCAGTTTGTAAGTACATATGGAAGTGGGAATTTTTCCATTCCGGATGCTTTGGCTGTCTGGATGATTCCTACGAATGTGATGTCGTGGGATGCCATTGCATCGAATTTCAGTTTCAGGTTTTCCATGTTTCCGGAAGTGTTATGAGCATTCATGATTCCGTATGCGATGGTTCCTTTTCTTGCTTCTTCTTTTGAGACTTTTTTGCCTGTCATTGCTTCTGCTTTTGCTGCTTCTGCCTCAGGTACGATTGTTGTTCCGTTTACCAGATAGGCACCTGTGTCGTATAACTTTACCATAGTGTTTTCTCCTTTTTCTTTGTTTTATATTTTCAGATTTTCAGTTTTCAAAAATTGTTTCATCTGTCTGTGGAACAGATGTACCGTTGCTTTACAATTGTTATTGTAATCGCTGTTGATGTTTTTTTCCAATTGTCTAAGAGAATGGCGCTATAACTAATTTGTATATGGGAAATGCACCTGATGGCAGGCAATATGTACAATTATATATTTGCAGGCAGTATAAAACGTACAGTTACAAAGAAGTCCCCGCTCACGACTTTATTGTTTTTGACAATCAAGATCGTGAGTGGGGATTTACTTTAAACATGTTTCAGACACACTGGTTTATATCGTTTTTTCATTTCACGTACCATCAGGTTACGGTCGGAGTCTTCGATGAATACATCATAGCATTCCTGAATGCTGCCGAATGTAACGGTTTTTTCCAGATTCAGAATGGCTTTTAAATTCTCCAGCATATGATCTCTGGTAGCATCTTTGTGATAGATCTTCAGGTGCGTATATCCTGGATAATTTACGGAATCTGCTTTTGCAATCCTGTATTCTGATGCCCATGGCTGCTTAAGAAGTTCGTCGTATAAACGGTCAATTTTTTCTTTCTGATCGATCAGGAAGAAGTAGATGACATTGTCGTACGCAGGGCTCTGGGTGTGTACATAGTTCCTGTACGGGGAGCGGCGTTTGGAGGCAAATATTTTCTGTTGCGCTTCATTGTCCAGGATATCATAATAAATAACAACAGTGTCATCTACTACGGTATTGATAAAGAAATGTGCACTCTGCTGTGTCAGAAAGTCTGCCATTCGTTCTGCCTGTGACTCGGACATCTGATATTTCATCAGATAGGAGTTCTCTTTCATGTCATAGAGGACTGCTCCGTCCATGGCAATGACCGGATATTTCAGCTTTACTCCCTGCATGACTTCCATCAGGGAAGCCGGAGTTCGGATGGTGGAAACAGTGAAATGTGCACCCTGTTCAATCATCTGGTTTAACTCAATTCTGGAATAGGAAGATAACTGATACCTGCTGTCAAGAAGCGTGTCATCAATGCCGGAGACGAACAGAATGTCGTTGTTTTTGGCTCTTGGTAAGTGTGCGCTGTTGACAAGAAATGCCAGTCCTACGCCGATCAGTGTATCCATAACTCTGTTGAATACAAACAAGATCGGGTTTCCATCAGCAATATGCATGACTACAATACTTAAGAATACAACGCAGGAAAAATAGGCTGCATCTGTACATTTCAGTACAACTGTAGAATACAGTACCACTCCGGTCACTATCGAGATCAGCAGATATCCGGCAAGTGTGTCATGAAGTTTTCCCTGGAGAAGATATACCTGAACCAGAATGACCAGGAGTCCCCAGAATGCTCCGATAAAGGTTCCTGTTACTCTTTTTTTAGCAGTTTTGGCAGTGCTTTCATAGTAAGGCTGGATGCATTGAAGTACTGCAAGGGCGGAGTAAAAAGGGATTCCTCTCCTGCCTCTGAGTATGTATACCAGAAAGCATAATGCTACGGCAATGGCTGAACGTAAGATTCTCTGTCCCGGTTTCGGAAATCTAGTTCTGGTTTTCATTTTTCAGTTCCTCATTTAAATGTTCCAACTTCCAGAGAAAGATTGCTGCTGCAAGAATGTCTGCAGAACCTCCGGGACTGATGTTTCTCCAGATACATTCCTGATTCATTTCTACCAGCTGTTTCATACCGGATGCTGTAAATGCACCGCCCCGCTTCAAGCTCATCACAGCTTTATGTTTGATCCATTTCAGATCATTGTAAGAACTTCTGGCAAGGATGTTGGTGTCGTTTAATTCTGCGATGGTACAGAGAAGTGTGTTAATGTTTGATTTGTTCAGATCGTATCCGTGTCTTCTGCTGTAGCTGAGATTTGGATATGCGGTAAGGGCAAGGACTGGAAATCCAAGCTGTGCCTGACCGCGGATTCCACGTTCTCCATATTCGCGGTAAAGTTTTTCGCCGTAGGTGGCAGGCTCTCTTTTCTCCATTCTGAGGAATTCCCGCTCCAGTACTTCTTTTGTCATTTCACTGGTATACTGGAGGATTCTGGAAATTGGAAAGTATCCGTATTCTGCATACATTTTTCCGGCGCTGGCACTGAGGATTCCCATGGTGAATATCGCACCCTTGTGGGTGTTGACTCCGTCTGTTGCGCGGAACATAGCTTTCTCTGCGTAGATACCTGTTTTGCGAATGGTACGGAACAAATCTGATGGGTTCTGATGCCATTCCAGTCCGGTGTAAAACATCTGTTTCAGGTATGGGGTGATGGCTGTTGCGCTTTTTTCAAATAACCGACAGTCCATATCTGTATGAGCGCCTGTATCATACTGATCTACAAGCCCGGGTTTCGGGGTGGTATAGACTTCCTCGAGAAGTGCGTTTCGGATGCTGGTTTCGATGTAATTAAGCAGGGAAAGCTGAGCATTTTCCTGAGAGTTTCCGTACATGTTCTGTTCCTCCTTTTTCGATAGTACAACCAGATAATAATGTGAATGATTTCTCTGTCTGCTTTTTTATAATGCCGGGTCCGCAAATATTTTCGGCCCGGCATCTTTGACTTACTTTATGAATCATGTTAGATGTAAATTATGCCAGATATAAATCATGGCATCCATTACTCTTGGTATTGACCTGATGTATTAATTATGCCTGTTCTACGTAGTCATCGATTGCTTCGAACAGTTCTTTTTCTTTCTGTTTTTCTTCTTTTTCGTTGCGGAAATCTGCTCCCGGAACTTTTCTCATGTTCATAATGTAGCTTCCGAAAATATTTGCTGTTGCGTAATTTAATGTTGCTGTCATAGTAAAAATCCTCCTTTTAATTCCGTGGACCGTACGATCCGATCCGTTTTGTTATCAGTTTCAGCTAAACATGCTGTTTGTTTTTTTATTGATTTCTTTTGATGATTTAAGTTTAGCATCCGTCAAAGCAAAAATCTAATTCTCAAAAGCTATGTTCCTATGCCAAAAGGCTATGTGACAGATATGTATAACAGCAAAATCCCCTGCGGCTGGCATTTGCCCGCAGGGGACTTGTAACTTATAGGAGAAATTATTGTATATTGTAATTGAGTTAAAAGGAGTTTTTGAATTATTTATCACGTATAATTTTTATGCTGATAGTCAAGCGGATATTACTGCTTGGATCAATCTTAGAATTCGTATGGTTTTACCTGGCGTACAACATCCATAACTGTACCGTCACGGCTTTCGATGATACCTACGATCCTGTCACCGAACTGTACAGGCTCCGGTTCTCCGGCGATGGCGTATGCCATGTCACGAAGTTCTTCGATGGTGCGGAACGGGATTCCTTTTACATCTTTCATGACATCGATCAGATCCTGTCTTGCAGGGTTGATGGCTACACCGTAATCTGTAACTACTACATCCACAGATTCACCAGGAGTAGTAACTGTAGTTACGTTTGTACAGATTGCCGGGATACGTCCCTGAAGAAGCGGTGAGATTACGATGGTACATTTTGCACCTGCTGCTGCGTCCGGATGACCACCCTGGGCACCGGTGATCACACCATCGGAACCTACTACTACGTTTACGTTAAAGTTTACGTCTACCTCAAGAGCTCCAAGGATGACGAAATCCAGTTTGTTGACAAATGCCCCTTTATTAAACGGGTTTGCATAGGCACCTGCACTGATTCTGTGGTGATTTGGTCTTTTTACAGATTCTACTGCGGAAGTATCGAAGTCCTGAGTATCCAGAAGGCATCCTACCAGGCCCTCATCCAGAAGATCACACATCCCTTTGGACATACCGCCTACTGCGAATCCCATCTTAATTCCGCGTTCTTTCATGATTTTTCCGAGAGATGCTGCGGAAGCAATGGAAGCACCGCCGACACCTGTCTGATAAGAAAATCCATCTTTGAAATATGGAGTATTCACTACAAACTGAGTACAGTAATCTGCCATCATCAGTTTACGGACATCTGTGGTTGGTTTCGCTGCTCCTGTGGCAATTTTTTCCGGAATACCAATCTGGTCTACGACACATACATAGTCAACTTTTGTCATGTTGATATCTGCTGGATAGTTCGGGAACGGTACCAGACAGTCTGTAACAGCTACTACTTTATTGGCGTGGTTTCCATCTACGAAGGAATAGGAAAGAACGCCGCAGTCGCTTTTGCCGCCGATACCTTTACAGTTACCATAATCATCGCAGGTAGGTGCACCGATAAAGGAAATATCGATAGTTGTTTCACCTGTCTGGATCGCACGGATACGTCCGCCGTGGGAACGCATGATGGCAAGTCCTTTTAATTTTCCTTCGGAGATTGCCTGTCCGATCTTTCCACGGACACCGGAGGACTGGATATTTGTGATGGTTCCGTCTTCGATCATCGGTACCAGTGCATCATGAGCTTTTCCAAGGGAGCTGGCGCAGATGGTTACGTCTTTGATTCCCATTTTATGTACTTCTTCCATGACCATATTTACAACCAGGTCACCATCGCGGAAATGATGATGGAAGCCTAATGTCATACCGTTATGAGCACCGCATTTTACCAGTGCTTCATGGATGGAACTTACCATTTTACTGGTGTCATGATTCATGACCACCCTGGTGATCGGTCCCTGTTTTTTGAATTCTGTGTTGTCTTTATAATAGATTCCCTGGAATACTTCTTTTCCTGTTCTGTCCAGGATTTCCTGTGGAATTTCACGTCCTACTTTATTTAACATTTTACAGATCCCCCTCATACACGCCAGATGCTTTTGCAAGTTCAATAGTTCTCTTTGCACCGTCATAGAATGCGATGTCGATCATCTTGCCGTCTACGGTAAATACGCCGATACCTTTGGCTTTTTTGTCATCGATCTCGCGGACTACTTTCTCAGCGAAGATGATGTCTTTCTGCTTTGGTGTAAAGATTTCATGGACAACGGAAATCTGTCTCGGGTTGATGATGGATTTTCCGTCAAAGCCCATCAGATGGATGGTTTCCACGTCCTGTCTGAATCCGTCCATGTTGTCAAGGTCTGTGTAGACAGTATCGAAACACTGAACACCTGCTGCTCTTGCTGCAATGACCATGTTCTGTCTTGCACCCATCAGTTCCAGACCGGTTCCTGTGATATGTGTCTGAAGGTCTTTTGTGTAGTCACCACCGGAAAGTGCGATACCGAAAAGTCTCTCAGATGCTTCGCAGATATCCAAGGCTCTCATAACGCCTCTGGCTGATTCAATGGCAGCCATGATCAGGACGCTTCCTTCCGGTCGTCCGAAATCTTTCTCTGCCTGAATAACTTCTTTCTCTACCAGATAGACATCTTTGGCACTTTCTGTTTTCGGGATACGGATGGAATCACATCCGCCTGCTACTGCGCAGCGGATATCTTCTTTCCAGTACGGAGAGTCCAGACCGTTGATACGGACAACTCGCTCTACGCCTCTGTAATCGATTTCCTGCAGTGCATGATACAGGGAAAAACGTGCTGCGTCTTTTTCTTTTTCTGCTACTGCGTCTTCCAGATCCAGCATGATGGAGTCTGGTTTATAGATGTATGGGTCTTTGATAAGTCCCGGTTTCTGACAGTTTAAGAACATCATGGTTCTTCTTAATCTTTTTTTGTTTGGATTCATGATCTGATCGCACCTCCCCATGGAAGATTTTCTTTCTGGTCTACTGCGCGGAATACTGCGCCTTCTACTCTTGCTTTGATGGTACAGTCCAGAGCACCTTTGTCAACGACGCTGATCTTTACATCAGATACGCCGAGGTTTTCAAGTGTCTGTAAAACTGTTTTGCGGATGCTGTGTCCATACTGATGGATCACCGCACTGTTTAATTCAAATTCAATTCCGTGACCTTCATTTGGTTCTACGGTTACCATTGCATCACTGGATTCCAGTGTTCCGGCAACTGCGCTTTTCTTAATCTCCACCGTTTGTTTCCTCCGTTTCTTACTTTTATTGGTTATTGCTGCTCATTCCTGTTTTAAGGAATTGCTTGTTTTGTTTCTCTTTCTGATTCTATTGTAGCGAATGGGATGGGATTTGTATAATGGTATAAAAGAATGTCGTTATAACCTTTTTTTATCCGAAATTTATCTATGGCTATCTATCATATGAAACACCAGTTTACAACTTTATAAATAAACGAGTAAAAACAAAGTATCTGCTGTTGGAGCAGAAAAAGTTTCAAAATAAATCAAAAAATATTTGTGAAGTCTACCAGTCAGAGTCTTTTCGTTGTATAATGTCTTTGTCGTACAGGGTCACTTTCCTTTGTAATGTTTTGGAGCAAACTCATTATACATCAGAAAGCCCTGTACGATATTTTTTTATGAAAAAGTTGTAACGTGGTGTAGGTTAATTTAATATCGGATAAAACGTAAATTCTTTGATGTCAACAGCCTTCTTCACAGTCTGGCTGATCTCATCGATTCAGATGAGTAATTTTAAAACATTGTGGGATAATACCTTATAAAGTAAAAAACAGTCTGTCATGACAGAAGTTAATTCCATCAAAACAGACTGTTTTTTCTTTACCAATATTCTACAACAAGGTTTCTGCCTCATATTCATAGAATCTCTTTATTACTTCCTGCACCGGTTTCTCACATATTTCATAACTGTCGTCATTCCATGCCTCGGACGCTGAAGGCAGCTTTGGTGCCCATTCCCATAAAGCAAAGCCACAAAGCCATGATCTTTTCTTACAGGCTTCAAACATTGCACGATACCATTCACACTGTTCTTCCAGACGAAGTTCTCCCCGTAATTCCCAATTATTCGGAACCATTTCGGAACCTTTTCGCGACATGCATCCCGCTTCAGCAAAGAAAAATGGCTTCTGATATTTTAAGGCCGTTTTTTCGATACGATCCAGTTCCTGCTCCCATTTGTCAATCGGATAATAGCCACTGGAAGAGATCACATCAACACAATCCCACCAAGATACATGATCTTCCTGATATTTGTCCGTGTTATAAGATACCAGTCCATGATATTCCTTACGAATGGAGGCAATCACTTCTCGCCACTGCTTTTCTCTGTGTTCCGTCATTACCATCTCACATCCTGAAATAAAAATATCACACTGTTCTTCTTCCGCTATCCTTGCATAATGCGTCTGAAACTCCGTATAGGACGCAAACCAGTTTTCCCATTTTGGTTCGCATGGAACATCATGCTCAAAAAAACTGATGTAAGCTCGCCATGTTCCATCCTTACAATTTACTGTTGGCTTAATCCCCACTCGAATTCCTTTTTCTTTTGCATACCGTATCATACGAATCAGTTCTTCATCCGAGAATGTATCTTCTGAGGTATAGCATATTTCTTCCGAATGTGCCGTTTTTTGAATCCCCGCAGGCGCAAAGACAACAAAATCTGCTGCTGTCTGCTTGATCATATGATCAAAACTTTTTCGTGCTGTTTCTGTTGAAAGAGAACCTCTTTTGTGAAACGGTGCAAACGTTATCCCTTTCATAAACTTCATTGTGTTCATTTTTTTCTTATATCCTCTTTTCATTCTTTCTCATCATTTTCTCTACTCATCCAACGTGCCCACGCTGCAAGTCCTGCACCATGTTTCACTTCCCCTGTTGCCACAAGCGTCTGGAATTCTTTTACTGAAATCTCATGAAGCTTTAATACTTCTGCCGGATCCAATGATTCTTCTCCAAGCTTTCCACAACGAATAGCAAAAAGATGGATTTTTTCATTCGTAGAACCAAAAGATGGATAAACATATCCCAGTGGAATCACCTCCTCTGCCTTATATCCTGTCTCTTCTTTTAATTCACGGACTGCTGCCTGCTCTGGAGTCTCTCCGGGATCGATCAGTCCACCCGGAAGTTCCGTCTGCCAGGAACGGATAGGATAACGGTACTCTCGCAACGTAATAATATTTTCCCCATGAAACGGAAGTATACTGACTCCCTCAAGTATCTCAAGGTAATCATATGGCCTTACATTCCCATTAACACGAACCTCATCCTGTATGACATTAAAACGTCCTAATTTTATCTTTTCTGACCTTATTGTCTCAAAAGGACTTTTTATTTCCATGTACAATTCGCCTCCGTTTTTCTTTAATTAAAGTTAATTCAACTTATATTTAGCCTAAATCTATCACTATATTTCTTTTTTGTCAACTTAATTTAAGTTAATTAATCTGTATTTGCTATATTATGTGATTAATATATAAATCAGGATAAAGATTTTTTGATGGAGTATCCCTTATTCTCTTGAAGTGCAAGTCTTCTTGTCAGCTCAACGGCTCCTTCGATCGTTTCGAGGTCTCGATTGTTTAAGTCGAAATCTCTGACGGCTTCTTTTGCCTTTACAATTGCATTGTATTTTTTTACAGGTATTTTCTTGATGGTTAATCTCCTTCTGTTTTTTCTAATAATATGACAGAACGGGAAACTCTTCTTTTTGTACGAAAAAAATCTTAACTTATTTTTTGTACTATAACTCTTTTTGAGTTAAGATACGGTAACAAAGTTAAGATTAGCCTCAAAGCCGCATTATTACTGAAGATTTTGCTTTTTTAAAAATCAAAAACCTCCGCGGTGTTTTCATGATTCCGCGGAGATAAATGGGAGAAAATCTACTATACAAAGCGTTCGAAGTGATTCGATAATTACTGTATTACATACTTTGTTCCTTGGTTCTACCTATCAATCCCAACTGCTTTATGTCAACAGTTTCGTTTTGCATCCGATACACAAATTCTTGTATATCTGCATAAACCCCATGGGGAGCTGTAATTTTAATTGTAGGATCAACTAATTCTGTTAAACGAAAAACATCATTCTTATGTTTCTTTATATTTTTACTGTCAACATGTTCTCCTGCGAATTTACGATCTGTCAAATCCATCCATGCTTTTGCCTTAAACGGAATCAAATATGCCGCATCCAAAACAGTGACTCCATCAATTGTGACTTTCCCCTGTTTCAAAAAATCATAATAATCTCCATCTAAAAGAATCGCAGACAGACTTGAAATATCCTCGTCTATTGGTAGCGGCGTTAACACTGCACTTTCTGGAAGCTGAATGGCATCTGACTTTCGAGAAAAAAGTTCAATCATCGCAGGAAACTGGTTTGAGCTTGGATGAGTGAACCGATAAAACTGAGATACTCCTGAGCTTTTATTACAATGTTCATATCCAGCCTGTTTTACATATTCCCAAAATTTTTTTCCAAAATTAACGTCAACTGCTTCTATAATTAAAACCAGGTCAATGTCCTTTGTTGCGCGGAAGTCTAATCCTTCCTCTGACATCAGAATGTCACACGCTGTTCCCCCAATGATAGCATACTGTTCTTCGTTTCCTTTGAACCATTCTGTCAGGTGGATATTCGCAATCCGCTTCGCTACTTGCTCATAACCAAATAACTGCTCCGCAGTTTATCAGAAAGAGCTTGCACTCTTCCTGATACAAGCAAGTCCCCACCCACTGCTTATTGCTTTTCGCAATTGAAGCAGGGGACTTACTTGATTTGGTTAAAAACTCATCCTGGATCCTTCTGAAACCTCATCTTCTGTAATTGTTCCCATTACCATCTCATATACTGTGTTTGCGTCCATGTGTGAACCTCCTGTTATGTGTTTTTGTGTGTATGTTTATACGACATCAGATATTCTTTTTCTCCACAAAAACAGTTCGCAAAATACCTGCCTTTTTCGACATTTTGCGTTATACAAAATACCAGCAGTTTAAAAATCTGGCATTTGGAGGCTGATCATGAAAAGGGATGCATATTGCATCCCTTTTTTCATATGGAAACAGTCATTACTTTTCCCATGAATAAAATTTCATCATTGCTCCTGTCATAGATTAGGAAGGCAAATGGGCGGGTAAGCTCCACAGTTTTGATGATCGGTTCACCCTCCTCCGCGGCCGACATGCACTCCATGACGACTGCAGTCACTGCCGCTGCTTTCGTGCCGTTTTCATCCAACTCCAACTTTGTTTTCTGAAGGATCGTATCCACATTTACGTTTTTATCCGCAATACCGGAGAAATCAGCATCGCTGGAAAAGATGTCATCAAGCCCCAGACCTGAGAGAATATCATTTAATACAGTAGTAGTCTCAAACTCAAGCTTTGGCATCTTACACTGGACTTCGTCATACTCTGGCTGGGATTTCAGAAGTTCTCCGATATCCAGATCTTCAAGGCTGAAATCCCCCTGGTCGTTTGGCAGGATACCTATGAAATTTAATCCGTTAGCGTAGTCCCTGCCAAATGCAGCAGCTTTGTCGTTCTCATAATACCGGTCCCCTGTACATGTCATGTAATTGGTCTTTTCAGTATCCCCAAAATCTTCTTCCGTTTCAGAAACATCCCATGACTCCCCGCTCCATCCGGACTCAAAATACAGAGAATTGGTTAAGCATAGTCCTGTATTGTCGCCGATAAGATCCGGAGTTATGATCTCCGGGATCAGACCTTCTGTGTTTTTGTCACACCAGGAGTTGATGATGCCGCATGTTTTCTCCACAGCAGAAAAATCCACGTTTTCTACCTCAGCCCCAAAACTGTCCGATACTGTATTCCTGAATTTCTCCTGAAGCGTCAGCTCATCATCTGCCCAGACCGCATCTGCGATCTTTAATTTCGACTTGTATCCGTAATTCTCATCTTCGGTATTGTATTCCCCTATCTTGCTCAGGTATTCTTTTGCATAGGAAGCAAAATCATCGGTTCCCAGGTAATCACCCAGGACTTTTTGGGTCTCCCCTTTTGCACCTTCCGCAATCATGCCGAGTGCGAAGTTAAGGCTTGTGGGACTGAACATGATGTTTTTTTCACCGGCTGCTGCAGAAATCTGATCTGTCATTTTTACGGAATTCTGCAATACTGCGGTTTTGTCGATATCAGATTTCTCTTCTTCAATAGATGCTGCAATCTGGACCTCATGGTCTTTTGCGGAATCGGCATATACATTGGCAACTGGCATTACGACAGTCATCGCCGTCATTATCCCGGCTAACAGTTGGTTTCTTCTCATAAGGCATTTCCTCCTCTGGCGTTTTCTTTAGTTTAACATATTTTTCTTTCGGTTTTGTAATCTGCGGAGAACAAAGATCTTGCAGGATGGAAGGCCTGAAGCAGCAATACAACAGAAATGCATAAAAAAACAGAGACCGTTGGCCTCTGCTTTCTGTATGTTACTTTTCCGTAATGACATTGCAGGAATCTAATATCTCATCTGTAAGCATCGGGTTGTAATGCTCATCATCTTGTAATGTACAAGAATCTACATAAGATCCGACATTATTAAGTCCAAAAGATACCGTTGAAATACCATCAAGTGTTGTTTTTTCTGAAAATACATTTTCCTCCGCCATTTGATTAATTGATGGATCTCCTGATTCTATACTAATATTATTAAAGTAAACAGCTGACTCATTATAACGCGCTACAAAAGAAGATACATCAACACCAACTGGATTACCAACAGAAAAACCAAGACTCACAAGTAGCTCTTCGTCAATCTGTCCAGTCGGCTCCAAGCCTCTGTCAACCTGATATTGTGTTATTGCATTTATTGTATTAGTTCCTGCGACTCCATCTGCCATGCCACAGTTAAATCCAGCTTTATTTAACGCATTTTGAGTTGCAAATATAACAGATTTATCATTAAATTCTATTGCTTCAAGCATATTTTGTATATAATAACACCACACCGTGTCTAATATTTCAATTTAAAAGTGCAAATTTATAGTTAAAATACTTAGTTGTATAAAATATATCAAAGAATTCTTTGACATATACTTTAGGTGAAAACTTTTAGATTACATATGTTTTTCCATAATAAAAGAAATCTGTTCGCTTTTGGACAGATTTCTTTAAAAACAGGCTTTGCAATTAATGATTGTAATTGATTTCAAATATATTGTTTTAATGGAAGTATTTACTATTTGATAAAGCTGTACACTCCGATGAATGCAAACACTGCAAGGATTGCAAGTGCGATAAAGGATACTGCGAACAGTTCCACAAACATTCTGTTCTGTGGGAATCGTTCTTCTGCGTTTTCCTGCTGGGAGACGCCGGCCATGATCAGGGCGCCTGTGGTGGATACTGGGGTGAAGCCTGCAACTGTACCACCGACTACGATGACTGCAACCAGTTCAATGGCACTGACACCAAGTCCTGCACTTAAGCCGCTTGCTGTCGGGATCAGGGTCGGGAATACAACGCCGAGACCGGAGCTGAAGAATGACATCAGACCAGATGCGATAGCCATGATCATTGTTGCAGTTCTTTTTCCCATAATTGCCTCCAGTGCGGATACCATGATGTCAATTCCGCCGGAAATGGAGATAATGTTCATAAGAATGCCGACACCGAGAACCATCAGGATAACATTCCATGGGACTGCTGCGATTGCTTTCTTCTCATTTCCGCATCCGAGAATCAACAGGATACTTCCAATCAGGAAGCCTGTCAAACCTACGTTCCAGGAGAAGAAAAGAGCTCCTACTGCCAGCATGATCAGACCTGCAAGGGAAAGCCACTGCTGAAGATTAAATGCAGGAAGTTTTTCCTGTACACTGTCTTTGACGGACGGGTCGATCTGCCATCCTCTGTAATAAATATAGACAACGACTGCTGTTACCAGTGCTGTGATGGTGATGGCTGCCATGATCGGAAGTGTGTTTCCGTTCAGTCCCTGCTCTTCCATCAGTTCTCTTACAACTGCGGATTCCGGAGTCAGCGGACTCATACGTCCGGACATGACACCAAGGTCACCGATGATCGCTGTCATGATCGGGTTTACACCTGCGGACACTGCTACAGGGATTGCGATAACCGGAATGATCGCCAGAGATGGGATTGCTCCAGGTCCTACTGCGCAGATGATAAATCCAAGTGCATACATTACGAATGGCACCAGATGTTTTTTCTTTCCTACCAGACGTACGATCTTGTTGGCAAGAAGTTCCAGAGTGCCGTTTCCGTTGATAATGGCAAACAGATAAGTGATTCCTACCATCTGGATAAACAGGGAGGAACTGAATCCTGCCAGGATATCTTTGACGCTGATGTTATAGGCGATTCCAAGGATCATGGAAAAGCCGATGCAGATGATTCCTACATTGCAGTTGCGGACAAAACCGATCACGATGGCTGCAAGGAGTAAAATTAATGAAATAAGACCTAAATTCATGTGTACTCCTCCTTACTTAAATGTGATACATACAGGGCTCTCGGTCGGAATGATACGACCTGTATATTCCATGAGACCTTTGTCGGAATCCAGTTTCATTTCTACGATCGTGTCACTGTCTTCGTTTGCCATATAAAATTTGCTGTAGTCTTTGTTGAAAGTAATAAAACGTGGAGTTAATCCAAGTGCCGGATAGTAACCCAATTCTTTCATATAACCGGTCTGCTGGTCAATGCGGTATACAACGATAGATTCATGGATTCTGTTGGAACCGATGAGGATCGTGCCTTCTTTGTTTAACAGAGATGCACTTGCCTGTCCTTCTCCTGTGTAGGTATCCGGAAGTGACGGCAGATTCTGTCTTGCCTGAAGTTTTCCTGTTTTGTCATCGAACTCAAGGAATGTCATTTTGTTTCCTTTTTCGTTGATGAGGTAAACATAGCGGTTATTTGGATGAATGGATACGTGTCTTGGCTCATCGTATTCTCTGGAATAATAGGTATCTGTAGGTGTAAGGGAACCGTCTGCCGGATTGAAATGGAAAACTTTTACCATGCCATAACCTTGAAGTCTTGCCTGAGTGACTACGAAAAGGTATTCTTTTTTCTGGTCCCAGATACACTGATGGGCAAAGGAAATCGCTCCTTCTTTCTTACCCTCCATACAGACTTTGGTTACGATCTCGCCCAGTGTTCCGTCTGCGTTTCTGCGGATCACATAGACTGCGCCCCCCTGTAAAGCTGCGACTACCATGTACTGGTTAGTACGGTCCGAAGTGATAAATACCGGGTTTTTTCCTCCAATATCAATGGTGTTTAAAGCTTCCAGTCTGCCGTCTTCGAGAATACGGTAACTGCTTACTTTTGTGAAGTCTCCGTGCACGGAATAGAGATATTTCTCTTCCAGATCCATTGCCTGATAAGATGGATTCTCTTCTGTCTTTAAACACTGGATTTCTTTCCAGTCGCCGGTTGTTTCAGAGATTTCATAGACTTTTAATCCTTTTCCTCTTGCATTGCGTTCTCTTGTGGAACGGCATCCTACGTATGCATAGCTCATAATTCATTTCCTCCTGTTTTATATTTTGGTTATCTTCGCTTTCTGATCTGCACTTTTCGTGATTTGTGCACTTTGCTTTCGCTCATCTTGCTTTTGATAGTTCTTATTATAAAAAGTGACGATGTAAAAAGGAAATTCTGAAATAAACTGAAAAGGCCATTCCGTTTTGGAATGACCTTTTAGTTAAGAAATAAAAGCTCTCCCGAGAAATGCTTCCCGGGAGACTTTTTCTACATTGCAATCAAATCTTTCCATGTGGCAGGTCCGCAGATCCCGTCCACTTCCAGAACTTCTTTTCTGGATTCCTGGTATGCTTTCAGGGCGTAGATGGTGTTTGTGTCAGCACTCCATGTGAGTTTCAATGCTTTGCCGTTTTTTCCTTTGAATCCTCTGGCTCTCAGGATCTCCTGGAGTAATAATACGGATGTGTTTTTGTCTCCGGCTTTTACTGTTTTTGGTATGAATTGATAGGTATTTTGAGGAACTTTTTTTACTGATTCTGCTTTAGGTCCGGATGTTACCGCAATTGCTACATGATGGTTATCATTCAGCAGAATATCTCCTGCTTTGAGGTAGTCACCGGATATCAGATATTTTTTATTTGTTAATATGCTAGCCCCAGCAGTTTTCAGTGCCTGCCTCATATTGTAAGTTGTAAGATAAATACTTACAGCTTTAAGTTTAGGCAGATTCAGCCGGTAACCAGCACCTTTGATAATGGCTGCAGTACTTGCACTGCAGTCTGTTTCGCAGGATACTGTGATCTGCGCAGGATCATAATTACTGGCTTTTAAATGCTGCCAGAATGTATAGCGGTCGCTACTGTTTCCGACAGTTCCCTGATCATATCCGATCAGATTATTCAGTGCTGCTTTCTTCGCCATATCAGCGATCAGAGAAGCAGTCTTTCGATTTTCAAATCTGAGAACACACATCCATGGACGACTGTACCAGTTCATAATCTGATATTCGGTTCCTGTCTGGTCACCTGCTTTTCCTCCTGCGTAACGGCCGTTTTCGTCATGACCGCAATTGGAAATTTTTACCATTATTTTTTTCTCCCTTTTTCATTCTCTGATTCTGAATCTTTATATTTTGTCCGGTCCCAGATACCCTTTACTTTTTCCCAGCCACCAGTCGATACCAGATAGACAATAAATGCTGCGACCAGGGAAGCGAACACATAATACCATGTGATTGCAATATTATAGTATGTGCATAGAACTACCAGTGTCACCGGACATAAGAGCAGAGAGGCTGCAAGTGCCACGATGCTGGTGGGAATCTTTTTCATTACAGGAAGTTCTTTAATTACCTGTACGATGATTGAAACCAAAAATGCCAGGCCTCCGATCAGCGCCAGACCATAAGTTACATACTGCATCATTACATTTATTTCCATAGAAACTCTCTTTTTTCTATTACAATATGCTTCTTTCTGTGTTTCGGTTTACAGACAAGAAAGAATCCTGCCCGGAGGGCTTTTTATGTCATAGGAACATTACGGAGTAATTTCCTATAACATAAAAAATACCACCGATTTTCTTAATCGATGGTATCTGATGAGCCGTATATAATTTTGTCTAAATATTCGTCTGGTACAATTCTTCTACCAGAGAAATGAAATCCATAATATCCGGACTTTGGAAACAACGATCAGAGAACATCATCCAGACATTTCGGGCAACGGGGGATCCACTGCTGTCGTAAACCGGGATTCGTCGGGATTTCTCTTCATCAATCTTCCAATCTGTGCCGAATACAAAAGTGACACCCAGACCATTATCTACCATTTCGATGGCAATGTCTGCATAGGGAACCTTATGGCTCTCATGTGGCAGGTTTCCGAACTGATTTTTCCACCATTGATTTACGGTAAGTTTTACAACAGGGTTAAAATAAGATTCGATCAGCGGAAGATGTACGATATCGTCCATAGTTGCATCCTTTGGAGCAATGATGTACATTTCTTCTTCGAACAGGCGGATTTTTTCCCCCATGTACGGAAAATCTCCGCAAATGATTCCAATATCAATGCTTCCATCCATTAGTTTATGCATGATGGTATCACTGGAATCGGAAACAGTTTTAATCTGTATCTTGTTATAGCGGAGCATATATTCTTTGAAAAGCTGTGACATGTGCAGTCTGGCAAAGGCGTTGGGAACACCTATTTTTACCAGTTCTTTAGTGGTATGATTCTCTGAAAAATGAGTGTCGATTTCTTTAAGAAAGTCCAGCATGATGCTTGCTTTCTTAACCAGATACTGTCCCTCTTCTGTAAATGTAACGCCCTGGCTGCTACGTCTGACTACTTCTATATTCCACTCATCTTCAATGGCTTTTACACGTTTTGTCAAAGCTGGCTGAGTCATGTAAAGGGCTTCGGCCGCTTTTGTAATGCTCCGTTTCTCATATAGTGTGACCAGGATTCTCCAGTCAATGTCTTTCATTCTCTTTTGCACCCTTTTCTATATAGGTTATGAAATCCTCCAGAGTTCTGGATATTCGTTTATTCTTGGAATAAAGAAACCAGGTGTTTCTGGTTACAGAGGAACCGTCTTTATTTTTCAGTGGAGTGAGACAGAGATTATACTGATTCTCGAAATTTTCAGGCAGAAAACAGACAGTGTAACCAATTCCTCTGGCGATAAGCTGCCATGCCACATCAATATAGCCGACTACCATACCTGCCGGAAACTCGGTTCCGTACCAGTTTTCCCACCACTTTTCCAGAAGTTCTTTAGTTCTGTCATTTGTTTTATATCCGATACGCTGCATAGACGGCAGTGCTTCCATGTCTACCGGTTCTTTGGTTACAAGATAAGCTTCGTTTTTACCAAGCATTGTTTTGTTTACCGCACCTTCATAATCACCGCGGATAAAGGCAACATCAATGCTGCCCTCCAGCATTTTCCGGAATAAAACGTTGCTCTGGTCATTAACAACTGTAAAATTTACGTTTGGATGATTCATTCTGTATTTCAGAAGCAGATCCGTCAGTGTGTATTTACTGTATGTATAAGAAGATCCTACCAGGATTTCAGCCTCTGTGGTCTCTTTGAATTCTTTTAATTTCTCCTGCGTATCATGTAGAAATTTCAGGTATTTTTCCGCCTGCTGTGCAAGAAATTCTCCTTCCGGTGTAAATTCCAGTCCTTTTGGTGTACGATTTACAATAGTAACCTGAAATTCCGTTTCCATATGCTGAAGCCGCTTGGTAAGAGATGGCTGAGTAATGTACAGCAGATTCGCAACCTTGGTCATATTTGGATTTTTATATAATTCATGCAGAATTTCCCAATCTGTATCTTTCATAGCTTTCTCCCCCGTTACTGTTCGCGTTGTATCCAGTAACACACTTCACGATGTACAGACTTTACGCCATACGTAAAGTCGCGCAATATGTCTCGGAATTTCGGCATGTGCATGCCAAAACACCTCGCAGGATAGTGATGTGTGAACAGTAACTTTCTTTCGTAGTTTTTTATTCAGACAGATACTTTCCATTTATAATTGTATGGCTGATTCCGTCTGTGTTTTATCAAATAATCTTAATTTCTACTTTAACACATTTTCATCAATACAGGCAAGTACTCTGGTTTAATTAGTGACCTTTCCAGTATCAAAATAACCTACCTGATTACAGATTAGAATATGATCTGCCTGTAGAGGTTCAGACATTATACAAAGACAGGACACTTCTGCCCTGTCTTTGCAACAAATATATTTAATTTTAGTCTGTTTCCGGTATAAGCGAAGAATTGGTAAGGTTGCGCGGAGGCCTTAATGAATACATGTATAGCCGGAACAGGCAAAATTAACCACGAATTTTTCGAATTGTTTCAATCAGATAATCTGTAAATTCTGCTGCGCTTGCGTCCTTTGTTTCTGTAGTAACGACAAGTTTCTTCTCAGTTACTGTGCAGATCTCCAGTGCTTTGTCGAGAAGCTCATTTCTGTCTGCATATCCGATATGAATCAGCATCTGTCCGATGGCACGGATCAGGCTGCATGGGTTTGCATAGTCGCCTCTTCCATGGCTCATCAGATATGGAGCTGTACCATGGATGGCTTCAAATAATGCATATTTATTTCCAATGTTGGAAGAACATGCACTTCCCAGACCGCCGGAATGTTCTGCTGCTACGTCTGTTACGATATCACCGTAAAGGTTCGGGAGAACAACAACTTCCATTCCTCTGTTGAATTCCGGATCAAGCATTTTTGCACACATAGCGTCTACAAGACGTTCCTGGATTTCGATTTCAGGATATTCTTCGCCGACTTTACGGACTGCTTTGATGAAGTTTCCGTCTACCAGCTTGACGATGTTGGCTTTTGTTACAATAGTAACATTTTTCTTTCCATTTTTTCTGGCAAATTCAAAAGCTGCTCTTGCAATGCGCTCGCTGCCCTGTTTTGTCTGAACCTTAAAGTCTACAGCAAGGTCCTCATCTACCTGAATTCCTTTATCGCCCCAGATGTATTCACCTTCGATGTTTTCGCGGAAGAATGTCCAGTCGATATTTTTATCCGGAATTTTGATCGGACGTACGGCTGCGAAAAGTTCAAGTTCACGTCTTAAAAGGCTGTTGGCACTGACAAGATTTGGAAGTCCGTCGCCTGCTCTTGGTGTAACCATCGGACCTTTTACAAGAACATCACATGCTTTAATTTCAGGAATAATATCTTTTGGAAGACTTTCTAATTTGGCTACACGGTTTTCGATGGTCATACCTTCAATCTCACGAAGTTCGATTTTGCCCTGGCAGATTTCTTCTCCTACCAGTTCGTTCAGAACACGGAGAGCCTGTTTCATCAGGATTGGGCCTACACCGTCCCCTGGCAGGATACCGATTACAATTTTTTCTTTGTTTGAAAAATCTGTTACTTCCTGGGATGCTTTCATACGTTCGATTCGCGCTGATTCGTTTTCAATAAGTGCCCCGAATTTTTCCTGGGCTGTTTTAATATTTTCTTTACTGATTCCGCTCATATATATTCACTCCTGTTTTATTTTTATAATCTGCAAGTTTGATCTTCGGGTATTACTTATTTTCTGCATCCATCTGTGCAAGCTGTTTTTTCAGATAGCGAAGCTGGCCGCCGCAGAGGACAACTTCTACTTCGTTATCGGACAAATCAAGTTTTACCTGGAAGCTGAAGTCCTTGGTTGTATCTTTAACTGTTACAGTTCTGGTTGGAATCTGATCTAAGAGATTCTCAATTTCAAGATCATCACCCTGGTCGATTTTATCGTAGTCTGCAGGATCTGCGAACAGCATTGGAATAATACCATGATTTACAAGGTTTCCTTTGTGGATTCGGGCGATGCTCTTTGCAATAACACATTTCACGCCAAGGTACATTGGGTTAATGGCTGCATGTTCACGGGAGGAACCCTGTCCATAGTTCTCTCCGCCGATAATAATACTCTTGCCAAGTTCTTTGGCACGGGCTGCAAAGTCAGGTGCATAACGGTGGTAACAGTACTGGGACATTAACGGGATATTGGATCGCATGCTTGAGAACTCTGCACTTGCCGGTGTAATATCATCTGTAGAGATATTATCTCCGCCTTTTAAACTTACCGGAACTTTCAGATGCTGCTGTGGTTCATCCGGTACAGGAAGGAATTTAATGTTTGGCCCGCGAACAATTTCCACTTTTTTTGCCTCTTCCGGATCCAATGGTTTGATGATCATGGAATCATCTACTTCGTAAACTTCCGGCTCATGGATTTCTGCGAGTTTCGTGATTTCATCACCCATGATTTCTTCTGCGGATGCAAAAGTTCCTTTGATGGCTGTTGCCGCTGCACTTTCCGGGCTTACCAGATAAATTTTGGCATTTGGATTTCCGGCACGGCCTTTAAAGTTACGGTTGGAAGTACGGACTGCTATTCCTTCTGTAGCCGGTGTCTGACCAATGGCACAGCATGGACCGCAGGAAATTTCCAGCATTCTTACGCCTGCATCCAGAAGCATGCTGATGTAGCCGTCACGGAGAAGTTCTTTGTAAGTCTGTCTGGAAGCAATGGCACAGGTGCAACTTACGTTTTCGTTTACATGATGTCCCTGAAGTACAAGAGCTGCTTTTGCTACGTCGGCATAGCTTGTATTTGTACAGCTTCCGATAAATACCTGCTGAACCGGTTTCCTTTCTACATCTTTCAGAGGAATTACGTTATCTGGCTGATGTGGACATGATACCAGTGGTTCCAGCTCGCTTAAGTTAATCTCGATGCGTTCATCATATTCTGCATCTTCATCAGGAAGAAGTTCTGTATAGGCCTCTTCTCTTCCCTGAGCTTTCAGGAATTTATGTACCTGTTCGTCTGCCGGGAAAATAGATGTTGTAGCACCAAGTTCAGCACCCATGTTTGTAATAGTTGCTCTCTGAGGGACTTCCAGTTTTGCAGCTCCCGGGCCTGTGTATTCATATACATTTCCAAGACCACCTTTGATGGTTACGCGGCGAAGCATTTCCAGGATTACTTCTTTTGCATTTACGCCTGGTTTTAATTCGCCTGTGAGGTGAACATTAATCACTCTCGGCATTTTCAGTCTCATTGGTACGCCTGTCATTGCAGTGGCCACATCCATGCCGCCGACACCAATGCAGAGCATTCCAATAGAACCGCCATGAGGGGTATGGCTGTCACCGCCCATGCTGATTTTTCCAGGTGCTCCGAAGCGGGCTACATGTACTGTGTGACAGATACCGTTTCCAGGTCTGGAAACATGTACTCCAAAGCGTTTAGCTGCAGACTGAAGATATATGTGATCATCCGGGGTCTTAAAGTCTACATAAAGAAGATTGTGGTCTAAATAGCTGACGCTGCATTCTGTGCGGATACGGTCGATGCCGATTGCCTCAAATGCCAGATAAGTCATAACTGCATTGATATCATGTGTTAAGGTCTGGTCAACTTTGATAAATACTTCTTCGCCCGGTATCATACTTCCGGACACGTAATGGGATTCAATGATTTTTCTGGTTAATGATCTGCCCATTGGTAATGCCTCCTTGTGGTGAAATTATCAGGATTGATATTTTGGTTTATTTTTGGGTTGTGGCTTTGTTTTGCTTTCCTTTGATTTGTATTATAGTAGAATGGTGAAGGAAAATAAAATTGTATAAAATAATGGATATATTCCCAAATTGAATGCAGGATTGCCATGCGGAATGACGGAAGAAATCATTAAACATTAATGGTAAGCTTTGAAAATGCTTTCAAAGTATTTGAGTTAAGATGGAAATATATTGACATTATCGAATTGATAATATAGAAAATCCCAAACGATTCTTACATTTAGTTCGGAATCGTTTGGGAAATATGCTCCAGTTACTATTAATCTAATTTTTCCATATACTGGATCATAGCCTCTGCTGCATGTTTTGCTGCTTCGACAGCATGAACAACTGTCTTAGAGCCATGCACAACATCTCCGGCTGCAAACACGCCCTCTCTGGTTGTCATATAGTTTTCGTCTACAATCAAAAGGCCGCGCTCTGAACCCTCGAGACCAGTAGTGGTGCGGATGAGCTTTCTTCTTGGTCCCTGGCTGATGGAGATGATGGTGGAATCTGCAGGGATCAGTTCTTCCTCTTTTTCGCACCCGATCACCTTGTCGTTTTCATCCAGGATAGAATTACAGAATACCGGCCCCTGTTCTGTGATACGTTTGATTTCTTTTCCGAAAACAAATTCTGCGCCGTCAAGCTGAGCGTAAGCTACTTCATGTGAGCTTGCTGCTACCCTTTTTCCTCTTGCATAAAGGGTCACATGTTGGGCACCGTTTCGCAGTGCGGTACGAGCTACATCCATAGCAGCATTTCCCATGCCGATAATAGCGACACGCTCTCCAAGATGATAAGCTCCCGGATTTGAAAGATAGTCAATGCCATAGTGGACATTTCCCAGACATTCGCCCTGAATACCAAGATTTCGGGGTTTCCAGGTTCCAGTGCCAATAAACACAGCATTATAACCATCACGGAACAGATCTTCAATTTTAAGAACTGCCCCAATGGTTGTATTCGGACGGATCATAATACCCATTTCTGTCATTTTCTTTCTGTATCGTTCCAGGATTGTCTTTGGCAGACGAAATTCTGGAATGCCGTACTGCATGACTCCTCCAATTTTATCTTTCCATTCGAAAATGGTTACTCCGTATCCTTTTTGTGCCAGGATAATTGCTGCGGTCATACCTGCCGGGCCAGCACCGATCACTGCAACTTTCTTATCTTTTTTCTCTGCAGGAGTGACTTTCATTCGATCCAGATAGGTATCAGAAATATAGGTTTCAATACTGGAAAAATGTACCGGATTGCCCTTTCTGCCAAGAACGCAGTGACCTGCGCACTGCATTTCATGGTTACAGACAATGGAGCAGATGACAGACATGGGATTGTTTTCGAAGAGCTTCTCTCCGGCTTCCATGACCTGATTCTGTTTGAACATCTGAATGATCTGCGGAATTGGGGTATGAACCGGACATCCCTGCTGACATCCGGGTTTTTTACAGTTTAAGCAACGGTTAGCTTCGTCTATAATATGTACTGACATTTTGGGAATCCTCCTTGATTCTGAAAAAATTTCTGTTCTTTTTAGTTCTCTGTATTCTCCGGGCGTATTACTCTTGGCAGGATTTCTCCTGTTTCTTTCATCCTTTGAATAGTATATTGTTCGGCTTTTATTTTTGCGTCTGCTTTCTCCATAATCCATTCGGCATCCTTTGGTTTGATAACCAGAACGCCGTTACAGTCACCGATAATAAGGTCACCCGGACATACTTCTACACCGCCGCAGATAACTGGAACATTTAATTCGCCTTCTCTGGATTTACCTGCACTGCCAGGTGTTACGTTTCGGGCAAAAATCGGAAAGTCTGCCTCCCGACATCCTTCCAGATCACGAAAAGCTCCGTCTATTACAATACCTTCCAGACCTTTCAGGTTTGCACAAATACTTCGATGGTCGCCCCAGTAAGATCCTGTTCCGAATCCCTGACCTGCCACTACCAGAACGTCTCCTGGTTCTGCCTGCAGGATTGCATCAGGAATGATACCGCTGATTCCTTTTGGGGGATAAATGGTAAAAGCCGGACCAACGATTTTCCGGTCAGATACCTGACGGCGGATATGATAGTCCATGGTATGATAATCAACTACCCCGTCGCATAGTTCCGAAGTTGTGTAATTCCTCAGACGTGCGATAATTTCTCTGAGCTGTTTGGTCATAATCTGATCCTCCTTGGATAACATTTTTCATGGGAAATCCAGAAACTCTAAATATTTTGTGGCTGTTATTTTATAGGATTATCATACCTCTGACAAAACTGATTATAAAATTCATTATAAGAATGAAGAAATAAAAAAAACGCATATACTGTTATTCATATCCTGAACTTTCAGAATAAAAAAAACGGTATATGCGAAATAGTTTCAGACTAATTTAAAATCCTTCCTGTCTGCGGACTTTCCAGAGTTTGGCTCGTTTTTGAGCAGCTTCATTTTCAATCTGCTGAGTTACACCCTCAATGATAAGCCCCGGAACTTCGACAGGATTCTGATTCTCGTCTGTTCCAACCATTGTAAAATAAGCGCGGTTGATCATAGTTCTGGTTCCGTCAAGAGCTTCGCAATAAGTATCAATACGGACCTCCATAGAAGAACGTCCTACATGAGTAAGCCTTCCGATCAGGACAATGGTATCATTTACTCTGGCTCCTGCTTTGAAATACATGTTATCGACAGCAACAGTCACTACATTCATTTCCGCATGGCGTTTTGCAACAATTCCGGCAGTTTCGTCGATCCACGCGAGCAGTTGACCGCCAAATAAATAGCCGGCAGCGTTAAGACATTTCGGCATTAATAAATGGGACTGTTCTGTTAAGGAGTCTTCGACCCGTTTCATTCTTCTTTCTGACATTTCATATCTCTCCTTTTTCTGACGTGCTTTTATATTTATCTGCTTTATTGGGATAATCCCGATAACAGGCAGCTTTTCTAAGCTGAATTTCTGTCAAGCCAATACTCACAGTTGAAGCAGATGATCTAATTGTAACCTGACTCGATTCAGATATAAACTCAAAACACAAATATTATAGCACATTCATTATATTTGTGGTATATTATATGAATATTTACCGTAAAAACAGCAAAAGTATATATAAAAGCCACCTTTACTCTGTAGAATTTTAATGCGTTATCACTTTAATATGATTGTACATAAAAAAATACAATCTTTAGCTTGCCTTTCCCTTCACTTTACTGTAAAATCATTAAATAGGTAAAAATACAAATGTTCGCCATACCAAAACACTGATTGCAAGGACGTATCCGCTCTTCACTGTATCAGTGTTTTTTAGCAGAAATGCCTACATAATAATCATGGGGAAATGAGGAAAGATATTATGGAAAAACATGAAATGATGAGTCTGGAAGACTCCAAACAGCTTCGTGAAAGAATGAGATTCTTCGAACAGGAACTGCTCAAGAATCATCATATCGATCCAAACCTGTATGTAGAATATGATGTAAAAAGAGGCCTTCGTGATTCAGCAGGTAAAGGTGTTCTGACAGGTCTTACAGAGATTTCTGATGTCAATGGATATAACCTGATCAACGGAAGGCAGATTCCGGCAGATGGACGTTTATATTATCAGGGAATTAATGTACAGGATATTGTCAGTGGTCTGAAGGGCAGGCGTTTTGGTTTCGAGGAAACTATTTATCTTCTGATCTTCGGTAAGCTTCCTGACAAAGATGAACTTGCAAGATTTCTGGATGTAATGTTCGATATGGAAGATCTGGGCGGCCGTTTTGTTCGAGACGTCGTTATGAAGGGAACTAATGCAAACATTATGAATGCTATGCAGCGTTGTGTCCTCGCTCTTTATACATATGATGACAACCCGGAGGATATTTCTCCGGAGAATGTACTTCGTCAGTCTCTGGAACTGATCGCAAAGCTTCCTGAAATTGCGGTATATTCTTATCATGCATATCGTCATTTCCGTAAAGATGATACCTTATTTATCCGTAATCCGCAGAAAGGGCTTTCCCTCGCTGAGAACATCCTTCTTATGCTCCGTCCTGACGGACAATATACAGAGCTGGAGGCAAAGGTTCTGGATATTGCACTGATTCTTCACGCAGAGCATGGCGGTGGTAACAACTCCACTTTTACTACTCATGTAGTAACTTCTTCAGGTACAGATACTTATTCTTCTACAGCTGCGTCTATCGGATCTTTGAAAGGACCGCGTCATGGTGGTGCAAATCTGAAAGTCCAGAATATGTTCGCTGATCTGAAAACAAATGTAGAACACTGGGATAATGAAGATGAGATCATTGACTATCTCCAGAAAGTACTGAATAAAGAAGCTTTTGACCATGCAGGACTCATCTATGGTATGGGACATGCAGTTTATACACTCTCCGATCCCCGTGAAGTGATCCTGAAACGTTTTGCTCAGGCACTGGCTGAAGAGAAAGGAATGACAGAGGAATTTGAACTCTATGACAGAGTAGAAAATATCGCTGGCAAACTGATCATGGAACACAGAAAACTGTTCAAAAATGTCTGTGCTAATGTGGACTTCTACAGCGGATTTGTTTACAGTATGCTTGGTATTCCGGAAGAATTATTTACTCCTATTTTCGCCATTGCGCGTATGCCTGGCTGGAGTGCTCATCGTCTGGAAGAACTGATCAATGCAAACAAGATCATCCGTCCTGCTTACAAGTATGTCGGACATCATACAGACTTTGTTGCTTTTGATGAAAGATAATATATGAGAAATATAAACTGGCTGCGGTTAATTCTGCAGTCAGTTTTTGGTCATAACAGACAACTTTTTGATAAAATATGTTTGCATTTATTCTATGATATCTGTATAATTTAGAAAAATACATATACTTTATAATTTGATACCATGTAGTTTTATGATAACTCATTGTAAATAAGGAACAGCGATCCACTAATACTGATATTACCAGTGTTTTGTCGGATTGCTTTATTTATATCAGAAAAAGGAGGTATTTTATTATGGCAAAGGAACAGATTGCAGTTGCAGAACTGGTTTTAAATATGATCCTTGGCAAAACAGGCGGTACGCGGGTAGATTATTTTCCCCAAAAACCGGATTTCCCGTTTGGTGAGCCTTATGAACAGGAATTCGAACGTGCAACACCGGAGAGCCAGGGAATTTCCTCTGATCTGTTTACTGCTCTTCTACGGGAACTGGATGCTTCGAAAGATACGGAAATGCATCACTTTATGGCATTGCGTCATGGCAAAGTAATCTGTGAATGTAATTTTGCTCCCTATCCAAAGGGAATGTGGCATATTACTCATTCCATGTGTAAAAGTATTACAGGTATGGCAATCGGTATGATGGTTGAAGAAGGAAAACTGAAACTTGATGAAAATATATACGATATTTTTTCAGATCAGGTAAATGCTTTTTCAAAAATTTTCCGTCCTGTGATCACAGTGGAAAATCTTCTGACTATGACAAGCGGTGTGACTTTTAATGAATCCGGGATTGTATCCGGAAATGACTGGCTTGGAAGTTATCTGAATGCATCGGTAAACGGAAAACCGGGAACAGAATTTCAGTATAACAGTCTGAATACTTATGTGCTTTCTGCAATTGTGACTAAACGTACGGGCGAGACTTTGACCGACTATCTGAAACCACGACTTTTTGAGCCTCTTGGAATTACAAAATATTACTGGGAAACCTGTCCCAAAGGTATTACAAAGGGTGGATGGGGGCTCTTCCTCTGTACTGAAGATATGGCTAAACTCGGCCAGCTGTACCTTCAAAAAGGAAAATGGAACGGCCGGCAGATCGTGTCAGAATATTGGATAGAGGTATCAGCCGCAAAACATTTGGAAACACAGAAAGATACTTACGGATACGGTTATCAGCTCTGGATGGAACAGCGCCCGGGCAGTTTTGAGTATAATGGAATGTTGGGGCAGAATGTTGTGATCTATCCGGATATGGATATGATCCTTGTTACAAACGCGGGAAATAAGGAACTCTTTCAGGACTGTATTATGCTCAACATTATCCGCAAATATTTTCCATTAAATTATCATCCTGCAGAAACGCTTCCGGACAATCCTGTTTCTTATGGCCTTCTGAAACGTCTGTGCGGAGAATTGGAGTATGGCACAAATTCTTTTACTTCTGATTCTCAATCCGGTTCACTGCGAGGAGGATGGAAAAAATGTAAAATTTCCGGAAAGAAAAATACAGGAAAAAAATATAGTTATCGTATTCAGAAGCATACTGCTCTTCCATCTTCATTTAACAATTTCAGACAACTCATAGATGGCCGAACTTATGTTATGGATCAGCATCATATCGGAATTGCACCTTTGTTTTTGCAGGTATTCCATAACAATATGACAGATGGGATCACCAAAGTTTCTTTCACATATACTGCCGGAAAATTTTACGTTTCTTTTAATGAAGGTGATGTAATTCATAAACTTCCTGTCGGCTTTCATCAGGCTGCACCGGGCTGTGTTTCTCTTCATGGTGAGAATTATCTTGTCTGCACGCTGGGTGAATTTACATGGGATGAGAATCGAACACCTGTATTAAAACTGGAGATTACTTTTATTGAAGAATGCGTGAAGCGAAAAGCACATATTTTCTTCCATGAAGATAACGAAATTGAAATCAGATGGAAAGAAACACCAGGTAAAACGATGATTATGGAAGGTTTAAGCTCAATTACTGAAGAATTATCAAAAAATTTCCTGTATAATTCCATTCTCGGAGATAATAATATTACTACTGAACTGCTTCACAGGCTTATGGAACAGACAATAGAACCGATTGCATGGGGACATCTGGAAAAGTCAGAGACTGAAGCAAATGAAACAGACACTGAAACAAATCATATTTTCCAGATAAATATATAATAAGGCATATTACAAACACTGGTCTGACAGACAGTTCTTAATAAGTTCATAATAAAAACAAAAATGCATCTCCCACTAGTAAATCAGAGGGAAATGCATTTTTGTTTTTATGGTTTATTTATGGAAGTAAATCCTTAGTCCTGTTTAACGTTGAAGGCTTTCATTCCAGGATATACTGCGCTTGCACCAAGTTCTTCTTCAATGCGGAGAAGCTGGTTGTATTTTGCAACACGTTCGGATCTGCTTGGTGCACCTGTCTTGATCTGGCAGGTGTTAAGTGCTACTGCAAGGTCAGCGATTGTTGTATCTGCTGTCTCACCGGAACGGTGTGAAGAAATTGCTGTATAACCTGCTTTGTGTGCCATCTTGATTGCTTCCAGTGTTTCGGATACGGAACCGATCTGGTTTAATTTGATCAGGATTGCATTACCGGCACCAAGGCTGATACCTTTTGCAAGTCTTTCTGTATTTGTAACAAACAGGTCATCTCCAACAAGCTGTACTTTGTCTCCAAGTCTTGCTGTAAGTTTCTGCCATCCTTCCCAGTCTTCTTCATCCAGACCATCCTCGATAGAGATGATCGGATATTTCTCGCATAATTTAGCCCAGTGTTCGATGAGCTCTTCAGATGTATATTCTGTGCCGGCTTTTGGAAGTTTGTAATAGCCTTTACCTTTTTCGCTCTTCCATTCAGAGGAAGCTGCATCCATAGCAATCTTGAAGTCTTTGCCTGGTTCATATCCTGCTTTTTTAACTGCTTCAAGAATTGTTTCGATTGCTTCTTCATCGGATTTCAGCGCAGGTGCGAAACCGCCTTCATCACCTACTGATGTAGCAAGTCCGCGCTCTTTCAGGATAGAAGCAAGTGCGTGAAATACTTCAGCACACCATCTTAAGCACTCTTTGAAGGAAGGTGCGCCTACCGGCATGATCATGAATTCCTGTACATCCAGACCTGATGATAATGCATGGCATCCACCATTTACAATGTTCATCATTGGTACAGGGAGACGGTTTCCGGAAACACCGCCAAGGAAACGATACAGCGGGATCTCGAGAGATGTTGCTGCAGCTCTGCAGCATGCGATAGATACTGCAAGAATTGCATTTGCTCCAAGTTTGGATTTATCTTTTGTTCCGTCTGCTGCGATCATTGCTGCATCTACTGCATAGATGTCACTTGCATCGAGACCTTCGATTGCTTCGTTGATTGTTGTGTTGATATTTTCTACTGCTTTTTGTACGCCTTTTCCAAGGTAACGAGCTTTATCTCCATCTCTTAATTCCAGAGCTTCAAATTCACCGGTAGAAGCACCGCTTGGAGCTGTTCCTCTGGCAACAGTACCGTCCATCAGATATACTTCTGCTTCTACTGTTGGGTTTCCTCTGGAATCCAGAATTTCTCTTCCAATTACTTTCTCAATTTCTAAGTACATGATAAATCCCCTTTCTGACTTTGCATTTGGACTCCTGGTACACCATAAAATATGGATGTACCGGTTGGATCATATCTGAGATACGGTTTCAGCATAACCGTGAATTCAGCAAGTTTACAGATCTGATCCAGATTTCCGAAGATTTCAGCAGTTCTTCGGACGGAGTTCAAATGATTAATTCACACGAGAGTTCGTTATATCTAACTCTATTGGTTAGTATATTCTAACTTTGATAAAAATGCAAGAGGAAAGTGGAGGGGATATTGAGAAAGTATTTCAGAAAATGTATTAGGAAAATTCAAAATTTTCTGTTTCTAATCAATTTTGTTTAATAAAATAAGCTCCTGTTATCCGTCTATATTAAACAGATACAGGAGCTATGTTTGTTACATTATACAATTAGTGAGGACACTTTACATATGTAGTACTATACTGATATACTGCATTTGCCATATATCCACATTTTTTACATCTTTGAGCTGTATATACTCGAACAGTACAACCGCCCGAACTATTTGGTGAATGTGTACTATAATATCCGTCAATCATACTATGAGTACACAATGCATGTGGACTAACCAATTCATTTTCTACATTAATTTGTGTTCCATCAGGATATATAAAAACATAATCACTACTAGTAAAATCCACTTCTAATGCATCATTTGCATCAGTCTGAAAATTAATTTGATTAACAGGATAATCAGAAATAGTATCTTCAAAACTTTTATCAGATGATGGCGAAGCTTCATATGCTAACACAGTCCCTGCTCCAGCCACAATCGTCAACGCTGACACTGCCACCATAATCCCTCTCTGTAACAATCCTTTTCTCTTTTCTTTCATCATATAGTTGATCCTCCTTTTAATAATATTCATAGCTCTTCCGGATTTCTTTTTATGTCCGGAAAGGTTATTTTTCCACACAGCCGGAAGGATATCCGGAGTTGAGGCCAGTAATACCAGCAGAGTTGCATAAGCACGGCGTGTTTCTTTATCGCAGCCTTCTACCGCTGCGCCGTCACTGACTATTTCTGCTGTATCTCTATAAAGATAAAACAAAAGATATGCTACTGGATTCATCCAGTGTAAGCACAAAACTAAAAGACATAGTAATTTTACAAAATTATCATGATTTCTCAAATGTGCATATTCATGCTTGTATACCATGATAAAGTTAGGATGGAGCGGAAAACTCTCGGGGATCGCTATCTTCTGATGAAAGAATCCTATCGTACATGGACCGCAGATCCCATCGGGTATCAGATAATAAGTAATATTATTTTCAGTATCATTCACTGTTTCGAAAATATAATTTTTAATTGAACGTGTCTCTTTACAATATTTGATAAGTTCATAAAGAGAAAATACAATAATTCCAGCCATCCAGATGGTCGCAACAACATTAAACCATTGCGGCATCCAAATATATTCGCCCTTTCTTTCATGCCAGAAGGACAGAGAATTGGACAAATATAACTGGGCTTCTTCATTAAAAAGCACTTCCGGGTAAGCTTTTTCCGGAATCAGATATTTAATCAGCTGCACAGGAACCAGATAAAAGAACAATCCTGTCAGAAGTAATCTTTTTCCAAGAACATAGTTATAATTTTTACTTTGAATTATGTATATAAATAGACATATCACAACAGGAACAGATCCTGCGATGGACATACAGGCTAATAATTCCATTTCATATCACGTCATTTCTTCTTAATGTATTCTAATAAATATTCTTTTTCCTCCTCTGTAAGTTTATCTTCGGAGGTAAGAGCGCTGATAAGAATGTTCATATCAGGTACTGTATATCCTAATGCAGATGGTCTGGATATTTTTGGAGATTCTGCTTTTACTGTTTCATCCTTCTTTTCAGCAAATTCATTTAATTTATCATACAGATATCGGTTTCTCAGTCCCAGGATCAACATGGATACCGGATACAGTAAAGAAATTACTGCCGCACCGATCATATATAAGGTAAATGCACGTGTATCGTCTACCGGTGGCTTGCTCATAAAATTAATAAAAAAGCAGACACCAGAACATATGGTAAATAAAATCCAGCAGACAATTTCTATCTTTCTTTTCATTTTTTCGTCTCCAGATTGTAATTTTCTATTGATTTTTTAACTGCATTTAGTGTATCACAAGTGTACAAAAATCACAACCAAATTCTAGTAAATTTCCAGACTTCTTACCGCCATTATTCGAGTTTTATCGAGGATTTGCACAATAAACCATCGGCTTATCTCATATTTTTTTGAGCACTTCTTCCATGGTATGCCATCCAAGGACTGCACATTTCACACGGGAAGGCATATGGGAAATATCTTCCAGAATACCTGCCTCCTCCAACTGATCTTTCTCTTCAGATGTGATCTGTCCCTTGATCATACGAAGAAAAATTTCTGCCAGATTTAAAGCTTCTTCTATGGATTTTCCAATGATCAGATCCAGCATCATGTCTGTGGATGCCTGGGAGATAGCGCATCCGTCTCCTTCAAAAGCACCATCTGTGATCTTACCATCTTTAACTTTCAGCTTCAGAAAAATATCATCACCGCAGCTTGGATTCACTCCCTCCAGAACCAGGTCCGCATCCGGAAGATCGTGCTTATGACCCGGATGTAAATTATGATCAGTCAAAATCTCATTATAAAAAGTATTATTCTGCATAACCCATTTTCCTCCTTATCTCTTTAAGGCTTCTAAGCAGCTGCGAAACTTCCTTTTCTGTATTATAAAAAGAAAAACTTACACGCGTGGAAGAAGAGACACCATAATATTTCAGCAATGGTTGTGCGCAATGATGGCCTGCACGCACTGCAATATGATCTGCATCCAGGATTGCTGCTACATCATGCGGGTGAACGCCATCTATTACAAAGGAAATAATCCCCTGATGTTCCCTGGGGTTCTGAGATCCCAGAATATGTACAAATGGCAGCTTTTTCATGCCATCCACAGCAATCTCTGTAAGAAGTGCCTCCTGCTTTTGAATATTTTCAAATCCGATCTGTTCATAGTACCGGAGTGCTTCGGCAAGTGCTGCAGCACCGCCCGCATTTACTGTTCCAGCTTCAAATTTGTGCGGTACAGGAGCATAAACAGCACCATCCCTGGAGACTGAGTCAATCATCTCTCCGCCACACAGGAAAGGTGGCATCTTATCCAACAATTTTTTCTTTCCGTAGAGGACACCGATGCCCATAGGTGCAAGCATTTTGTGTCCGGAAAAAACCAGAAAATCCACATTAAGATCCATAACATTTACCGGAATATGCGGAACACTCTGCGCTCCGTCTGCTACAAAAACTGCCCCCTTTTCGTGAACTGTTTCCGCCAGTTTTCTGATGTTATTTGTACATCCCAGAACATTGGAAATCTGAGTAATTGCTACAATTTTTGTCCGGGGTGTCATCGCATTTCGAAGTTGATCTTCTGTAATAGAAGGATCTTCTTTTGTACATTCGATATACTTTAATACAGCTCCTGTTCTGGCTGCTGCCTGCTGCCACGGGATCAGATTGCTGTGATGTTCCATGATACTGATCAGAATTTCATCGCCAGGTTTTAACATCAGAGCAGACAGACTGTATGCAACAAGATTCAGACTCTCTGTTGCATTTCTGGTAAATATGATCTCCTCCGGCATTTCTGCATGGATAAATTTCTGCACAGTAATACGGGCATTTTCGTATTCTTCTGTCGCATCTTCTCCAAGTTTATATATTCCACGAAATGGATTGGCATTATTTTTTTCATAAAATTCCTGTTCTTTTTGTATCACACAGAAAGGCTTCTGAGTGGTGGCGGCATTGTCCAGATAAATCAGATCCGGTCGATTTTGAAAAACAGGAAAATCCTTTCGTATGCTGCTGATGTCATTACACATCTGCCTCTCCTCCTTCAAGATAGTGTCTGATTTCTTCTCTTATCTGCATATCCGGAATTTTGCTGCAGATGGCATCAATTCTTGCTTTTGCAAGCATTTCATAAATATATGATTCGGAAAGGCCTCTGGACCGGAGATAAAACATAAGCTCCTCATCCAGTTGTCCGATCGTAGCTCCATGATTACCTTCCACGTCTTCTTCCGCGCAGAGAGTTTCTGTCTATATCTTCCACGTATGTTTTTTCTCTCATGAAGCCTCACCTTCTTTTTTATTACTTGCCGATAAAACGCTCGAAACCGTGGTTATTGATCTCGTCTACAAGAGACGCATCTCCGGATGCTACAAGATGCCCGTCCACCAGTACATGAGTTCTATCTACGTGGAGAGACTGCAGGATCCTTGTGCTGTGAGTAATGATTAAAAGAGAACCTTTTTTGCTTTTCTGGTATTCTTCGATACCTTTGGAAACAGTATGTACGGCATCTACATCCAGTCCGGAATCTGTCTCATCCAGAATTGCCAGTGATGGTTTCAGCATCAGCAGCTGAAGGATTTCCGCTTTCTTTTTTTCGCCACCGGAAAAGCCTACATTTAAATCTCTGTCCGCATAGGATTCATCCATCTGAAGGACATCCATTGCCTTTTTCATTTCTTTTTTGAAATCCCAGAGACGGATCCTGGTTCCTGTTCTTTGTTCCAACGCATTGCGGATAAAGTTTGCAAGAGAGATTCCCGGAACCTCCAGAGGATTCTGGAAAGAAAGGAATATTCCTTTCTGTGCACGTTTATCTGCTGACTCATCCTGAAGTTCTGTACCGTTAAAATAGATTTTACCGTTGGTGATCTGATATCTGGGGTTTCCCATCAGTGCATAACCCAGAGTAGATTTCCCTGCTCCATTGGGGCCCATTAAAACATGGGTTTCTCCATTTCCAATTTCAAGATTGATTTTATGAAGAATCTCTTTCTCTTCTACATTTACAGAAAGATCTTTCGTTATTAACAAAGATGTATTCATTTTTATCCTCCATTTCTCAGCACAGAGCTGAATCTATGATAGCTGGTTTAACACTGGACTACGTATTTAACCAAATCAAGTAAGTCCCCTGCTTCAATTGCGAAAAGCAATAAGATTTGGTTAATTCCCAGTAATTAGCTCGGACTAACTTTATTATACAAATATAGTCCAATTACGCAATAGTATTAATGCACAAAAATCCCAGTGTTTTACTGCGAATTATTTACAAGAAAGAATGATACAAGTAAGAATCCTGCCCGGAGGGCTTTTTATGTTATAGGAACATTACAGAGTAATTTCCTATGACATAAAAAAACCAGGCAAGAACTATTCTGCATAGAACAATTCCCGCCTGGCTTAGTAATTATTTTTTATTTATGAAGAAAAGAAAACAGTCCTTTTTTCTTTTCATAAGGCTCTGATGTAATACCTTTTACTTCATATCCTGTTGCATTGATGGCTGTTTTTAATCTGGATTCATCTACAGGTCCGTCTGAGATAATCACTGTTTCGCCTTTACTGTGCGAAGAAGTAACCTTGTTTACCTGAAAGGCTTTTCTCACTGCATCATTTACGTGAGATTCACACATACCGCACATCATGCCATCTACTTTTACAGTTGTTTTGATCATGTTGCTGTCCTCCGTTTTTATGTTGTCAGTTAGAATTCACTAACAAAAATTATAGCACATTGCACTCTCTTTTACAACAGGCTTAAGACTTTAAGCAAGTGCCTGGGCAAGCGCTTTCTGAACTGCTCCAAGGATTCCCTCTGAAGAAAATGTAGCACCGCTGACTGTGTCTACGCCATCTGCTGACTGATTGGCCATAATCTGAGGATAGATAGAATTCCATGCTTCATCAAAAAATTCAGGAGAATCACTGTTACTTTGTTCAATTGATACAATCTGTCCTCCCTGAATTGTTACAGTTACATTTACCCTTCCACTGTAACCATAACTTGATCCGGAATATGTTCCGTCAATGTATGGTCCTGTTGGTTCCGGTGTAGGTTCCGGTGTTTCGTCCGGTGCAGGGGTCGGTGTTTCCTCAGGAGTCGGTGTAACAGTTACTTTTGGAGTTGGCGTTGCTTTTGGAGTCGGAGTAACAGTTACCTTAGGAGTTGGTGTAGGAGTTACTTTTGTGCTGCCCTGTGCTGCCTGTTTCAGGATATCTTTCATTGCATTTAATATTCCTTTTGAAGAATAGGTAGCTCCACTGACTGTATCAATTCCTTCAACAGACTGGTTCTGAATAATTTCCTCTTCAAGAACATCCCATGCTTTTTTGAAAAACATAGGAGTATCTGTATGTTCCACTTCCAGAGATTTGATCACACCTTTTTTGATCGTAGCTGTCAGTGTAACTGTTCCACTATATCCTTTACCGGTTCCTGTATAGGTTCCGTCTTTATATTTCTGCTCTTCTCCTGGTTTTGGTGTGGGAACAGGCTTTCTTGTAGGCTTGGGCGACGGTGTTGGAGTTGGTGTGGCTGTTGCCTGATTTCCTGATGGAATTGCCTGAGACAGTGCGTTCTGGACTGCTGAGATAATTCCATTGGAAGAATAGGTAGCGCCGCTGACTGCATCTACATTCGGAGACTGACTGGAAATGATTCTGCTGATCACTCCCTGCGCATTGGCAAAATAGGAAGCTGTTTCGCTGGATGCATCCAGAATATTGATCGATACGATCTTATGATTGCTGACAGTTACCTGTACAGTAATGGTTCCGCCAAACCCGGTTCCTGAACCTGTATAGGTTCCGTCTGTATATCCTCCGGCAGGAACTTCTGTTGTAGGAGTTACAGTGCTTCCTGCACCCCCGCCTCCGCCTGCAGCATTCGCGGCAGCACCGGAAGTTGTATTTTTCTTTGTACCGGTTTTTATCTTACCGGCTTTTTTTGATGATGTCTTTTTAGTAGAATTTTTGCTGCTTTTGGCAGAAGATGCTGTAGTTTTTTCGGTTAAGTCTTCTGCAAGGATCATTTTTTTGATATCATCAGTTGACATGATATTACTGTCAGTGACCTGAACAGATTCTGCCGGGCTCTTGTCTGCCTGATAACAGGTTATGCAGACTGCTGCAAAAACAGCTGCAGCCGGAAGAAGTTTCAGCCACGGTTTGAAGCTGTCCTGACCTGGTTTATTTTCTGTCTGTTTATTATTTTTCTGTTCTTTATTTTTATCCACAAATCTTCTCCTTCTTATGCTCAGTTATTTAGCAGCTATGCCTTTTATACAGCGAAAAGAAATCCTGTTCTTTCTGCGAGACACAGGATTTCTTCTCTTTGTTTATAATCAGTCAGAGTAAATCTGTCTGAATTATTTTACAGTTACTTTTACTGTCTTGGATACACCGTTGCATGTTACAGTGATTTTAGCAGTACCTTTTCTGATACCTTTGATTGTACCGGAAGAGGATACTGTTGCAACTTTTTTGTTGCTGGATTTGAATGTGACTTTTCCGGTTGGAGCTGCTTTTGCTGTGATCTTAGTTGTTTTACCGACTTTTACAGCTACAGATGTTTTGCTCAGTGTAAGAGACGGATTCTTAACTGTTACTGTGCAGGTTGCTTTCAGACTGCCGCACTTAACTGTGATCACTGTTTTACCTGCTGCTTTAGCCACAATTCTACCTGTTGTTTTGTTTACAACTGCAACTTTTGTATTGCTGGAAGTAAAGGTTACTTTTGATGCATCAGCACCTTTTACAGTTGCTTTCAGAGTAGCTCTGAATCCTTTATAAATAGTTGTGGATTTTTTGCTTAATGTAAGAGATGGATTCTTAACTGTTACTGTGCAGGTTGCTTTCACATTACCGCATTTAGCTGTAATAACAGCTGTACCTGCTGCTTTAGCTGTAACTTTACCTGTTGTTTTATCTACAGTAGCAACTTTTGTATTATTGGAAGTAAAGGTTACTTTTGATGCATCAGCACCCGTTACAGTTGCCTTCAGAGTAGTTGTTGATCCTTTATAAACAGTTGTTGCTGTTTTATTAAGAGTTACAGTTACTTTGTCTTCTTTTACAAGTGCTTCTATTGCAGCATTAAGATGAGTAGTAGCCTCATCAACTTCTGCCTGGGTTGGTTTTTCTTTTGCAAGTAAATCTTTCGCCTCCTCAAGCTCTAACTGCATAGCGCTCCAGGACTCAGCTGTATAATCTGATTCGTTTAATGCAGATGCTTTTTCAACAGCTGCTTTTAATGCAGTTGTATCAGCCTCTCCGGCATCCGGTTTTACAATGTTTGCATCTGTTGCTGTAAATTCAAATGAATAATCAGCATATCCCATAGCATATACAGTAACTTTCCATTTACCTGTTCCGTCTGTTCCTGTCGGAAGCTGACAACGATAAGAATCTGTCAGGCCAAGCTGGATTCCCATAGCTTTATGCATCCAGTTATCAGCCGCAAATTTAGTTCCATATGATGCAAGAACAGTATCTCCGTTTCCGTAATAGTCCCACTTTGTAGCATACATTTTAGATCCGAGAGCGCCATAACCGTCTCCTGTAAGGTCTACTCTTAAGAATTCACCATAGCTTCCACTTGCTTCTCTTACCTCTACATTGATATTAGATGCTGTCTGCAGTTCTTCATCCTTAAGTCCGGATCCTGTGCCTGTTTTTCTTGCTGTGAAAGTAAATGTTCCGTCAGAACCTTTAACAGCTTCTTTTAAACCATTTGTTTCTGCTGTCACATCAGCAATTCCATTATATGACTGTAATTTGCCTTCACCATAGCCACCTGCCACAGCACTGCCGTCTTCAACAACTTTATACTGTGCTCTGAATGCTTCATAATCCTCGGCTTTAACAGCAACCGGAACATATTTCAATCCAACAACTTTATAATTTGCAAAATCAACAACACTGCCATCTGCCTTTGTAATCTGGCCTCTTTCTGGCTTGTTAAGTTTTACAATACTTCCATCTGTAAGAACTGCATCATTGGCAGATGTCCAGTAAGAAATCTCATATGAATCGCCATTTGTATCATACATAATAGCTTCACACTGATAACTTCCTCTGTGAAGACCATGATTTAAAGTTGCTCTTGTAACAGTATCAAATCCGCCTTTATCAAATTCATCATGACTGTCTTTAACGTTGTTTGACTCTGTGTTTGTCGCATTATAAACACCTTCAGATGCCCAGTACTGTTCCCATGTCAGACCAGCGTATACATATTTGTATCCGTCTTCTGTTGCTGTTGCAGAAAATGGATCCTTTTCCTGCTTTTCGTCAGCAAATGGAGTTTCTTCGTTTGTTCCGAAAGTCTCTTCGTCATCTGCTGCGTTGAAAGCATCTACAGATGTCTCAACAGATGTGTCCTCTGTAAAGTCCGCAGCCATAACTGGTAATCCTGAAACCATCATTGCTGCGCTTAAAATTGCAGGTGCTGCCATTTTAATTAAATTTCCTTTGCGCATACCTTTCAATTCCTCCTGAATATGAATATTTACAGCAACTATTTAGCAGTTCACTACTCTGCATAATATTCTGACACGAATGTGCCAAAACGCCAGAATCTTAAGTTTTAACAGATTTGGGCTTATAGTTGTGAAGATACTGAACAGCCGCTATTTGTATATAAGATGAGCTTATTCACTGATAGAATAAGTATCTTTCAGTAATTGAAATCTTTCCTTCATGCCTTCCGTAAGCCAGACATGACCGGAATCATCCACGAACAGTCCGTCTGCATTGTACTTTTTCAGAAGCTCCTCGGCTTTATCTTTTCCAAGTACAAAACATGCAGTAGAGAGTCCGTCTGCATTCAGACCATCATCACATACAACTGTGACAGATGTAAGACCGCTTCTTGCAGGATATCCAGTAGAAGGATCAAGTATATGATGATATCGGATACCATCTTCAATAAAATACTTCTCATAATCTCCGGAAGTAGATAAAAATTCTGTTCCATTTAAAGTGACTACGCCAAGGTAATCTCCCTCTGTATCTCGTGGATCCGTAACAGCCACCTGCCAGGCGGAACCGTCAGGTTTTGAACCATAGCTCATTACACTACTGCCGCCAAGATTCAGAATCATTCCGGACACTTCTTTATCTGCATCAAGAATTTTCTTTGCTGCATCACAGCCGATTCCCTTACCTGCTGCACCCAGATCTAAAGTTACACCTTCCGGCATAGTGACATCGTTTCCGTTCAGGATAACTTTGTCATATCCTACATCTGCAAGCAAAGACTTCAGATCATCTTCAGCAGGAACGTGGGGATTCTCTCCATCAATATCCCACAGACGGATAACCTTTCCCATAGTAGGATCCATTGCGCCGCCAGAAGCTTCAGACAAATCCAGCACCTGTTTCAAATAATCTGCTGTTTCATCAGAAACCGTTGTTGTGTTGCCGGCATTCTGATTGATCTTATATATCTGAGAACCTTCCTCTGTCCAGGAAATCAAATTCGTTTCCACATCTTTTAAAGCAGTGATCACATCCGCAGTAATGTCTTCTCCCGTTGTGTAAAGAGTTTCTGATACTACAGTGTCCATAGCAAAATCTGTCTTAGAATATGTATTTACTTCAGGAGCTCCGAATACTGTCTGGGATGTACACAAAAGAGAGGCTGTAATTATAAATCCCCGTACAAAAGAATGTCTGTTTGGCATATGTTGTATTGTTTCCTTATCTGTAATCTATTTTTCAATAATATGAAATGTAATTTATTAGTGTCAACTAACTCTATAGACTATAACACTGTCTTTTTTTCTTGTCTACCCATTAAGTTAGCTCTTACTAATCAAATTTTCTCAATAAGTTAATTAATGCTAATTTTTCTCAATAATAAACGTCCGAGCAACAGGACCGGACGTTTAAAAATTTACACACTATAAAATTATTTTGTAATTATTTTCTCTGCGTTTACCTCTCCAAGGTGGATATTCTTTCTTGGGCAAACCGCTGTGCAGGCATGACAGCAAATGCACTCTCCTGAATGTGCAGTGTCACCGTCAATATCCAGATGTGCCGGACATCTTTTCTTACAGAGAGTACATTTTGGGGCACAATTTGGACGATTTCTCTTAAAAAGTGCTCCCGGAAAGATTGGCAGAATCGCAAAAACAGCACCCATTGGGCAAAGAAACTGACAGAAAAATCTTTCCTGTGTACACATACCGATCATAATAAGGATCAGTAATATTGTGCCTACAATATAAGTAGATTTAGGCAGACGGCCTGTTGTAAGCATGGAAAATACATCCCATGGACTCATTCCCTGAAGTCTGGAGTACATTCCTGTTAAACAGGAAAGAAGCAGCAGTGCAAGTACAAGATATTTTACTTTCTGAAGTCTGTGGACCCAGATTTCGGGATATCCATGTTTTTTCTTTTTTCCAAAACATTTTGCGCGTATAAATGCTGTAAGTTCATATAATGCATCACCTAATGAACCAAACGCACAGGCATAGCCGCAGAAATGCCGTCCAAACAGAATCGTGATAATCACAAGCAGAGCTGTAATATCGAGAAATGAATTCCAGGTTACACTCTGCTGTCCTCCAATTGCAAGAAAAATAGATTTAATTCCTGCAAATGCTGTGGAGAAAAGGGACGGTGCTGCTATAAAAAATATAAGCTGTATGGCGGCACGGATCAGACGTACCTTTCTTTGTCTCTTTTTCATTAGTTTTCCGCCTTTGATAATGCGTCATTTACTGCCTCCAGGATTCCTGTGGAACTGAAGGTTGCTCCTGAGATAGTATCAACATCTGTACTCTGTTCACTGATAATGCTGTTAATAACATTTTCACCCTGTGCAAGGTAAGCGCTGTCCTCTCCTGGTGCGCTGACCACACTCACCGCAGTGATCGTATCATCTTCCAGAGTTACCTGTACTGTAATTGTACCGCCGTATCCGGTTCCGGAACCCTCATATGTACCATTTTTGTATACATTGTCAGAATCATCAGATGTTTCCTCTGCATCTGTACTCTTCTTACTGTCAGAAGATTTACTGTCGGAATCTGTTTTGCTTTCCGCTGCAGTTTTCTGCTCTTCATAAGCCTCCTGTAATGCTGTAAGAATCTGTTCCTGCTGATCCTGAAGATTCTGTACCTGTGTAGTCAGATCTGCAATGTTCTGTTCCTGCTCTTTGTCTTTTACTGTACCATTATAGAAAAATACTGCCATGATAATCATTAAAAGAGCGATCAGACGCAGGTAAAAGTTTTGATTATTCACGTTATGTCCTCTCCTTCATTATTTTTTCTGCAGTGTGTAGCGTATTAACTACAACTAACTTTAGAAGTGTATCATTTTTTTATAAAAATTTCTATTCTTTCATTAAAATGTTAATGTTGTTTTTTTATCATTAAGAAAGTCCCGGAATAATATATCAATTCCGGGACCTCTGAATCGGGCAATTCAGTTTGAAATTTATTTTACAGTAACTTTGAATGTTTTACTTACACCATTACAGGTTACGGTAATCTTCGCAGTTCCTTTTTTCTTTCCGGTTACTACACCTTTTGAAGATACCGTCACAATCTTTTTGTTAGAAGATGTATATTTTATAGTTCCGGATGGTGCTGCTGTTGCTTTAATAGTTGTCTTTTTACCAACTTTGATACTTGCAGAAGTTTTTGCAAGTTTCAGCGTCGGATTCTTGACAGTTACTATGCAGGTAGTTTTCAGGCTGCCACATTTAACTGTGATTACTGCTTTTCCGGCTGCTTTAGCCACAATTCTGCCTGTTGTTTTGTTTACAACCACAACTTTTGTATTATTGGAAGTAAATGTTACTTTTGATGCATCAACACCTTTTACATAAGCTTTCAGAGTAGTTCTGGTTCCTTTGTAAAGAGCTGTAGATTTTTTATTTAATGCAAGAGACGGATTTTTAACTGTTATTGTACAAGTTGCAGTATATTTGCCACAAGACGCTGTAATTACTGCAGTTCCTTTTGCCTTGGCAGTTACAACTCCCGCACTGTTTACAGTGGCAACTTTAGTATTGCTGGATTTCCATGTAATTTTATCTGTAAGGTTTGTTGTAAGTTTGAGAGAAACTTTTGTCTGACCTTCTGTGTAAAGAGTTTTGGCTGTAGTATTCAATTCAAATTTGTTTTCTGCTTCTTTATAAGTGAAAACAAGATTGTTTTTATATCCTACAGAAGTTACTTCAAATACAGTTGTATCTGTCACCTGAAGATCTGTAAGATCAAGTGATCCATCTTCTTTTACAATTACTTTTGCTCCTCTTCCGGATGCTGCATATTCTTTATCGTCAACTTTTACTTTGCTGATGTTTTTAATGTATGCAGAAAGTTCATCGGCTGTAGCTCCGTCAGCTGCAACCAGCTTAGCTGCCTTACTGTCATATGCTGCAGGCATTTTGTCTGTGTTTACTGTAAATTTTGCATTGATAGGAGCATAGATTCCATTGGTATCTGTAATTACAACTTTATGTGTTCCCAAAGCCAGAGCTCCAACTGCAAGTTTTCCGTCTGCACAGGAAACTTTTGCTCCGTCTACAGTATACTGTGCATTGAAATCAGCAGGCAGTGTCTGGTCAAATGTAACTGCTGCAGAAGAGTCTGTATCCATAATATCTGCAACAGTTGCTTTGATACCTGTTGTTGTCTGAACTTTTACATCAGGTACATCAAAGGTAATAATTCCTTTATCTGTGTAATAAGTAACACTGTCAATGGTTTTTCCCATGATTGATTTATAGTGTGCGGAAGAAACAGGGCATCCGTGAACTTCTGTTGTATATCCTGTTCCCCATGCGAGCATACTTCCACGCCAGATATTCTCCAGATGGCGAAGACCATAGTTGGTTCCGTCTGTAGTATTTACTGTTACGCCATATATTTTATCTGTATTTGTGTCGATCACTTCCGGAAAAGCATTGTTATCAAGATCCAGTTCATAATCACCATAGCTTGTTTCTGTTTTCAATGTGGCATTGATAGAAACAGTTTTTGTTTCTGCACCTTTCATTGCAGAGAATGAATAGCTTCCATCTGCATTGACAGTGAGCTCTTTATAGTAAGATGGAGCTTCACTTAAAACATAATAAGAATAAGATGCATTCTCAATCAGGGAGTCTTTTCCTGTATAAGTATTGGAGCTTGTCTGTCCTCTGTTTGTTACAGTGATTGTTACTGAATCAGAGTCTGTTACCTGTTTCTGATCTTTAAGAAGGGAAAGATCGCTGACTTTAACAGGGAAAGTAACGCCCGTAACGTCAGATCCGTCCGGATTTACATGATAAGCAGAATTTCCATTCATCATTCCGGATGTTCTTGATTTATTAAGAGTTGCTGATGTGAATGCGTCAACTTTAACATCATTATTTTTCAGTTCTGCCTTATAAAAATCATCATATGGAATATTCATAAGGACATAAGCTTCACCCTGCTGCGTCTCTGCTGAAAAAGCATCTTCCTCTGCATCTTCTGTGGTAAATTCATCCTGTTCTTTTTCTGTGGTAAATTCTTCAGGAGCAGAGATATCTGTGTTGTCTGTAATTATTTCACTGTCCGTAAAGTCAGATGCCAGTACAGCATACGGCATATTGGACATTACAACTGCTGCGCTCATCACAACAGGAGCTATCTTTTTCATAAGATTTTTGTTTGTCATGTTTTTCTCCTCTTCTAAAAATTTATTTTTGGAATAACTCTTACCAGAGGGTTAATCAACTTATTAACCAAAAGGGAGTGACTTCTGCCAAAGATATTCATATAGGATTTTGGTATGCGGTTAATAGCAACTGTGATTAGTCGCTACTAACTATTAAAAGAATAACATGTGTATTCAAAAAAATCTACCATTTTTTGCCAGAGTTATTCGTCATTTTTTTTCAATAAGGAAATATAGCGAGGAACTATGTGAAATATCAGCGCATGATGTTAGACATGGTTAACTTATGCTTGCAGAGATATTTTTTTTGTGTTAGAATGTTTAAGAATTTTGAATTATTTGCATCTGACGGTTGAGAGGAGATATATTTTATGAAGCAAAAAACAGCATATCTTGGGCTTTTTTCGGCTGTGGCTATTATTCTGGGATATGTGGAATCACTGGTTCCTGTATTTGCGGGAATTCCCGGAATTAAGCTTGGACTGGCAAATCTGGGGGTACTTTTTATCCTGAAGAAGTATTCTTTTAAAGAAGCTGCACTGGTTTCGGTGGTGCGTATTCTGGTGATCGGATTCATGTTTGGAAATCTGTTCAGTATCCTGTACAGCCTGGCAGGGGCTGCGCTTAGTATGACAGTTATGACTCTTATGTTAAAGAAGACCTCTTTCAGTCTGATTGGAGTCAGCGTTGCCGGAGGTGTTTCACATAATATCGGACAGCTTATCATTGCCATGCTGATCGTAAATAATGCAAGTGTATTTGTATATATGCCGGCGTTGCTGGTCGCCGGGGTTGCTGCCGGGGTTGTGATCGGCGGACTTACAAATGAAATTGTAAAAAGAGTACATATATAATAGCAGTTGATCGAATATATCATATTCAAAAGCTTCTACTCATTTGTTTCATCCGAATCTGACCCGGCCCATAAAGCAGGATCTGCAGGGTCCTCCAGCAGGGTTACATCTTTGCCAAGCTGCATCTCCTCTTCCACTGTTTCTGCAGTACTTCGAATAGCGGCACTGTGTCCGGTAAGTGCTGCAAAAGGAGCAAACTGGGCCGCACGGTCATTAAGGGGCATTTGGGAATGTGATGTAGATGTGGGGTGGGGAAGATTAATAATATCATCATATCTGTGTGAGGATTGATTTCCAATATTACTGTCAGGCGTATATTTATTTGTAAAATCAACATGTTCTCTTACATACTTATTCGTCTGCTTGCTCAAGCTTTATGTCCTCCTATTCTCTGATTTCTGTCAATAGAAGTTGCTCCCTCTTCAAAGTTTGTTCCTTTGAGAATTGCATTTTTTCCATACTTTTTTTTAATCTCCAGCATTGCATGCTGAAGCTTTTTTTCTTTCTGAAGTTTCTCTTCTTTTTCCTGCTTTTCCCTTTCAACTGCTGCATAATCTGTAAAAAGATCCAGTTGTTCATAAGTTTCTTTTCTGACAATATCCTGTTCTTTTTTGACATGGTTAGCAGTCAGTGTAATCCTTCGAATCAGCAGATCAGGGTTCATGATACGGTCATAGAGTCTCAGTGTATTCTCAATAATTTCGTAAGTTGAATTTGTAAATTCAGACAGGTTCTGTGTTCCATGGGCATGTTTTGGAATGCTTCTCCCATAACGGTCGATTGTAATTTCTCCTTTATAAGCTTTGCTGATGACAGGATCTGAAAGATTCTCAATATCATATCCCACTGTCAGTACCAGCTGATCTGTAACCATTTCCTTATCAACCAGATCAAGAGCCATCATTTCCGCCATTTCCCGGACTACGATCCTTGTTTTTTCGAACGTGTAAGGACATTGAAGAACCTGACCGGAACAGATACTGTTGTTGTCGGGTTTATAAGATTTGATTTCTGCAATGGTACACGGCTCCCATCCCCAGGCATGATCGATCAGTAGTTCTGCATTGATCCCGAACAATTTATAGAGTAATTCTTCATTATGATAATCATTCGGGCCTCCTACAGAACATCTGGCAACATCTCCCATTGTCTTCATTCCATTTTCCGCAAGTTTCCGGGCATATCCACGTCCGACCCGCCAGAAATCAGTAATCGGTTCATGTTCCCACAGCAATCTGCGATACTCCATTTCATCCAGCTGCGCAATACGGACTCCATTCTCATCCGGTTCTACATGTTTTGCTACAATATCCATTGCAATCTTACACAGATATAAGTTTGTGCCGATTCCCGCTGCTGCAGTAAGTCCGTGAGTATCCAAAATATCCAGGATGATCTTCTGTGTAAGCTGATAAGCACTCATCTGATAAATTTTCATATAATGCGTAATGTCTATAAAAATCTCATCTATGGAATAAACATGCATATCTTCCGGTGCAAAATATTTCAGATATGTCTGATATATCGCAGTGCTGACTTCAATATATCTCGCCATTCTCGGCGGTGCAATATAATATCCCACTGCCAGCGAAGAGTCATTTTTTAATTCTATATCATTGCAGGACTTACCTGTAAATTTATGATCAGGAGTTGTTTTCAACCGTTCCTGGTTCACTTTTCTCACTTTTTGCACAACTTCAAAAAGCCTTGCTCTTCCCGAAATCCCGTAAGCTTTCAGGGATGGGGAAACTGCAAGGCATATGGTTTTCTCTGTACGACTGGCATCTGCAACTACCAAATTAGTAGTCATGGGATCCAGACCATGATCTTTACATTCGACTGATGCATAAAAGGATTTCAGATCTATTGCTACATAAATATGAGATTCCATTTATCCGATCCTCATTTAAATATATTTCGTCTGTTGCATAATTATAAAGATGCCTGTAAAAAATGTCAAATCCAACTTCTGTAAAAAAAGGGAACTGATTGCGTTACATACAGCCAGTTCCTTTTGGGTAATTAATCTTCTTCTATATGCTCTCTACCCTGATTGATGATCGTGCGGACATGATCATCTGCAAGAGAATAAAAAATAGATTTTCCTTCTCTTCTGTTCTTAACCAGCTTGTTCTGTTTCAGGATACGGAGCTGATGAGAAATCGCAGACTGTGTCATGTTCAGTGCTTTGGCAAGGTCACATACACATACTTCTGCTTCGAACAGTACAAAGAGGATACGAATCCTGGTGGAATCTCCGAAAACTTTGAATAATTCTGCCAGGTCATAAAGTTCTGTCTCTTCAGGTAATGTTTCATTTACGATTTTCAGCAAGTCTTCATGAACCTCGCATCCATCACATACTTCATCTTTACGTTCTTCCATTCTCTCACCTGTTCCTTTCTTACAACTATTTTATTACCACAAATGGTTACTGCCCCTGAGGGACAGTAACCCTATCATTACATATATAGGTATTGCTACCAACTTTATGAACAGTAACTTATAAGTTCTTAACAAATAATGCACGGATTGCATTTAATACTGCAATGATCATAACACCTACATCTGCGAAGATTGCCATCCACATGTTTGCAATACCAACTGCACCCAGAATCAGGCAGAGAACCTTGATTCCAATAGCAAAATATATATTCTCATATACAATACGAATACATTTACGTGCGATCTTGATCGCTTTGGAGATTTTCAGCGGATCGTCATCCATCAATACGATATCTGCTGCTTCGATAGCTGCATCAGATCCAAGTGCTCCCATAGCAATACCAATATCTGCTCTTGATAATACAGGAGCATCGTTGATACCGTCACCTACGAATGCCAGTTTCTCTTTCTCAGTCTTATTAGCAAGAAGTTCTTCGACTTTTGTTACTTTATCAGCAGGAAGAAGCTCACTGTATACTTCATTGATTCCAAGATCTGCTGCTACTTGGTCTGCAACACGTTTAGAGTCACCTGTAAGCATAACTGTCTTTGTAATTCCAGCCTTCTTAAGTTCTGCGATAGCTTCTTTAGCATGAGGTTTCACAATGTCTGAGATAAGAATGTGACCTGCATATTTACCGTCAACAGCCATATGCACAACTGTTCCCACATGATGGCATTCCTGATAAGAAACACCAAGTCTGTTCATCAGTTTTGAATTTCCGGCAGCTACGGAAACACCATCAACTTTAGCAATCACACCGTTACCGCTGATCTCTTCGATATCTGTTACACGGTTTCTGGCGATAGGTTTGCCGTATGCCTTCTGCAGGCTCTTGCTGATCGGATGGGAAGAAGAACACTCTGCAAGCGCCGCATACTCTAATAATTTCTCATCAGGCATTTCATTATGGTGGATACCGCTTACTTCGAAAACACCCTGAGTCATAGTACCGGTCTTATCAAATACAACATATTTTGTCTGAGCCAGTGTTTCCAGATAGTTGGAACCTTTGACCAGAACACCCTGATTGCTGGCTCCACCGATTCCTGCAAAGAAACTTAACGGAATACTGATGACCAATGCACATGGACAGCTGATTACAAGGAATGTAAGTGCTCTGTAGATCCATTCTCCCCACATGACCGGTTTTCCCATGATCAGTAATATAATCGGCGGGATCAGAGCAAGGGCAAGGGCTCCATAACATACAGCAGGTGTATAATATTTTGCAAACTTGGAAATGAAGTTTTCGGATTTTGATTTTCTGGAACTGGAATTCTCTACAAGTTCCAGAATCTTGGATACTGTAGATTCCCCGAATTCTTTTGTTGTACGGATTTTTAGAAGACCAGTCATATTGATACATCCGCTGATAACTTCGTCCCCAACTTTCGCACTGCGCGGAAGACTTTCACCTGTCAGTGCGCTGGTATTTAATGTGGAAGTACCCTCTGTGATCACACCATCAATCGGCACTTTTTCTCCCGGCTGTACAACGATCACAGTTCCGATTTCCACCTCATCAGGATCTACCTGTTCCAGTTCTCCATCTTTCTCTACGTTCGCATAATCCGGACGGATATCCATAAGTTCGCTGATGTTTCTTCTGCTCTTTCCTACTGCATAGCTCTGGAAAAGTTCTCCAATCTGGTAGAAAAGCATAACAGAAGTACCTTCTGTGTAATCGCCCAGAAGAATAGCACCTACAGTAGCGACTGCCATCAAAAAGTTCTCATCAAATACCTGCTTATTCATAATGCCTTTAAATGCTTTCTTCAGAATATCATAGCCAATGATCAGGTATGGGATCATGAACAGCCCGAATCGCAGATAGCCCTCTACCGGAAGCTGAGAAAAGACAACTACCAGGACAAGCGATACAATAATTCTGATAAGCATTTTCTTCTGTTTCTTATTCATATTCTATATGCCTCCTGTCTCTACTATTATATATTACACCTGCATCATTCAAGGTAAACCCGGAATTCTATTTTAGAAAATATTTTAACCAAATCAAGTAAGTCCCCTGCTTCAATTGCGAATATCCGCTTGACTTAAAAGCAGGACTGCCGCCGGAAAATATAAATACTATTTTCTGTGCAGCAGCCCCTGAGATGTGTTGGAATTAAAGGAAGATTTCGCAGTCGTCTTCTACTTTTTTACAGTTTTTTAATACATCTTTCATAACTGTTTTCGGATCCTGGCCGTCTTCGAATTCAACGATCATTTTAAGCATCATGAAGTTTACTGTTGCATCCTTAACACCTGTTGTATTTTTAGCAGCTTCCTCCATTTTGTTTGCACAATTTGCACAGTCTACATCGATCTTATAAGTTTTCTTCATAATATTTTTCCTTTCCGGCTCATCTCTTTATATTAACATATGAGCACTTGTTCATTTGTTTGATTTTATTATATCATTCTTTCCTTTTCTGTCAATAGTTTTTCTCAGATTTCTTTACGGAAATGCAAAATTGTGCTATAATTTATATCATTAGATTAACGTGTTGCTTTGATGTTTCAAAAGTTTGGATATTATTATCCAACAGGTATCAAAATCTATAAAAAATGATAGTTACTGAGCACAGAGTGAACAGTAACGTATGATACTCTTTGACAGAACATAACTGCTGGTACTGTTTCTGTACGGCAGTCCAGAACAGCAATATCGAAAACACAAAAAGGAGGGAGTATCAATATGGCGATACATGAATCAGGAGAAGATTATCTCGAGGCGATCCTGATGATCAAGGAAAGAAACGGTAATGTTCGTTCTATAGACATTGCACATGAATTATCTTTTTCAAAGCCCAGTGTCAGCGTTGCAATGAAGAATTTAAAGGCGAATAATTATATTACCATCGATGAAAATGGATTTATCAATCTGACAACAACAGGTCAGGAAATTGCAGATAAAATTTATGAAAGACATACTTTTCTTACTGACTGGCTGACTTCTATCGGGGTTGCCCCGGAAGTCGCTGCAGAAGATGCATGTAAGATGGAACACGCGATCAGTGCCGAGAGTTTTGCTGCTATTAAGAAATCTATTGCAGGTTCACACAAAAATTAAATAAAAAGTTATACTAAAAGACCATATCAGAAGATTTTTGACAGAACAATAATCTATCTTAAAATCTTCACGATATGGTCTTTATTTATGATAAAGATCTATGTTAAAATCTTCCGCCAATATAAATTATGCAGCACAATTTTTATATAGTTTATATTCTTACCAAAAAAACCGGAAGTAAAATAGTTTACTCCCGGCTTTATGTCTTATAATTCCTCCTCTTTCGGAAGAAGGTTTCTCATGCTTCTTAAACTGATTGTCAGTGTTGACATGTTATGAAGCAGTGCGGATGTTGTAGGCATAATAATGCCGGTAACTCCAAGCGCGATCAGACCGCCATTTACACCAATGATCGTTCTGTAATTATTATGGATACGTTTCATCAGTGCTGTACTGAGTCTCTTTAATGTTACGATCTCATGAAGATTATCTGCAGAAATTGTAACATCAGCAATTTCACGCGCAATTGCAGCACCGTCACTGATGGCGATACCAACACTTGCAGAAGAAAGTGCCAGAGAATCATTGATTCCGTCGCCGATCATAATAACTTTATGACCCAGTTCTTTCTCTTTCTCTACGAAGGATGCCTTATCTTCCGGCAGGACTTCAGAATAATATTCATCTACTCCTACACGTTTCGCAATCGCTGCTGCTGTACGTTCACTGTCACCTGTCATCATTACAACCTTTGTGATGCCAGCCTCCTTTAACTCACGTACGGCATCTGCTGCCTCCTCACGAAGCGGGTCCTCTACGCAAATAACTGCCGCAAGTTTGCCTTCGATAGCAAGGTATAAATGAGAACACTCCAACGGAAGATTTTCAAATCGGTCTTCCATTCCCTCCGGAATTACACACTTCTCATCTTCCATTACAAAATGCCAGCTTCCGATTACTGCTTTTTTGCCTTCGATGGTTGTAGAGATACCGTGAGCTACGATATATTCTACTTTTGAATGCATTTCTTCATGAACAAGGTGTTTCTCTTTAGCTGCATTGACAACTGCTCTTGCCATAGAATGCGGGAAGTGTTCCTCCATACATGCTGCAATACGCAGAAGTTCATCAGGACTCAGTTCTTCGCTGAAAGATACAACATCGGAAACAACGGGTTTTGCTTTGGTAAGTGTGCCTGTTTTATCAAATACGATAGTTGTAGCGTCAGCCATTGCCTCCATATATTTGCCGCCTTTTACAGTAATGCTGTGAGTACTTGCCTCACGGATCGCTGATAATACAGAAATAGGCATTGCAAGTTTCAGTGCACAGGAGAAGTCTACCATAAGCACTGCAAGAGTCTTAGTCATATTTCTGGTGAGCAGATAAGTTACACCTGTACCTGCAAGAGTATATGGAACAAGTCTGTCAGCCAGATGTTCTGCATTACTCTCTACAGAAGACTTCAGTTTCTCAGAATCCTCAATCATGCTGACAATCTTCTCATAACGGCTGGAACCTGCTGCTTCTTTAACCTTAACAGTGAGTTCACCCTCTTCGAGGACAGTTCCTGCGTAAGCAAAGCTTCCTTCGGCTTTACGTACAGGTGCAGATTCACCTGTAAGAGAAGTCTGATTAACCATTGCTTCTCCGGATACTACATTTCCATCGAATGGGATCACATTACCCATATGTACGCGTACCAGATCACCTGCTTTAATAGAAGAAACAGGTACAAGAACTTCCTGTCCGTCCTCATTTACAAACCATACTTTTTCCGCATTGATGGACATGCTTCTGGCAAGGTCATTGACAGATTTCTTGTGTGTCCACTCCTCAAGAATTTCACCGATTCCAAGCAGGAACATGGTAGAACCTGCAGTATTGAAGTCACCACGGAGCATAGATACACCAATCGCAGTTGCATCCAGAACAGGTACTTCCAGTTTACCTTTCATCAGAGTACGTACACCATGATAAAGATATTTCACTGATTTCGCTGTCGTGATCACTACACGTACCGGGTATGGCAGAAACATTTTGTTTAATGCACGCATTACCACGGAATTAATCAGTTTTTCTTTGTATGTTTCATTTAATTCACGTCCGGAATTCTCAAGAGCAGCTTCGGATACCTGAGCAGTTTCATAAGAAAATCTGCTCAGTAAACGAATCAGTTCTTCTCTGCTGCCTATATAGACAACAGCTACATCCTGAGTTTTTACATAAACCGTAGCCTTGCTGATATTTGCCTGATCCTCCAGATAGCACTGCAGAATGTCTGCCTGTCTGTAGGTCATGCGTTTCTGTGCAAGATGAATACGGATTCGTCCCTTTATTTCATGCTTAATAGCAAATTTCATTATTCTTCGCTGCCTTCTTCTGTTGTTTCTTCTGTCTCTTCTCTGAAATCTGTTACTTCTTCAGCTGTATCTTCTACTACTTCCTCAGCTGCGGCTCTGTCTTCATTAATCTGCTGAGCTTCTGCATAAATATCTTCAGCATTCTCCTGAAGTGTGGAAGCTGTTTTCATAACACATGCTTTTGCACGTAAAACGGCTGCTGTGCAGTTTGTGTATAATTTCTTTGCATCTTTGCTTGTGAGGATTTTGATACCTGCTGTACCGAAAGCTACTCCTGCTGCAAAAATTCCTGTTTTTTTACCGTCAAATTTAATCATTGATTTGTCCTCCTGAATGTGATTTTATGATTTAGTTTATAACCTGTTTTATATAAATTGTGTTTGCCAGACTTCTGAATACTGATCATCAGGATATCTGTTCCCATATGTCAAGCGGATATTCGCAATTGAAGCAGGGGACTTACTTGATTTGGTTAAACAGTAATACAAATGTCTGTACCACATCTTTATATCTCATCGCTATCTCGCTTTTATCGAAAATACAATATATTTTCAGATAATATCCCGAGTTAAAACTTTATTTTCGACATCAGGTTATCCATATTTCATGTATTATACAGCCAAAATTTTTAAATTTCCACTACTTTTTCCTTGTTGATAAACATTTTCATCTTTTTATATAAAAAACCTGATTTGATTTCTATGAAGTTTTATACATAATTATTAAGCAAAAAAGCGAAAATCATACTGTCAACCGACGATTTTTCAGCAAACAGCCAGTTATCAGGTATAAGATAAAAACCGCCAGGAAGCTCTATGCAGTATCTCCCGGCGGCCATGATTCTCTATCTGAAATATTTACTTGTTTTCAAATTTAAAAGTCACAGGAATTTACAAACATCCGTTCAATTTCCTGATTATCAATGTATCCGCATGCTTTCAAGCCTGCCAGAACTACATTATTAAAATTGTCTCTTGATAATTTCTGAACTGTATTATCATCCAGTTCAATAGTGCATACACTCTCATCCCTGCATTCAGGATTTCTCACGATCTTGTACATGTTTCTTCTGCTGATCGCTCCAATCTCCTCTAAAAGGTTTACCATACGGTACACCGTAGCTGATCCAATGCCCGGATCCAGGCGGGATGCGTTGTAATAAATTTCTTTACAGCAGGAACACTCATTCTCAAGAATGACTTCCAACAACATTCTTCTCTGTTTGGTAATCCTGCATCCTCGCTTCTTTAATTCCTGGATTACAACATCTTTCTGCATTCGGGTTCTCTGGTAATTGGGTTCTTCACATCTGTCCTGTTTTTGTAATGCTGCTGCTCCCAAAATCACATCATCCTTCCGCTAATATATTTTCTTTCGCAGACTGTTTCAGTATTTTCACAGTTACGAGTCAAAATTCATGAAACATTGTCCCTGGCGAATTTATCAGTGACATCCTCTGCAGTGACTACAGTCTCCGCCGCATGATGACTTGCCGCTTTTCTTATCTTTTACGATATTTCTTACTATAAGTACTACGATCAAAAGCAGGATTGCTCCTACAACTAAAGTTCCCATAACCGACCCCTCCTGCCGATTTTATGTTTGTCTGATACAACTCTTTTTATTTAGCAGAGCCTGCATCATTTAAGACGCAGGCTCTGCTTATTGCTTATTTATCTGGCCTTTGCCACATTTACGTTAAGAGTGTTGCTTTCTTTGTAAGGTCTGAATAACAGATACAGGAAACCAATGATAATTGCAAATGCTACTACTGTCCAGATGCCGAATCCGCCACCTGTGAGCAGAGTACCGATCTGATAGATGCAGAGGGATACAAGATATGCAAGACCACACTGATATCCGATTGCAAAGAAGAACCATTTTGTATTGTTCATCTCTCTCTTGATCGCACCCATAGCTGCGAAGCAAGGAGCACACAGAAGGTTAAATACCAGGAATCCATAAGCTGCAATTGGTGTCATGGCTGCTGCAAGGTTACCCCAGATCTCAGCACCATCTTCTGCAACTTCTGCGAAACCATAAAGCATACCAAATGTTGCTACTACGTTCTCTTTTGCGATCAGACCTGTAACAGCTGCAACTGCCATCTTCCATCCTTCGCCGGCTTTTGTCCAGCCAAGAGGTGCAAAGATCCATGCGATTGCTGTACCGATCTTAGAAAGGATACTCTCGTTAAGTTCTTCAACCATACCGAAGCTTCCGCCTTCCCATCCGAAGCTCATTAAGAACCACAGAATGATTGTTGAAAGAAGGATGATTGTTCCGGCTTTCTTAATGAAGGACCAGCCTCTTTCCCACATACTTCTTAAAATGTTGCTGACTGTTGGCCAGTGGTATGCAGGAAGCTCCATAACGAACGGAGCCGGATCACCGGCGAACATTTTTGTTTTCTTTAAGATGATACCGGAGCAGATGATTGCTGCAATACCGACAAAGTAACAACTTGTTGCAACCCATCCGCTGTTTCCGAAGAATGCACCTGCGATCATGGCAATGATCGGAAGTTTAGCTCCGCAAGGAACGAATGTAGTTGTCATGATTGTCATCTTTCTGTCACGGTCATTCTCGATCGTACGGGAAGCCATAACACCAGGAACACCACATCCACTACCAATCAGCATTGGAATGAAGGATTTACCTGAAAGACCGAATTTACGGAAAATTCTGTCCATGATGAATGCTACACGAGCCATGTAACCACAGGACTCAAGGAATGCAAGGAATGCAAAAAGTACAAGCATCTGAGGTACGAAACCAAGGACAGCTCCGACACCGGCTACTATACCATCAAGAATCAGTCCCTGTAACCAGTCTGCACAGCCGATTGCATTCAGTCCGGATTCGACTGCCGGAGGAATGATGTCACCAAACAGTACATCGTTTGTCCAGTCAGTTAAATAAGTACCTACTGTAGTTACAGATACATAATAAACAATAAACATGATCACTGCAAAAATCGGCAGTGCCAGCCATCTGTTAGTAACGATACGGTCGATCTTATCAGATGTTGTAAGTTTATCTTTTCTTGCTTTGGTCACACACTGACCAATAATGGAAGAAATGTAAACATATCTCTCATTTGTGATGATACTCTCTGTATCGTCGTCAAACTCGTTTTCCATTTCTCTGATCTCAGCAGATACGTCTACGGAAGTGTTCATCTGCTCGATAATCTTGTCATCTCTTTCAAGAAGTTTAATCGCGAAGAATCTCTTCTGTTCTTCTGCAACTACACCAGTCAGTTTATCTTCAACTGCGCTGATGATCTCTTCTGCTTTATCGCAGAATTCATGAACAGGTGTTACTTTCTTCTTGCTCTGTGCAATAGAAACTGCTTTGTTTGCTGCTTCTGTGATTCCTGTTCCTTTCAGGGCTGAAATAGTAACGACTTCACAGCCGAGTTTCTTTTTCAGCTTATCGATATGTATTGTATCGCCGTTTTTCTCAACGATATCCATCATGTTGACTGCCATGATGACCGGAATACCAAGTTCCAGGATCTGTGTTGTCAGATACAGGTTACGTTCAATGTTAGTACCATCAACGATATTGATGATCGCATCCGGCTTCTCCTGAAGGATGTAATTTCTTGCAACTACTTCCTCAAGTGTATATGGTGATAAAGAATAGATACCCGGTAAGTCAGTGATAATGACATCTTTGTGTCCTTTTAACTTACCCTCTTTCTTTTCGACAGTTACACCTGGCCAGTTACCTACAAACTGATTTGAGCCGGTCAGTGCATTGAATAATGTCGTTTTACCGCAGTTCGGGTTACCTGCGAGTGCAATTTTTACTGACATAATCTCTCTCCTCTGATTTTTTTGATCTTTTTTATCAGATCTTTCCCTGTTGTCTTTAAGTATCTGGCAAGCTATTACTTCACGATTAATAGCTTTGTTAATATTCAGTTGTCATTTTCAGTTTTCCTGATGATAATCAGCAACTTTTCTTAACAGCTATTAGTCATTACTAATTCTTAGCTTCCATTAACTATTAGGCAAAGCTAATTGTTAGAAAGACCTAACACAATGCCAAAAAAATTATTCTACAACGATTATTTCGGCATCTGCTTTACGTAAGGATAATTCATATCCACGTACAGTTACTTCTACAGGATCTCCCAGAGGTGCAACTTTTCTTACATAAATCTCCACACCTTTGGTAATTCCCATGTCCATGATTCTTCTCTTAACCGGACCCTCTCCGGTAAGTTTCTGAACCTTAACTGTCTCTCCAACACGGACTTCCTTTAATGTCTTCAAGTCTCTTTCCCTTCTTTCCCTAGAATTTTATTTTTCTCTCAGGAAGAAATTATGGTTTAAACCATAATCTTGCTTGCCATATCTTTCCCAATGGCAACCCTGGATTCTTTAACATTAACGATCAGGCTTCCGTTAATCTCAGAAACAACTGTTACAACTCCTCCTACTACGAAGCCGAGCTCCTCAAGATGTCTCTTTACTTCTTCTTTGCCTCCGATCCTTTTAATTGTAAAAGGTTCACCGGCATTTACCATTGATAACGGCATTTCTTCATCCCTTCCTTTGCATTAATAAGTGATAAACATTATCTTTATCATGGGGTTAGTGTATTCTAATTTTGGTTAGATGTCAATAACTTTGCCGAAATTTTTATTGAAAAAGTTTTTCAATTTCATACATTAATAAACTTTCTCATTTATTTATCACTTTATCAGCAAATTTTTACGCCTGGTGCTAAGTAATTATTAAATATCGTTTTTGTAAAAAACAATCATTTATTAGCAGCGTGCTTCAAGAATACCATTAAGTGCATTTCCGCTGCTTGTGTGGCAGCGAACGATATCTGTGGAAGAACCCACTTCATCTAATGCGCATTTTACCATTTTGTGGGAAACTGTATTTGTGAAAAGTACCAGAAGATCAGGACATCCTATTTTCTTGCTGAAATCAGCCTCCATCTGTGTAAAGACTTTGCATTTGCATTTATAAGATTTACAGATTTTCTTGTACTGTGCTACCATACGGTCATGTCCTCCTACGATTACAACGCTCATATATCGTCCTCCTTTTGCTTCAATGTATTTTTATGATAGTTGTATTACAGCTATGACTTAGATAATATCTGTTCATGCTGCAAATAAATTTTCTGCATTTGTAATGCGTTTTATGAGAGTTATTTATCTCTAACTGTAAGTTAGTATAAACTAACATATGTGTTTTGTCAATACTATATAGTAAAATTTTGCATATTTATAATAAAACATATAGAAATACTATGATATCCATTTCTGTCTTTCTGTTAATTTACGCATATATTATTTCAACAAATTATAACTATAAATATCTTTCGTTTATTTATAATTACTTTTTGCGCATGTTATATAAATATGCAAAAAGACCGCTGCACATTTAATCAGTACAACAGTCTTTTACCATTATCTATAATTGTATCTCTAATTATTTATCACCTATGGAAGTGCAACATAATCCAGAATTCCTGTAAGGTGCGCGATCGATACCCCGTAATTGGTCATAGGAACCTGCTGCTCTTTTGCTTTATCAATACGGTACATCACATACTTCCGGTTAAACATACATGCTCCGCACTGAATGATCAGATCATAAGGTGTCAGATCATCCGGATAATCGGTTCCGCTTACCAACTCTACTCTCAGAGATTCCCCGAAACGTTTCCTGAGCATCCGCGGGATCTTCACTCTGCCGATGTCCTCTTTGAGAGGTGCATGAGTGCAGCATTCTGCAATCAGAACGCGCGAATTTTCATTCAGAGAATCGATTGCCCGAGCTCCTTCTATATAGTAAGGCAGATCTCCCTTATATGCCGCAAATAGTACAGAAAAAGAAGTCAGCATACTCTCCTGTGGTTTGTGCTCATATACATATGAAAATACCTGGGAATCCGTGATGATCATTTTCGGAGGCTTTGAAAGAACTTTCAGTGCCGCCAGATACTGATCAGTTGTCACACTCATCACCAGACATTTCTTATCTAACAATTCTCTTAATGTCTGTACCTGCGGCAGGATCAGTCTTCCCTTAGGTGCCTGGATATCCTGCGGCATTACAAGCATCACAAGGTCATCCGCAGAGATCAGATCACCTGTGATCATTCTGTTTCCATAACCTTCCGGAAGTTTTCTTGCCAGCAATTCTTTCAATTCCCGGATCCCTTCTCCTGTTGCTGCGCTGACGGGACAGACATTCTCCCCTGTAGTCTTTCGGATAAGTTCAATAAGATGGTCTCTTTGTTCCTGGGTATACAGATCCGTTTTGCTGAGAATCGGTATCACAGGTGTCTGTCTCTCTTTAAAATAATGATACCACTTCATTTCCTGTTCCATCTCTTCTTCGCAGAAAAGAATGATCGCCAGTTCTGTTTTCTGTGCTGCCAGTTCTGTTTTCTCTATTCGCAGGGCACCCAGTTCACCTTCATCATCAAATCCTGCTGTATCGATCAGTATACAGGGACCAAGGGGATAGATTTCCATAGCCTTATATACAGGATCCGTTGTAGTTCCCGCAACATCTGCAACAATAGATACCTTCTGTCCGGAAAAAGCATTGATAAATGAAGACTTTCCACTGTTGGTCTTACCGAAAATTCCTATATGCAGGCGGTTTCCGGAGGGTGTTTCGTTTAATGTTACTGCCATATCTTCGCATCCTTTCTTTTTGGTCAGAAGCCTCCATAAGGGCTGCTTCCCAATTAGTTCTATTTTGCTATATTCAGCAATTGCTTAAGTTATTCAGAAATGAACGGTCAGACCTTATAATCGCCTCTGTCGGTCACAACTTCATAACCAATGCTCTTCATTCGCATAGCCATACAATTCCTACATTCCGCAGCTTCATCACCAGTACAGATTTTATTATCGTAGAGTTTATATTTGTCTCTTACATTTACAGGAGAGAGATTCGGCATCACCACATTGCCGCCTGCCTGAATTCCCTTTTCTCTCCCCCGCGGATCAATGGTTCCCAGCGCAGTTGTGGCTGGTAACAGAACATGTGGCTGAATAAGACGGATAATAGATAATAATCTCAAAGTCATATCCAAGGTTCCGGCCGGCTCTTTTGCAAAAGGGGTATCCTGATGCGGAATAAACGGTCCGATTCCAACCATCTCCGGATTCAACTCTTTGATAAACATCAGATCTTCATAAAGAGCATCTATTGTCTGTCCGGGAGAACCGACCATAAAACCGCATCCCGTCTGATATCCGATCTTCTTCAGAACTCTCAGACAGTTCTTTCTGTTTAAAAGAGACATCTGTTCCGGGTGAAGTTTTCTGTAATGAATCTCATCCGCAGTCTCATGTCTCAGCAGATATCTGTCTGCTCCGGCATCAAAATATGCCTGATAGCTCTCTTCAGATTTCTCTCCGATAGAAAGAGTCACTGCACAGTCCGGATACCTCTCTTTAATCTCACGGACAATCTGACAGACTTTTTCATCTGTAAAATAAGGATCCTCACCTCCCTGCAGAACAAAAGTTCGAAATCCCAGGTTCCATCCGGTTTCACAGCAGGAAAGAATCTGTTCTAAGGAGAGACGGTATCTTTCTGCTTTTGTATTCGCACAGCGTATTCCACAATAGTAACAATTATTTTTACAGTAATTTGTGAATTCAATGAGACCACGAATATAAATCTTATTTCCATAAATCTGCCGGGCAGTTTGCTGAGCTCTCTTTCGAAGTTCTTCTATAACTGCAGAATTCTTTGTATGTAGAAGCACATCCAGTTCCTCTTTTGTAATATTTTCTGTCTTTTGGATATGTTCAATTATTTCCAGTCCTGATAATGCCATATGTTACCTCTTTTGTCATAGTTTATATTTAAAAGTAAACTGTCTTTAGTCAATCGGATACTGTTTATTATTTATTGAATAATTGTATCAAATTTTAAATAAAATTACTATATTTTTGGATGATTTTTACAAAAAAATACTGCTATCTGGAAGATGTCTCATCGTCCGGATAGCAGTATCCTGTTCTGGTTTGTTAATATCAGTCTAATTTCTTACCTGTAAGCATCTCATAGCTCTGGAGATATTTCTCGATAGTCTTATCCACGATCTCCTGTGGAAGTGTCCAGTCATTGTCCGGGTTGGCTTTGAGCCAGTCGCGGGCAAACTGTTTGTCAAAGGATGGCTGACCATGTCCTGGTTCATAGCCTTCTGCAGGCCAGAAACGTGAGCTGTCCGGTGTGAGCATCTCATCACCGATCACCATATTTCCATCTTCATCCAGACCAAACTCAAATTTAGTATCTGCGATGATGATGCCCTTGCTTAATGCATATTCTGCACATTTCTTATAAAGTGCAATTGTATTATCACGAAGTTTTGCAGCTAATTCCTCTCCTCTGCCCGGGAAATATTTCTCAAGGTGAGCAATACTCTGCTCATAGGAGATGTTCTCGTCATGATCACCAATCTCAGCCTTTGTGGACGGAGTATAAATCGGTTCAGGAAGTTTGTCAGATTCTTTCAGACCTTCCGGTAATGTAATGCCGCAGACTTTGCCTGTTTCTTTATAGCTTGCCCAGCCGCTTCCTGTAATGTATCCACGTACGATACATTCGATTGGCAGCATCTCAAGTTTACGGCACATCATACTATTTCCATCAAATTTCTCCTGCTGGAAAAATTCAGGCATATCTTTTACGTCTACAGAAATCATATGGTTCGGCAGAATATCCTGTGTCATGTCAAACCAGAATTTGGACATCTGAGTCAGTACAGTTCCTTTTTTTGTTACCTGATTGTTCAGAATAACATCAAAGCAGCTGATGCGGTCTGTTGCAACCATGATCAGGCTGTCTCCGTTGTCATAAATCTCACGTACTTTACCTTCTTTGATCGGTTTCATTTCCTGCATTTTTTCGCACCTCAATATTCTTATGTAATTTTTTAAAACTTCTGGATCATGTCTGTGCAGACAATGATCGGAATACTTTTCCGGTATCCGCCGGAATTACTGTATTACCGTACCACCATCTCTGTCGGATTGTCAATACACTGAATTTTATTTAGCTTTGCTGATAAAATGTAAGCAATTTCTAGAGTTTACCAATTTTTTAACAATGCATTACCTAATCTTCTTTTGCCCATCCATATGAATATTTAACCGCTTTATTCCAGCCTTTGATTTTCTCACATCTTGCTTCTTCTGTAATGGATGGATAAAATTTCTGATCAATAGACCAATTCTGGCGCACTTCCTCTTTACTGCTCCAATATCCTACAGCCAGACCAGCCAGATAAGCAGCTCCCATAGCAGTTGTCTCTACACAGCACGGGCGGTTGACAGGTGCATTAATAATATCTGCCTGTGTCTGCATCAGAAAGTTATTTGCACTGGCTCCGCCGTCTACTTTTAATGCTGCCAGATTAATACCTGAATCTGCTTTCATAGCATTCAATACATCATTCACCTGATAAGCAATGGATTCCAGGGTAGCACGGATAATATGATATTTATTTACGCCACGGGTGATTCCTACAATGGTGCCTCTTGCATATTGATCCCAATGAGGTGCCCCCAGCCCAGTGAATGCAGGCACAACATAACAGCCATGTGTATCAGAGACTTTATTTGCCATATATTCTGAGTCTTCGGAAGAATCAATTACTTTTAATTCATCTCTCAGCCACTGAATTGCTGCACCTGCAACAAAAATAGAGCCTTCCAACGCATAAGTTACTTTTCCATCCAGCCCCCATGCAATCGTAGTAACCAGACCATTCTTGGAGAATACCGGTTTATCTCCAGTATTCATCAGCAGAAAGCAGCCGGTTCCATAAGTGTTCTTTGCTTCTCCTGCACTGAAACAGGTCTGCCCGAACAGTGCAGCCTGCTGGTCTCCTGCTGCACCTGCAATAGGAATGGCTCCGCCGAAAACGGATGGATCTGATTTTCCATAGACGCAGCTGGACGGCATCGGTTTCGGGAGCATAGATTTCGGGATGCCAAGTTCATCAAGGATTTCCTGGTCCCACTGCAGAGTATTGATGTTAAACAACATTGTTCTGGATGCATTAGAATAATCTGTAACATGAACTCTTCCCTTTGTCAACTTCCAGATCAGCCAGGTCTCTACTGTTCCAAAAAGAAGCTGGCCTTTCTCTGCTTTCTCTCTGGAACCCTCTACGTGATCCAGAATCCATTTGATTTTAGTCGCTGAAAAATACGCATCGATCACAAGTCCTGTTTTCTCACGGAACTTCTCTGTTAAGCCCTTAGCTTTCAGCGAATCACAGTATTCCGAAGTTCTGCGGCACTGCCACACGATGGCATGATAAACAGGTACTCCCGTATTCTTATCCCATACGATAGCTGTTTCTCGCTGATTCGTAATTCCGATAGCAGCAATCTGGGAGGCATCTGCTCCGATCTTCGTCATTGCTTCTACTGCCACGCCAAGCATGCTCGCCCATATTTCATCTGCATCATGTTCTACCCAGCCCGGTTTTGGGAAATACTGAGTGAATTCTCTTTGTGCCACACTGCAACGTTCTCCTTTTTCATTAAACAGAATGCAGCGGTTGCTGGTTGTTCCCGCATCCAATGCCATAATATATTTTCCCATGAAAAAGACCCTCCTTAGTTATACTGTCTCATATTTTTTGTTAGTTTAACCATACCACAAACATCCGCAGGTTGCTATTCTTTTTTGTTCATGTTATGATTCATGTATATAAATCGTTACTGTTCACACGCCACTGTCCCGCGAGGTGTTTTGGCATGAATATGTCAAAATTCCGAGACATATGGCGCGAATCTATGTTTTTACTATAAATTCCGGGCATTTCGAAGCGTGTTACCGGATATGGAGTGAACAGTAATTATAAATCATAGAAAGATGGAATAATAACCTTGAAGAAAAAAGAACTCATATTTATAGGAGGAATCCTTGTTCTTGCACTTGCGATGTGGGCTGAAATGTCTTTTGTCAATAAAGGCAGTCATGGGACAATCTGTATTACTGTAGACGGTAAAGAATATGGCACCTATTCTCTGGCAAAGAACCAGACTATTAAGATCAACGATACAAATGTCTGTGAGATCAAAGACGGCCAGGCACGCATGATCTCCGCAGAATGCCCGGATCACCTGTGTATAAAGCAGAAAGCAATCAATGAAAAAGGAGGCACGATCGTATGCCTCCCTAATAAAGTCGTTATTGAAGGTGAAAAGAGTTCTGATTCAGACAGTACAGATGAATTGTCTATTGATGCAGTAACCTGAAACTTACAGTCAATGGTGCTAGATAATAATGCAGACAAGCCCGCCCTTGCTGTCATTAACGATCTTCTGCATGGTATCCTGAAGCTTTACCTGGCTTTCTTCGCTGATAGCCGCAATCTTGCTTCGGATGCCATCCTGCACAAGCTGTTCAATGGATTTGCCAAAAATATTGGTTTCCCAGATACTCTCGCCCCGCTGGCCACCCTCATCAATATATTCGATCAGATCCTTCGCCTGTTGCTCCGTTCCTACGATCGGAGCAATTTCTGTTTCTATATTTGCTTTGATCATATGGATGGACGGACTCTTGGATTTAATCTTGACTCCGTATTTATTTCCCTGCCGGATCACTTCGGGCTGTTCGATCTCTATCTCATCTAAATTCGGTACAACTACTCCGTAGCCGGTTCCGCGGACAGCTTCCAGTGCGGCCTGTACTTTTACATATTCTTCTTTCATATGTATCAGTTCCCGCATAGTATGGATCAGTTCGTACTCACTCTCCATTTCAATTCCGCTCATCTGACTGAGCATCTGATAATAGTATTCATCTTTTACCCGTATTCTCACTTTTACTATTCCATCGGACAGGCCGACATCTTCCAGAAGCGAGTCCTGCACATATGGGCCGGACAGATTTACAGTTTCTTTTGTAATGTCACGAATGTGATGCATTTCTTTCATTTTATCACGGATCTGGGTAAGGATCTGCTGTTTTAATTCGTGATCCATCGGCAGCATTTCTACCCAGCGCGGGATATAAAACTGGATTTGACTGACAGGAAATTCGTATAAAACTTTCTCCAGGATACGGGCGATGTCTTCTTTTCTTAACTGATCGCAGTTTACAGTCAGGGCGGTTACCTGATATTTCTGCTGAATTTCTTCTGCTGTTTTCAGTGCTTCATCTTTGTATGGCATCTGAGAATTGACCAGAACAATAAACGGTTTCTGCTGCTTTTTCAGTTCCTGGATAGTTTTCTCCTCTGCTTCCAGAAAATTTGCTCTTGGCAGTTCACCGAAGCTGCCGTCAGATGTGATCACGATTCCGATAGTTGAATGCTCCTCGATCACTTTCTGTGTTCCGATGCGGGCTGCTTCACGAAATGGGATTGCCTGTTCAAACCATGGCGTTTTTACCATTCGTTCTTTACCGTCTTCCATGTGTCCGGCAGCATCTTTTACCAGGAATCCTACACTGTCAATCAAACGAATCTTTACTTTCTGATCTCCACCCAGCGTTACCGGAATTGCTTCTTTGGGGATAAATTTAGTTTCTGCAGTAGTGATCATCTTGCCGGAACCGCTCAGAGGAAGCTGATCTCTGATCTCTGTCTGCTTGACTTCGGACATCTGAGGAAGCGCCACAATCTCCATAAACCTGCGGATAAAAGTGGATTTGCCTGTGCGAACAGGTCCTACGACCCCTATGTATATATCTCCCCCTGTACGGGCCTGAATATCACGGTACACCTGAAAATTTTCCATAAAAATAGCCCCCTTGCATATTTACACACAACCTTCATGTATTGTTATAAAATATGCAGGGGAGCTTTAAATTATTCTATTTATCGTTTGGACATGTTTTTAACTGTTAATACAACAGATATTTTTTAATAGGATTCATTGTGAAGAAGATGATGCTCTTTCCCCTTCAGAAGTCCATTGTAGAGTTCGAGAACTAACGGGTTCTCATCGGATTTCTTGATGATAGTTGTATTATCTGCATTGTACAGCCCCTTAGCCCTAAGAGCTTTAGTTCTGTCACCGGATCTTGTAGGCTGTCCGCCACCCATGATACATCCACGACGACATGCCATAATCTCAATCAGATGATATTCCTTTTCACCATTCTTAACCTGTTCCATAACAGTTCTCGCATTTGCAAGGCCGCTGGCAACACAGATATTAAGGTTCATTCCTTCATAAGGAACTGTAAATTCCTTAATTCCTTCTTCTCCACGAACACCGCATTCTGCGATCTCATGCATGGTTTCTTTGCTGTGGTCCGGAGTCAGACGACGGAGAACCGCCTCTGTAACACCACCGGTAACGCCAAAGATAACACCACCGCCGGAACCAAATCCAAACGGCATATCGCATGCTTCCGGATCAAGAGTTGCAAAGTCAAGACCAAAGTTGTCGATCATGCGGAGCAGCTCTGTGGTTGTGATAACGATATCTGTATCCTGTTCGCCGTCTGTGAAGCTGTTCGGGCGGACTGCTTCTGCTTTCTTGGCTGTACATGGCATGATAGAAATCATAACTGTCTTCTTGCCTGCTGCGTGTTCCGGATCACGGAAGTACTCTTTGATAACTGCAGAAAGCATTCCCTGTGGAGAACGGCAGGTAGAAAGATTCGGGATATAATCTTTGTACTGGTCTGTAATAAATTTTACCCATGCAGGACAGCAAGAGGTAAGAAGCGGAAGTTTCTCGCCTTTCTTAACTCTGTCAAGGAACTCTGCACTCTCTTCCATAATGGTAAGGTCGGCACTGAATGAAGTATCATAAACTTCATCAAAGCCCATTCTGTGAAGAGCATTGACGATCTTGCCCATAACACTCTTACCTTTGGTCAGTCCATAATGGTCACCAACAGCAACACGTACTGCCGGAGCAACCTGTGCAACAACACGGATATTCGGATCTGCAAGTGCTTCCCATGCCTCATCCATATGAGTCTTAATGGAGATTGCACCTGTCGGGCAGTATACACGGCACTGACCACAGTTTACGCACTCAGTTTCTGCGATCTTTTTGTTGAATGCCGGCATTACCATAGCTTCTGTTCCACGGAATGCAAAGCCTAATGCACCGATTCCCTGAAGTTCCTCACAGGCACGTACACAATCGCCGCAGAGGATACATTTGTTCGGGTCACGTACCAGAGACGGTGAACTTGTATCCAGTTCATGATATTCTCTGGTATTTTCAAAACGGATATTCTGGACACCAAGACGGTGTGCCAGTTCCTGTAAAATACATTCGCCACTCTTTACACAAGTTGTACAGTCACGGCAGTGTGCTGCCAGAAGCAGCTCAACGATCAGTTTTCTGTATTTCTTAATACGTCCGGAGTTGGTGTAGATCACCATTCCGTCTCTTGGTTCTTCGGAACAGGAAGCAAAAGTCTTGCCTCTGTCGTCCTCTACTGTACATAAACGACAGGCACCGAAAGTGGATACCTCTGAGTGGTAGCACAGTGTCGGAATATTGATCCCTGCCTTACGGATGACAGACAGGACATTTTTTTCATCGGTAAATTCTACCTTTCTACCGTCAATTATCATATGGCCCATAGTGTATCCTCCCTTCTATGCTTCCACGTATACAGCATCAAAGTTACAGTTGTCTTTGCAGGCGCCGCACTTGATACAGATATCGTTGTTAATGTGATGTGGATGTTTGATCTTGCCTGAGATCGCACCTGCCGGGCAGTTCTTCGCGCATTTGCCACAGCCGATACAGAACTCAGGATTAATGTGGAACTGACGAAGTGCTGTACATACTTTTGCACGGCATTTCTTGTCACGGATATGTTCCTCATATTCATCACGGAAGCGTTTGAGAGTACTGATTACAGGAAGAGGCGCACTCTTGCCAAGTCCGCACAGAGCCATGTTCTGAACCATGTTTGCAAGTTCTTCCAGTTCATCCAGATCGGACATCTCGCCCTTTCCGGCTACAATTCTCTCCAGGATCTCCAGCATACGCTTGGTACCCTCACGACACGGAACACATTTACCGCAGCTCTCACGCTGGGTAAAGTTCATAAAGAATCTGGCAACTTCTACCATACAGGTATTCTCGTCCATAACTACCAGACCGCCGGATCCCATGATCGCGTCTAATTTCTTAACAGAATCAAAGTCAAGAGGTGCATCTAACTGATCAAGGATCAGACATCCGCCGGACGGACCACCGATCTGAACACCCTTAAATGCTGCACCACTCTTTAAGCCGCCGCCGATATCATAGATAATGTGACGGAGCGTAGTTCCCATAGGAACTTCGATCAGACCTGTATTCTCGATAGAACCGGTCAGTGAGAAGGTCTTTGTTCCAGGGCTTCCCTCTGTACCGATAGTGCGGAACCAGTCAGCACCCTGAAGAATGATCTTCGGTACGTTTGCATAAGTTTCTACGTTATTAAGAACTGTAGGTTTGCCCCACAGACCTTTCTCTACTGTACGAGGCGGTTTTACACGAGGCATACCTCTGTTACCCTCGATGGATGCGGTAAGGGCTGAACCTTCTCCACATACGAAAGCTCCGGCACCTCTGTTAATATGTAAGTGGAAGTTTACACCGGAATTTAAAATATTATCACCTAACAGACCATATTTCTCTGCCTGTTCGATTGCCATTCTCAGTCTCTTTACAGAAAGAGGATACTCTGCACGAACATAGATATAACCGTCTTCTGCACCTACTGCGTAAGCTGCAATGGTCATACCTTCGATCATCTTATATGGATCACCTTCCATTACGGAACCATCCATAAATGCACCAGGGTCACCTTCATCACCGTTACATACTACATAACGGGTCTTCTCTGCCTGGCGTGCAACCTGAGACCATTTCTTGCCTGCAGGGAAACCTGCACCGCCACGGCCGCGGAGACCGGACTTGGTCACTTCATCGATTACTTCCTGAGGAGTCATTCCTCCAACAACTTTTGCAAGGGCCTGATAGCCGCCTACAGCAATATATTCATCAATGGATTCTGCATCTATCTTACCGCAGTTCTCCAGAACGATACGTGTCTGCTGATTCAGGAATGGAATATCATCCGGATGCGGACAGACAGAGTCATGATCCTTGTAAAACAGTCTCTCTACCGGTTTACCTTCCAGAATGGTTTTCTCTACGATTTCCTTGCAGTCTTCCGGCTGTACATGTACATACTGATAATCGTACGGTTCGATTCTCATCAGAGGTCCAAGTTCGCATAAGCCCTGGCATCCTGTTTTGACTACGCCTACATGAGGCACGTCCTTCTGCATTTCCACTGTTACGCCGTCAATTCTCTCACAGAGTGTTGCCATCTCATCATAAATCTTCTGTGCTCCGGATGCGATACATCCAGTACCTGAACAGACAAGAACGCGACAGGTGTAAGATTTGATCTGTTCATTTACCTCTGCCTGTTTATTTAACAGGTCGTCCCTGCTATTAATACTCATACGCACTCACCTCTCAATTCATTCAAAAGTTCGACAGCTTTCTCAGGAGTCATCTTCGGGTGTACTTCATCATTTACAGTCAGCGTCGGCGCAAGTCCGCATGCACCAAGACAGGAAACGGTCTCTACTGTAAAGAGCATATCGTCTGTTGTATGCTTCTTATGGCTTAACCCAAGTTCTTTCATCAGAGCTTCTTTTACAGGCATGGACTTTCTTACATGACAGGCTGTTCCGTCACATACTTTGATGACATATTTTCCTTTCGGCTCAAAGGAAAAGTTCTCATAGAATGTGGCAACACTGTATGCCTTGGCTTCTTTTACTCCGATCTCCTTCGCTACATAGGTGAGCAGTTCTCCCGGAAGATAACGGTACTCTGCCTGAATGTCCTGCATGATCGGGATCAGAGATGCCGCTTTTCGTCCGTAGTATTCGATGATCTCATCCGCTTTTCTGTAATAAGACTGATCTAACATTCGGTTCCCTCCTTAAATATGTTTTTTGATCTCCACGCAACTTTAGTTATTTTAAACATATGTGCTGTTGATATTATACATTATATGGTTGTTTTGCACAATATCATTTTTGAAATTTTCTGAAATTAATTTATAACAATTTGTTATAGATGTATAGTATTCATAAATGTATATAAATGAAAAGCAATTTCTTTAACAAGTGTGTTAAATAAAAAACATGACAATTTCCTCTCTTTTTGATATAGTTTTATCGTTAAAGAGCGCGGAAATAAAATTATAGGAGAAAACAAAAGAATATGAGAACTCTTGATACACCCGTAAAGCAGATCCGGCGCAAAATTTTTGGAGAGGTAGCAAAGCTTGGCTTTGAGTCTACAGATGACTCCCTGATCCACGACATTGAGGCAGTTCCTTACAATATTGTTCAGGAGCGCGCACAGTACCGTGAGAGCATTTACCGTGAACGTGCAGTTGCAAGCGAACGTGTACGACTGGCTATGGGTCTTTCTCTCCGTCCGGAGAACAAAGCGGTTCATCTGACTGCAGGAGTTGAAGCTTCCAATATTGATGAGAAATATTACGAGCCGCCTCTTATGCAGGTCATTCCATCTGCATGTTCTGCCTGTCCTTCCAATATGTACGAGGTCAGCAATATGTGCAGAGGATGTGTAGCTCATCCATGTATGCAGACCTGTCCAAAGGGCGCAATCTCTATGGTAGACGGCAAATCTCATATCGATCAGACAAAGTGCGTGAAATGCGGAAAGTGCAAATCTGTCTGCCCATATGATGCTATCGCCCATAAAGAACGTCCATGCGAACGTGCCTGTGGTGTAAAAGCAATTGGAAGTGATGAGCAGGGACGTGCACAGATTGATGATAAGAAGTGTGTTTCCTGTGGTATGTGTATGGTGAGCTGTCCGTTCGGAGCGATTTCTGATAAATCTCAGATTTTCCAGTTGGCGCATGCACTTCGCGAAGGAAATGAGATCATTGCAGAGGTTGCGCCTGCCTATATCAGTCAGTTCGGTGATGCAGTAACTCCGGGTAAATTCCATGCTGCACTGACAGCACTTGGATTTACCAATGTATATGAGGTTGCCCTTGGTGCAGATATCGGCGCCATCAGTGAAGCACACCATTATGCAAAAGAAGTTGCCACCGGTAATCTTCCATTCCTGCTTACTTCCTGCTGTCCGTCCTGGTCTATGCTTGCAAAAAAGCAGTTCCCGACTATGATCGATAACATTTCCCAGGAACTGACTCCAATGGTTGCTACTGCAAGAAGTATTAAGAAAGAGCATCCGAATGCAAAGGTTGTATTCATCGGACCGTGTGCTGCCAAGAAACTGGAGGCTATGCGTAGTTCTGTAAGAAGTGATGTTGATTTTGTTATTACTTTTGAAGAATTGTGGGGACTTTTTGATGCAAAGGAAATTGATCCTGCTGCTGTAGAGGCTTCGGAGAGTCTGCATGATGCCACTGCTGCAGGTCGTGGCTATGCGGTTGCAGGCGGTGTTGCAGGTGCGATTGAAGCATGTCTGAAAGAATATTACCCGGATGTAACGGTACATATTGAACATGCGGAGAGTCTTGCAGAATGTAAAAAGATGCTGACTCTGGCGAAAGTCGGCAAGTTAAATGGCTGTATGATCGAAGGTATGGCCTGCCCTGGCGGATGTATGGGTGGTGCAGGAACTAATGCACCGTATGCAAAAGCTGCGAAAGCACTGAAGAGTTATCTGGCTTCTTCTACGGAGAAACTTCCGTCTAAAGAGCTGGAAGAGATTGAATTAAACTAAATATAGTAAATAAGAAAGCTGTCCGTAAATGAATCGTTTACGAACAGCTTTCTTAATATCGTATCGTTTTGTTTTTATATTAATTAGAAATGATGCGGTTCTTTATGCCCATGCTCCTCGTGAAAGCGGCTGTATTTCTCTACAAACATTAATAAGAAACTGATCATAAGGAATCCACAGGAAACCCAGATCATCCGGATTCCGAAGTGAATGGATAAGTTTCCGCCAATACCTGCGCCTACTGCAAACATGAAGATGATTCCGAAGTAATACATTGCCTGTTCCAGCTGTTTCGGCTTTTTCTCACGGAAATATCCGGATAAGGCTGCAGTACCGCTGCGCAGGTTTCCGATACACATGGTGCTTGCATAGGAATAGCCGTTTACCTTACGGAAAGACTGTACCTGCATTGCACAGGCAAAGGATGCCATGGCATTTGCCAGCATATTGTATTCTGTCGGTATGAAACCTACTGCAAACAGGATCAGAATCTCTGCAAGAAGAATACTCTGCCTCCAGTGCAGTTTTCTTGCATATTTGAAATTTGCCTGAACTTTCTCTGCGACCCATACACCAAATGCAAAAAAGACGATGGGAAAGAAATAACTCAGCCCTGCCATCAGCTCTCCTGCCATGAAATGCTGGCTCATAAGTACGACGTTTCCTGTCTGTGCATTACAGAATACTTCATTTCTCGCATTATAGGTATAAGCGTCCTGAAAACCTCCTGACAGCGCCAGAAATGCGCTGTTAAAAAAAGCTTCCGACATCTGTATCTCGTGTTGATTATGATCTTTCATAATTTTCCCCGTTCAAGTTTATTTGCAGTTATCGCTTGTATTATGGATAACTGCATTTATTCTTTTACCGTTTATTTATGTTATACGTTTATAGGTCAAATGTAAAAGATATAATTCATATTATCGCTTATATGATTTTTATATATTGGATACAATATATATAATCCAATATTCACCGGAACAGATAGAGCATAACGGTCTTCTGAGCCAGTTTATTTTCATTATATAAAGCAACTTCCATACACTGTATATCGATACAGCATATGGAAGTTATTTTTTATGTATCTGCAGAATTATTTATCTCCGTGTTCTTTGAGATATTCTGCTTTTCCTTCTTCGTAAAGGTTGTTACCTTCGCAGTCGATGATAACTACAAGCGGCATATCCTCTACATATAATTTACGAAGCGCTTCTGCTCCCAGATCTTCATATGCGATCAGTTCCGCTTTCTTGATGCATTTTGCAAGAAGTGCACCAGCGCCGCCGATCGCGCCGAAGTATACACCGTCATATTTCTTCATGGCTTCTACTACTTCCGGAAGGCGGGCACCTTTTCCGATCATTCCTCTTGCTCCCACAGACATCATTGTCGGTGCATAAGCATCCATACGTCCGCTGGTTGTCGGGCCTGCGGAACCAATGACTGCGCCTGGTTTTGCTGGAGTAGGTCCTACATAGTAGATGGTTGCATCTGTAGGATCAAACGGGATTTTCTCACCTTTTGCAAGGGATTCACACATTCTCTTATGTCCTGCATCACGGGATGTATAAATAGTACCTGTTAATAATACCTGATCACCTGCATGGAGAGTTTTTGCCAGCTCTCTGGTAAGTGGAAGGGTAATTTTCTTTCTTTCCATCTTAGATCACCTCCGATTTATGACGGGTTACATGACAGTTGATGTTGACTGCACATGGCATACCTGCAATATGAGTCGGCATTGTTTCAATATTCAGGCCGATTGCTGTTGTCTTTCCGCCAAATCCCTGCGGTCCGATTCCAAGTTTATTTACTTTCTCAAGCATTTCTTTCTCAAGGTCTGCATAGAATGGGTCCGGGTTCTGAGAATCCAGTGGTCGCATCAGGGCTTTCTTTGCAAGAAGTGCACATTTATCGAATGTACCACCGATACCAACACCAACTACCATTGGAGGACATGGGTTAGGACCTGCTGTCTCTACTACTTCAAGGATGAAGTCTTTGATTCCCTGTAATCCTGCAGATGGTTTGAACATACGGATCTGGCTCATGTTCTCACTTCCGAAGCCTTTCGGACCTACTGTGATCTTAACTTTGTCGCCAGGAACGATTTCTGTGTAGATCATAGCTGGTGTATTGTCACCTGTGTTTCCACGGCGTACAGGATCTTTTACTACAGATTTTCTTAAATATCCTTTGTCATATCCGCGGCGTACACCTTCATTGATCGCATCGGTAAGATCTCCGCCAACGAAATGTACATCCTGTCCGATTTCAAGAAATACGCATGCCATTCCTGTATCCTGGCAGATCGGTACATTTTCGTTATCTGCAATGTCAAAATTTTCGATAATGTTGTCAAGGATGCCCTTGGCAATCTCTCCGTCTTCGCATGCACGACATGTTTTGATCGCACATTTTACGTCTTCCGGAAGATGTTCATTTGCTTCGATACAGAGTTTTTCGATGACATCTGTAAGTCTGCTTACTTCTACTTCACGCATTCTGGTAAGCTCCCTTCGTTTTTTTATATAGTATCAGAGAATTTTAAATGAAGCAAGAATACTCATATTTTGGAGGTAAATACATTTTCAGAAACTGTTTCTGTTCACTCCGTGCCCAGTAACACGCTTCGCGATGCACAGAATTTATGCTAATCGCATAAATTCGCGCTGTATGTCTCGGGATTTTGGCATATTCATGCCAAAACACCTCGCAGGATAGTAGCGTGTGAACAGCAACCAGAAACTGATTCTTCGGAAAATTATCTCAGCTTTTAAAATTCTCTGCATTACTATAAATTGTATATCACTCTCATTCACTGAAAATCCGAAAATTTCAGCTAAGGATTTTTATTCTGACACTATATATTATCTCTCGTGACGGGCATATTTCGGAAGCAGTAACGGAGATACTTTATCAGTATGTACGTCTGCTATTTCCAGTTCGTCTGCATATTTGTAGATGTGATCAAGGTTCATTTCACCAAGTTCAACATTCTTGCATTTTGCAGCTGCTTTTTTACCGGCATTTCTTCCGAATACGATAACATCCAGAAGAGAGTTACCCATCAGTCGGTTTCTTCCGTGGATTCCACCTGCTGCTTCTCCTGCAACTAAGAGGTTCGGGATTTCTTTTGTAAATCCGTCTCCGTCAATCTCAAGACCACCGTTCTGGTAATGAAGTGTCGGATAAATAACGATCGGAACTTTTCTCATATCAATGCCGTAGTTCATGTACATACGGAACATGGCAGGGATTCTCTTTTCGATAGTTCCCTCACCGCCGAGGATTTCGATCATCGGAGTATCCAGCCATACACCTTTGAGTCCGCCAGGAACTTCTACGCCGCGGCCTTCTTCGCATTCACGGATAACACCGGAAGCATTTACGTCACGGGTTTCAAGCGGATGGATATAAGCTTCTCCGTTTGCATTGACAAGCTGTGCACCAACGGAACGAACTTTCTCTGTTACCAGAGCGCCCATGATCTGAGACGGATAGATTGCTCCTGTTGGATGATACTGGATAGAATCCTGATAAAGAAGGGAGGCACCAGCTCTGTATCCAAGTACAAGTCCGTCTGCAGTTGCACCGTAGTGGTTAGATGTCGGGAATCCCTGATAATGCATTCTTCCTGCACCGCCTGTTGCGATTACAACAGTTTTAGCTCTTGCTACGGAATAGTCTCCTGTTTCCATATTAAGGAGAACTGCACCCGCAACCTGTCCTTTTTCATCTTTGAGAAGTTCAACAGCTGAAGTAAATTCAACTACCGGAATCTTAAGATTCAGAACTTCATCTCTGATGGTACGCATGATTTCTGATCCGGAATAATCCTTTGCAGCATGCATTCTCTTTCTGGAAGTACCGCCGCCGTGTGTGGTAACCATTGTTCCGTCTTCTGCTTTATCAAATTCAACACCAAGGTCGTTGAGCCATTTGATCGCATCCGGAGCTTCCATTACCAGTCTCTTTACCAGTTCCGGTTTTGCTGCAAAATGTCCGCCGCCGAAGCAGTCCAGATAGTGCTGTACAGGAGAATCGTTTTCTTTGTCTGCTGCCTGAATACCGCCCTCTGCCATCATTGTATTGGCATCACCGATACGAAGCTTTGTAACGATCATAACGTCTGCACCTGCGTTGTGGGCTTCGATGGCGCAGGAAGAACCTGCACCGCCGCCGCCGATCACAAGTACGTCTACGTCATAATCAATTTTTGTAAGGTCAATCTTTTCGTTGATCAGACGGCTTGTTGAATGGAGCATTTCTGCCAGTTCCAGAGGAGCTTTCTGTCCTTTGTTTGGTCCGACTTTGATCTCTGCAAATGCGTCTGGATTATAATCCGGATGGAATTTCTGAAGAAGAGCGTCTTTTTCATCTGCTGTCAGACGTCTTGGCTCTGTTGCCATACGCTGTGCTCTTGTAGCCTCTACCTTTTTGATAGATTCCATCATATTTTCCGGATATGGTGCATACATATTTTACGCCCTCCTATTTCTCAATATCTCTGTTGTTGTAAAGTTCTTCCATTTCTGTGATCGGTTTCTGCATGATCTTCTCGATCAGGTCATCGTAAGCACCTTCGTGGATCTCTTCCACTCTCTTTGTCAGATGTTTTGCTTCCGGTGCAATATATTTTCCTGTGAGACGTCTTGCCAGAAGACCTACCATCGGATGAGAAATACCAGCCGGGCATCTTACAGAACAGCATCCGCAGCCTACACAGTCAAAGGATTCTTCTGCACATTTCTCCAGCTCACCTCTCTGTGCGTATGCGATATACTGCATAACATTCAGATCCTGTGTACATGCTTTTGTACATGCGTTACATCCGATACAGCTGTAGATTTCCGGATACAGTTCCATCATGATCTGAGCATTCGGTTTGATCTCTTCGATATCGTATGTTCTCTTATCGGTCGGGAAGAATGGGATACTTGCCACATACATGCCTTCCTGAACCTGTGTCTGACAGGCCAGACAGGTTTTCAGCTCATTGTCACCCTTGATTCTGTAGATTGTTGCGCAGGCTCCGCAGAAACCATGACGGCATCCACATCCTCTTTTCAGAGTGTAACCGGCATACTCCATAGCTGTCATAATTGTCAGTTCTGCAGGCACACTATATTTTTTACCGAAAAAATATACATTTACCATTTTTTCCATTTGTCGGTACCAGTCCTTTCTTAATACTCGTTAGGTAATTCGTCGATTTCATCAAAGCGGAATACCGGGCCGTCTTTACATACGTACTTGGATCCGATATTGCAACGTCCGCATTTACCAACACCACATTTCATACGAAGCTCCAGGGTTGTGTACACCTGTTCTTTGGTGAATCCCATTTCCTGAAGACCAGCCAGAACAAATTTGATCATAATTGGCGGTCCGCAGACCAGAGCTACTTTGTCAGTGTCGAATCCGATCTCTTTCAGATAAGTCGGAACAAATCCTACATGACCGTCCCAGCCTTCCTGTTCACGGTCGATGGTCAGATATACGTTTACGCCTTCTGCTTTCATCCACACTTCCTGGATCTCTTTTAACTGAACCAGATCGTCAGCGGAACGGGATCCGTAAAGGATATCTACAGTTCCGTAGTTCTCACGGTTATCCAGTACGTAGTTGATTACAGAACGAAGTGGTGCCAGACCGATACCGCCGGCGATAAACAGCAGGTTTTTACCCTTTAATTCGGTTTCTACCGGAAAATGGTTTCCGTATGGTCCGCGGACTGTGATCTCATCACCTACCTGCAGGCTGTGCAGGTAGTCGGTAAGCATACCACATTTCTTAATACTGAATTCCTGGTACTCTTTATTGGTCGGTGAAGAAGTAATGGAAAACATACCTTCACTTACACCCGGTGCACATACCATGGCACACTGACCCGGCATATGTTCAAATAATTTTCCTCCGTCCGGTGCATTGACACGGAATGTCTTTACATCCGGTGTCTCCTGACGGATATCTGTGATGATACCAACTTTAGGGATCAGGGTATCCAGCGTGTAATTTTTATGACAGGTACATTCGCTCATTATTTGTCACCTCCCTGTTTTTCAAATGCTTTGATAACTTTTACAATATTTAAGGATGCCGGACATTTTTCCACGCAGCGGCCACATCCCACACAGGAGTACATGCCGTTGTTGTTTGCCGGGTAATATACCAGTTTGTGCATGAATCTCTGACGGAATCTCTGCAGCTGGCTGGTACGGTTATTTCCATGCGCCATCATGGTGAAATCGGAGTACATACAGGAATCCCAGCAGCGGTATCTCTTTACACCATGTCCGGTGTCATAATCTTTGATATCGTAACACTGGCAGGTCGGACATACGAAGGTACAGGTACCACATGCCAGACATGGTTTATACAGTTCTTCCCATACAGGGGAGTTGAACTTTTCTGTCAGTGCATCTCCGTTCCATCCTTCCAGAGACAGATCGGAATATGGCAGTTTTTCTACGATCGCACGAATAGCGGTTTTTTCTGTTTCCAGTTTTTCTGCATCTGTGCCGTCAGCTTCTGTCAGGAGGCTTTCTACTGCTTTGGTCAGTGCCTCACCCTTGTCAGTCAGGGCTTTCCAGTACAGTTCGCCGTCTACCATCCAGGTAGCTACATCTGCTGCAGGTTCTGCACAGTCGATGCCGAATACTTTACAGAAGCAGGATTCTTCCGGCTCATGACATGCCATGGCAACGATGGTTCCGTGTTCTCTTCTTGCAGCGTAGAAGCTGTCGACAGGATCACTTAAGAATACGTTATCCAGAACTTTCACACCCTGGATATCGCAGGCTTTCATACCAAATACTACAAAGTTCTGCTCTTTCAGCGCTTCCGGCTGGATGCTCAGTTTCTTTCCGTCTCTCTGTACAGTATACAGATTTTCACTCTGTGGGAAGAATGCATCTTTGGGAGATTTTACTGTTTTCAGGGTCTCCAGGGATACTTTTGCATCCGGAGTCCATGCTTTATAGTTCACCTGTCCGCTTACTTCTACCGGCAGATATAATTCCTGATTCTCGGCAATACTCTGGAATAATGCCGACAGATTTTCTTTTGCTATCTTATACATACATTATCCCCTTTCTGTTACGATACTCGGTTCCGCATCGTCAAATGTGAAGTTTGTCAGCGGTCCTTTGGAATCGGTATCTTCACCGGCCTGATATTCTCCATACAGTTCATCGATATCTTTGATAAATTTGCGGTTGAACAGGTGAAGCGGGATACCCTGTGGACATACTCTGCTGCACTCACCACAGTCTGTACATCTTCCGGCTACATGGAAAGCACGGATGATATGGAACATCTTCTCTTCAAAAGAGTCCACATTTGCTTTCTGGGAACTGTCAAATTTATTGCTGTCAAAAACACATTTTCTGCAGCTGCATGCCGGACATACATTTCTGCAGGCGTTACAACGGATACATTTGCTCAGCTCGCTCTGGAAGAAAGCAAATTTTTCTTCCGGGCTCATAGCTTCGATTCTTCTTACTTCTTCAAAACGATCTGCATCTTTGGTATCCTTGGACTCGCCGATGATCTCGTCATAGATCTGATGTTCTTTGCCTTTACATACATGACATCTTTCCAGCATACCGTCTTTGTAAGCACATGTCTTCTCACCGTAGATAGTCTGGATTGTCAGTGTCTCGGCATCGTCTGTGATCTCGGCACCCTGGATGGACTGAATACCTTTGATTCCCTGTTTTTTGATCTTTTCGATATCCAGTTTTCCTTTACATCCCACACCAACGATGTAGGCTTTGTCTCTGTCTACTCTGTGCTCTTTGATCAGCTGGTTGAAGCTGTATGTATCACACGGTTTCAGACAGACCATGGTTTTTCCTTCCAGTTTGGAAGCTTCGATCATATATTTGCTTAAGTTTGCTCCGCAGAATCCGTTATATACGAAATCTTTCAGAGATTCTTCTGTCTCAAAGTACGCAGGTTCCGGATTGTAAGGCAGGTCTCCGGCTTTCCAGCCAAGAACCCGGGCTACTGTTCCGTCTGCCAGCAGTTCTTTCGCACGGTTGATTAATTCCTGCATCTTATATCCTCCAATCTAACGTTCTTACCAAGGGAATGGATCTTTTCCACGAACTCGTTCATGGTTGTGGAGAATTTTACACCCTCTGCTGCTGATACCCATTCTACACGGGTACGTCCGTTTTCCACACCGATATAGTCGAGCATGGAGAACAGCAGTGTCATACGTCTTCTTGCGTAATAGTTACCGGTGCTGTAATGGCAGTCTCCTGGATGACATCCACACATGATCACGCCGTCCGCACCTTTTTCGAAGGCACGAAGGATGAACATCGGGTTGACACGGCAGGAACATGGAACACGGATGATCTTTACATCTGCCGGGTAACCAAGACGGCTGCTTCCAGCCAGGTCGGCTCCTGCATAACTGCACCAGTTACAGCAGAACGCTACAATTTTCGGTCTGAATTCTTCTTTTGCTTCTATCGACATATTGCATCTACCTCCGCTATAATCTGTCTGTTAGAGAATCCCTGCAGATCCATCGCTCCGGATGGGCAGGCTACGGTACATGCACCACAACCCTGGCACAGTGCGCTGTTGACCTGAGCCACACGGCGGGTCTCACGGATACCGTGGTCATTAATTTCTTTCTCTTCGTATGTGATTGCTCCGTAAGGGCACACATTTGCACAGGTGGAACATCCGTTACACAGAAGTTCATCCGGTTTTGCGGTACATGGGTTGGTCATCAGTTTGTCTTTTGCCAGCAGTCCGATGGCTTTGACAGCTGCTGCACCTGCCTGTGCTACAGTTTCCGGGATATCTTTCGGTCCCTGGCATACACCGGACAGGAAGATACCTGCGGTCGGGGACTCTACCGGACGAAGTTTTGCATGTGCTTCTGTCAGGAAGTTGTTGGTATCGATACTTGCTGTCAGCATGGTTGCGATCTTACGAACACCCGGGTTCGGCTCGATGGCAGCTGCCAGAACAACCATATCTGCTTCTTTCAGGATCTGTTTGTTATCTAACAGATCGGATCCCTGTACCAGCAGTTTTCCGTTTGGCTGCGGAATCACTTTTCCTACCTGACCTTTGATATAATTTACTCCATACTGTTCTACGGCTCTGCGGTAGAACTCATCGAAGTTCTTACCTGGAGTACGCACATCAATATAGAAGACAGTTACATTGACATCCGGATATTTATCACGGATCAGCATCGCATGTTTTGCGGTATACATACAACAGATCTTGGAGCAGTAGCTCTTTCCTCTGTCATCGGAACAACGGCTTCCCACACACTGGATAAATACCATTTCCTTCGGAGGTTTTCCGTCGGAGAGACGTTCCAGATGGCCGCTTGTCGGACCTGCTGCGTTCATGATACGTTCCAGTTCCAGAGAGGTGATGACATCTTTGCTCTGGCTGTATGCATACTCATCGTAGTTGTCCAGTTTGATGATATCAAATCCGGTGGCAACGACGATTGCGCCGTATTTTTCTGTTACGATCTCGTCTTTCTGATCGTAGTCGATCGCACCTGCCTGACATACTTTGGAACATACACCACATTTTCCGGTTTTGAACTTGATACAGTGTTCACGGTCGATCACCGGTACGTTCGGGATTGCCTGAGCAAATGGTGTGTAGATCGCGCTTCTGTTGTTCAGACCGCGGTTGAATTCGCTCGGTGCTTTCTTGGATGGACATTTTTCCTGACATACGCCACATCCGGTACATTTGTCCATGTTGACGCTTCTTGCTTTTTTCCGGATATCTACGGTAAAGTCACCAACGAAACCAGATACTTTTTCTACTTCACTGTATGTATAAATATGAATTTTTTCGTGAGCTGCAGCTTCCACCATCTTTGGTGTCAGGATACATGCAGAACAGTCCAGAGTCGGGAAGGTTTTGTCCAGCTGGGACATTCTTCCGCCGATACTTGGCTCTTTCTCAACGATATCTACTTCATAACCTGCATCTGCAATATCCAGAGCTGTCTGGATACCTGCGATACCGCCACCGATAACCAGTGCACGTTTTGTTACAAGGCTTTCGCCCGGCTGCAATGGTGTGTTCAGGTTTACTTTTGCTACTGCTGCTCTCATCAGGATCACAGCTTTTTTTGTTGCCTCTTCCATATCTTTATGGATCCAGGAACAATGTTCACGGATGTTGGCAATTTCTACCATGTATGGGTTCAGTCCGGCTCTCTCAGCTGCTTTCCGGAATGTTGCCTCATGCATACGTGGGGAACAGGAACAGATTACCAGTCCTGTCAGCTGTTTTTCTTCGATCGCTTTTGCGATCAGGGCCTGTCCGGCTTCGGAACACATATACTGATAGTCTTCTGCATGAACAACACCCGGCTCCATAAGAGCCATCTCTGCTACTCTTTTCACGTCTACCGTTGCTGCGATATTACTTCCGCAATGACAGACAAATACTCCTATTCTCTGCACCAGGGTTACCTCCTATATCTTCTGAATGCACTGACTAACAACTGCTGCGGCAGTTCCGGATCCAGTAATTCCGGAATCTCATCCGGTGTCAGATAATTCTGACCTTTCTGGCGGACTACCAGCTGTCTTGCTGCGTCGATCAGTTTACCCGGTTTTACATCTCTCGGACAACGCTCTACACAGGCAAAGCAGGAGAGACATTTCCACAGTGATTTAGAATTGACCAGTTCTTCGATGTTCTCATTGGCTACATAAGATACGAACTGATGTGGTTTGATATCCATCTCGTTAAAAGACGGGCAGGAAGCAGAACATTTACCGCATTTCATACATTTCAGGGGATTCACACCACTGATCTCTTTGATCAGTTCTGCCTGTTTTTTCTCGGTACTCATTATTCAGCCACCTCCTTGTCGGATGTCAGTGTCTGCAGAGCTTCCTCTTTTACTCCGAGAGCTTCTGCCAAAAGTTCTGTGAAGTAGTGAACCGGCAGTTTACCGTTTCCGCTCTTGTTCAGGTTGTACAGACACAGTGGACAGGCGGTGATCAGCATCTCTGCTCCAAATCCTGCTGCGCTGTCCATGATATTGTTGCACATGTTTTTGGACATGTCTTTTTCTTTCAGAGAAATGTATCCTCCGCAGCATTCGTTCCGGTATGGATACACAACCGGTTCAGCACCGATGGCACGGATGAAATCTTCGATAATGGTTGGATTCTCCGGATTATCAAATGCCATGATCTTGCCCGGACGAAGAAGCAGGCAGCCATAGTAAGCGCCGATTTTCTTTCCGGTTAACGGATTCACTACTTTTTTCTTTAATTCATCAAACCCGATACGGTCACGGAGCACTTCCAGAAAATGGAGCACTTCAGTCTCGCCTTCATATGGCTCTGCCAGTTTCATGTAGTTGTTTGCTCTGGTACGGATATCTTCTACATTCTTCATATCATCATTGACACGTTTGATTACGTGATGACAGGCAGAACAAAGAGTTACCAGATCCTGACCTTTTTCTTTGGCCTCATTCAGAGCACGGACGGAAGAAAGTTTTGTGGCAATCTCATCAGAACCAAGTGGATATACACCACCGCAGCACTGCCAGTTGTCGATTTCTTCCAGTTCAAATCCCAGTGCCCTTGCAGATACTCTGGCATATGCATCCAGATCTCTTGCTTTTGTTCTCAGGGTACAACCCGGAAAATAACTGTACTTCATAGTTCCTGTATCCTTTCTTTATGTAAGTTTCCTGCCTGTCGGTCACCGGTTGCAGCCAACAGACATTCGTTACTGTCTGCTTAATCCAGATCGATCTGTGCGATGACTGCTTTCAGCGCATCGGCACTCTTATGTAACTGTTCGATCTCCTTTTTGTTCATACGCATCGGCACTTTACCCTGAATACCGTTTGGTCCAACCAGTGTCAGTGTGCTTAAGCATACATCGTCAATTCCGTATTCTCCATGCATCATGGAAGATACAGTTGTGATGGAATCAGAAGAAGCTGACAGGATAGAGCAGAGTTTGCATACGGAAGCAGATACTGCGTAGAAAGTAGCTCCTTTTCTTTTGATGATCTGTCCGCCGGATTTCTGTACGTATTCGAGCATCGCATCTTTGTCCACTTCTTTTACTTCTTTTCCCATGCTCTTTGCAATATCGTAATATTCATCCAGGCTTACACCGGATACATATGCGCCGGTCCACGGAATAAAGGATGTGTCTCCATGCTCACCAAATACATAGGCATGAATGTTGTTCTGTGCTACATTGAGATGTTCGGAAAGTCCGCAACGAAGACGAGCAGAATCCAGAATGGTTCCGGATCCGATGATCTGATTTTCCGGAAGTCCGGAAATCTTGGTAAATACATAGGTCATGATATCTACAGGATTACTTACAATGATATATAAAGCATGCGGAGCCACTTTTACAATCTCCGGTGTGATAGATTTCAGGATATTTACATTGGTCTGTGTCAGTTCGATTCTTGTCTGACCAGGTTTACGTGCGATACCGGAGGTGATAATTACGATGTCAGAGTCTTTCGCATCTTCGTATTCACCGGCAATGATGGAGATCGGGTCTCTGAAGCAGGTTCCCTGTGCGATATCCATGACTTCGCCTTCTACTTTTTCTTTGTTAATGTCGATCAGGACGATCTCTGATGCAACATTCTGATTAGATAAGGTATACGCAATTGTGGAACCAACACTTCCGGCTCCTATAACTGTAATTTTGCTGCTCATAGTGTCTCCTTCTTCCTTTCTATTTGTCTATTTTTTAACAATTGTGGCAAAAAAATATGAAATCTTCGCTTTCTATCGATTAGCTTTTTTGGATTTTCTCATAAAAATATAAGAGTTCACACTTCTCCCTCCGCTAAGATAAGTATCAGCTCGATTCCATTTGGATATATTATAACGTATTGATAAGATTTTAACAAGTGTTTTTGCAAAATTTTATCAATTTCTTTGTGGGGATTGATTGGAAGTGTCTATGGATGGGGTGGGTGGCTGTGGCTGGTATGGGGACGCAGGGGGAAGGCACAGGTCAGGGGGCTTGGACACTTTGTGGGCGGTTAGGGCAAGCTTTAAGATCCGACGCTTACGCAGGCTTTCGCGAGGG